>OJAU01000005.1_pt1 | contig 322404 bp, 310 predicted proteins | sample 1589791 | NCBI WGS metagenome assembly OJAU01 (sample SAMN05416849, study PRJEB24817) | seawater metagenome | isolation source: Sea water | place: Canada:Atlantic | collected 2013-07 | reverse complement strand
CGGCAGGCCATAGCCGCGATACCCCATGGCGATTTTCGCCACGAGACGCAGATGCGATGTGACGAGCTGGGCCGCCGCATCGGGATCTTCATGTTCCTCATAGCGCTTGGCGAGCATATATTCCTGCTCTGCCGTCAGCACGGGGTATTTTTTGATTTCTGACAAATAGCGGTTGAGGCTCTGTTCCCCGCCGAGAGAGGGAATGGCCACTGCTTTGTTATTACTCACGTTGTTCCTGACCTTTCTAGCGTCGACCACATGGTGCGGACCCTGCGCAGGCATCCGGACAATCGGGTCACTGGGTTACATATAGACGGAACCGTTTCCGATTTGCAGTACGTTTCATCGATTTCAACGTGCAGTTTCATCGATTAGTTCCACCATATCGGATGGCAGGTCAGCTTGGAAATCCACCCATTCGCCTGTGGCGGGATGAATGAAGCCGAGTGTAGCGGCATGCAAAGCCTGCCGCGTGAAGTCCAGCCGTTGGAGAACCGGGCGCAAACCCTTGGGATTCCCTCCATATATTGGATCCCCTAATAGCGCATGACCGATTGATGCGCAGTGAACGCGCACCTGATGCGTGCGTCCCGTTTCCAGCCTGCATTCAATGAGTGTGCACCCTTCAAGCATTTCTATCGTCTGGAAATGAGTAACCGCGTGTTTGCCACGTTGCGAATCGTCGGGCAGCACCGCAATTTTCTTCCGGTCGCGGCTGCTTCGGCCCAGCCTTGTGGCAATCGTGCCGGACGCCGGGCGCGGGCGACCGGCGCATATCGCGAGGTAACGGCGCTCTATCGTGTGTGCGGCAAATTGCGCCGCCAGTCCCTCATGTGCGGCGTCGGTCTTGGCGACCACCAGCAGGCCGGAGGTGTCCTTGTCGATACGGTGGACAATGCCGGGCCGGGCGACGCCGTTGATACCCGACAATTCGCCGCGGCAATGATACAGCAGTGCATTTACCAGCGTGCCGTCGGGATTGCCTGCCGCCGGATGGACTACCATGCCCGCCGGCTTGTTCACCACCAGCAGATGTTCGTCCTCAAACACAACATCCAACGCGATGTCCTGCGGTTTTGCTTCGGGCAGGGTGACGGGGGGCAAGGTAATCGTAAACTGCGCGCCCGCCTGCATCTTGGCGGAAGGATTGGTGGCCGTGGTCTTGCCTACCAGCACGGCTCCATCCGCCATCAGAGCCTTGACCCGTTCCCGCGACAAGCCACTCGCCTCGGCCAGAGATTTGTCTATCCTGCCGGCAGTGGCGATTGTTCCGGTGATGATCTCGGGCGTATTCATGCTACTGGCATTGGGCAATGTTCGTTCAAGTCACAAGCACGCATCTCGAGCAGATGATCCACGAGGCCGCCTGCGCTCACCCCCATGAATGCTGCGGCCTCATTTTGGGGGAGGGAATGCGCGTCACCTCCATCCAGCCTACCGCCAATGTCCACTCGCAGCCCGCGACCCATTTCGAAATCGATCCGCAGGCGTTGATCGACGCACACCGGGCAGCACGCGGGGGCGGGACGCAGGTGATCGGATATTACCATTCGCACCCGGCCGGCCCGCCGGCGCCTTCGGAGACAGACCGCAGTAGCGCAGACGGCGACGGGCGGATATGGGCCATCATCGCGAGAAGAACGGTGCGTTTCTGGCGAGATTTACCGGAAGCCTTCGTACCGCTTTCCTATGGAGATTGAGGCCGCTAGTGGTATCTTTGAAAGTTGGCGGAAGAGCGAATTGAACGGTTTTCCCGCAGCGGGTGTAAACTATGGTTCTCGAATGATCCGCTGTAAATTCAAAGCTTTGGTCAGGATACATGGTTTGGCACCGCGTCAATTTTTGTTCTTTGCCAATAGAAGGGCCTGTTATCTGAATGACTCAACCTGATCCCGTCGAACTCGCCAGTATGCTGTGCTCCCGCCTGTGTCACGACCTGCTAAGCCCGGTAGGCGCGATGACCAACGGACTGGAATTGCTGGCCGATGAAACCGATCCGGAAATGCGCGAGCGATGCCTGGAATTGCTGGCGCAAAGCGCAAAGGCCAGTGCCGACAAGCTTAAATTTTTCCGTCTTGCCTTCGGGGCTGCGGGCGGATTTGGCGACCGTGTGCCGGTGGACGAGCCCAAAGCGGCCATTGCGGCGCTGATCGGCGATAACAAACGGATTGAGATCCGATGGGCGCTGGCTGTCGATACCCTGCCGAAACCGGCAGTGAAAGTGCTGCTGAACCTGTCGCATATTGCGCTCGACGCGCTTGTGCGAGGCGGTACGCTGGATATCGGGGCGGAACGCAACAATGGCGCAAGCGAGATTGTAGTGCGCGCGGCGGGTAAGAAGATCGCTTTCGACGACACGATAGGTTTGGCCATGCAGGGCGATCTGAATCCAGCCGAGCTGTCAGGCCGCACCGCGCCTGCGTGGATGGTTGGCGCGCTGGCGGAACAGTTGGGCGGTTCAATCCAGTTCCATCGCAGCGAAGAGGCGCTGTTGCTGGGCGCTGTTTTGCCCGAGGGCGAAGGGATGATCGGCTGATGGACCGCAGCAATCAGGGAGAGGGAACGCCGAAGCCGCAGCCGGTTCCGGACGAGGAACTGGTGCACCGCGAATATCTGTCCCCTAATTGTGACGAGCGGACATTGCCGGTTTCCATGCTGGTTATTCACTATACCGAGATGGATAACGCTCAGGTTGCCATCGACCGGCTATGCGATCCGGAAGCCAAGGTCAGCGCGCATTATCTGATTTCGGAGGCAGGTGAGGTCGTCCGGCTGGTGCCGGAGGAGAAGCGGGCATGGCATGCCGGACTATCCTATTGGCGTGGTCACAAAGATGTGAATTCCGCTAGCATCGGCATCGAACTGGATCACCCCGGCCATCGTGGTGGCTATCGCGAATTCAGCGAGGCTCAGTTCAAGGCGCTTGTCCCGCTGGTCGCGCGGATCGTGAAGGATCACGATATACCGCGCGCCAATGTGATCGGCCATTCCGACGTTGCGCCCGCCCGCAAGATCGATCCGGGCGAGCTGTTCCCGTGGGACCGGCTGGCCGAATACGGCCTCTGCCTGCCCAAGCCGGACAAACTGGAGCAGGGCGATCCATTCGATAATGACGCGGCGTTTTACCTGGGTCTGGAGCGCTTCGGATACGACGTCACCGAAGGGCACAAGGCAGTGGAAGCCTTCCAGCGCCGCTGGCGGCCGGAGCGCATCGATGGACAGATCGATGGTCAGGTTCGTGCCATCCTGTTCAAGCTGTTGCTTGACCGTGACCGGGGTCAGGCGCGGTGATGACTGAAAGAGAAACTCCAATGCGCTTGGTGATCTTAATTCTAATCATCTCGCTAGTTCTTGCCACCGATACGCCGGTGCGCGCCCAAGACGGTGGGAAGGCCCGAAGTCTACGACCAGATAACGTGGCCAGCTGGGCGGCAAGGATCCAAGCGGATTATCCCGTACAAGCATTGCAAGCCGGCGAGGAGGGCGCCGTCCAAATGCAATTGCTTGTGGACGAAGAGGGCGGTGTAAAAAATTGCGAGGTCAAGAAATCCAGCGGTTCGTTGACGCTCGACCACGCGGCATGCCTTGGTATGGTGACGCACGCTCGTTATTTGCCTGCCCTCGATGAAGACGGGAACCGCATTGAAACACACACGATTCTATCGATCCGGTATGTTTTACCCAATCATTCAGGCAGCATTGCTCATCCCGTTGCGGTCGACTCAAATGCATGGCGGCTTGCCGCTTTCGATGAAACTTATAACCAAGCTCTCCTCGAAAAAGAAGTTCGCGAGATAAGGTTCCAATTGGTGATCGACGAAAGTGGAAAGCCCGCTGGATGTGGGATACTCATTTCGAGTGGTAATGCGGAGCTTGATCGGACAGGTTGCGCATCTTTGTTGCGCCATGCAAAGTTCAAGCCAGCGACCACCCCCGATCGATCAACCATCCCGGGCGCCTATTGGGTCAGTCACAAACCAGTGAAAGAAAAGACGGTGCTTGCTGATCCCAAGGGTCCGCAGTAAATCAAAAACTGCCAGGGGGCCGGGCAGTCGCGGTTTCGTTAGAAATCGAGGAAAGTCCGGGCTCCACGAAATAAGGGTGGCGGGTAACGCCCGCCGGGGGTGACCCCAGGGAAAGTGCCACAGAGAGCAGACCGCCTTCTTTCGGGAAGGTAAGGGTGAAAGGGTGCGGTAAGAGCGCACCGGTGGGCCGGCAACGGTTCGCGTCACGGCAAACCCCACCCGGAGCAAGGCCAAATAGGGATCTCGCGCCCAAACTCCTCGGAGGGAAGGCAGGGGCATTTCGCCCCGAGAGGTCCGGGTTGGCTGCATGAGCGGTCCGGCAACGGGTCGCCCAGATGAATGACTGCCGCTGCGGCGTTGGTGCCTTTGCATACCGGCTGCAGGACAGGACCCGGCTTACAGGCCCCCTGGCATACTAAACCGCTCAAAGAACGAGTGCACCCGAGAACCGGTTTTGCAATAACGATAGAGCCACCGCCCGTCCGTCGCAGCACTCTGCAAGCAGGGCGCCGGTCGGACAGTTTGGTGTTCTTATGAGCCCTGCTAGAAATTTATTCGCAGCGCTCAGAAAGAACCTTGGTTGCTTACGCCTACATGACTCTCGCCGCGCTGGTCGCTTTTGCGGTATTCAATACCCTGCGAAAGCCACTCAAGCGCGCGTTCTGGGCGGAGTAAGCATTATACTCTTCCAATACTGGAATATTCAAAACCTGCATCCCGCACATCTTGTGGCGAGTAAATGTTGCGCAGGTCCACCAGTACCGGCGCCTTGGCCAGTATTTTCACGCGGCCCAAATCCAGCGCGCGGAAGGCGTCCCATTCGGTTACGATGGCCACGGCGTCGGCGTCCTCGATTGCGGCGTAGGGATCGTCGCACATGATCACTTCTGGCATCAACGGAGCGGCCAGTTTCATGCCTTCGGGATCGTAAGCGGCGACTGTTACACCGGCATCGCCCAGCGCCTGAGCCACGGCGATGGCAGGCGCATCGCGCATATCATCGGTGTTGGGTTTGAATGTCAGGCCCAGCAGTGCGACCTTCTTGCCGCGCGCTGATTCTGCCCCGCCAATGGCATCCAACACCTTGCGGCCCATCGCGCGTTTGCGGGTTTCGTTCACCTTCACCACCGCTTCTACAATGCGGGTGGGGCTTTCATAATCCTCCGCCGTTTTCAGCAGAGCGAGAGTGTCTTTTGGAAAACACGAGCCGCCATAGCCGGGCCCGGCATGAAGGAATTTCGGACCGATCCGGCCATCCATCCCGATGCCGCGCGAGACATCTTGCACATCTGCTCCGACTTTCTCGCACAGATCGGCCATTTCGTTGATGAAAGTGATCTTCGTCGCGAGGAAGGCGTTGGCGGCATATTTGATCAGCTCGCTGGAGCGCCGGTTGACGAACAGCAGCGGCGATTGGTTGAGAAACAGCGGGCGATAAACTTCGGTCATAATGTCGCGGCCAAAATCGTCTTCTGCGCCGATGACAATCCGGTCAGGGTGCTTGAAGTCACCAATGGCCGCGCCTTCGCGCAGGAATTCCGGGTTGGAGACTACCGCGACTTTCAGGCCGCGATCCTTCACAGCCGCACTGTCTGCCAGAATGCGTTCCACTTCGTCGCCGGTACCCACAGGTACGGTAGACTTGGTTACCACTACGGCATCATTGGCCAACACTTCGCCCACCTCGTGCGCAACCGCATGGACATAGGTCAGATCGGCATGCCCGTCGCCGCGACGACTGGGGGTGCCCACCGCAATAAAAATGGCGGATGCGCCCTCGACCCCTGCGGCAAGGTCGGTGGTGAAGGATAGGCGGCCCGCGTTCACGTTGCTTTCGACCAGCGCGTCCAGCCCGGGTTCGTAGATCGGCATTACGCCGTCCTGCAACTTGGCAATTTTCGCCGGGTCCTTGTCGATGCAAACAACGTCATGGCCGAAATCGGCAAAGCACGCACCGGAAACCAGCCCGACATAGCCAGAGCCAACCATCGCAATCTTCATTGCCCGCTTCCTTCAATTTCAAAACGTAAAGTTTTCATGCCGCAGCGCTTAGCCGCCGCCGGTTAAGGTAGCGTATCGCGGTGTTCGATAGCAATCACGCCGTCCTGCTCTACCGACTGGATGTACCGGCGGGTATGGCCCTCGAACACTACAGCGGTCAGGCGACCAAACCGGAAGGCACCGGTATCGACGCCAATACGGTTGGAACGCTCGTCAATGTCCTTGAAGATCGTGTGGCCGTGTACAATAATTTGCGGATGAGGCTCGTCATGGGCCAGAAACCGTTCACGTATCCACAGCAGGTCGCGGCGTTTCTGCTCCTCTAGCGGAACGCCAGGGGCGATACCGGCATGAACGAAAGCGTAATCGCCAATCGCGATCCATTCCTCGAACCCGTTTATGAAATCACGGTCTTCCTGCGGTACGAGTTCTTGTAAACTGGCCTGAAGGCTATCGATTGAGGCGTCGTTATATTCCTTCTTCGGAATACCGTAGCTCAGGATTGTCTCGCGCCCTCCATGTTTCAGGAAGTGGCGAAGTACACCTTTGTCGGTAAAGCTCTCGAGAAACATTTCCTCATGATTACCAGCCAGAATGCGGACCTTGCGGCTTTTCTGCCACCGCCGTGCGCTCTCGATGACTTTGCGGCTGTCCGGCCCGCGATCGACCAGATCGCCCAGGAGGATAACCGTTGTGTCAGCAGCCCCGCGCTCTGCGTCGTCCCGCTCGATGGCGTCCGCTAGCGCTTCGAACAGATCGAAGCAGCCGTGGATGTCGCCGATTGCATAGACGCGGGTGCCATCCGGCACACTGGCGCCCTTCACGCTTTCGCGGGGACGAAAAAGGGACTTGATAAAATTCAGCATGGAGGCCGTGGTGTTCGTTTTCTTTGACGCAAGATAGGCGCTCGGCCCCTGCAGGGCAAACGCTGAGCGGTGCGTGAACATCAACTGTTGCCTGTTTGCAACGAAAGATTAGCTGCATGTTACCAAGGAAAATCCATTGTTGTGCGCTTTGGCTTTCGTGTGCATCATTGGTTCGTATCGGATGAGAACGGCGCACTAAAAATCGCGCTGCCTTCCGGGACGCAGGTGGGACGAAGCAACCTCCAAAGAGCTCCAGGAGCCTGATTATGCTTACGTCCAATCGCGGCATCGCCGCACTTCCGTTTTCTGCATTCGCCGTAGCAAGTGCTTTTTTCATTGCAGCGCCCGCTGCAGCGCAATCCGTTGCCAATCCGGCCGAGCAGGTCGATGAGGGCAGCGCAAGCGGCTTTTCTGTCTCCGCCAATACGACCCTGGCCAGCGAGTATCGGTTTCGCGGTACCGATCTCTCGGGCGGCGAATTTGCCATTCAGGGCGGTGTCGATGTGGCGCATGACAGCGGTTTTTACATTGGCACATGGGCATCCAGCCTCGACGAACAAACCGTTGGCTTTGGTAGCACCGAACTCGACATTTACGGCGGCTGGTCCGGCGACGTGTCCGACGGTGTAGCGCTGGACGTAGGTGTAATCGGATATCTATATCCCGATGCCGGGCCGGGTGATTTCGATTATGTCGAAGTGTACGGGTCGGTCGGCTATTCCGTCGGCCCTGCAGAAACGACTCTGGGCATCGCGTATGCGCCTGATCAGGATTCGCTCGGCGGGGGCGACAACCTGTATGTTTACGGCGAAGTCGGTGTCGGCATTCCCAGCACGCCTGTCACCCTGACAGGCAGGCTCGGCTATACCGATGGTTTCCTGACCTTTACCAACGATGGCAAGGCATTCGACTGGTCTATCGGTGCAGAGGCCGCAATTGCGGGCACTCCGCTCAGCATCGGCGCGGCCTATGTCGGGGCGGAAGGCGATATTCCGGCAGGCGCATATGATTTCGTCGACGATGCCTTTGTCGTGACGCTTAACGCCAGCTTCTAAAGCATCTGGAAATACAGCAGCCACGGGGCGGTCTCTTGTAGAAGGGGCCGCCCCGAGTTTATGGGTGGCATATGACCCATTATCTCCACACCATGATCCGCGTGACCAACCCGCAGGCAACGGTCGATTTCTTCAAGCTGATCGGCCTAGAGGAAGTGCGCCGCTTCGAGGTTGAGCAAGCCCGGTTTACGTTGATATTTCTGGCCGCGCCGGGGCAGGCAAATGTGGCAGAACTGGAACTGACCTATAACTGGCCACCCGAAGACGGCAGCGCTCCCGAAACCTATGATGATGGGCGCAATTTTGGCCATTTGGCCTACCGCGTGGATAATATCTACGAAACCTGCCAGCGTCTGATGGATGCAGGAGTAACGATCAATCGCCCCCCTCGCGATGGGCACATGGCGTTTGTCCGTTCGCCCGATGGCATCTCTGTCGAACTGTTGCAGGACGGCAATCTCGAACCGCAGGAGCCTTGGGCCAGTATGGAGAATACCGGCAGCTGGTGAGAAAGGCTGTTTAGGGGCGGAGCCGTTTGCAGTTTACGGTAGATTAGTCTCGACCGGCTTCTCGTCCGGATGCGTCGTTGTCAGCCGCAATACACTGTAGCCGAAGATCGCGGAGATCAGCGAACCGCCGAGAATACCGATCTTGGCCTCGTCGATGAGAAGATCATTGTCGAACGCCAGCCCGCTGATGAACAGCGACATGGTGAAACCGATCCCGCACAGAATCGTAATGCCCCATATTTCTATCCAGTTGGCTTTTTCTGGCGCCTTTGCGATGCCAAGTTTAACAGCCGCCACGATAATTCCGAATATGCCAAGTTGCTTTCCGATAACCAGACCCGCACCAATCGCAATGGGCAGTGGAGCGAGAATTTCGTTCAATCCCATACCGGCTAAATTGACGCCTGCATTGGCGAAGCCGAAGATCGGCACCACCAGATAAGCGCTCCACGGGGCAAGCCCGTGTTCCATCTTTTCGAGCATCGAATGGCCCGTATCGTTGTTCATAGGAATGGTCAGAGCGGCGACAACCCCGGCGATGGTTGCATGAATGCCAGAGAATAGAACGCATACCCACAGAATCATAGCGGCAAGCACGAACGCCCACATGCGGGTTACGCCAAAGCGATTCATGCCGACCATCACGCCGAAAACCAGAACCGATATCGCCAGCCACATAACGTCGATATTGGCGGTGTAGAATGCAGCAATCACCAGCACTGCGCCAATGTCATCGACAATAGCCACGGTCAGCAAAAACAGTCGCAAGGAAGATGGAACGCGGTTGCCGAGAATTCCCAGAACACCCATCGCAAAGGCGATGTCAGTTGCCGCAGGGATGGCCCAGCCGCGCATCAATTCCGAGTCGCCGCCGATCAGGCTGACATAGACCAGCGCGGGCACAGCCATACCCGCCACTGCGGCCAGAACCGGCAGGCGGCGCTGTTCCGGTGTGGATAGCTGCCCGCAGATCAATTCACGCTTTACCTCCAGCCCGACAACGAAGAAGAAAATCGCCATCAAACCATCGTTGATCCATAAATGCAGATCGTCGAGCTTGGGGATAGGGGTCCACGACAGCTCACCGTAGAACAAATCCTTATACGCGTCGGCAAGCGGGGAATTGGCCACCAGCATGGCAGCGGCGGCCACCAGAATCAGCAACACACCGGCCGAGGCATCGCCGACAAACAGGGCGCGAACAGGCGCAATAGCGCGGGCGATTGGTTTTCTTATCGGTCTCAACATGGTTGCCCGTCCTTTTCCGCAAAGTTGGCGGCGTTGCAAGGGCGCCTTTGTGTGGATAAGCGGCGGCCCCGGGGAAAAATGGGGGCGTATCATGGAGTTGGGCGGATTCTCTGCCGCACAGTGGATTGTGCTGATCCAGCACGAGCTGCTGTTGTTTACAGGTCTGATGTTTCTGGCGGGCGCTGTCGATGAATGGGCAGTTGATCTGCTGTGGATATATTACCGGCTGACCGGACGAGCCCGGACGACGCATTTGACTGCCGATTTCGACGGAACGGCTCAGCTAGTACGCCGGACGGCGGTAATGATCCCGGCATGGGCTGAGTCAGAAGTTATCGGCATCACCATTCAGCGCATTCTGCACGTTTGGCCGCAGGGCGAACTGCGGCTGTATGTCGGCATCTATCCCAATGATCCCGAAACTATGGCAGCCGCAACGGAGGCCGCGGGTGAGGATCCACGCGTCCGCCTCGTTGTCGAAACTCAGCCGGGCCCAACCACCAAAGCCGGGTGCCTCAACAGCTTGTACCTCGCGATCCTCCGGGACGAACAGCGCGGGCTTGGGCGGATTGAGACGGTGATTTTGCACGATGCCGAAGATATGGTCGACAGGGCAGCACTCCTGCTGATCGATAAGGCAATGGCCTCGGCGGATTTCGTCCAATTGCCGGTATTGCCGGCGCCGCAGCCATCTTCCCGCTGGATCGGCAGCCATTATTGCGAGGAATTTGCCGAAGCGCACGGAAAAGCGATGGTGGTGCGCGGTCTCGGCGGAGCGTCGATTCCTTCCGCCGGTGTTGGCTGCGCCATTGACCGTTCGTGGCTCGACCGTGTCGCGCAAGGACACTCTTCCGGACTGCCCTTTGCTGCCGATAGCCTGACAGAAGACTACGAGCTGGGTCTGACGCTGGGCGAACTTGGTGCAAAGGCACAGTTTTTAAGAGAACGGGATGGCAGCGGACATTTGGTCGCAACCCGTGCGTGTTTTCCATCCGGTATTACAGAGGCGGTCCGGCAGAAAACCCGCTGGGTCAACGGAATCGCCCTGCATGGGTGGGACCGGATCGGATGGACCCGCAGCCCGTTCGAAATCTGGATGCGCCTGCGTGATCGGCGCGGGCCGTTAACAGCGCTAGTATTGGCGCTCTCATATTTCGCGCTGGCGCTCGCAGCCGGATTGCAAATCGCCCACTGGCTCGGATGGGGGCCGGCCTTCAGGCTGACGCCAGTATTGCGGTTCGTGCTTTTGGCCAGCGCATTCGCCCTTGCGTGGCGCGCTGCATGGCGGTTTGCCTTTACTGCCAGCGAATACGGGCTGGTAGAAGGGATCAGGGCTGTTGCCAGAATTCCGCTCGCAAATATCATTGCGATCATGGCCGGACGCCGCGCCTGTGTGGCGTATTGGCGAACGCTACGCGGAGCTGCGGTGACATGGGACAAGACCTCGCATAGCGGCCACCCCGTAATGGATGGCGACGGCCGTTTTGCAAAGGTTCGCAAATGAGCGTACCGGCCGCACGGCGTCCTGGCGCTCCATTGTTCGCTCTCACAGCTTTGCTGGCAGGGTGGGGGCTTCTGCGGACAATCATCTGGCAATCCCCCTTTCCTCCTCCCGTGCAGAATTATAGTGTTCCCGGGTTCGCGGGTGCCGCGCCGGCACCTGCCGCACATCATGCCTCTGCAGCCGAAGGTAATGCGCCTGAAGTTATAGATCATATCAACTGGTCATCGCCGTTTACCCGCACACTGACAGTTCGCCGCGAGGTTCCTTTGAGGGGTCGGCAATCGAGCTTGCCAGCGCAAGTCGGCAGGTTGGCTGTTCCGCATGAGCCGCTGGCTCCTCCACTATTTCCAGGGCAAGCCGCCAAAGCGCCCTCAATACAAACGCACGTCGCTGTCATTACCGAGGCCATCGCACTGCCATCGCAGGCCGAGCGCCAACCTGTCGACAGATGGAGCATTGATGGCTGGATGCTGTGGCGCCAAAGTTCCGGAAGTGCCTTGGCGGCGGCAGCACCGTCTCCCAGCTACGGGGCTAGTCAGGCAGGTGCGGTCCTGAGGTATCGGATTACGCCCGGCAGCAATCATCGTCCCAATGCGTATGTCCGTGCGACGCGGGCCTTGGTTTCGGGCGGGGGAAGCGAGATCGCTGCGGGCTTCAATGCCCTGCCAATTGCGGACCTTCCCCTCCGCGCCCATGCTGAAATGAGGGCGACCAAGCAGGCCGGAACGACGGAAATCCGCCCGGCGGCATTCATGACAACGGAAATTTCGCCGCAAAGCCTACCGATGGGTGTGCGCGCAACGTTCTACGCACAAGGTGGTTATGTAGGCGGAGATTTCTCTACCGCCTTCGCCGACGGGCATTTGAAGATATCCCGGGATGTGGCGCAGGTCGATTGGGGCACACTCGATGTCGGGGCAGGAGCATGGGGCGGGGCGCAAAAGGGCGCAGCGCGGCTGGATGTGGGGCCGAGCCTTGGCCTCAAACTGGAGCGCGGCCCTGTTCCGGCACACCTGTCGGTTGACTATCGAATCAGAACAGCAGGCGATGCACAGCCGGGTTCCGGTGTAACAGTTACCCTTACCACCGGCTTTTAGAACAAGCGGCGCTTCCAAGGGGCTGCGCGCTGGTATAGTCACTTCGGTCACTCATGGACGTCTATCTTCCCATCGCGAACCTTTCGGTCGACGGAATAATCATCGTCGCTCTTGGCGCGTTGACGGGTATCCTCTCGGGCCTGTTCGGCGTGGGTGGCGGATTCCTGACTACGCCGCTGCTGATCTTCTACGGTATTCCGCCCACGGTTGCTGCCGCCTCTGCTGCCACTCAGGTGACGGGGGCGAGCGTGTCCGGCGTATTCGCACATACGAAGCACGGCGGAGTGGATTACCGGATGGGTGCAGTGCTGGTGGTGGGCGGATTGGTGGGCGCAGTACTGGGGGCGCTGTTGTTTCGGTTCTTCCAGTCGGTCGGCCAGATCGATGTGGTCATCAATGTTCTGTATGTCCTGATGCTGGGTACTATTGGCGCGCTGATGCTGCGGGAATCGCTGGAATCGATCATGGCGCGGCGGCAGGGGCAGGTTTCGGACCCGGCGCGGCGGCGGCATCATCCGCTGGTAGCTGCACTGCCTTATCGCTGGCGGTTCTACCGTTCGGGTTTGTATATTTCTCCACTTGCACCGCTGATATTGGGCACATTTATCGGTATTCTCACCATGCTGATGGGGGTTGGCGGCGGTTTTATGCTGGTGCCCGCCATGTTGTATATTCTGGGAATGAGCGGGCAGGTGGTGGTCGGTACCAGCCTTTATAATATTCTGTTCGTGACGATAGCGGCGACCATGATCCATGCGATGACGACCCGCGCGGTCGATCTGGTGCTGGCGGCATTATTGCTGCTGGGATCTGTGCTGGGCGCGCAGTTCGGGACGCGGATCGCCCTGAAGGTGAAGCCGGATCTGCTGCGCGTTGTACTTGCCCTAACGGTTTTACTCGTGGCGCTTCGCATGGTTTACGGATTGGGCATCCAGCCGGACGAGATTTATTCGGTGGCACCGTTATGAAACGGGTGGTTCTCCTTCTGGCGCTGTTTTTCGCCCTGACTGCCCAACGCGATCCCATCCTTGTGCCTGAAGTGTCGCAGGACGATGTGCTGGTGCGACAGGGATTTACCGGTACGGAATTACTGCTGTTCGGCGCTGTGCTCGACCCTTCGGGCAGGCGTGCGGCGCGGGATTACGATATCGTGGTTGTGCTCAAAGGGCCGTCCTTCCCGATAACGGTGCGCGAGAAGGAGCAGGTCGGCGGCATCTGGATCAATGCCGACAATGTCCCGTTCCGTTCTGCGCCCAGCTTTTTTGCCGTCGCTTCGTCGTCACCCATCGATACCATCGTCGATGGACGGACCGCCGCTATTTTCGAGTTCGGCACGAGCTTTATCCAATTGTCCCCAACCGGCGCGATCGATCCTGCGGAACAATTGCGATTTCGCAACGGGCTGGTCGATCTTCGAACGCGTCAGGGGCTGTACAAGCAGGACGATGGCGGCGTGCAGGTGAGTGAGGGCGTATTGTATCAGGCGCGTATCGATCTGCCTTCCAGCGTGCAGACAGGAACCTATACCGCCGAAACATTCGCGGTGGATGAGGGGCGCGTGGTCTCTTCGGCCATTGCACGGGTGGAGGTGCGCAAGGTCGGTTTCGGACGGTTGATCGAAACATTCTCGCAGATCCAGCCTTTCTTCTATGGCCTGGTCGCCATCATGCTGTCGGTTAGCATGGGCTGGCTCGCCGGGCGGCTCTTCGCTTCGAGCTGAGGCGGTGGCTCCTGATTGTCTTAGCGCAATCTTAACCCTGATTGGCCTAGCCACTGCGCCAGAGTTTACTGGATAGAACGGGGCGCACCGAATGACCGACATGGCAAGGCAGGAATTTACCCCGGCGGGAACTGCGGGTGAGGAACAGGCGGACAGGATGGATGCGTCCTCCAACGCCATGCAACCCATCGGCGTCGTGCTGGAAATTGCCGGTTCGGGTTCTCAGATCGCGCTGGATCTGGAACGGTTGAACGAATGCATGGCAGACGACGATCCGTCTGTCGGGCTTGCCGGACAGGTGGGCAGCCAGGTCAAGATTCGCGTCGGCAATAGCTGGCTTCTGGCCAGTGTCCGCAATCAGAAGCAGGATCGCCGTCAGGGTGGGGGCGTGCTGGCCAATATCGATTTCCTTGGCGAAGGCATGGAAGAGAAGCTGACGGGGCGCATCCATTCGTTCCGCCGCGGTGTGACCCGTTACCCGGTTCCGGGCGCGCTGATCTATCCCGCAACCACAGCCGATCTGCGCCAGATCTACGCCAGCGATGGCCGCTCCAACATTCAGATCGGCACGGTTTATCCGACCAAGGATATCCGCGCCGGGGTGTATATCGATGCGATGCTGGGCAAGCATTTCGCGCTGCTGGGCTCCACAGGCACTGGTAAGTCGACCAGTGCTGCGCTGCTGCTGCACCGTATCTGCGAGGCTGCACCACAGGGCCATATCCTGATGATCGATCCTCACGGCGAGTATTCTGCCGCGTTCCGCAACACCGGCATAATCCTCGACGTGTCCAATCTGCAGATGCCGTACTGGTTGCTGAACTTCGAAGAACACTGCGAAGTTCTGTTGACCAGCCACGGCAACGAACGCCAAGTGGATGCCGATATTCTGGCCAAATGCCTGCTGAAGGCGCGATACAAAAACCGTCTGGCAGAGCAGATGGGCAAAATTACTGTCGATTCCCCCATTCCCTATCTGCTGTCCGACCTGTCCGGTGCGATCCAGGACGAAATGGGCAAGCTGGACAAGGCAACTTCCAGCGCGCCTTTCATGCGTATCAAGTCCAAGCTGGACGAGCTGAAAAACGATCCGCGCTACCAGTTCATGTTCTCCGGAATGCTGGTCGGCGATACGATGGCCGATTTTCTGTCGAGAATTTTCCGGATGCCGGGTGAAGGCAAGCCCATCGCCATCATCGACGTGTCGGGTGTGCCGTCGGATATTACCTCTACCGTGGTTGCCGTGCTCAGCCGGCTGGTGTTCGATTTTGCTATCTGGGGCCGCGAGGAAAAGACCCGGCCCATCCTGCTGGTGTGCGAAGAAGCCCACCGTTATGTGCCCAACGAAGCGAATGCCGATGGCTCCAGCGTGGGCAACATCCTGTCGCGGATCGCCAAGGAAGGCCGAAAATACGGCATCAGCCTGGGCCTGATTACCCAGCGGCCTTCCGACCTTGCAGAAGGCGTTTTGTCGCAGTGCGGCACCATCATTTCCATGCGTCTTAATAACGACCGCGATCAGGCCTTTGTGAAAGCCGCCATGCCCGAAGGCGCGCGCGGTTTCCTCGATTCCATTCCCGCCCTGCGCAACCGCGAATGCATTATCTGCGGCGAAGGCGTGGCGATCCCGATCCGCGTTTCGTTCGATAATCTGGAAGAAGCGAAACGTCCCGCTTCGGAAGACCCCAGTTTTGTCGAGCTTTGGCGCGAATCCGGAGACGAGGAAGAAGCAGTACACCGCGTGGTCCAGCGCTGGCGCAGCCAGGGGCAGTAGCGCACTTGCTTTTCGCACCTGCATCCGCAGGTGCGTCCTCGATGCTGTTCCTCCCGTTGGTCGGGCACCTGCGGGGCGGGCGCGTGCCCTTGCGGTCCGCTGGGCGCGGACCGTGCTCCGCAGCAAGGCCGATGGCTTGGAATGGTTCGGAACCGATAGGTTCCGCAAGGGCGACTGCCCGCCCGAGCCAATGCGAGGAAAGCCTAAGGGAGCATATGCGACCGCCGGCGCTTGAGGCCAAACAAACAAACGGATGCGGGTTCATGACATAAACTACGTCCCCCTAGTATCGCCGAACAGGTGAATATGCAGCCGGTCGCTGAGCCTGTATCCATGCTCTAGACATAGCGGGACCAGCCATTCCTCTCGGGTCCGCAAGGCCGCGCTGTCGGTCCCTTCCGGCATCAGGAATATGCGCTGCGGCGGGATGGCATGGGCGCGCTGGAGGGCCAGAACCTCGTCCACGTCGGCTGGGCTGGCAATCACGAATTTAAACCATGCGCGATCGTCCAGCGCATAGGAATCCAGCCGCTCTGCGATCAGGGCAAGCTGCGCCGGATTGCCGCTGTGGGCCAATTTCGGGCTGACATTATACTGGTCGACATGAATATCGAGCCGGGCGGGCGCAGCGACCGTGCCATTGGTCTCGATCTCGATCCGCATATCGGGCAGGGCCTGCGCAAGTTCGGCCAGCCCCGCACCTTGCAGCAGGGGTTCGCCGCCGGTGATGACCAGCCGCTTTTGCCCCAGCGCCGCGATCCGCTGTACCACATCGGCAATGTCCAGTGTGACCTGATTGGCCTTGCGCTCGAACGTCACGCCATCTCGGTGTGGGCGCTCATCTTCTCTGAAATGCCAGGTGTAAGCCGTGTCGCACCACACGCAGGCAAGGTTGCAGCGCGACAGGCGCACGAATGCCACCGGCATCCCCGCGCTGGGCCCTTCGCCCTGCACAGAGGCGAAGATTTCCGGTTTGGCCCCAGCGCCGCTGCGGGACTGCCCTTCATCCTCTGTGGCAAGCACAAGTTGCGTCATGGTTTGCGTTTATTTCCTACTTTACTTGACACATTTGACAGGTGTCAGCCAAAGGTTTTCGGGTTAAGGCGCTGATTAAACAGATCTTTGTCCTGTTGGATTCAGTTGACACGTTGCACACCGAATTTCCGGTGAACCAACGCAGCCGATGCCTTGCAAGCCACTCCTCTGGCATATTGCGCGGCTGTAGGAAAACGCTGCGTACCGAAATGAAGGCCCGTCACCCCAGCCGCGCCATCGCCGCTGTCAGCCGCCCGACTTCCGCGCTGTGATGGGCGAAGTCTTCCTTGGCCTTCTCGACCGCTTCGGGCTTCGCGCGCTCAACGAAATTGGCATTGCCGAGCCTGCCTTCCAGCGATTTGGCTTCTTTCTGCGAAACTTCCAGCGCCTTGGCCAAACGTGCCTTCTCCGCGCCGATATCGATCACGCCTTCCAGCGGGATGACCAGCACGTCCGGCCCCGCAGTGATCTGCATGGCCGGTCCATCGGGCGCTGCGCCAGCGGTTAGCGGGGCGAGCCGCGCCAGCCGTTCGATGGCCGCGCTGCTGCGGTCCATCACGCCTGCCGCTGTGGGGGAGGGATTGTCGATGAACGCCGCCAGCTTCTGGCCCGGCGGGATGCCCAGTTCGTTCTTCGCGCTGCGCACGGCCATTGTCAGTTCGATCACCCAGTCGATTGCGCCGGTCGCCTGCTTGCTGACCTGCGCGTCTGGTTCGGGCCACTTGGCGGTGATGAGCGGGTAATCCGCGCGATCGACATCATTAACGCCGCCCTGCTTCGACCACAGTTCTTCCGTGATGAACGGCATGAAGGGATGCAGCATAACCAGAATTTGGTCGAGCGTCCACCCGGCCACGGCGCGTGTTTCGGCAGCAGCCGTTTCGCTCGCGCCTTCTGCAAACACCGGCTTGATCAGTTCCAGATACCAGTCGCAGAACCGGTCCCAAACAAAGTGATAGATCGTGTTCGCCGCCGCATCGAAGCGCAGATCGGCCATCGCGGCATCCAGTTTGGCGACCGTCTCTCCGACTTCGCCGATGATCCATTGGTTGGCGGCCAGCCTGGCTTCTGGCGCAGCCAGAGTGTCGCTCGCGCCGATGCCGTTGGACTGGCAGAACCGCGTCGCATTCCACAGCTTGGTGGCGAAGTTGCGATACCCTTCTACCCGCTTGTCATCCATCTTGATGTCGCGGCCTTGGCTTTCCATCGCCGCCATGAAGAACCGCAGCGCATCGGCGCCATACTGATCGATCAGGCCGAGCGGATCGACCACATTCCCCTTGGACTTGGACATTTTGGAGCCGTCGGCTGCGCGCACCAGACCGTGCAGATACAGGCGCGGCCACGGGTTCTCACCCGTCAGGTGGTTGCCCATCATCATCATCCGCGCATCCCAGAAAAACAGGATGTCGAAGCCTGAGACGAGGAGGTTGTTGGGGTAATGCTTGGCGAGCAGATCGGTCTGCTCCGGCCAGCCCAGCGTGGCGAAGGGCCACAGGGCGGAGGAGAACCATGTGTCGAGGACGTCTTCATCGCGCGATAGGGTAACACCTGCACCAGCCTGTGCCTGCGCATCTTCCTCTGTCATGGCGACATAGGGATTACCGTCGTCGTCATACCAGGCCGGAATCTGGTGCCCCCACCACAATTGGCGGCTGACGCACCACGGCTGGATATTCTCCATCCAGTTGAAGAACGTCTTCTCCCATGTCTTAGGGACGATTTCGACATCGCCGTTTTTCACCGCCGCAATCGGGGCGGCGGCCAGCTTCTCCGCATCGACATACCATTGATCGGTCAGCCACGGCTCGATCACTACCCCGCCGCGATCACCAAACGGGGTGGCGATGGTGCGGGGTTCCGCGTCGAGCTCCTGTTCCTCGCCCTTCTTGGTCTTGGTGATGTGCGGGATCAGGTAGCCCGCTTCCTTCAGCCGCTGAACCACCAGTTCACGCGCACCGTCTTTACCGTCCAGCTTGAAGCGGTGCAGGCCGATGAATTCGTCAGGTATTTTGTCAGGATCGTTTACTTGGCAAACATTGCCCTCTGCATCCAGCATGTTGAGCATATCGGCAGGCGCAAATCCGGCGCGCTTGCCCACATCGAAATCGTTGAAATCATGGCCCGGCGTGATCTTCACTGCGCCGCTGCCCAGTTCCGGATCGGCGTGTTCGTCCGTGACGATCTGCACACGGCGTCCGGTGATCGGCAGCACGACATACTTGCCCACCACGCTGGCGTAGCGTTCGTCGGTCGGGTGCACGGCCACGGCCATATCGGCCAGCATCGTTTCGGGACGGGTGGTCGCAACCTCGATGTAATCGCGGCCATCGGCCAGCGTCACGCCGTCTTCCAGCGGATATTTGAAATGCCAGAAATTGCCCTTCAGATCCTGCGTTTCCACTTCCAGATCGGAAATCGCGGTTTTCAGCTTGGGGTCCCAGTTGACCAGCCGCTTGTCGCGGTAGATCAGCCCGTCCTTGTGCAGATCGACGAAGGTTTTCAGCACGGCCTTGCTGAAATGCTCGTCCATCGTGAATTGCTCGCGGCTCCAGTCCATGGAGCAGCCCAAGCGGCGAAGCTGGGTGGTGATCGTGCCGCCCGATTCCTCTTTCCATTCCCAGACCTTCTTCACGAAGTCCTCACGGGAATAATTGGTGCGCTTGTCCTGGCTGGCTTCCAGCTGGCGTTCCACCACCATCTGCGTGGCGATGCCTGCATGGTCCGTACCCACAACCCACAGCGCATCCTTGCCGCGCATGCGTTCATACCGGATCACGATATCCTGAAGTGTGTTGTCCAGCGCGTGGCCGATATGAAGGCTACCCGTCACATTCGGTGGAGGGTTCACAATCGTATAGGGTTCTGCACCGGGACGCTCCGGCCGGAACAGGCCGTTTTCCTCCCAATGGGAATACCAGCGGGCCTCGATAGAGGCGGGGTCGAATGTGGTGGGGAGCTCGGTTTTCATAAGGTCTGCGGCTTTGCCAGCGGTACACGGCGCAATCAAGCGAACTGGTTGTTGTTGCGGGCCAATGGATGCAAGAACTCTTGCCGTATGAGACTATTATCCTCATAGCGCATTTACGATGCGGGAATGGGCCAATCTGGAAATTATAGAGGATGCGGAAGGGGCGCACCGCGTTGCCGTGTCCGGCCCTCTCACCATCTCCTCCATTGCCGTAATCGACCAGCAATTCCGCGAACTGGAGGCGCCTGTCGCTGCGTTCGACCTGTCCGGAGTGACGGATATGGACACAGCAGGCGCGTGGACGGTGTTCCGTGCGACCCGGCGGCTGGATGCGTCCATCGAAGGCGCAAGCGAGACGCTCAGCGATCTGATCGATACGGTGGCCTCTGCCGCCAGCGAAGCGCCGATCCGGCCCGTGCGCCAGCCGCTTATGAACCGCTTGTTCGGCGAACCGGGCCGGGCCGTAATGGATATGCTGGCCGGTGTAGTAAACGTGGTGGGTTTTCTGGGCGCGGTCCTGATCGCGGTAAAAGACATCATCCGTCACCCCAGCCGGTTTCGTATCAAGGCCGTGGTTCGCCAGTTCGAACTGGTGGGTGTGCATGCCCTGCTGATTATCGGACTGATGAGTTTCCTGATCGGCATCGTGGTTGCCCAGCAGGGCGCTGCACAGCTGCAGCAATTCGGTGCCGAAGCTCTGACCATTAATCTGACAGGCCGCCTCGCTACACGCGAACTGGGCGTCCTGATGACGGCGATCATGGTGGCGGGCCGCTCCGGCTCTGCGTTTGCGGCGCAGATCGGCACCATGAACTTGACCGAGGAAATCGACGCCATGCGCACCATCGGGGTTGATCCGGTGGAAGCGCTGGTGATCCCGCGCATTCTGGCGGCGGTGGTGATGATGCTGCTGCTCGGCTTTTATGCCATCGTCCTGACCATTATCGGCGGGGCGACCATATCGGCATTGACGCTGGGCATCCCGTTCGATTCATTTTTGCTGCGGATTCAGGAAGTTGTGCCGACATACGATCTTTGGGTCGCTCTGGTCAAAGCGCCGGTCTTCGGTTTGATTGTCGCCATTGCCGGCTGCTATCAAGGTATGCAGGTGGAGGGGAATTCCGAAGAAGTGGGCAAGCGCACCACGATGGCGGTGGTGCAGGCGATCTTCGCCGTCATCGTACTCGATGCGTTTTTCGCGGTGTTCTTTACCGAATTGGGCTGGGCGTGACGGACCGCGACGATCTGATCTATGAAGTCGAGGACGATGCAACCGACTTCATTCCCGAATTGTATCGCGGCGAATACCCGATTGTAGTCGAAGGGCTGATTAATCAGTTCGGCGATTTCCGCATTCACGACGATCTGTCGCTGAAGGTAAAGCGCGGTGAAATTCTGGGCGTGGTCGGCGGATCGGGCACGGGTAAGTCGGTCCTGATGCGCTCCATCATCGGGCTGCAAACCCCTCGTGAGGGACATATAGAGGTACTGGGCCGCGCGATTACCGGCGCGCATGGCAGTGACGGTATCGATATTCGCAGTCGCTGGGGCGTATTATTTCAGGGCGGTGCGCTGTTCTCTACCCTGACCGTGGGGGAAAATGTCGAAGTTCCTCTCAAGCAGTTCTATCCCGAATTGGCCGACGATCTGCGCAAGGAGATTGCCCGGTACAAGGTGCTGCTGTCCGGTCTGCCTGAAGAAGCGACCAGCAAATATCCCAGCGAATTATCCGGCGGTATGAAAAAGCGCGCGGGCCTGGCCCGTGCGCTGGCACTGGATCCGCAAGTGCTGTTCCTGGACGAGCCGACCGCCGGCCTTGACCCGGTGGGCGCGGCAAAGTTTGACCGCCTGACCCGCGAGCTGACGGATACGATGGGGCTGACCGTGTTTCTGATCACCCATGATCTGGATACGCTGCATTCCATATGTGACCGGGTGGCCGTGCTGGCCGACAAACAAGTGATCGCTGTGGGGACCATTCCCGAGCTGGTCGCGCAGGACCATCCGTGGATCAAAGAATATTTCGGCGGGCCGCGTGGCCGGGCCGCATCCAGCGCTTATGAGAAACCATGAGGCGTAAACTGCATTATAGTTACGGCATTCGGGTAAAGGCGATGGACAAGCCAAGCCGCGAAAGGGCATAGGCGAAGGCAATGGAAACACGGGCAAATCATTTATGGGTGGGGGCAGTCACTCTGTTGCTGCTGGCGATGCTGGCTGCCGGCATCGTCTGGCTGGCCAAGTTGAATGAAACCAGCCGCGAGGAATATGTGATATTCTTCGAACAATCGGTGGAAGGCTTGGTCAACGGATCGACCGTGACCTATTCCGGCGTGCCGGTGGGGCAGGTTAGCTCTATCACGCTGGCTCCAAGCGTGGGTGAAGCGCGCGACCGCGTTCGGGTCGAGATTCAAATCGATGATCAGGTGCGGATTTACTCCGATACATTCGCCGAATTACGCGGCAGCCTGACGGGGGTTTCCACGATCCAGTTGAGCCGAGCGACGGATGAAAATCCTGCACTCGCGCAAACCGCACGGCTGATCGAACCCGGACCGGGCGGTGAAATGCCGCCCATCCCTGTCAGAGAGGGCGGTATCGGGGCAATTCTGTCCAGCGCGCCCGACATTCTGAAAAACACCAGCAAGACAATCACCCAGTTGAACAAATTGCTGGGCGACGAAAACCAAGAACGCATCATGGGCCTGGTTGATGGTTCCAACCAGATGACGCGCGACATCGGTACATCGGTGAGCGAAACTGCCCCTGCTTTGCGCGCTACGTTGGCTCAGATGCAAAATACTTTGCGCGAGGCGGAGAGTTCGCTCGCGCAGTTCAATACCGTGATGGCGTCTGCCGACGGGCTTTTGAACGAAGAAGGCACTGCTCTTTCCCAGGAAGTGCGCACGACACTTGGCAGCGCGCAGACCGCCGCAAACAGCCTGTCCGACGCTCTGGAAAAAGCCGACCCTGCGCTGGAGCAGCTGAATACTTCCACCCTGCCTGCTGCCAACGCCACTTTGCGCGATTTGCAGGCAACGAGCCGCGCGCTGCGTCGGGTGGCCGAGCGGATTGAAAATGAAGGCGCCAGCGCGCTAATCGGATCGCCCGCACTGCCGGATTACGAATCTTGAGAATGTCCATGAGCCCGACCCATACCCCTCGTTTTCCCGTCCAGTCTTCGCTGCGAGGAGTCGTTATTAGCGGCATCTCCTTGCTGCTCGCCGGATGCATCAGCCTTGGCGGGGAAGCGCCAGAGATGCTGCTGACGCTGACCTCTTCTGCCGCAAGCCCCGCCGGTCCGGGTGCAAGTGGGCCGAAGGAAAATGCGTTGCTGGTAGAGGAGCCGGATGCTCCGCAGCAGATCGCCGTTACCCGCATTCCGGTACAGGTCGATGATTCCAGCGTCGCCTATCTTAAAGACGCGGTATGGGTAGAGCGGCCAGCGCGCCTTTTCCGCCGTCTGCTGGCTGAAACCGTGCGTAGCAAGTCGGGCCGATTGGTGATGGAGCGCGACGATCCCACCATCGTTCCGGCAGAGGTGCTCAGCGGCACACTGCGCGAGTTCGGCTATGATGCGATCGGCGGCAATGTGACGGTGACGTTCGATGGTATCCGCACGCTGGCCGACGGGACACTGGAAACCCGCCGGTTCACCAGCAGGGTGGCCGATGTCGAGGCAGAAGGCGTGCCGGTTGGCGCAGCCCTGAACACAGCGGCGAACGATGTGGCGGAGCAGGTGGCCGACTGGCTCATCTGATTCTCCGCCGGGTTACCTTCCCAGCAATTCGAGGAATTCGTTAGCCTTCAGAAACGCGGCACGCTTCTCTTCGCGCGCCGCCTCTGCCTCTGCATCGCGGCCCCACAATTCGGCTTGCGAATCCTCCTCCAGATTGGCCGCATTCCACAGCATTTCTGCATCCGCCCCGTCTTCCAGCGCAGCCATAGCGATACACATGGATGCGGAAAGCGAGGCGAGGGTGAAGACGCCTGCCAATGTGAATGCACTGAACGTCTCCAGCCGCGAACGAAGGGCATCAATGCTCGCTTCGGGCTGCTCGGTATGAACGATGCTGGCAACCCGGATCAGGGCAATGTTCTCGCGCCCCTCGAAATCAGTCAGCAGGGGTTCCCAAAGCGCGTTCTGCTGGCGTGAAAGGGCCGTACCGGGATCTGCGCGATAACACAGGGTGTCGGTGCGGGCGAAAGCCAGCGTCTTGCCCACCGTGTCATCCGCAGCTGTCGCCACACGGTCGAGAGTGAAGTCGGTCAGGTCGCGCAGCGGAAAACTGCGCCCGTCGATTGTCTCGCCTTGTCGCTTCCATTCTGCGGCGAGGGCCTCTGCCAGCGCCTGCGTAGGCGCAATCTGCGGGGTCGCCCCTTGGGTCTTTACCGCTCGATCATCCAGCACGACCTGCCAGCCGCCGCTTGTCTCCTGCAGCGTAACGTCATCGTAAAACCGCTTCATTGGTCTTGTTTTTTCCATTGCTTCGCCAGCCAATAGGGCAGGGCGAAAAATTCGGCGGCTCCGATAACGAACAGGGCGTAGCCAATGGCAGGCTCGGCGATAAGGCGGCCCGAAATTATCACCACGCCCACAATGGCGGTACCGATCGCCAGAATACGGATGCCTAGCAGTTGCACATGGCGGCGGCGGGCTTCTGCATCGGTCATCCAGCCTGCCCCGAAATCAATTGCCGCAATTCTTCCGATGTATCGGCAATGGCATGCGCGCCTGCTTCCAGCAGAGTGGCGTTGTCGTGATAGCCCCAGGAAACGCCGATACCGCGAACCCCGGCGGCGCGGGCCATTTCCATATCGTACAGTGTATCGCCGATCATCACGGTGTTGGCGGGGATAGCAAGCGTTTCGGCCATTGCGGTATTGAGCATGGCCGGGTCGGGCTTTGAAGGATGTCCGTCTGCGCCTTGCAGGCTGGAAAAGCTGCCTGTCAGGCCGTGGGTTTCGAGGCAGTGCATCAGGCCGCGCTGCGATTTGCCGGTGGCGACGGCCAAGGCCCAGCCTTCGGAACGCAAGGCAGCGATCAGATCGGCCATGCCCTGAAACAAGGGTTCGGCCACTTCGCCGCGCTCGCGGGCGCTGCGAAAGGCGTCTTTGTAGGCCGAGACCATCTGCGCCACGATGTCCTCACCGGCTTCGGGCTCAAGATACCGGATCGCTTGCGGCAAGCTGAGGCCGACAATCTGGCGGATGGCATGGCGGGGCGGGGGGGCAAGATTGGCCGCGGCAAAGGCGGTTTCCATCGCGTCGCAAACAGGTGCCTGCCCGTCGACCAGCGTGCCGTCGCAATCAAAAACGACCAGTTTGACTGTGGAGGAGGTTTGGCTTGTGCCCATCACCGCCCTCGTCCCTTCGGCTTGGCTCCGCCCTTACCGCCCGGTTTCGGTCCAGCTTTTGCCGGACGTCCGCCGCTTTTCTTGCCCAGCTTCTTCTTCGGCGCAGCAGTGCCGCCACGCGATCGGCGCTCGCCGCGCTGGCTTTTGCGGAACTGTTTGGCGTGCTGGCGCGCGGCCTGCTTTTTCTCGGAAGGGCTGCGTGCGTTGATATCTTCGCGCAATGGCGTGGCGTCGGAAAGCGACAGGTCGAAACCAAGCTGTTCCATCGACGCAGCAAAATGCTCGGGCAGGTCGGCAGTTACGTCCAGCTTGCCGCCACTTCCGTCTGCGCCTTTGGGCTCGCCGATTACCAGCCGCCTTGCATGAAGGTGCATCTTGCGGCTGATGCTGCCTGTCAGGAAGGCATCCTGCCCCCCATATTTGCCGTCGCCCACGATCGGGTGACCAATCGCCAGCATATGCACGCGCAGTTGATGGGTGCGGCCGGTCATTGGCTCCAGTTCAACCCAGCAGGCGCGGTTTCCTGCCTTTTCCACGACGCGGTAGCGGGTAACGGCGGGTGCGCCTTCTTCCTCGTCCACATGCATTTTCTCGCCGCCGCTGCCGGGCTGTTTCGCCAGCGGGGCATCGATGGTGCCTTCGCGTACATCGGGAACGCCGACGACCAGCGCCCAATAGACTTTCTTGGCGCTGCGCCCTGCGAACCGTTTTGCATAGGCGGAGGCGGAGCCCGGCGTGCGGGCAACCAGCAGGACGCCGCTGGTATCCTTGTCGAGCCGGTGAACCAGCCGCGGGCGGATATCGTCTTCTTCCGGGGCGAAGGCATCGAGCAAACCGTCGACATGCTTGGTCGTCTTGCTGCCGCCCTGTGTCGCAAGGCCGGGGGGCTTGTTCAACACGATGGCGCTGGCCGTCTCGCGGATCACCATGCCTTGGGCGAGGGAGATATCGGCCGGTGTCAGCTGGCGCTTTACCGGCGCCGCGCGGCGTGGATCGTCCCCGCCAGGCGGTACTCGCAGGACTTGCCCGGTTGCCAGCCGGTCATCGGGTTTTGCCCGCGCGCCATCGACCCGGACCTGTCCCGTGCGCGCCCAGCGCGAAACGGTGTTGAAGCCGACCTGCGGCAGATTGCGTTTGAACCAGCGGTCCAGCCGCACACCGTCGTCATCGGCCTCGACAGTGAACTGGCGGACATTGTCGGATGGCTTCTTCGCCGGTTTCTGGGGTTCATCGGTCATGGTATAGCCCGCATTGCAGTCAGGCCGAACAGCAATCCGCTGATGCCAAGGGAGAAGGACAGAATGGCATACAGCGCCGCGATGGTGAACTGCCCGCGCTGGATTAGAAGAACCGTTTCGAGGCTGAAAGCGCTGAAAGTGGTAAACCCTCCCAGCAGGCCGACGCCCAGCAGAAGGCGCATATTTTCATCCACGCCCGACCCGCTACGCACGAGCCATCCGGCCAGAAAGCCCATCAGCACGCTGCCGATGGCATTCACCGCCAGCGTGGCCCAGGGGAACACGCCCATAGCCGGGGCGCCCAGCCAGCCGGTCATCCAGCGGCCGGTCATGTAGCGCAGGACAGCACCCGCGGCCCCGCCAACAGCGACGGAGAGGGTTGCGGAAAGGGTAGGAAGGGTGGACATTGCCTGCGCCCCATAGCGGGCAGGCGCGCGGCGCGCCACTGTTTGCGCGCAATGCCTTGCCCAAACCGCCGAATTATCCTATCAGGGCAAATGTGTGTGCCGGTCCGCGTGCGGATTCGGCTTTTTTCTATTTGCGAAAGCGGCATATTCCGCGCAGGTGCGCGGCTCTGGCCCTTGGCTCGAAAGGTTTTGATTTAAATGCAGATCATGGTTCGCGATAACAATGTCGATCAGGCCCTCCGCGCGCTCAAGAAGAAGCTGCAGCGTGAAGGCGTGTACCGCGAAATGAAGCTGCGTCGTCACTACGAAAAGCCTAGCGAGAAGCGTGCCCGTGAAAAGGCCGCAGCCGTGCGCCGCGCCCGCAAGATGGACCGCAAGCGCATGGAACGCGACGGCTAAGCAGGATTACCCCTGCTTCGAGTGGTCTAATCGCTTGAAGCAAGCACTGTGAACAGCCAAGAGGGCGTGGAAGCAATTTCCGCGCCCTCTTGCTATCAGGCATGCTAGTTTGTCTTGGCAAGCCCGGTTCGCCCGGCAAGAAACGCCTTTCAGGAAGCACTTTATGACCGAAGTTACCCGTGTGCCTTTAAAACCCGTTGCCAAGGGTTCTCTGACGAAGCTCTGGATCGGCGTGATCATCGCCGCGCTGATCGGCGTGGGCCTGGCATGGGCTGCCATTCCAAGCAGCACCAGCGTCGATACTGTCACGGCCGGAACCGGACCCGCACCGCGCGAAGGCGAGGTGGTGTTCGTGGAATATGTAGGCAAACTGGCTGACGGTACTGTTTTCGACCAGCAGCAGGGGCAAGTGGCCCCGATACAGGGCGTGTTTCCTGACGGAGCGCCTTTCGTACTGGAAGAAGGCCAGATGATCCCTGGTTTCCTGAAAGGCCTGAAAGAGACCCGCAAGGGCGGCGAATATATTCTAAACATTCCGGCTGAAGAAGCCTATGGCGATGATCCGCAGCCCGGCTCGCCTATCCCGCCCGGCGCCGACCTTACTTTCGAAGTCAAGGTTTCGGATTTGATGAGCCGTGAAGATTTCGAGCGCCGCTTGCAGGCGCTGCAACAGGTTATGCAGGCGCAGCAGGGGCAGAACGGTGCGCCCGGCGGGCTCGCCGCGCCTCCGCCCCCCGTCGGCCCTCCTCCGCAGAACTAAGAAGAGCGTATCCGATGTCCGTCGATAAACAGACCGTCACCAAGATCGCCAGCCTGGCCCGCATCAAGATGGATGATGCGGAGTGCGAGCGTATGGTGCCCGAACTCAACAACATCCTCGATTGGGTGGACCAGCTGGGCGAAGTCGATACCTCCGGTGTCGAGCCGATGACCGCGGTGATGCCGATGGCCCAGCGTCTGCGCGACGATGTGGTCGATGCCGATCCGCTGACCGGCGGCGGCGTTCGGGACAAGGTGCTGGCGAACGCGCCCGCAGCCGAACACGGATTTTTCGGCGTGCCCAAGGTGATTGAGTGACCGACTGCAACGCACTTTCAACCGTTCGGGCTGAGCTTGCCGAAGCCCTGCATTTTTCTACTGGACCTGCGCTGATGATGAAGGACAGCCGTTGGCACCCAATGCCAGCTGCGCTTCCGACAAGCTTAGGGCGAACGGATTTTACATCGTGACAGACCTTACCAATCTCGGCGTTAAAGCCATCCGCGACGGTGTTGCCTCGGGCGAATTCACTGCCCGCGAAGTGGCCACCGGCTTCAACGCTGCCATCGAAGCGGCGGCCGAACTGAACACCTTCATCGTTACCACGCCGGAAAAGGCGCTGGAAGCTGCCGACGCGGCCGACACTGCGCGTGCCGCTGGCAAGCCGCTGGGCAAAATGGGCGGCGTTCCGATCGGCATGAAGGACCTGTTTTGCACCGCAGGCACACAGACCACCGCTGCCAGCCACATCTTGGAAGGCTTCGTGCCGCAGTATGAAAGCACCGTGTCCGCCAATTTGTGGAACGCGGGCGCAGGCATGCTGGGCAAGCTGAACCTCGACCAGTTCGCGATGGGGTCCTCCAACGAAACGTCTTACTTCGGCCCTGCAAAAAGCCCGTGGCGCAAGGAAGGCTCCAACACCGCGCTCACCGCTGGCGGTTCCTCGGGCGGCTCAAGCTCCGCCGTAGCTGCACGGCTGTGTCCTGCCGCCACCGGCACCGATACCGGCGGCTCTATTCGTCAGCCTGCCGCCGTAACGGGCATTGTAGGCATCAAGCCGACCTATGGTCGCTGCAGCCGCTGGGGCGTGGTGGCGTTTGCCAGCAGCCTCGACCAAGTTGGCCCGATGGCGCGCAGCGTTGAAGATTGCGCGATCATGCTGGGCGCGATGGCCGGTTTCGATCCCAAGGATTCGACCAGCCTGGATATGCCCGTGCCCGATTGGGAAGCGGCTTTGGATGCTGATCTCAAGGGCAAGAAAGTCGGCATCCCGCGCGAATATCGCATGGAAGGCACGCCGCAGGACATCCTCGACAGCTGGAAGCAAGGCGAGGAATGGCTGAAGGATGCAGGGGCGCAAATCGTCGAGATTTCGCTGCCACACACCAAATACGCGCTGCCCGCATACTACATCATCGCGCCCGCAGAGGCATCGTCCAACCTCGCCCGCTATGACGGTGTGCGGTATGGCCTGCGCGATCTGCCTGATGGCTCTGGCTTGCAGGATATGTACGCCGCCACGCGCGCGGATGGCTTCGGCGATGAGGTAAAGCGGCGTATTCTGATCGGCACCTATGTGCTTAGCGCAGGCTTCTACGATGCCTATTACACGCAGGCGCAGAAGATCCGCACGCTGGTCGCGCAGGATTTCGAGAAGGCGTGGGGGGAATGCGACGTAATCCTTGCCCCGACTACGCCCAGTGCGGCGTTCGGTCTGGGCGAAATGCAGTCCGATCCGCTGGCGATGTATCTCAACGATGTGTTCGCCGTGCCTGCTTCGCTGGCTGGCCTGCCCGCGATGAATGTGCCTGCCGGATTGAATTCCGACGGACTGCCGCTGGGCCTGCAAATTGTAGGTAAGCCCTTCGACGAGCAGGGCGTGCTGAATACCGGTCTGGCGATCGAGCAGCGCGCCGGGTTCACCGCGCGGGCGGAGAAGTGGTGGTGAGTATCGAACTGATCGCAGGCATTGCCGTCGTCATTGTTCTCTACCTTGTGCCTGCTTACATTTCGCGCAAGATCAAACATGGCGAGGCGCGTTTCGACAAAGACGGAAAGTTGATCGGCGATGAGTAACTACCGCATTCAAGGCGCAACGGGCGAGTGGGAGGTCGTGATCGGCCTCGAAGTCCATGCGCAGGTTTCCTCCAAGGCGAAGCTGTTCAGCGGGGCCAATACCGAGTTCGGGGCCGAGCCAAACACGCAGGTCAGCCTTGTCGATGCGGCGATGCCGGGGATGCTCCCTGTGCCCAACCGTGAATGCATCCGGCAGGCTGTGCGCACCGGCATGGCGATCGAAGCGCAGATCAATGCGTGGAGCCGGTTTGACCGGAAGAACTACTTCTACGCCGATTTGCCGCAAGGGTATCAGATCAGCCAGCTTTACCACCCCATCGTGGGTGAGGGGCAATTGCTGATCGAGGCCGATCCCAAGGGCGGCATTCCCGAGGACAAGATCATCGGGATCGAGCGGATTCATGTGGAGCAGGATGCAGGCAAGCTGATGCATGACCAGCATCCGACCATGTCCTACGTCGATCTCAACCGCAGCGGCGTTGCGCTGATGGAGATCGTCAGCATGGCCGATATGCGCTCTCCCGCGGAGGCCGGTGCCTATGTCCGCAAGCTGCGCTCCATCCTGCGCTATGTCGGATCGTGCGACGGCAATATGGAGCAGGGCTCCATGCGCGCCGACGTCAATGTCAGCGTCCGCAAGCCGGGCCCAATCACTGAAGAACATCCACTTGGCACTCGCACGGAAACGAAGAACGTCAATTCCGTCCGTTTCGTGATGGCCGTGATCGAGGGGGAGGCCCGCCGTCAGGTCGATCTGATCGAAGATGGCGGCACAGTGGTGCAGGAAACGCGCCTGTATGATCCCGACAGGAACGAAACGCGCAGCATGCGGAGCAAGGAAGATGCGCATGATTATCGCTACTTCCCAGATCCCGATCTGCTGCCGATCGAGCTGGACGATGCGTTTCTGACCGAATGCCGCGACAGCCTGCCCGAACTGCCCGACGCCAAGCGCGCCCGGTATACTCAGCAGTTGGGCATGAACGATTACAACGCCGCGCAGCTGACTGCCGAAGTGGAAACCTTCGCCCGGTTCGAAACACTGCTGGCTGAAACCTCCAGCGCGCTGGGCAAATCCGAAAGCGATGTCGCCACGCAGGTCGCCAACTGGACGCTGTCCGTCGCTCCGGGCGTGATCAAGTCCATTGGTGACGAGGCCAATCTTGAATACGCCACGTCTGCCGCGCAGGCCGCAATCCTGAAGATGGTCGATGCCGGTGAAGTTTCGGGCGGTCAGTCCAAGGAAATCTACGAGATCGTCCTGAAAACAGGCCGCGATCCTGCTGAAATTGCCGAGACCGAAGGCTTGAAACAGCAATCCGACAGCGGCGCCATCGAAGCGGAGATCGACACAATCCTCGCCGCCAATCAGGACAAGGTGGAGCAGTACAAGGGCGGCAAGGACAAGCTGTTCGGCTTCTTCGTCGGTCAGACAATGAAGGCGATGGAGGGCAAGGCCAATCCGCAGGTGGTCAATGAATTGCTGAAGGCCAAGCTGGACTGACACCGCCGGAGCATGTGCCCCGGCGGTGCGCCTGAAATTCAATCCCCGAATTTCGCCGTCAGCTGGATGCCGTAAAACCGCGGTTCTGCCGGAATGAAGGTAGGGATACCAAATGCGCCACCGGTATTGCCGGCATCGAGCAGGTAATTCTCGTTAGTTGCATTGCGGACAAATCCGGCGATTTCGTACCGCTCCTCGGCGAAACTGAACCCGGCGCGTGCATTGATCAGGGTCACACCTTCTTGCGAGATATCCCGGTTATTCGGCACTTCGAAGAATATCCGGCTGCGATGGGTGATGCTGGGCGTAGCGAAGAAGCGAACACCATTGCCCAGCGGGGCGTCGATGGTGAAACCTGCGGCGGCCTGCCATTCAGGCTGAAGGCGGAAGCGCGCTCCTGAAAACTCTGCGGAAATGGCATCGCTTTCGTCGATCCCCCCATCGATATATCCGACATTGCCAAAAATCTGCAGCCAGTCCGTCGGGTCGATGGCCAGTTCCGCCTCGAGCCCCAGATTGCTGGCCTTGCCAACGCTTTGCGTGATGAATGTTCCGGTCGGCTGACCGGCAGGATCCAGTTGTGGAACGCTGACCTGAAAACCGTCATATTTCTGATAATATACACCCACGGAACCGGAGATCATCCGGTCGGAAAATTTGAGACCACCTTCGTAGTTCCAGACAGTTTCCTCTGGCACCAGCTGGAGGTTCGGCACGGTTCCGGCCGCGCCGTTTGCCGCACCAAGCTGCACGACTGGCGAACGGCGGCCCTTGGACACGGTGGCAAAGACATTCACCGCGGGCGAAATACGGTACAGAGCATTGAAGCGGGGCAGTACGGCGGAGAAGCTGCGGTCTGCCTCGAACAGCTGGCCACCGGTGCTGACCTGCCCAGGGATCAGCGGTGCGTCGCTCAGCACCGAATTGGGCACGCTCGAGACATAACCCGATTTGCGTTGCTCGATCAGCAGACGCGCCCCGGCGGTGAGTTCCAGACTGTCAGCGGGGATGAAGGTTGCGTCGGCGAAAACCGAATAACTCTGGTTGTCACCCCGGTCCTCGAACACTGAAGAATAGGGAATTGCAGTCGCCGCGCCGCCTGTGGCTAAGCCCGTTACACCCAGGGCAGGCACGCTGCCATCGGGCGCAACACACGGGATTCCGGGGATAAGAGGTGCGCCGAACAGCGATGTGAGGCATTGCAGGAACAGCCCCTCCTCGGTCGAAAAAGGCACGGTCTGGTGGCCCTTCTCGGTGAAGAAATTGTAGCCGAAGGATGCGCGCCACATCGTATCGGCATAAGCGAAGCGGCCCTCATGACTGAACTGCCAGCCCTCAGCGATTTCGGCGAATTCGAGGAAGGGCGCGGCAGACCCATCGGCGTCGAACACCTCGGCACTGTCGAACTCGCGGTATCCGTTGACTGTGGTGAATGTCAGGCTGTCGGTGATGGAGTATTGCGCTGTCAGATTGACATCATAGACATCGCGTACAAGGCCGAGCTGACCATTGCCCAGCGCATCTGAGGAGAAGGGCGACCCGCCCAGATTAGCCGGTCCGAAGGGTGTGGCCGACCCAGCCTCCGTCGGGAAAGTGCCGGATATGAACGGTGTACCGCCATTGCGCTGCCGGTCATAGGTGCCGGTCAGATCCACTGTCAGATCATCATTCGGTGTAAAACGAAGCGACCCCCGAATGCCGAGCTGATCCTGCGAATACAGATCCTCGGTCTGGCTGGATGCGAGGTTTTCGACATAGCCGTCACGCGTGCGCCATTCGAATGCGATGCGGCCTGCGATAACATCGGACCCGGCGTTGAGATGGCCGGCAAGCAAGGTCTGGTCAAAATTCCCGTAACCACCGCGTATTTCACCAGAGACCCCCGGTTCGGGTTTTGCCGAAACCAGGCTGATGGCACCTACGGCGGAAGCGGTTCCGAACAGGGTTGCCTGCGGTCCCTTGATAACCTCCACCCGGTCAAGGTCATAAATCGACTGGTAGGATCCACGCGAACGGGAAATATCGATGCCGTTATAATACAGCGTAACCCGCGGCCCCTGTTGCGAGGAACCCGAATCAGAAGTGATGCCGCGGATAACGATGCCGGGATTGTTAGCGCTCTGTTCCTGGATATTGAGGCCGGGCACATAGTTGGAAAGTTCGTCGAGATCGCTGACACCCAGTTCCTCGATCCGTTCACCGGTGGTCGCACTGATGGTTATCGGTACATCCTGCGCCCGCTGCTCGATCTTCTGCGCCGTGACGACGATCACATTGCCGGACTGTTCCGAAGCGTCATCAGCGGAAATGCTACGATCCTGAGCCAGTAAGGGGGATACCGGCAGGGCAATGGTTGCGAGCAGTGCGGCGCGGACGTGAAATACTTTCATGGGGCTGCTACCTCGAATGGGTGAAGGGCAAGGGTAATTCCCGCCCCCGCTAGCCGCGTGCGATGTCAGTTTGACTGCGAAAAAATGTCAGCTTGGCGACAATGCCGATTTCTTTGCAGTCCAGGGCAACTAAAAAGGGCCTCCGGATCGCTCCGAAGGCCCTTTTGTTTGCGTGTGAGAAAAATCAGCTTTTGCGTTCGCCGGTCAGCGGCATAGCGCCGAAGGCACCTGCGTTGACATTACCGGTCAGCTGGTCGCCATCGACCGTTGCTTCGCATTCCAGTTTCATTGGCATCGGAACCGTCATGTCCATGTTCCAGGTCAGCTTGTCTCCATCGACCTTGCCGTTTTCGACGTCCATAGAACCCATGCCGCCTTCCATCGAACCGGTAAAAGTGCCGTCATCAGCGGGCACTACGGTGAACGTGCCCTTCTGGTCGCCCATGGGGCTTTTCACGACAGTATCATACGCACCTGCTACAGACATAATATTCTCCTGATTTGGTATAAGTGTTGAATTCCAGATACAGCTTTCGCCGCTGCTTACATTGATGTCAACAAATGGCGCGCCAGTCTGTTCCTATCGGGCGTTGGTTACGACTTTGCGGCTGGCGGCGTTGGCCAGCACATCCCCGCGCCAGAAGTGGACAGGTTTCAATCTGTGTCGAACAAACAGCGCCGACTGGTCTGTGTAATGCGGACTGTCAGGGCGTGTGGTGGCAGAGCCGAAGGGTTGGATGGAGCGGCTGGTGACAGGCTTGCCCGCTTCCCATTCGACCCATTGGATGAAACTGTCGCCGTGCCGGACGGACAGCCGTCCGTCATCGTCCACATCCCACAAGGTGGAGGCGCGCAGTGTATCCGATCCGCCGTCCAGCGGCAGATCGACTGCGTACTTCCCTTTTCCCTGACGCAGCCGCAGCAGATCGCTCATGGGCGGATCGAGCTGTCCGAAGTGCTCCATCAAATGCTCGGTTGATCGTTCCAGTTCCTCCTGTGCATCGGGCCACGGCGTGTTCTGATAGGACGAGCCCATGAAAGGCCGGATCATCAGCAGGGCCAGCGCATCGGCCTCGCCTATACCGTCTGCGGCCATATCCCATTCGCCAAGCATCCGGCGCGCCTTCTTGGCATCGGGACTGCGCGGTTTCGTTTTCGCCACCTCGTCCAGCATCCGGGCTACATAGCCGCCGCGTTCATAAACCGTATCGTACTTGATTTTCTCCAGCGCAGCGCGGTCGAGCAGGTTCGCTTCGCTCATCAATTTCCACCCGCGTGTTCCGCGATTGGTATTCTTCGTCTCGATGCCCATCTCCGGCGCGAAATCGGCCTCCGACAAATCGCTGCCCGGGCCTGCATCCATGAAGGGGTTGTTGTTCGCCTCGAACACCCACCCACTTGCGGGGTTAACGTAGCGAGGCAGGCGTTCATATTCGACCGGGCCGGACCAGATCAGATCACTGTCATCGCCGGGCAATACGTTGCGCCAGTCGACTGTCCGGCCATCCACCTGCGCCACCCGGTCCGGGATCGCGGCATTGTAGATATTGGCGATATTGCCTGCGTCGTCGCCATAGATGAAATTGGTGGAGGGGATGTCCATGCGCGCAAGAATACCCTGCCATTCCTCGAACGTCTTGGCCTTGTTCAGCCGGTAATAGGCGTCAACCGAACCAAGATTGCCGATCCCGCCATAGCGTACGGCAAAAGCTCCGTTGCCGTTCTTAATGACAGGGCCGTGGGCGCTGCGATAAACATCGCGGCGGATCGGCAGTACAAGAGGCCCGATCTTGACCGGCAAAGTGACGGTATCGCTTTCCAGATCGCGCCATTCGCCATCCAGCCTATAGCGCGTGCCGGTGTCGTCCATCTCCAGTTTGTACACATCGACCATGTCGGGGGTATTGACCGTATTGGTCCATCCAAGATTTTCGTTGTGGCCCAGAAACGGGAAGGGGCTGCCGGGGAAATTCGCGCCCGCATAGTGCCAGCCTTCTTCGCTTTCCACGACCAGTTCGTACCACGCTACCCCGCCGCGCCACGGCTGGTGGGCATTGGAAATCAGGATGGTCGGTCCGCCAGATTTTGCAGGCGCGACGGCAAAGGCGTTGGATCCAGCATAGCCACCGTCTTCTCCCATCGAAACGGGCAGGGGGCGAGCAGAAGCAACAGGTGGTGCTTCGTTTTCCTCCACCATAATCGGCTCGGCATCGCCTGGTCGGCTTTCTGGACCCGGCGTCGGGGGCATGGGTATTTTCTGGCCGTGCTCCCGATTCAATGGTTCGCCGGCCACCAGCGGGCCGATCACATTGGCGAGGCCGAAGAAGAATGGTTGCCGCAATGCAAAACCTGCCGCGACATCCTCGCCGTTGATCGGGAATAGCTTGTCCAGTTTTATTTCATCAGGATTGTTAGCCGCGTAATGATTCATTCCGGCAGCATAGGCATCGAACAATGCGCGCGTATCTGCGGGCAGCTTGGGGTATTCCTGCTGCGCGGTCTTCCGGCTGCCCAGCAGGTGATACATATAGTCGACCTGAGCGCCGTCCTGCCCGGCGATAGCTCCGTACCGTCCGCGCGTCATCGCTGCGACATCCTGCAGGGTGAAGAAATCATCCTCTGCATGGGCGATGGCGACGCCGTATGCCACGTCTGCATCGGTCTTCCCGTAAATGTGCGGAACGCCGAAATCGTCGCGGATAATTTCTGCAGTGTAAGTACGCGTGGTGACGGGCGCACGGCCTTCTCGCGCGGCAAATGGCTCCCACACCATCAGAGCCACCAGCACCATCAGGACAAGCGCAAGAACCACCCAGCCAGTACGCGCGAAAATCGGTTTCATGTCTATAGGCTCCCCTTGCAGACGTGCCTAGCGCGGCAGTGCAGTGCCTGAAAGTATTTTGCGCATGCGGACTCGCAGGGGCAGCCAGTGGTCCTATATGCAACTAACACACCGGCCGAATGCAATGTCGGCACTTGTGTTGCAGAAATGCAACATTATATGGATACGGTAACACTACAGAGGCATGGATCAGATGAATCTCGAAAAATTTACCGACCGCGCGAAGGGTTTCCTGCAAGCAGCTCAAACCGTCGCCATCCGCATGAACCATCAGCGAATAACGCCGGGGCATTTGCTTAAAGCGATGATCGAAGACCCCGAAGGCATGGCCAGCGGACTGGTCGCTCGTGCTGGCGGCGCGCCGCGCATGGTCGAGGATGAGGTCGATGCGGCATTGGCCAAAATCCCGGCTGTCAGTGGAGGAGGCGCACAGCAGACGCCGGGTCTGGATAATGACGCGGTACGCGTGCTGGATCAGGCAGAGCAGATCGCCGAGAAATCGGGCGATGCCTATGTGACAGTCGAGCGGCTGCTGGTCGCGCTCGCTCTTGCGACGACCACGTCTGCCGGTCAGGCGTTGAAGGCTGCCGGTCTGGATGCAAAGAAGTTGGAAACCGCCATTACCGAATTGCGCGGCGGACGCACCGCAGACAGCGCCAGCGCCGAAGAATCCTACGATGCCATGAAAAAATATGCCCGCGATCTGACCGAGGCTGCGCGTGAAGGCAAGCTGGACCCGGTAATTGGCCGCGACGAGGAAATCCGTCGCACCGTACAAATTCTCGCCCGGCGCACGAAGAATAACCCTGCACTGATCGGCGAACCCGGGACCGGTAAAACCGCGATCGCCGAAGGGCTTGCCCTGCGCATTGCCAATGGCGACGTGCCCGACAGCCTGAAGGGGCGCACGCTGATGTCCCTCGACATGGGTGCGTTGATTGCCGGCGCGAAGTATCGCGGGGAGTTCGAGGAACGGTTGAAAGCCGTGCTGGACGAGGTGAAGGGTGCCGATGGGCAGATTATTCTGTTTATCGACGAGATGCATACGCTGATCGGAGCAGGCGCTTCGGAAGGCAGTATGGATGCATCCAATCTGCTCAAACCTGCATTGTCGCGCGGTGAACTGCACTGCATCGGCGCGACTACGCTCGATGAATATCAGAAATATGTCGAGAAGGACCCTGCGCTGCAGCGGCGGTTCCAGTCGGTTTATATCGACGAGCCAAGCGTGGAAGATACGATCAGCATTCTGCGCGGGATCAAGGACAAGTATGAACTGCACCACGGTGTGCGGATTACCGATGGCGCGATTGTTGCCGCAGCGCAGCTGAGCCACCGCTATATTCAAAACCGTTTCCTGCCCGACAAGGCGATCGACCTGATGGACGAGGCCGCCAGCCGCATCCGTATGGAAGTGGAGAGCAAGCCGGAGGAAATCGAAGGGCTCGACCGCCGGATTATCCAGCTAAAGATCGAAGAGAGCGCGCTTGGCAGGGAAAGTGATGCTGCGTCTAAGGATCGGCTGGCGACTTTGCGCAAGGAACTTTCAGAACTCGAGCAGCAATCGAGTGAACTGACCACACGCTGGCAAAACGAACGCGACAAGATTCACGCCGAAAGCCGGGTGAAGGAAGAACTGGATGCAGCACGGATAGAGCTGGAGCAGGCCGAACGTGCCGGCGATCTGGCGAAGGCGGGAGAGCTGTCTTACGGTAAGATCCCTGCGCTCGAAAAACAATTGGCCGAGGCCAGCGGACATACCGAAAATGCTCTGCTGCGCGAGGAAGTGACGGAGGACGATATTGCTGGCGTGGTCAGCCGTGCGACCGGCATCCCGATGGACCGGATGCTGGAAGGCGAGCGAGAAAAGCTCCTCCAGATGGAATCGATAATCGGCAAGCGGGTAATCGGGCAGGAAAAGGCCGTCGTGTCTGTATCCAAGGCGATCCGCCGCGCTAGGGCCGGATTGCAAGACCCGAACCGTCCGCTGGGGAGCTTCCTGTTCCTGGGCCCCACTGGCGTCGGCAAGACAGAGCTGACCAAGGCGCTGGCCGGATTCCTGTTCGACGATGACAGCGCAATGGTACGCATCGATATGAGCGAATTCATGGAGAAGCACGCGGTTGCCCGCCTGATCGGTGCGCCTCCGGGTTATGTCGGCTATGAAGAAGGCGGCGTTCTGACTGAAGCCGTGCGGCGGCGCCCCTATCAGGTGGTATTGTTCGACGAAGTCGAGAAAGCCCATGCCGACGTGTTCAACGTGCTGCTGCAAGTGCTGGACGATGGACGCCTGACCGACGGACAGGGAAGGATCGTGGATTTCAGCAATACGCTGATTATCCTCACCTCAAATCTCGGCAGTCAACATCTGGCGAATATGACCGACGATCAGAAGGTCGAGGATGTCGAACCGCAAGTAATGGAAGTCGTGCGCGGCCATTTTCGTCCCGAATTCCTGAACCGGTTGGACGAGATCATCCTGTTCCACCGTCTGAGCATGGAGCATATGGCCCCGATCGTGGAAATTCAGGTGGGCCGGGTGCAGAAATTACTGACCGACCGCAAAATCACTCTGAATCTGACCGATGCTGCACTGCGCTGGCTGGGCCGGGTGGGATACGATCCGGTCTACGGCGCTCGTCCGCTGAAACGCGCGGTGCAACGCTATGTGCAGGACCCGCTGGCGGACAAGCTGTTGCAGGGCGATGTCCCCGATGGGTCGACAGTCAACATTGACGAAGGCGATGGCGCTTTAGAGATGGTTGTTTCTCAGTAAGTCGGTTTCCAATTACCGTATCTTGAAACACGCGGTACAATCGCGGTTCGTGGTCTTTGTCTTAGCTAACGATCAACCGAGGACGATCATGCTGGTCTGAATGTCAGGCCTCTCAGCAAAAATTTCGATCATTACATTCGCTAGCGCTTGCCCGACGACCATGCTCTTCTTTGATATCGCGATCTAGCTGTTCTCTCTGAAACTTCGTCATACACAGCTTTGTTGGGATCTTGCTGCCAGCAACCATTTCGTACGTACAGACGATTTTCTCGGCATCGCTGGTTTTTATCGCTTGGATGGGACGGGTTTGAGAGATCGGTTCGGCCTGCACAACTTCTTTTTCGATGGGTTCCGAACCCTGCGTGCTGGCACCCACGAATAGAGCAACAGCAAAGAATTTTATAATCATAGTTTTTATCCCATAAAAAAGGGGTGGCGAGCACGCTCGCCACCCCAATCTAGCAAACCAGTTACTTATTAGAACTGGAGGCGAACACCCGCATAATAGCGTCGTCCGAACAGGTCGTAAACGCCCGCCGCAGTATCGGTACCGGTGTTGTTGTAGGAAGTACCGCTCAGGATACTCGGTGCGTCATTGTCGAGCAGATTATCAACACCAACATAGAATTCAAGCGCGTCTGCAGCATAGAATGTGGTTTGCAGGTCGAGATAGAATTCATCGCTTACCGAAATGCACTCCGGTTCAAGATCAAACGCAGCGCAGAACTGATCGTCTTCATAAGATTTGCCGATATAGGTACCGGTCAGCGAAATCTTGAAGTCTTCGTTCAGGTATGCTGCGTTAAGTGTGAAACGGTCTTTTGCAGTACCGATTTCACCATCGGATGGATCGGCATCAGCACCGGCAATCGGTGTATAGTCGTACTTGAAGATATGAGTGTACGCACCGCGTAGGGCGATCCGATCATCCTGCCCAACCAGACCGAGCGGGAAGCTCACGTTGCCTGTAATATCGAGACCTTCGGTTTCCAAAGTCGCCGAATTGACCGCCAGTGCATTGATCAAGTCGATGGACCCAGCGCTGTTGACCGCTGTTCCGTCTTGCCGACGCGTGATCAGATCACAGAAGGTCTGGTTACCCTGACCGTAGCACTGATCGAGCGTAAACTGACGGGGGAAAGTACCAATCACATTTTCAACTTCGATGTTGTAATAGTCGGCCGTGATCGTGGCATTGCCAAGACCCAATGCACCAAGGCTCAAAACTGCGCCACCGGTGTAAGAAGTCGACTCTTCTTCTTCGAGGTTGGGGTTTCCGCCGTTGAAGCCGCTGATCCCCTGAAGGTCAGACTGATTCAGGGTGAATACTCCATTGGCGGCGATGTTCGCAGCCACACCGGCATCGGCACGGCAGTTAGTACCGATGGCACCGCCGCCCGTTGCACCAATATTTTCGCATGGATCCGTCAGCCCGGACGGGAATGTCTGGGACAGACCGGAGAAGAGTTCACTGACATTCGGTGCGCGGACTGCGCGAGCATATGTACCGCGAAGGCGCAACGGCTGAACCGGCTGCCAGACCACAGTGCCGCTGTAGCTGTAGACAGTGCCTACAGTCGAGTAATCCGATACTCGTGCGGCACCGCCGATTTCGAGCAATTCGAAACCAGTAGTATCAGCGAGTAGCGGAACGCGAAGTTCGACAAAGCCTTCACGCACATCGAACGAACCCGAAGTGTCTGGCAGAACATTACCCGCGTTGAGGCCCTGATTGGTCAGAGCATCGTTGTCAGAGAACGAAGATTCCTTACGGTACTCGAACCCGGCAGCGATGCCGACCGGACCGGCCGGAAGGTCAAAGAGCGAACCGGAGATGTTACCCTGAATAACCTGCTGAGTGATTCCAGTCTGATATGTACCTTGCGCCTGAATGTAATTAACGGCACCCTGAGAAAGCGAGCCAAATCCGAAGATGTTGGCAGGCGAGCAGCCATTGGCGCGCGCCTCTGCGTTAAGGCAAACCACGTCGTTTGTAAGGCCGTTACCATTAAGATCGTCTACGTCAGTGATGGCGGCTAGCGCATCGCGGAAATTCACTACGTTGACCTGACCGCTCGAAATCTGGTTCTCGCTGACATTGCCGTAGTTGTAGCTGACGTCCCAGCGGAAGCGTTCACCAATATCGCCGTCGAAGCCGAGGACAAAGCGATAGAAATCACGTTCAGTCGTGCCGGAGCGAGTGCCGAATTCTGCCAAACGGCGAGTAAATCCGATATCACGAAGGCCATCGCCATTACTGTCTGTTGCAGCATCGAAAATTTCATCCGGCACATAAGGATTACGAACAACATCACCATCATAGATGTTTTCGATGTTGAAACCGCCATCTGTGGGGAATATCCCATTGGCTCCGCCAGACTCCAGCGGGAATGGTTCAATGATCCGTGAAGATTTAGTTTTGTTGTAAGTACCTTCAAAGAAAAAGTTCAGGCCGTCAGAAATTTCATATTCACCTGCAGCGGCAAACACATAGCGCTCAACGGGCACAGCCAGAGTGCGGAAATTCTGACGATTGAAGCCGTCTGCACCCGGATCGCCGTCACCAAAACCATCACCATCCAGATCTGGACCATTGGTCGAGAATCCGGGCTTCACGTTACCATTGTCATCATAGGTGAACGTGCCGCCGGAAGTAATGAAGCGACCCTGCGGAGGAAAGCTTGAAAAGAAGGGCGTCACAGACGTACCAAAATCGGCAGGATCGCCGGTAAACCTGAAGAGATCAAAATCATCAAACCGAGTGTTTTCGCGCTGGCGCGAAAGCAGGCCCTTCTCGTTCGAATATCCGAAATGGACCATGATATTACCTGCGCCATCGACAAAGTCGGTACCCGCAGTAACGTTCGCCTGATAGCGAACGTCGTCGCCTTCTTCCGTTAGACCGTACTGGCCATTGGCTTCGATACCTTGGAAGTCTTTTTTGTAAACGAAGTTCACAACACCGGCCACAGCGTCAGAACCATACAGTGAGGACGCACCACCGGTCAGGATATCGACACGGTTGATGAACTGTGTCGGGATGACGTTAAGGTCGACCGTGGACGAACCCGCGAGGCTGGACACGACGCGGCGACCGTTGACCAAGACCAGAGTGCGGTCAGAGCCGAGGTCACGAAGGTCGACGGTTGCAACACCCGTACCCGACGTGAGGAACGCAGCGTTGGTACGGTTGAGTGCTGGCGAACCGAAGACCGGGTTCTCAAGGAGCAGTTCTTGGACGTTAATGGCACCAGAATCGTCGATAGCTGCATCATCGATAATTTGCAGTGGCGAAGATGATTCCACTTGGGGTTGAGCAATGCGGGAACCGGTAACCACGATCAAGCCTTGATCATTGGTTGCGTCAGCCGTGCCTTCGGCTTCTAGCGTTTCGGTAGTCGGCTGGCCTTGTGCCATCGCCGGCGTCGACGCAATAGCGACACCAAGAGCGAAAGAAGCGGCGCCGAACTTATAGCTCGTCAATTTCTTCATGTGATTATCACCTTCGCATTATACAACCGGAGCCGGTTGTGTGATTATTCTGCCCCACCCCAAATATCTCGTGTGACGGACCAGGCTTAGTAGATGGCCGGGGCGCCTGTCTCAATACGCCTCGGTCCTGAGTGCGGAATGGCGAAGGGCAGTTAGATTGTGAAGGACAAAGCTAGCACGCGCTCTTAATTGCCTGCGGCTGTAACCGGATTGCAACACTGCGGTTCGACAGCGATGACGCGTATTTACAACTCTGGTGGTGGTAATGGCCTAAGGCCGATTTTTGAAAGCACTAGCTATGCTGTATGCAAGTTGATATCGCCGAAAGTTAACATAGCAACCCGAGGTATAAATGCGCGTTAGATATTATGTTTTTCCGCTTATTCTTAGCGTTTTAAGCGCCCTGTTAGCCCCGGCGGCAGCGTTATCAGCTCCGGCACACGTGGATCCTGGCCAGCAAGATGCCAAAGTGGCTGCGCCAATGGACAAATTGTTTCAATGCCGTGATCTGGTCGATGCGGAACGGCGCTTGGAATGCTTCGACAGAGAGATGGAACAAGTCGAGGCGGCAGCGCTGGAAGGAGACTTGGTAGTTGTGGATCGCGAGCAAATGGGCGAGACGCGTCGTGGTCTTTTTGGGTTCAACCTGCCCAAGATCAATCTTTTCGGCCGAGAAAGTGGAAACGGGACCAGTTCTAACCATGATTTTGAGGATGTGACTGAAATAGACATGCCAATCGCGGACTTCAGCAGAAGCAACGGGAAGGTTTATTTTGTTCTGGAGAACGGAGCGCGCTGGCGGCAGACCGACAGCACACCTGTTCTTGGGAAAATCGAATCCGGTACAGTGGTTAATATCAGCAAGGCTGCCTTGGGGAGCTACAAAGCCAAGATCGGGTCAAAACGATCTTTCCGTGTGGAGCGGATGAACTGATCCCATTTCCATGATCGTAGCACCCGGAAAAAAATCTATGTTTCTGTAAGCGAGCAGGCTCATCGATCAACGCGGTAATCCATTACTGTATGCATGGTCGGGGGCTATCCTTCAAATTTACCTCTAGGAGAATATTCATGACCGCTGCCTATATCGTCGAAGCCGTTCGCACAGCCGGGGGTCGCCGCGGGGGGCGTCTTGCAGGTGTCCATCCCGTCGATCTGGCGGCGAAGTCTCTGGACGCGGTGATGGAGCGCAGCGGGCTCGACCCCAAGGCAGTGGACGATGTGATCATGGGCTGCGTCAGTCAGGGCGGCGAGCAGGCCATGCAGGTCGGGCGCAATGCCGTGCTTGCGACCAAGCATCTTGGTGAGAGCACGCCAGCCGTTACGATTGACCGCCAGTGCGGATCGAGCCAGCAGGCGATCCAGTTCGCCGCGCAGGCTGTTATGTCGGGCACGCAGGACGTGGTGATCGCCAGCGGCGTTGAAAGTATGAGCCGGGTGCCAATGGGCTCTACCGCGATGTTCCATATGAAAGAAGGTCTGGGCAATTATAAGTCGCCCGGCCTTGAGAAAAAATATCCCGGCATCCAGTGGTCCCAGTTCATGGGTGCGGAAATGATCGCCGAGAAGCATGGTTTCTCCAAAGAGCAGATCGACAGCTTCGCTCTTGGCAGCCATGCGAAAGCGATCAAGGCAACCGAAGCGGGCCTGTTCAAGGACGAGATCGTCGCGGTCGAAATCGAAACGCCCGAAGGCACTGAAATGCATATTGTGGACGAAGGCATTCGCTTCGATGCCACGCTGGAGAGCATTTCGGGCGTCAAACTGCTGAGCCCAGATGGCAAGATCACCGCAGCCTCTGCAAGCCAGATCTGCGACGGGTCCAGCGCTGTTCTGGTTGTTTCAGAAGAGATGTTGAAGACGCATGGCCTGACCCCGCTGGCACGTATCCATAACCTGACCGTGACGGCAGGCGATCCGGTGATCATGCTGGAAGAACCGCTGTTCGCCACCGACCGTGCTCTGGAGCGGGCAGGTATGAAAATCGATGACATCGACCTGTATGAAGTCAACGAAGCCTTCGCTCCTGTGCCGATGGCATGGCTGAAGCACACTGGTGCGGATCCCGAAAAGCTGAACGTCAATGGCGGCGCGATTGCTCTGGGCCACCCGCTGGGTGCTTCTGGTACGAAGTTGATGGCCACGATGGTCCATGCCCTGCGCGCACGCGGCAAGAAATACGGCCTGCAGACAATGTGCGAAGGCGGCGGTGTCGCCAACGTCACGATTATCGAGGCGCTTTAGTTCAGAAAGTACATACGAAACCGTTCATGCCGAGCTTGTCGAAGCACCGCCTTTCTTTGGGCGCCGTGTTTGAAGCGAAGAGCAGCCTTTGACCTGAAGGTCAGCTTCGCTTCCGACAGCTCGGTGCGAACGGGTTTTAGATTCCGGATTTCAAATTTAAGGAGATAACTCATGGAAGTATCAGCCAACACACCCGCCGTCGTCACTGGCGGCGCATCCGGCCTAGGCGCGGCTACCGCGCGCGCACTGGCCGCCAAGGGCGCGAAAGTCGCCATTTTCGACATGAACGAAGAAACCGGTAACGCCGTCGCCAAGGAAATCGGCGGCGTGTTCTGCAAGGTTAACGTGACCAGCGACGAAGATGTGGATGCAGGCTTTGCCAAGGCACGCGAAGCCCACGGGCAGGAGCGTATTCTGGTCAATTGCGCCGGTATCGGCAACGCGATCAAGACCGCCAGCCGCGACAAAGCTTCGGGCGATATCAAACATTTCCCGCTATCCGCGTTCGACTTCGTCATTCAGGTCAACCTGATCGGCACGTTCCGCTGCATTGCCAAATCGGCAGCTGGCATGATGACGCTCGATCCGCTGAGTGACGACAACGATCGTGGTGCTATCGTGAACACCGCTTCGGTTGCCGCCGAAGACGGCCAGATGGGCCAGGCGGCGTATTCCGCTTCCAAGGGCGGCGTAGTGGGCATGACCCTGCCGATCGCGCGCGACCTGATGCGCGAAGGTATCCGGGTAAACACCATTCTACCCGGCATCTTCAACACCCCGCTGATGAACGCCGCCCCGCCGCAGGTGAAGGAAGCGCTGGCCCAGTCCGTCCCGTTCCCCAAGCGCCTCGGATACCCCGAAGAATACGCCAATGTCGCGATGACGATGATCGAGACCGGCTATTTCAATGGCGAAGATGTGCGTCTCGATGGTGCTATCCGTATGTCTCCACGTTAAAGCCGATCCGGCCCGCTGCCTGTGTAACATGCACAGGCAGCGGGTCACGGCTCGCCAAGAAGACCTATTTGCCGACGATTTTCACGCTATAGTCGCCGCGTACATTCTCGATTTCATATTCGGTCAAGACCGGACGGACATCGCCCACTCTGTCCAGATCGACATGCCACTGCCGATGCACCCATTCCGATCCTGCGCCGCCGGTCATGGTGTCACTGGTCAGATCGCGCCCATTCACCTGAACTCTCTGGAACTGTGTGCCGATGGTGAGGGCTGGGGCGCTGACTGGGGCAGGGCTGTCATTGTTTTCGCTTGCCATTCCCGCCGATACATCCAGATCGGGGAAGGATATCTTCTCCGGTCCTTTGTCCTGCTGAAGGACATACATCTCGTAAAACGGGAAGGGCTTGCCCGCGCTCACAGGCACTGCCATCAGATATCGGTTACTGCTGTCTGATCGCATGACCGCTGGTATGCCGTTCGTTGGCGGATCGGCGGAAACCCACAGCTCCAGAACGTCTGACAGCCCGGCCATTTTTTCCAGGCCATCGAACCGCATATCGGAATAGGCCCGCAGTGCGGCATATCTTCTGGCATACAGTCCGCGAATGCAGGCGGTCTGTGTGCTGCACTCATCGGCCGCTGCGATCCACTCCAGCTGTTCGCGTCGCAGATCACGGTCCGGGTCGGCTTCCACCGGATTGGCGGACAATTTCTGGGCATCGCGATACGCCGTGTTCAACACCGCATCGAACGCCAGCAGGATGTCGGACTGGCAGACGGTCTTCTCGCGCTCCGTCGATCCCGTTACGCAATCGATGGCATGGGCGGGCGTTGTCAGGCCGGCCAGAAACGACAGGGCCATGACGAGTGAACGGTAGTGCTTGATCGGCATGATATTTGTCCCGTTGCCTAGCTGATGCGCCGATAGCAACTTCGCGGTTGTCTCGCAAAAGTTACAGGGTTTTTCTGGGCTTGGCGATCGTGAACCGGGAGGTGTTCCTGGCTGGATTATCCCACCGCCCCCATTGGGTGCTTCGTGGGTAAAGATGCGCGCCTTGATCGTACAGCCCGTGTTGCCCAGCGCCCAAAAGATTACCCGTTTAAGAACGAAAAAGGCCACCCGCACAGCAATCTGCGGGCGGCCTTTTGCTGTAAGCCGGATGGTTTTCTGCGACCCTCCGCCGTGACAGGTCGTTCGGTCAGCCGATGGTTTCCATTAGCTGCACTGCACCAACCCAGTCTTCCTGCTCGGCCGCATTTGCCAGAATGACTGCGACATCGCCGCGTGCAGCCTTACCCCTGGGATCCACGTCATCACCCAGTCTGACATTGCCGGTAGGGCCATCGTCCGTAAGGCTGACGGGGCGCAGGATGGCTGTTTCCATACTGCTCTTCTTCAGACGTTCGTCCGCATCGTGTTTTGCTTTCAGGTAATGGACAAGTTCGCTGTCAGGATCGGGATCGCCTGCGCCGACCGAACTGAGCATGACAAAACGGCGGACACCGCCTTTCTCTGCCAGATCGACGAGCCGGATGGCTCCGTCGCGGTCGATAGCATCTGTCATGTCCTCGCCGGTGCCGCCGCCGGAGCCGGCTGCAAAGATCACCACTTCACAGCCTTCCGTTATGCCTTTCTGCAGGTCCGAGAGATCGCCCAGACGCTGTTCCACGTTTTCGGGCAGATCACTGGTGTCGGAAGACGAGCGAACCAGAGCCACAGGGTCATGGCCGCGGCTGCAAAGCTCCTTTACAAGCCGCGTACCGGTGTTGCCGGTAGCGCCGGCGACCAGAATTTTCATAGCTGTTTCCTTTGTCTGTCGGTGCCGTTGTGGGTGGCCGGGATCACGGCAGGTAGATTGCCTTGATGTTGACGAATTCCTTCATCCCGAAACCGCCATGCTCGCGTCCGTAACCGGAATTCTTGACCCCGCCGAACGGCATGTTCGGATCTGCGGCGCCGAACGAATTGATGCGGATCATGCCGGTATCGAAATGCTTGCTAGCAAGACGGACTGCCTTTTCCTCGTCCTTGCTGAAAATGCCGCCGCCTAGGCCGTAACGGCTGTCATTGGCGATACGCATTGCATCCTCATCATCCTTTGCCCGGATGACGGACGCGACGGGGCCGAACAGTTCATCGTCATAGGCCGGGGTTCCCGGCTTGCAGTCGGCCAGAACTGTCGCGGGATAATACCAGCCATCTGGATTATCTTCCGGGTCGCCGCCGCACAGCAGGGTCGCTCCGCCATCGACGCTCTTGCCCACCTGCTCGACCAGAGTGTTGAACTGTTCCTCGCTGGACACAGGGCCAAGCTGGGTGTCGTCATCCTTGGGATCACCCATGCGGACCGATTTCATCTGTTCAACGAATGCATTCACAAACTGGTCGTACACAGCATCTGTCACGATGAACCGCTTGGCCGACACGCAGGTTTCGCCATTATTGTACAGACGGCCCTGAATGCAGGTCTTGACGGCCAGTTCGATGTCGGCATCTTCCAGCACCAGATATGCGTCGTTCGAACCAAGCTCCAGAACCGTTTTCTTGAGCGCTTCTGTGGCGGTCTTGCCGATATGGGCGCCGGCACCGTCGCTGCCGGTCATGGTAACGGCGCGAATTTTGTCATGTGCAATGACTGCATCGGACACGTCGTGGTCGATCAAAATCACGTCGAACAGGCCGCTTGGCAGGCCGGCTTCATTGCACAGGTCACGCAGCAACAGACCACTGCCGGTGCAGATGGATGCATGTTTCAGGATGCAGGCATTGCCCGCAATCAGATTGGCGGCGAGCACCCGAACCGGTTGGTAAATCGGGAAATTCCAAGGCTGTACCGAGTAAATCACGCCGATGGGCGAATAGGTTACAATCCCGCGCTTTTTACCACCCGAATGGGTGCGTTCCTCGTCGGCGAGCTCTTCAGGGCCATTGTCTGCTGCGTATTCGAACAGCCGGGCGCACAGTTCTACCTCGGTTTTGCCGTCACGCAGCAACTTGCCCATCTCGCGGGTCATCATTTCGCTAAGGCGGTCGGAATTGTCGCGTAATACAGAAGCGATCTTGCGCAGATATGGCGCGCGTTCTTCTACGCTGAGCTTACGCCAGTCCTCGAACGCTTTGTGCGCGTCTTCTATCTTGGCGAATGCCTCCGCCTCGCTCATCAGGTCGTATGTCTCGATCTGCTCGCGGGTGGCAGGATTGTTTGTTTGAATCGTGGTCATGAAAAGCCTTTGTATAAACTGGAAAATGTGCGGGGCGGGAGGCTCAGGCACATTCAGAAGGGATATATGACGCCAACGACCGCTGCGTTGACGTGTTCCGAAGCAGTTGCCCGGAAGGGGCCGGGACGATGGCGCAGACAGTGTGCGGTCAGGCAGGCAACTGCGCTTGAAACCGGGTGTTTCCTTAGCCGGTCCCCTGTGTCAGGTAGATCGCCAAACAGAGAGGATCCCATGACCCAATATACGCAGATACTCGTCGACAAAGCCGATGGCATAGCCACGATCACGCTTAATCGTCCGGAGAAGATGAACGCCTACACCCGCATCATGGGCGAGGAAATTATGGCGGCGCTGGACGATACCGATGCCGATGACAGCGTGCGGGCGGTAATCTTTACCGGCAGCGGCGACCGGGCATTCTGCGCGGGCGCTGACCTTACACCGGAGGGCGGCGGGCATGTATTCTCCGATCCGAACCCGGTCGATGATTTGTCCGATCCCCGTGTGCGCGATGGTGGCGGGCTGCTGACGCTGCGGCTGTTTCAGTCGACCAAGCCGCTGATCAGCGCGTGCAACGGCGTGGCCGTGGGGGTTGGCGCGACAATGCAATGCGCGATGGACATCCGGTTGACGGCAGACACTGCCCGCTTCGGCTTCGTGTTCGCCAAACGCGGCATCGTGCCGGAGGCAGCGTCGAGTTGGTTCCTGCCCAAGATCGTGGGTATCCAGCAGGCCTTGGAATGGTGCTTCACAGGCCGCATCTTCGACGCCGCCGAGGCGAAGGAGGGCGGGTTTGTGCGATCCATCCATCCGCAGGGCGAATTGATGGACGCCGCCATAGCACTGGCACGCGAGATTGCGGACAATACCTCCGCAGTGTCTGTGGCGATGACGCGCGCGATGCTGTGGCGTCTATCCACCGAAGACCATCCGATGGAAGCGCACAAAGTTGACAGCCGCAGCATCTATCGCCTCAGCCGGGGCGGCGATGCGAAGGAAGGCATCGCCAGCTTCCTCGAGAAGCGCGCACCCGAATATCCCGATACGGTGAGTGGGGATATGCCCGACTTCTATCCGTGGTGGGAGGAGCCAGAGTACAAGTGAGCGCACAAGTGAGCAATTGGCACATCGGCGTTCTGGGCGGCAGTGGCCTCTACGAAGGCATCGCACTGGATGACCAGCAGCAGATCGAGGTATCGTCGCCGTTTGGCGAGCCCTCTGGCCCGGTCACCACGGGACGCGTCGGCGGCGTTAAAGTCACCTTCCTGGCACGGCATGGGGCGGGACATCGCCTCTCTCCCGGCAGCGTGAACTACCGCGCCAATATCGATGTGATGAAACGCTGCGGCGTGACCGACCTGCTGGCTATCAGCGCGATTGGCAGCTTGCGCGAGGAAATGGCTCCCGGCCAGATGGTCGCGGTGGACCAGTTTATAGACCGAACCAGTGGCAGACCCTCCAGCTTCTTCGGTGAAGGGATGGTGGCCCATGCCGGCCTGGCCGATCCCGTCTGCGAACGCTTTTCCGTGCTGGCTGCCGATGCAGTCGAGCGGGCGGGCGGCACTGTCCACCGGGGCGGAACCTATGTCGCCATAGAGGGCCCGCAATTCTCCACCCGTGCGGAAAGCCGGATGTATCGCAATTGGGGCGGGGATGTGATCGGGATGACCGGAATGCCCGAGGCACGCCTGGCCCGCGAGGCGGAGCTGCCTTACGCGCTGCTCGGCATGGTGACGGATTACGACAGCTGGCGCGATGCCGAGGCAGGTGTAGAGGCGAATGACATAATGGCGACGCTGGCTGCCAATGCCGAACTGGCGCGAAAAACACTGGCCGCGCTGCTATCCAGCCTGCCGGAAGCGCGCGGGGCCAGCCCGATCGACACTGCGATGGAATATGCGCTGATTACCGCGCTCGACGCGCGCGACCCCGTGCTGCTGGCGAAGCTGGATGCGGTGGCAGGCAGGGTGCTGGGATAGGTGTCATGAACGGCAATCATACCGAAAGCACCACCCTTGCAGATTTCCTGCCCTACCGCCTTTCTGTCGCGTCCAACGCCGTAAGCGCACGCATTGCAGAACTGTATCGCAGCCGCTTCGGACTGACGATCGGCGAATGGCGGATCATGGCAATATTGGGGGAAGGGGAAGCCCTGACCCAGCGGGAGCTGGTCGGCGCGACATTGATGGACAAGGTCGCCGTGAACCGCGCTTGCAAAGTGCTGGAGAAACGCGCGCTGGTCACTCGCACGCCGCATCCCGACGATGGCCGGTCGCACCGGCTGGCGCTGACCGATGCCGGGCGCGGCATATATGGCGAAGTGATGCCACTGGCCCGCGATATCGAGGCGCAGCTGCTGGCGGGCTTCACGGCAGAAGAGTATGAAACGATGCGCGGCCTGCTGGCGCGGTTGCGCCAACAGGCCGAACATATCGGTTCGAGTTAAGGCGTAGGCCTAACCGGCTGCGCTGCCGGGAGGTCCATCTCCGGCAAAAGCGTCGGAGATGGAGCAGGCTGCCGGACCGAGAATAACGATAAACAGCGTGGGCAGGATGAACAGGATTAGTGGAACCGTCATGATGGCCGGCAGACGCGCGGCCTTCTCTTCGGCCCGCATCATCCGTTCGTTCCGGAATTCTGCCGACAATACGCGCAATGCGGATGCCAGCGGAGTGCCGTAACGTTCCGTCTGGACCATCGTAGTGACAACGCCCTTCACCGATTCCAGATCGACACGGTAGGCCAGATTGTTGAACGCATGACGGCGTTCGGACAGGAAGGACAGCTCGATCGCGGTCAGGGCAAATTCGTCGCCAAGTTCAGGATAGGCCCGGCCCAGTTCCTTCGCCACACGATTGAATGCGGAATCCACCGTCAGGCCGGCTTCGGCGCAGATGACCAGCAGATCGAGCGCATCGGGCAGGCCCTTGCGGATGGATTCGGTACGCTTTCCGGCGCGGTTCTTCAGAAAGATCTCAGGCGCCTTGTATCCCAGACCCACCGCCGCAACCAGTCCGCCGATCTGCTTGGTCTGTGACCAGTCGGGAAACATATTGGTGCCGTAAATAACGATGGCGGCTATGATGCCGGTCACAACTGGCAGGACGGCGCGAATGCCGATGACCACCACGGCCAGCTCTTCATTGCGATAGCCGGCATGGGCCAGCTTCTGCTTGATCGCATTGACCTGGCTTTCCTGCAGCACTTTGAAGCTGGAGAGGGTGTCTTTCACCTTCTCGGTGGTGTCGGTCTTCTTGATCAGGCTCTGGCGTTTCTTGCCGGAAGCTGTGACGATCCCTGCCTTCAATTCATCGCGTCGGCCATTGAGCGCCTTGACCCGTTTGGCCATCGGATCGCGTACGGTCAGGGCGGCATAGATCGCCAGCATGATAGCCATCGCCGCTACACCTGCCAGGATTGTCCCGACAAGCATGACATCGACGCCGAGAAGCGTGGGGCCTGGTGGAGAGTTGATCATTTTCTATTCCCCAATCAGATTTCGAAGCTGACCATTTTGGCCATGATGAATACACCGATCGACATCCACAGCATGCCGCCGAGACCGGCAACAATCAGACGGTCTTCTTCAAAGAAGCCCGCGACATATTCCGGGTTCATCCAGTAGATCAGCCCGAACACGATGAAGGGCAGGGAACCGACGATGTAGGCCGATGCCTTGGATTCCGAACTCATGGCTTTGATCTTCAGTTTCATCTGTGTTCGCTTGCGCAGCACGTCGGCCAGATTGGAGAGCGTTTCGGCAAGGTTGCCGCCGGTCTCGCGCTGGATCGCCAGAGTAATGCAGAAAAAATTGAATTCGGCGATGCCAAGGCGGTCGGCAGTATTCTGCAGCGCATCTTCCATCGTCCGACCGATTTTGATCCGCTCTGTAACGCCTTTGAATTCCTCGCCCACCGGGCCAGGAATTTCGGTCGCAACGATGGCGAGCGTTTCGGTGACCGGAAGGCCGGAACGCAACCCGCGTACAAGCAATTCGATGGCATCGGCAAACTTTGCATTGAACTGGTTCGTGCGCCGATTGATGAAGAAATTGACCACCATGTGCGGCAGCCCCAGCCCGATGACGAGGCCGACAATGGCCGACAACAGAAAGGCCCCGGAGCGCAGGTAAATCAGCACCGACACCGCCATAAATATCCCGAATGAAACATACAGATACTGCTGGACACTCCAGCCTTTACCGGTGCGGTCCAGTCGCATAGCCAGTGCTTCACTTCGCGAGCCGGAACCGGCCAGCTTCGCCGCGCGGGGTTTGCGTGATGCGATCGCTTTCTTCAGCTGGCTTTCGACCTTGGAATCGGTGCTTTCCGAATGGCGGAAACGCAGCGCCTGAAGGCGGCGGGTGCTTTCCTTGCTTGCGGACGGGCCGGCAAAAGCCATGTACAAGACGACCATCAAAGCCATCAGGCCGGCAGCGAATAGCAGGAGCTGGAATATGCTCATTGGTCGGGTCTTTCCTTCAAAGTCCGGCTGGAATGGTCAGCCTGGCATCTGGCGTGTGCCAGAGCCCGGCATCGACCTTATTCTGCCGTGACGGCAGCCTTGGGCGATTTGTCCTTCTTGGACAGCAGCGACTTGAGGTCGAAGCTTCCCAACAGGGACTTTTTGCTGTTGGCTCCTTCGTCAGCAGCTTCTTCGCTGGCGCCCACAACGCGGTCGGCCAGCTGTTGGATGGCAGCGGTCGCCTTGCTACCGGCGTTCGCATCCACGAAGACCTGACCCAGCTTGGCAGCATTGGCAGCCGCTTTCGCATCATAGGGGACGATGATGTCGATCCTGCGCTCGATAGAGGCTTCGAAATCCGCTTTGCTGATTTCGGCAATGCCGGGCTGCACCTTGTTGGCCACAACAATGGCCTGGGCATGCGGCGCATTTGTCTTCAACCATGACAGGATGCGGATCGTGTCACGGGCCGAGGCCAGCGTCATGTCCGCCCCCAATACGACGACATTCACATCGGCGAGCAGTTGCGGAAAATTGATCAGCATGTTGCGCGGCATATCGATTACCGTCATCTCGAATGCCTGACGAAATTCCTCTTCCAATTGCAGAAAAGCAGAGCCATCGGTCATCAGCGGCGAGTTGATCGGAGCCTCTGCCGAGAGGATTGCAAGATTGTCATTCGCACGGATCATGGCGCGTTCGATAAACAGGCCGTCGATCCGGCTGGGATTATCGATCGCATCGGTCAGACCTCGGCCCGGCTCCAGATCCAGCGACAAGGCGCCGGTTCCAAAATGCACGTCGAGGTCAAGCAGAGCGGTCGGCATCTTCATGTCGGCGCTGAACAGCCAGGCCAACGAAGTAGCCAGGGTTGATGCACCCACACCGCCACGAGTTCCCACCACAGCGGTAGAGATATGGCGCTTCATTCCGTCGCCATCGGCCGATTTGGGCTGGCTGAAAACAGCCTGCGCCTGACTGAGCGAATCGCGCAACTGGCCTGCCGAAAGCGGCTTCAACAGATAGTCGTGAATGCCGCTCGACAGCAAATCCCGGTAAAGGCGAACATCATTAACCTGCCCGACTGCAATAACGATCGTTCCGGGCTCACACACTTCTGCCAGCGCATTGATATCGTTCAGCGGATCACCGCTTTCCGACAGATCGACCATCAGGATGTTCGGACTGGCCGAAACAGACAGGGACTGGACTGCATTGCGCAGGCCGCCCTTGTTACACTTTTCCGGCTGCCAGCCCATTTCGATAATAACCGGACGCAGGATATCCAGCGCGGTATCATCGCAAATATAGGCGGCGAACGGATCACGATTGCCGGGCATACCGGCACTCCACGGAGCATTCATGACTTAGTTTCCTCCTTCGCTGAGGCCGGAACCTTGCAGACCCTCGGAACCGGTCAGCGGCTGATCGACATAGCCCTGGATTGCCTTGTTCGAGGTGCGGATCACGGTGGTGCCGTCGCCCCGCTGGCCCGAAACCAGGTCTTCCGGATTGGCGACCATCGCCGCCAGATTGCCGTTATTAGCGCAACCATAGCCGGGGCTGGTTGCGTTGTTGTAGTTCATGTCCGATTTGGCCGACCAATCGGGGCATCCCGGGACACTGGCGGTTGACCGGGTTATAACCACGCGGGCATTGCCCGGCTGGACGAAGCCTGCCGTGACCGGTGCCCCCTCGCTGACCAGAATTCCGTGGCGTGCGGCAAGCGAGGCGACAGCCGCCTTGGTGGAGGGGCTGCGCATCGGGTCTTCGATCGACACACGGTCGCCGTAGCCCAGATCCATGCTTTCGAACCAACCTGCGAGCCGCTGCTCTTCGGTAACATTCAGGCCCGAAGCGCCGGAGCGGACGTCGAATGTATAACTCGTGCGCTCCACAACCGGCTGCTTGGTGCTGTACAGGCTGCGATTATCCGCCATCCCGCCACACGCTGACAGCGCGAGACCAAGGGAGAGGGAAACAGCTCCGGCAAAAAGTCGTTTGGAATTTGTCATCGGTCTTCCCTCTCTCACTTCAGGCTGAAACCGGGAGTAGCCACTGCGGGCCGTTCCTCGCGTTTCGCATTCTTGGATGTCTTGGCGATGCGCTCGGGATCGCTCTGGCCCGGTACGGGCAGAGCGGGTACAGGCGTAGTCTGCGACACACCGGGAGGCGGAGCCGTGCGATCAACCACTGTCGGCCCAGGGCGTGCAACCCCGGATTCCCCGTCATTGTCCAGATAGCCTACCAGCTGCTGAAGCTCGTCTGCTGTTCTGTAGCCATCGGTCGGCAGCTTGATGTCGCTCGGATTGACGGGTTCTACCAGATACGGTGTCACTACGATTACCAGCTCGGTTTCTCCCTTGCGGAAGCTACGGCTGCGGAACAGATTGCCCAGAATGGGGATGTCACCTGCGCCCGGAGCTTTTTCGATCGTGCTTTGGGCATTGTTGCTCATCAGGCCGGCAATCATGAAACTCTGGCCGGAGCCGAGTTCGATGGTTGTTTCTGCCCGCCGGATCGTCAACGCAGGGATCTGGAAGCCGTCCAGTGTCACAGCACCCTGTGTGGACAGTTCCGACACTTCGGGTTTGACGCGCATAGAAATGCGGCCGTTGCTTAACACGGTCGGCGTATAGGCCAGACTGACCCCGAACTTGCGATATTCCACCGATGTGGAACCGAGGCCCTGACTAATCGGGATGGGGAATTCGCCGCCCGCCAGAAAATTGGCTGTTTCGCCCGACAGAGCCGTAAGGTTCGGCTGGGAGAGTGTGGTCGACAGACCGTTGCGCTCTGCCAGATCGAGCGTTCCGGCCAGATCGAGACCGAGAAGACGGCCAAGACCTGCGATGGTGGTGCCATTCCCGATGCTTGTAACGACAGTCGATCCTTCACTGCCCGCAGTCACCCCGACACCGACGGGGCCGCCCGGCGTATATTGCGGGATGGCACCGCGTCCGGTGGTGACACCGAACTGGAAGCCTCCGGTAGAATCTGCCGAGAGAAGGTTGGCCCCGATCTCGCGAACCAGAGTGCGGTTTACCTCGGCAAAGCGGACCTGCAAGTTGACCTGCAGCGGTGTCGCCATGCGCAGGCGGCTGATGACATTGGTGTCTTCGCCCATGAATGCAGCAACCAGACGTTCGGCCTCCGCTGCATCTTCAGGCGCTGCAATGGTTCCGGTCAGCAGCACCGTGTTGGTACCCAGCGTGGAACTGCGGATTTGCGCATCCGGCATTGCCAGATCGAGCATCTGGGAAATACTGGAGATGTTGGTGCCGACCCGTACATTGGCGGACCACACGATATCGCCGGCCGCATTGCTGGCATAGACGGTCGTTTCCCCGCCCTCCCTGCCGAACAGGTACAACTGGCTACGCGACTTGATCTGTACGTCTGCAACCCGGTCATCGGCGACGAAGACGTCGGCCATATTGCCCGGTACAGTGATCAGTTCACCGCGTCCGATCGAAAGATCGATGCTCCGCGAAGGTTGGGTCACGCTCTGGGCCTGCGCGGTGGTTGCCAGCATCCCCGTAAAGGGCGCAAATGCGAACCCTGCGAGCAGCAGCGAGGCGATCGCCCTGCCAGTCATAGGTCGTTTTAGTGGGCGTTTCATGGCGTTACCTTTCTGGGTCCGGCCAGCATTGTTCGATGCCGCGAATGAAGGGGCGGATTGGGTGCAGGAAATATCCATGTTACTTGGTCACTTCGACTTCGGTGGTGGCCTTGCCACGGGTAACCCGGACAACGGGGCCCTTTGGCGCGGCGGGAGCCGCAGCAGCCGTGTTACCGGCTGATTGTGCGGGATACCCTGCGGCCGGCTGGCGCGTTTCCGCCCTTGGTTTGGGCAGGGTTGAGCGTTGGAAGCGCGATACATCGCCGCCGGTCTGGTAGCTGCTGGCACCGGTATTGGGACGGGCCATCGCTTCACGCAGAAGCTTCTCTTCTTCTTCCGGTGTGGCGTTTTCAGGGATATTCACATCCCCCGATGCAATCGCCCGCTCCAGTTCGGCCTGATTATCCGCGATAGAGCGCAGCGACAGGCTGAGCGTGCCGATGGTTTGCGCAACCGCGACTTGCTCGGCGATTTTTGGAGTGACTTCCAGAGTGACGGTGCGGAAGGCGCGGACAACCGTGTTGCCAGCCTCGTTCGTTTCCTGCGTGGTCGATTGGTCGGTTGCAAGCACGCGAAGGTTGCGAAGAATGGTTTCTGTCGCTTTCAGCGAACCCCCATCTTCGCCGCCTTCGATAGCCTGAGTCAGCATCAGATCGACGCGGTCTCCTGGAAAGATGAAGCCGCCCACACCGGTTTTCGCCGACACAGGCACAGTGATGGCCCGCATACCGGCACCAAGGGCGGCGGCGAGGAAGCCGCGGTCGCCCGGTGCAACCAGCGATCCCTGCGTAACAGGCTCACCCGCAGTAACCGGATGGCGAACGACTGTGCCCAGAAGCTGGGCGATGTCGCTTTCACCGTCGATGAAATAAGCCTGCTGAACCATTTCTTCGGGCCATTCCTGGAACCCAATTGCATCGGCAGTGATGATGGTGCCCGTGGGCAATGCGCGCTGAGCCACAAGAACCTTCGGTCCCGTGGGTGCGACTGTTGCCGCCTCTGCTGCAGGTGCAGACGCATCTGCGAACAGGCTGCGTGCAGCAAGCGCGGTGCCAACCGCAATGATCAAAGCTGCGAGCAGCAGTACTAGCTTCTTCCGGTCCATGGCTTTCTAAGCCCCCTAATTCGGTCCCGGCAGACGTCCGGAACTGCTATAATTTTTGTTGATACGTGGCAGATGGTTAAAATCGGGTTCACCTCATCGGTGAATTCAATCCCATTGTTGATTTACAGGCCGATTGTTGCACCGGCCGACGGGATATGATGGGCGCTCAGAACCCACAGTCCGCCGACGGCGATTGCTACACCGTACGGGATTGCCAGCTTGTCCTTGCGGCGGTGCATTACGTGCCAGCCGCCCAGTGCAATGGTCAGAAGCCCGCCTGCCAGCGCCATCACAACCAGCAGTTGCAGGAAAAACATCGGCTCGATCCACAGCGCGAGAGCAGCCAGCAGCTTCACATCGCCGCCGCCCATCACTCGCATGGCGAACAGAGCCGCCAGAATTGCGAAGGCGAGCAGAGCCACGCCGATCTGCATGGCGACCCCGGGCCATAGATCCAGTCCGCTGGCCCACCAGAAAACAGGCGCCGCCAATGCGATACCGGCATTCAGCCAGTTATCGATCTGACGGCGACGAATGTCGGTAAACGCTGCAACAAGCAGCGCGATTGCAAGGGCGATAAGCAGCCCGTAGTGAATATAATCGCCCAGCATGATGAGCCCCCGTGGTCCTCGTTGGAATTCGGGTGCTACAGATTATCGCTTACCAAAAAGTAACCAACCCGAGAGGCGCGCCGTTATCCATCCCCCCGACACCCAAGCCGGCCCCTTCGACAGACGGGCCATTCCGGACGCGGCGACCGAGAGCCGCTGGCAGGGCGCCGACGGGTATTCCATCCGCCGAATCGACTGGCAGCGGCCTGCATCCGGCCAAGCGGCCAAGGGATCGATCCTGTTCCTGCCGGGCAGGGGCGACAATTACGAGAAATACATCGAGACGCTGGACGAATGGCACCGGGCCGGATGGCGGGTCACCGCATCCGACTGGCGCGGGCAGGGCGATAGCGGGCGGCTGGGTAATGACAGCGTAACAGGCCATATATCCGATTTTGCAATCTGGACGCGCGACCTGTCACAGTTGTGGTCGCGCTGGATCGCAGAGACGCCGGGGCCGCATGTTCTTGTGGGGCATTCGATGGGGGGGCATCTGGTGCTGCGCGCTGTTGCCGAGGGCAGGATAAGGCCCGATGCGCTGATACTGTCGGCACCGATGCTGGGCTTCACCGACAGTTTTGTTCCGCAAGGCATTACGCATCTCGCCGCGCGGTTCATGGCAAAGATCGGGGATGCCGCAAGGCCTGCCTGGAAATGGAGTGAAAAACCCGGAGAACCGTTAGCCGCCCGGCAGGCTTTGCTGACTCATGATAAAGATCGTTATGACGACGAATTATGGTGGCGGGAGCGCCGGCCGGAGCTTGTCATGGGGCCTGGTAGCTGGGGCTGGGTGGAGCGTGCGCTTGCATCCATGCGCTGGCTTTCACGCAAAGAAGTTCTGGCGAAGATCGATGTGCCGGTACTGATCGTCGCCACCAGCAACGACAAGCTGGTTTCGTGGAAAGCGGTGGGTCACGCCGTTCGAAATCTACCGAAGGGTGAACTGGCCGCGTTCGGAGACGAGGCACACCATGAAATCCTGCGCGAACACGATCCCGTGCGCAGCCGTGCTATGATGGCGATCGACAGGTTTCTCGAACGGATAGTTTCGCAGGCCAAACCGAATCAGGAGCTTGCGACAGACTGACGCGGACCGCCATGAAATTTTACGACTACGCAATAATCGGTGCCGGAATTGCCGGAGCCAGTCTGGCCGCCGAAATCGGGGAGATCGGTGGGCGCGAAACCCGTGTGCTGATGCTGGAGAGGGAAGAATTTCCCGGCTACCATGCCACGGGCCGCTCGGCGGCTTTCTGGTCCGAAACCTATGGTGGGCCGGGCGTTGTTCCTCTCTCGCTGGCGTCGAGCGAATATCTGCGCTCTCACGGTTTCCTGACACGGCGTGGAGCACTGCATATGGTGCGCAGCGGGAACGAGGCTGAACTGGACAGGTTTCTGGGCCGCTATTCCGAAACAGGCGCAACTTTGAACAAAGTAGGGCGAGACCATCTGATAGCAGCTGTTCCGGGTTTGCGAGAGGATTGGACCTGCGCCGTGCATGAACCGGCATGCTCGGATATCGATGTGGCTGGGCTTCACCAGCATTATTTACGCCGTGCAGCGCGGGGCGGGGCGGGGCTGGAATGCCGCGCGGAAGTGGTTTCAGCCGGCCGTACTGCAAATGGCTGGCGGCTGATATGCCGCGACGGTCGCACTTTCGAAGCTCGAATACTGGTCAATGCTGCTGGTGCGTGGGCAGATGGCGTCGCGGAACTGGCGGGTGCTGTTCCCCTGGGGATCCGCCCGTACAAGCGCACTGTGGTGCAACTGGCGCTGGCAACCCAGCCGCCACCCGATCTTCCTCTTGTCCTCGACATGGCAGGCAGTTTCTATTTCAAGCCGGAGAACGGCCGGCTGTGGCTGAGCCCGCATGACGAAGATCCGGCCGTGCCGTGCGATGCAGCTGCCGACGAGTTGTCAGTGGCACAGGCAATCGACAGGTTCCAGCATGTGGTCGACTGGCCGGTCGACCGCGTCGAACGCCGCTGGGCCGGCCTGCGCAGTTTCGCGCCCGATCGTTTGCCGGTTTATGGCTTTGCCGAAAGAACGGATGATTTCTTCTGGTTTGCCGGGCAAGGCGGCTTCGGTATCCAGACAGCGCCCGCCGCAGCGCGCCTGGGCGCATCGATCTTGCTGGGTGAAACCGGCAGCGACCCATTCACAGGGGGTATTTCACGCGGTACCTACTGCCCCTCGCGCTTCAGCCGGGAATAAGCCGGCTAGCTTACTTTTCCGATATTAAGAGGGAACCCGATGGCTCATCATTTCGAAATCTATAAAGATAAGGCAGGCGAGTTTCGCGCGCGTTTCAGCTATAACAGCGAAATCATGTTCTCGACGCAGGGCTATTCCACCAAGGAAAGCGCAAGGAACGCGATTGCTTCGATCCAGAAAAACGGCCCCGGCGCGGAAACCGTCGACAATTCCTGAAGGCTGTTAACTCACGGCGATCAGGTCGGCCGCGTCGCTTGCGAGGCGGTCGGCCCGGTCGTTTTCAGGGTGCCCGCTATGCCCCTTGACCCAGCGCCAGTCCATCTGGTGGCGCTCTGCCGCGTCGATCAGTTCATGCCATAGATCGGCATTGCGAACAGGTTTCTTGCTGGCATTGATCCAGCCGCGCTTCTTCCAGCCATCGACCCATTTGGTGATCCCGTCGAGGACATATTTGCTGTCCGAATACAAGGTGACATGACACGGCTCGATCAGGGCCTCTAACCCGCGGATAGCCGCGGTCAGTTCCATCCGGTTGTTGGTTGTGTCGGCTTCTCCGCCGCTCATTTCCTTCTCGTGACGCCCCATCCGCAGCAAGACGCCCCAGCCACCGGGGCCAGGATTGCCCTTGCACGCACCATCAGTAAACATCTCGACCTGCTTCATATCGGTCTATGTGCCCCCGGCCTCTGCCAATGCGAAGACGGAATGACCCGCCTCGTCGTAGAATTTCAGCCGCTGGACGAACTCCATCGGGTCTTTACGGGTGACAAGCGCGTCGTCCGGAGTAAACAGCCAGTCATAACTGCGTGTCGCAATGAAACGCATCGCCGCAGCTTTTGCCAGGGTGGGAAGCGCCTCGCGTTCCTTATCAGATAGCGTGCGGACAGACTGGTACCCGGCAATCAGCGCGTCGCCCACGTCGCGGCGAAAGGCACCGCCCCCCGGTTCGAAACTCCATGCCAGATGGGTCACAGCCAGATCATATGCCATCGCCTCGCGCGCGGCGAAGTAGAAATCGATCAGGGCGTTTACCTGATCGCCCTCCACCAGAACATTATCGGGAAACAGATCGGTATGGGCGATGGCCTTGGGCAAATCGTCCGGCCATGCGGCTTTGATGGCAGGCATGTGACGAGCGGTGATCTGGGGCAGATCGGGATCGATTTCCGCCAGCCTGCCAGAACATTTTTCGAACAGCTCGGAGACGCCCTGCAACCCCAGATCATTGGTTCGCGTTCCGGCAAAATCCTGCGATGCGTGGTGCATACCGGCCAGTGCCTTGCCTGCAGACCGCGCCTGCTCGGCAGAAGGGCGGTCGACCGAGAGGCCCGGCAAAAATTCAATCAGCGCGACCGCCTTGTCATAAACCATGCGAAAGGCAGCACCATTTCTATCGTGTATGGTGCGCGGAACAGGGCAGCCTTTTTCTGCCAGGTGATCAAGCAGATCGAGGAAGAATGGCAAATCTTTCAGCGTTATGCGGCGTTCATACATAGTCAGAATAAAGCGCGCGCCGGATCCGTCCTGCCCGGTGGTTTCCACCAGCCAGTTGCTGTTCGATACGCCCTCGGCGATACCTTTTGCGGAAACCAGCGCACCAACGTCATAGTTTGCGATCAGATCGCTCATGCGCTCTGCCGAAAGGTGGGTATAGACCGCCATCGGGCAAACCTATTCTTCAGGCATGCGTGGCAATTTGAAGATCATCTTTTCTTCCGTCGCAACCAAAGTGTGTTCTTCAACCGAACGCCATTCAGACAACTTGTCGACCACTTCGCGCACCAGCTTCTCCGGTGCGGAAGCACCTGCCGTCAGGCCCAGTGTACCGACGCCGTGGAGCCATTCGGGATCGATGTCTTTAGCTCGCTGGATCAGCCGCGCATCTGTGCCGCAGCGCTGGGCGACTTCTACCAGCCGGACGGAGTTGGAACTGTTCGGCGCCCCGATAACCAGCACCAGGTCGCTACCTGTGGCGATTTCCTTGACCGAAGCTTGCCGGTTGGACGTGGCATAGCAGATGTCTTCCGCTTTCGGGCCGATAACGCGGGGGAAGCGGGCTTTGAGAGCGTCTATAATCTGGGCGGTATCGTCTACCGATAGTGTGGTCTGGGTCAGATAAGACAGCGGCAGATCATCGGGAAAATCGAGGTTTGCTACATCTTCGATCGTTTCTACCAGCGTCATCTGGCCATCATCGACCTGACCCATCGTGCCGATCACTTCCGGGTGGCCTTCGTGGCCCACAAAGATGATGTGCTGGCCCTTCTCGATCTGGCGCTCCGCCTGACGGTGAACCTTGCTGACAAGCGGGCAGGTGGCATCGACATACAGCAATTCACGCCGCTCTGCCTCTGCAGGAACGGCTTTGGGCACACCGTGGGCGCTGAACACTACCGGCCGATTGTCAGGAACCTCGTCCAGCTCTTCGACGAAAATTGCGCCCTTGGATTTCAGCCCTTCGACCACAAAGCGGTTATGGACGATTTCGTGACGCACATAGACCGGTTCGCCATATTTTTCGAGAGCGCGTTCGACGATCTCGATCGCTCTGTCGACACCTGCGCAAAAGCCACGCGGAGCGGCAATAAGAAGAACGAGGGGCGACTTTTTCCGCCTGTCGGCGTGGTCAGCGGAACTGTGAATGGGCAAGGAGGCGTTCATACCTCCGCCTCTAGCGCTTTCGCCACGCCGCCGCTAGAGCAACAGCAATCGAATTGATCGTCCAAAACTCGGGGACCCTCCACGTCATGATGTCACGCCGCAATTTGTTTCTGGCCACCACCGCTGCTTTCGCGCTTGCTGGCTGCAGCCGAGAAGGCGATCTTGTCCTGGGCGAAGGTGTAGGCGTCACAGCTGTGCGCACCGTATGCCCGGCAGTGGGCATTCCCGACTATACGGGGGATCTGACGACATTCCGCACCCCGAACTCACGCCTTGCGAGCGATGTCGATGTTACCGCTACGATTACCGATGTCGAAAGCACCTGCGCCGAAGATGGTGCGCGGATTTACTCGGTTGCCAAGTTCAACGTGAATGCCCGCCGCACCGATGTGAGCGGTGCGCGGACCGTCCAGTTGCCCTATTACTCCACTGTCCTGCGCGGCGGTACATCCGTTGTGAGCAAGCGTGTGGGCACGGTCACCCTGTCTTTTGCCGATGGGCAGGAGCGCACCAGCGTACCGGCACAAGCAGCTGCCTATATCGATCGTGCTTCCGCCACTTTGCCGGAAGATATCCGCGAGCGGATTACCCGCAAGCGCAAGCCGGGTGATCCCGATGCAGCGATTGACCCGCTGTCCGATCCCGAAGTGCAGACCGCAGTCAGCCGCGCGACATTCGAACTGCTGGTCGGTTTCCAGCTAACCGAGGCACAACTGGGTTATAACGCTACGCGGTAATCGGCCACGGCGGGCTTGCGCCACTCCGGCTTTCCGTGATGTCTGCTATAGGATAGGCGCGCAGCCATGTCTGATACAAAACCTGATACCAAGACCCTGCATGCAGCATTTGCGGCAAAGGTCGATGCCGTCCTGTCCGCTCTGGAAATGGAAGGCAGCCTGCCTCCGGAAACGCCGCGCGGCAATGTGACCGTGGAACCCCCGCGCGATCCTTCGCATGGAGACCTGTCTACCAATGCCGCGATGGTTCTGGCCAAGCTGGCCAAGACCAATCCCCGTGCGCTGGCCGAGAAAATCATCGAGCATCTGGCCCGCGACCCCGATATCACAGAAACGTCGATCGCGGGTCCGGGGTTCATCAATCTGCGGCTGGCAGACAACGCTTGGGAGCGTGAGCTGGCGGCAATCGCAGAACTGGGCACGGATTATGGCCGCTCTGCAATGGGCGCAGGCCAGTCGGTAAATATCGAGTACGTTTCAGCCAATCCCACCGGCCCGATGCATATGGGCCACGCGCGCGGCGCGGTGGTAGGCGATGCGCTGGGGACCTTGCTGGCGTTTGCCGGACATGATGTGACCCGCGAATATTACGTCAACGATGCGGGCAGCCAGGTCGATACGCTCGCCCGGTCTACCCATATCCGCTACCGTGAAGCCTTGGGGGAAGATGTCGGCGCTATCCCCGAGGGGCTATACCCCGGCGATTATCTGAAACCGGTCGGCGAAGCAGCAAAAGCTGAGTTCGGTGATCGCTACAGGGGTGCACCGGAAGCCGAGTGGCTCGATCTGTTCAAAGCTTTCGCTGTCGACCGGATGATGGACCTGATCCGCTCCGACCTTGCACTGCTGGGTATCGAGCACGATGTTTTCGCGTCCGAGGCTGCTCTGCAGGCAGCGGGTAAACCGGAGCAGGCTGAAGCGTGGCTGCGCAAGCATGATCTTGTTTACGATGGCGAGCTGGCGCCCCCCAAGGGTAAGACGCTGGAAGATTGGGAAGCGGTCGAGCTGCCGCTGTTCCGCTCCACCAAATTCGGCGACGATCAGGATCGTCCGATTCGCAAAAGCGATGGAACATGGACCTATTTCGGTGCCGATCTGGCCTACCATCTGCAAAAGGCGGAAAGCTCCGACGCGCTGATTGATGTCTGGGGCGCGGATCATGCCGGTACGGTAAAGCGGATCAAGGCTGCTGTTGCTGCACTGGCGCAGGGTCAGGACAAAACCATCCCCTTCGATGTGAAGCTGGTCCAGATGGTCCATCTGATGCGCGACGGCGAACCGGTGAAAATGTCAAAACGCTCTGGCAATTTCGTCACCATTGCAGAGATGGTGGAGGAAGTGGGCAAGGATGTGGTGCGTTTCACCATGCTGACCCGCAAAGCCGACGCGCAAATGGAATTCGACTTTGCCAAAGTGGTCGAAGCGAGCAAGGATAACCCTGTTTTCTATGTGCAATATGCCCATGCCCGCATCTGCTCCACATTGCGCAAGGCAGCCGAAGAAGACGTGGCGCCGTCCGGCAAGGCATTGAAACGGCTCGGTGGAGACGAATGGACGCTGGTCAGTCAGGCAGCGCAGTTCCCGCGTATCGTAGAAGCCGCAGCAGCGGCGCGCGAACCGCATCGCATTGCGTTCTTCCTCTACGAGCTTGCCGCTGCCTTCCACACCTACTGGCACGGAGGAAACGAAGACGCTGGAAAACGCGTCATCGTGGCACAGGATAATGAACTGACGTCTGCAAGGCTTTTCGTGGTCGATTCAATCGGGCAGGTTATTCGCAATGGCCTTGCCCTGTTGGGTGTCGAGGCGGTCGAGGAGATGTGACGATGTACGGGGGCGAAAAAAACGGGTCTGATGATCTGAACCAAGAGGGTGAAGATTACACCACCGCGTATGAAACGGTACAGGATCAGGACGAAGAATGGGGCGAAGACGGCGCACCGCTAAATTCGGAGATCGAGGATGACGGCCTTGATCTGGACGGCGATGACGAAGCCTTGCCGTGGCTGGAATCCAGTGATTATGCCGATGACGACAGTGTCGATACAGGACGGCTGGTCGGATTTGTCATGCTCGGATTGCTGGCGCTTGCTCTGCTGGTAGGAGGCATCTGGTTTTTCTCCAATCGCGGGCCTGATCCGGAACTGGTTGCCGATGGCAGCACGATCGAGGCGCCAGAGGGCGATTACAAACGTCGTCCCGATGATGCCGGGGGCAAGGAATTCCCCGGCACAGGAGATGTTGCTCCGGCAGTGGGTGAAGGCGAAACCCGCGAAGGGCGCTTGGCCGATGGTGCCTCTGGCAGCAACACAGCGGTGCGCCCCAGCGTCGATGCGCCAAGCAATAATGATCGAAACGCGGATAAAGGCTCTGATGCTGCCGATGGTTCGGCCGCCGGCACGCCCAGCGCAGGCAATACAGGCAGTGCTGCCGCTTCAGGTTCACCCAGCGGTCCCGGTGTGCAAGTCGGCGCCTATTCCAACAAGGCTACGGCAGAAGCGGGCTGGCGCCAGCTAAACCGCCAGACCAGTGCGCTTTCCGGCGTGCGGTACCGTATTGTCGAGGGCGAGGCTGACATCGGCAAGGTGTTCCGTCTGCAGGCAACACCTGGCGACATGGCAGCGGCCAACCGCCTTTGCACTGCACTCAAGGCAGACGGTGTGGCTTGTCAGGTAAAGCCGTGATCTGACCGGATCGGGCAGGAATTTCCGCCCTTATCGTATCCACATTCGAAACCCCGCTCCCTCTTGCAGGTTGCGGGGTTTCTTGCGAGTCTGACCGGCATGAAAACGCCTGCAATCTTCGGACTTTCCGGCCCAGAGCTTAGCGTAAAGGAGCGCGACTTTTTCCGCGAGGCCGATCCGGCTGGCTACATCTTGTTTGCCCGTAATTGCGAGGACGCAGAGCAACTGCGCAAATTGACCGGCGATTTGCGGGAAATTCACGGGCGCGACCAGTTGATAATATCGATCGATCAGGAAGGCGGGCGGGTCGCGCGGATGAAGCCGCCCGTGTGGACGCGCTACCCCGCAGGTGAGGTTTTCGCCAATTTGTACGAAATCGCTCCGGCCAGCGCGATTGAAGCGGTGCGGGTCAATGCGCAGGCAATGGCGATGGAGCTGGCCGGTGTCGGTATCAGCGTGGATTACCATGCGCCGATGGATGTCCGCCGCCCGGAAACCGATGATGTAATCGGCGATCGCGCACTGGGCAGCGATCCTGTTCAGGTGGCGGCATTAGGCCGCGCCTTGCTGGATGGAATGCAGCGAGGCGGTGTGGTGGGGTGCCTGAAACATATGCCGGGTCATGGCCGCGCAACATGCGACAGCCACAAGGAAATGCCGATCGTCCACGCTTCTTCAGAGGAGCTGGAAACCGATATTGCGCCGTTCCGCGCACTGTCCGATGCGCCGCTGGGGATGAGCGCGCACATCGTGTTTACACAGTGGGATGCAGACTATCCGGCAACCCAGTCGCCTACGGTCATCAAAGACATCATTCGCGCGGCCATCGGCTTTGACGGGCTGCTGCTGACCGATGATATCGATATGCAGGCATTGCAAGGCAGCATTGCCGAACGCTCGCAGCGGGCATTGGCGGCAGGATGCGATATCGTTCTGAATTGCTGGGGCCGGATGGATGATATGATTGCGATTGCAGAGACCTGCTCTTCAATCGGTGAAGGCAGCCGCACGCGACTGGAGCGGGTTCACGCCGCTATGGCATCCACAACCGATACGGCCGAGCGAGATGAATTGCTGGCAAAGCGCGATGCCTTGCTGGATGCGGCCAGGATTTCTGCATGAGCGAAGAAGCATTGATCCTCGGCCAGCCCGATACAGGCGCAATGGACAATGATTGGCAGGGCATTGCCGCGCCCGGAACCACGGATCAGGGCGCGCTGTATCTGGCGCTTGACGGGTGGGAGGGGCCGCTAGACCTGCTGCTGGATCTGGCACGGCGACAGAAAGTCGATCTGTTGCAGATATCAATTCTGTCGCTGGTCGATCAATATCTCGATTTTCTCGATACCGCAGAAGCACTGAAACTGGAGTTAGCGGCCGATTATCTGGTGATGGCCGCGTGGCTGGCTTACCTCAAATCCGCCATGCTGCTTCCCAAGGAAGAGCAAGAGGATCCGAGCCCTGAAGAGCTGGCCCTGCGCTTGCAATTACGGCTACAGCGCCTGGGTGCGATGCGCGAGGCGGCGGCGCGTCTGATGGCGCGGGATCGGGTAGGGCGCGATGTGTTTCTGCGTCCCTCGCCAGAGGGTTTGCGGATCGACCGGATGACTGCATGGAAATGCGATTGGTTCGATGTCGTACAAGCTTACGGACAGGTGAAGGCACGCACAGCGCCCGCCGTCCATATGGTGCGCGAGCGTCCAGTGATGACATTGGAGAGCGCGCTCGACCGCGTTTCCTCAATGCTTGGTGTGACACTGGACTGGATTGCCTTGGAAGATTTCCAGCCGCCTCATGCCGAACCGCGCCTGCGACGGTCTGCAATGGCGTCCAGCTTCGTGGCTGCGCTGGAATTGGCGCGTCAGGGCCGGGCGGAACTGGCTCAGGATGAGATTTTCGGCCCCCTTAAACTTCGCCGCGTTCGGATGCCGGCATGAGCGACGCGTCCGATGACATGGAGCGCGCGATCGAGGCGACATTGTTTGCTTCGGAAGATCCGCTGACGGTGGATGCCTTGGTCATTCATCTGGGCGATGTCGCTGCCAGCGATGTGCGCGAGGGATTGCGCAACCTGGCCAAACATTACAGCAAGCGCGGCATCGCTCTGGTCGAACGGGGTAAGCGTTGGCAATTCCAGACGGCCCCCGATCTGGCGCATATATTGCGGCGTGAGAAGGAGCAGGTCCGCCGCCTGAGCCGCGCCGGAACCGAAGTGCTGGCAATCATCGCCTATCATGAGCCGGTCAGTCGAGCCGAGATAGAAGCCATTCGCGGCGTACAGACAGCGAAGGGTACGCTGGACGTGCTGATGGAAGCGGGTTGGGTGCGTGCCGCCGGACGACGCGAGGTGCCCGGACGCCCTATAATTTACGCCACCACACCTGATTTTCTAGCCCATTTCGGACTTGCAAGCCGCCGCGATTTGCCCGGTATCGATGAATTGCGAGCCTCTGGTCTGCTTGATCCTGTGGACGATGTTTTCGATACGTTGTCGGGTGAGCGAGACGAAGCAGTAGCTACTCCGGACGATCGCTCGATAAGCAATCGGCAGGTCGATAACGAAGCCTGACTGGCGCACACTGCTTATAGCGCCTATATCGGTGACACATTCATTTTTGGAGACGTCCCATGGGACAAATCGGTATCTGGCAAATCATTATCGTTGCAGTCGTAATTCTCGTCTTGTTCGGGCGCGGCCGTATTTCTGAAATGATGGGCGATTTCGGCAAAGGCGTCAGCAGTTTCAAGAAAGGGCTGAATGATGACGAGAAGCCTGTTGATGACAGCTCTACACGAATTACCGGCCCGGGTGTCGATACGCCGCCTGTAAACGAGACCAAGTCAACCGAACCTGTCGACAAGAACGCTTGAGGCGCACGCGGTAGGCTGAACCATGTTCGATATCGGCGCGCCCGAGTTGCTAGTGATCGCCATCGTAGCGATTTTTGCTATCGGGCCCAAAGAATTGCCTCATGCCATGCGCACAGCCGGACGCTGGATCGGGAAGTTCCGCCAAACCACTGCGCATTTCCGCACCGGTATCGATGCGATGGTGCGCGAGGCGGAAATGGAAGATCTCGACAAGAAATGGCGCGAGCAGAACGCCAAGATCATGGCGCAATATCCAGACGAGCAGATGACCCCGCTGGATCAGCGCACCGATACACTTTCGGCAGCGGAAGCGCGGGAGGCGCAGGCAAAGGCGCGCAATGCAGGTGCCAGCGGTGAGGCTGGAGATGACGCAGACACTACCAGCGTCGATGCCGGGGTAGATACCACAGCGGACACATCCACAGCGGATGCCCCTGATATTTCGCCTGCGCCCAAGCAGAGTTGATAGATGGCTGATGATGATCTCGATCAAACGCAGGCACCGCTGCTCGATCATCTGATCGAGCTGCGTACCCGGCTGGTTCGAGCGGTCGCGGCGCTGGCTGTCGCATTTGCGATCTGCTTCTACTTCGCGGACAATATTCTGGCTTTTCTGGCTCAGCCGTTGACCGATGCATTTCCGCCGGGCGAAGGGCGACTGATCTACACCAAACTGTACGAAGTGTTTTTCGTGGAGTTGAAAGTCGCGCTGTTTGCTGCCTTTTGTTTCAGCTTCCCTGTCATTGCGAACCAGATGTGGGCGTTCATCGCCCCAGGATTGTATGCAAAAGAGAAGAAGGCATTTCTCCCCTTCCTGTTTGCCACGCCGATCCTGTTCACTGCTGGCGCGTCTCTGGCTTATTTCGTAGTCATGCCAACTGCTTTCCGCTGGTTTCTCGGATTTGAAGGTCAAGCTGGCGGACTGGATATACAAGCCCTGCCGGCCGCAGGCGATTACCTCAGTCTGGTAATGCAATTCATTCTCGCATTCGGGATCAGTTTCCTGTTGCCGGTCTTGCTTCTGCTGCTCAACCGGGCCGGAATTGTCAGCCGCGAACAATTGTCCAAGGCGCGGCGCTATGTCATCGTGGGTGTGGTGGCAGTTGCAGCGATTGTGACTCCGCCCGATCCGGGATCGCAGCTCATATTGGCCCTGCCATTGTACATTTTGTACGAAGGGTCGCTTTTGTTGATGCGGTTTGGTGAACGGAGGCGAGCCAAGGCAGACCGGAACATTCCCAAAGAGGGGCCTGCGAAAAGTATCTGACGGGAAAAATATTGGCTGACCTTACAAAGCGGCCGGCTATCAAATGGCCTAGCGTCCCGATGAGTTAAGCAAATTCAGGCTGCCCAACTCAGACACTGTCCTTTTATCTGGTATTGGTAAGGGTTTTTGGTGGGCACAAAAAAAGCGGAGCCCGAAGGCCCCGCTTTCTTGAAATTCATAAATTCGCGTGAAGCTTACGAGCTAACCGCGTCGTCGTCGCCACCGTCAGCAGCGATTACGATGCCGCCGATTACAGCAGCTGCAGCGAGCAGTGCGAGAATAACACCACTGCCACCGACTTCGCTTGCATTGGTTGTCGGAGCGGAACGCTCGGAAACGATTTCAGCTGCGACAGGCGCGGTTGCAAGCGAAACTGCAGCGGCTGCTACGGCGAGAGTACGAAGCTTCATAATATTGGTCTCCTGAACCATAAACTTAGTGATTTCAGAGGCCGTATTAGAGACCGGTCGCATTCCGTGCAAGCCCAATGTGGCCCCTGACCGTGGCCTTCGCGCCACAATTCATAGGAATTTTGACTGGATTACCAACAAAATGGGGCCCGCGATTGTCTCACGAGCCCCATATTTCTGGGCAATGAGGCAGCTTACAGCCTCGAAACCATTAAGTTTATGCGCTGACCGGGTCATCATCGTCGTCGTCACTATCGGCGATCAGTATGATGCCACCAATCACGACCGCTGCGCCGAGAAGATACAGGGCTGAACCTTGACCAGCGAGCTTGCTGGATTCGCCCACTGGCTGGGTGCGTTCTGTAGAGACTTCAGCCATAACAGGGGCGGCGGCGAGGCCGACTGCGGCGGTTGCCAATACAAGTTTACGGAATGCCATGATGGTATTCTCCAATTACTAAGTTTTGGGCGGCTTGAGCCCGGGTGCCGCGTTGCGACGCGAAAGAGATTTGTTGCAACCGCTATGGACCGGTGCAAATTGCATCTCGCACATTGTTCTAAACAATAGATAAATGATTGGTTCTTGGTTTTCGCCAAAGCGGTGCGGGCAGCGGATGAGTTGCACTTTTCCACTATTCTCCGGCCAGGTAAACTCTTTCGCCACCAATCCAGGTCTGCAGAACTTGCATAGCCCGCAGTTCGGCAGGGGAGGCAAGTATCGGGTCACGATCAACCAGCACGAAATCGGCCCGCTCCCCTTCTACCAAACGCCCGAAACGGCCATCGGCAAACCCGGCATAGGCGGCATCCTGCGTGAAAGCTTTTAGCGCCGCCTCGCGCGACACAGCCTCCATCGGCAGCCAGCCGCCAAAGGGCTGGCCGTCTGCATCCTCGCGGGTGAAGGCTGCTACCAAACCTGCTGTCGGATCGGGCGATTCTACCGGAGCGTCGGAGCCGAAGGCCAGCCGTGCGCCGGTGCCTGCGATACTGTTCCATGCATAGGCTCCGCCGAGCCGATCCGACCCAAGGCGCGCCTCGGCCATAAGGCGGTCCGATGTCTGGTGAACCGGTTGCATCGAGGCAATTATCCCGTTCTCTCCGAACCGGCTAAGATCGGCAGGGGTGACGATTTGTGCATGCTCGATGCGCCATCGCCGGTCGCCAGTGTAAGTTTCACCCAGTTCCTTGATCGCGCTCAGCAACTCGGCGTTGGCTGCATCACCGATGGCGTGAGCCGCGACTTGGAAATTATCCATCGCAGCCCGGCTCATAAGGTTTCTGATCTGGGCTGGCGATAGGAAGGGCAGTCCCGTATTATCAGGATCATCTGCATAGGGCGCCTTCAACCATGCTCCGCGTGATCCCAGCGCACCGTCAAGATAGAGCTTTACCCCCCCAAGGCGTAGCCGGTCATCATACAGCCAGGGCGTCGGGCGCGGACCGGCAATCGCCTCCATCGCATCGATCCCGGCAGCATAGGCCATGATGCGCATTTTCAGCCGGCCTTCGTCTCCGGCGCGGCGCATCGCCTGCCAGTCTTCCAGCGTGGTCCCCATATCCGCTGCAGCAGTAATCCCGAGGGCGAGCAGTCTCTCTTGCGCCTTGGCCAGCGCGGCATCGCGGTCTTTGGGGCGTGGTTCGGGGATAATCTTGGTCACCAGATCCCCCGCAGCATCGATAAAAACACCGGAAGGCTTGCCGGAGGGCAGACGTTCAATCCGTCCTCCGGAGACTTCCTTTGTCGCCGCGGTCACGCCTGCCCGCTGCAGAGCGAGTGAATTGCCCCAGCCTGCATGGCCATCTACCCGCTCCAGCCAGACAGGCCGGTCAGGAATCACGGCGTCCAGATCGGCTGCTGTAGGAAAACGGCCAAGACCCCATTTTTCCTGATTCCAGCCACCGCCCAAAATCCACGGACGGCCAGGGTTTTCCTGCGCATATGCGGCAATTTTTGCCTGAGCCTCGGCCAGAGACGTCGTGTCAGACAGGTCCAGCGTCAGCGCGCCGAAGCCTACACCCATGACGTGCAAATGGGCGTCGATCAGGCCGGGCATGAGGACACGGCCTTCTCCATCCAGCCGAAAATCTGTTTCGGGCCGGTCGTCCCGCCGGTCCAGTATTTCTTTCACGCGGCCGTCATCGTCGACCCATAGCCCGGTGAACCGGTCGAGTTCTCCATCGGAATCGATCCGCACACCGTCGACATTGTCGATCAACAGATCGGCCAGCGCGGGGCTGGGCAGGGCAAGAGCGGCCAGGGCTGCCAGCGTCAGGGGTATGCGAATCATAACGTTTCATTTCCTTTGGGAAGACGGCGGATAAGGGCGCTGGTATCCTGACGCGTGCCGCCCATTGCTTGAATGTCTGCGTAGAATTGGTCGACCAGCGCACTGACCGGGGATGACAGGCCGAGACGTTTTGCTTCGTCCAGAGCGTACCCCAGGTCTTTCCGCATCCAGGCGATAGCAAATCCGAAGTCGAACTCGCCCCCCGCCATAGTCGCCCACCGATTGTCCATTTGCCAGCTTTGCGCCGCTCCGCCGCTGATGGCTTGGAACACCTTGCCCGTATCCATGCCTGATGCTTGCGACAGCCGGACCGCTTCGGACAGGCCCGCCAGCGTTCCGGCGATGCACATCTGGTTGGCCATTTTGGCCGTTTGACCAGCACCGACATCGCCCACATGGACAATTCGCGCAGCGTAGCTTTGCATTACAGGTTCCGCGCGGGCGAAGTCTTCAACGGAGCCGCCGCACATGATTGCCAGCTTTCCATTCTCCGCGCCCGCCTGTCCGCCTGAAACAGGGGCATCGACAAAACCGATACCGCGCGCATCGGCTTCGTCTGCCACGGACCGGGCCATGGCGGCAGACGTGGTTGTGTGATCGATCAGCAGGGTGCCTTCGGCCATGTGGGCCAGCGCGCCGTCTGCTTCCAATACCACTTGTGCCAGATCCTCGTCATTGCCGACACATACGATAACAATGTCCGCACCGCTGGCAGCCTCGGCGATGGACCCCGCCACGTCTGCCTTGCCACTGTGAGCATCGGCCCATTCGCCGCGTCGTTTGTCGGAGCGGTTCCATGCCCGTAGTGAATATCCAGCCGCTGCCAGATGTCCGGCCATAGGGCCGCCCATTACGCCTAGGCCGAGAAAAGATACTATCGGTCTGTGTGTCATGCAGGCAGGCGGTAAAGGCTCTAAGCCGTCCTGCCAATGGTGCCTGCTGACAGGCCAGCTTGTCACAGCACAGTTTGCATCCCCGTTGCGCGTATGCGCCACCGCCCCTAGGGCGCTTTGCTTATGAGCATTTCGCAATCAGAGGCGCTTGCAGCGCTGACCCTCGATCATGTCAAAGCCGCAGCCGAACGGATCAAGGGCGCTGTTGTCCGTACCCCGACGATGCATTCGATTACCCTGTCAAAAATCTCCGGCGCAGAAATTTGGCTGAAATTCGAAAATCTGCAGTTCACCGCCGCTTACAAAGAGCGCGGTGCCCTGAATGCGTTGCTCAAGTTGAACGAAGAACAGCGCGCGCGCGGAGTGATTGCTGCGTCGGCTGGCAATCACAGCCAGGGACTGTCCTATCACGGTACTCGTCTGGATGTTCCCGTTACCATTGTGATGCCGCGTACCACGCCCGTAGTTAAGGTAATGCAGACCGAAAGCGTGGGCGGAAACGTGGTGCTCGAAGGCGAAACCTTCGATGAAGCATATGCCCATGCGCGCCAACTGGAGAAGGAAGGCGGACTTACCTTCGTCCATCCTTTCGATGATCCGGACGTCGCCGCAGGCGCAGGCACAGTGGCGTTGGAAATGCTCGAAGACACACCGCAGCTTGATTGCATTGTAACGCCGATCGGTGGCGGGGGGCTGATGTCCGGCATGTCGACTGTGGCCCGCGCGCTCAAACCCGACATGGAGATCGTCGGGGTCGAAGCTGCACTCTATCCCTCCATGCGCAACAAGATCGCGCAGGAAGGATCGCCGTGTGGCGGGGATACGCTGGCCGAAGGCATTGCGGTGAAAGAGCCGGGGGCATTTACCTCGCAGATCATCGCAGAGCGGGTCGATGAAATCCTGTTGGTTGATGAGTCGGCACTCGAACATGCAGTCTCGCTGCTGTTGCAGATTGAAAAGACCGTGGTCGAGGGCGCAGGGGCTGCGGGTCTGGCGGCTGTGCTGGCCAATCCGGACCGGTTCGCGGGCCGCAAAATCGGTCTGGTTTTATGCGGTGGCAATATCGATTCCCGCCTGTTGGCCAACGTATTGCTGCGCGATCTGGCGCGGGCTGGGCGGCTGGCGCGTTTGCGCGTCACGCTACAGGATCGTCCGGGTGCCTTGTACAAGGTGATGGGGGAGTTCGACGCGCACAACGTCAACATCATCGAAATTTACCATCAACGGATTTTCACCAATCTTCCCGCCAAGGGCCTGATTACCGATATCGAATGCGAAGCGCGCGATGCCGATCAGCTCGCTGCCCTGGTCCAGTCGATGAGAGACAAGGGATACACCGTCAGTCCGGTAGAGCTGGCCTGATCTGCCGCCGTCCGTCGCTCAATTGTTGAAAGTAATCAATCCTTAACCGAGTTTTGTGGTTAAGAAGCTTTTACCTGAGCTCAAGCTTTGCAATAAGGTCGCCCAAGTCGGTGCGGCAATTCTGCCAGCCGGCGTAGAGGACATGACGCCTTCATCTGTGACCGCGCCCGTTCGCTTCCCCCGCTTTTTCGTGACCAGCCCGGCGCCGTGCCCGTATCTTGACGGAAAAACGGAGCGGAAGGTTTTTACCGAGCTTAAAGGTCCGCATTCGGAGCAGCTTAACGAAGCACTGGGCCGGATCGGTTTCCGACGCAGCCAGACGGTGGCGTATCGGCCCAGCTGTGCCGGATGCCAGGCATGCGTTTCCGTTCGCGTCGCGGCAGACGTATTCAGGCCCTCTACATCGCAAAAGCGTAATCGGAAGCGTAATTCGGATCTGGTTGCTACAGAATGTCGCCCTTGGGCTACCGACGAGCAATTCGATCTGTTGCGCCGTTACCTCTCGCATCGCCATCCCGAAGGCGGGATGAGCAGCATGGAGGAAATGGATTATGCGGATATGGTGGAACACACTCCTGTTTCCAGCTATGTTGTTGAGTATAGGGAACCGTCGGAAGACGGAGCACCGGGTCGTTTGGTTGGAGCTTGTCTGACAGATCGTCAATCCGACGGCCTGTCGATGATCTACAGCTTCTTCGATCCGGAGCATGAGCAACGTTCGGGTCTTGGCAATTACATCATTCTTGAACACATTCGGAGAGCATCAGCAGACGGTCTCCCGTTCGTGTATCTCGGCTATTGGGTCAAAGGATCCGGCCGAATGGAATACAAGGTTCGCTATCGTCCCATCGAGACACTTGGCCCCGATGGGTGGCAACGGATGGATGAAGAGGAGCAGGATGCTCTTATCCGCGCTTCGCTCGAACCCAAAAATGCCCTCAAACCTGCCGAACAAGAAAGTTTCGCTTTCACCACCGCAGGTTAGGTGCGCTGCCGCATCCGATCTGGCGCTGGCGGCATCGCTCGCGCTGTTGCTGCATCCGACCGACGTGTTTGCGCAAAGCCTTGAAGATCTGATCCCCGACAGCGCTGTCGAGAACCCCGAAGGATGGGCGAGCGATGGCTCGGGCCCCGACCCGGTTGTGCAGGACGGCGGAGCGTTTGTTCCACCAGAGCCGGAAACGCCGCTGGACGAGCTTCCGCAGATGACTGTTGAATGGCCGGACGATTTGGAATTGTCGCCAATCGAGCCGCTGGATCCTGACGAAAATGTTCGTTTCGCCGATCTGGGCGAGGATCCGGTTTTTACCCCGCCACAGGGCCCGGTCGTCGACCTGACCGATTCACTATCCATCAGCTTCCCGCGCGAACGCGCCCTTTTCCCCGTGCAGGACGAATTTCTCGACAGGTTCAGGGAGCTGTCCGCAATCGAGGAGTTCGACGATGGCAAAAGCAACGTCGCACAGCTGGCTGCTCGGTCGAGAGCAGACGAAGAGCTGCTGCAAACCATGCTGCGCGTTTACGGCTATTACGATGCCCGGACGGTGCGCTCAGTCGTAACGGGTCAGACCGATATCGATGGCGATGGAACGATCGAAGACCCGCCCAAAGTACGCTTCGATGTAATTCCGGGCAGCCGATACAGGTTCGGCGCAATCGATCTGGGCCAGCTCGATCAGGCAGCCGATTATACCAAGCTGCGCAACGCATTTGAAATCCAGAGCGGTGATTTCCTTTCCAGTGACGCGATCATTCGGGAGCAGTTCGATCTGGACAGCGCACTGGGCGAAAACGGTTATCCGTTTGCAGCTATAAACTCGCCGGAACTGTTAATCGATCATGCGCGTGCCGAGGGCGATCTGACTATGCTCGTGCTGCCGAATGGCAAATACGCCTTTGGCGGCGTGACCTCCAACCTGCCAGATTTTCTTTCGGGGCAGCATCTGGAAACTATCGCGCGCTTCGATGAGGGCGATATTTACAAGCGCAGCCTGGAACTGGATTTACGCCGGGCAATTACAGCGACCGGCCTCGTATCCTCTGTCAGCATTACACCGCGCGAAGTTGAGGCCCCGACGATTGGTAATCCAGGCACGGTGGAACTGGATGTGGAAATGACCGAGGCGGAGCTGCGGACAATCGCGGGCGCCATCGGTTACGGTTCTGAAGAGGGCTTTCGCATTGCGGCAAGTTGGGAACATCGCAATTTCTTTCCCCCTGAAGGCTCTGTGAAAGTACGCGGTATCGCAGGCACGCAGGAGCAGTTGGCGGGCATTACCTTTCGGCGGAACAATCTGGGTGGCCGCGACCGTATTTTGAACATCGATGCCTACGCCAGCACGATTGACAGTCCAGCCTTTGATGCGCGAACCGTTGCTCTCACAACCTCTTACGAGCGGGTTTCGACACTGCTGTTTCAGAAGCCGCTCGGCTGGAGTGTAGGTCTGGAACTGATTGCTACGCAGGAACGCCCTCCCATGGTGGACGGCGTCGCCCGACCGCGCGAGACGTATTTCGTCGCAGCGCTGCCCCTCTATGCGCAAATCGATACTAGCAATGACCTGCTCGACCCGACCGAAGGGTTTCGCTTGTCGGGCCGCGTTTCCCCTGAAGTTTCGCGGAGCAATAATAAACAGAGCTATTACCTGCGTGGGCGGGCCGATGCTTCCTATTACGAGCGGATCACGGACAAGATTGTACTGGCTGGACGGGCTGCCTATGGCGCGATACCCGGAACCGATCTGACGAATATCGCTCCTTCGCGTCGCTACTATGCCGGCGGTGGCGGATCAGTGCGCGGCTACGGTTTCCGCGAAATCGGTCCGCGCGATGCCGAGGGTGAGCCAAGCGGCGGACGCTCCGTACTGGAAGTAGCAGCAGAAGCGCGCATCCGGACCGGCTTCCTAGATGGCGCAGTTTCGGTCGTACCGTTTGTAGATGCAGGGTCGGTGGGCACAGGCCTGACGCCTGATTTCGCCGAATTCCGCATCGGAGCTGGGGTGGGTCTGCGCTATCACACTGGCTTTGGCCCGGTTCGTGTGGATGTAGGCGTTCCTCTGAACCCCCGTCCGGATGACAATCCGGTAGCAGTCTATGTTTCTCTGGGTCAGGCGTTCTGATGGCGCAAGACGATGACACACCGGAGGACGATGTTCGCTCCGGTCCGACAAAACGCCGGTGGGTGCGGGTTGTCATTGTCTGTCTGGCCGCGTTTCTGGTGGTGGCGCTCGCCTTCTCGGTCTTTATTGGTACTCAATCCGGCTCGAACTTTGTCCGTGATACGATCAACAGTCAGGAATTCGGCGAGAAGCTGGAGATCGACGTCGGGACTATCAATGGCTCGCTGTTCGAAACGCCGATTATTTCAAATGTCGTTATCAGGACATTCGTCGAAAGCTCGGCAAATGCTGCTGGCACTCGTGAGCCGGAATTGCACCTCGTCATAGACCGGATGGAAGTCGATGCGGACCTGCTGCGGTATTTGAGAACCAGTTTGCCGGACATTATGATTGGTGCGCTCCATCCGAACATCGCCCGTTTTCTTGGGCTGGATGACCGCAAAAGCAGTGCGGAACTGAGGCTGCGACTGGTCGACATTACAAGCGGGCGCTTGCTGAGCATCCCGGATGAGAGTGAAGATACGGGCGGCCCGCTGCTGCCGGAAATCCCGATTTCCATAGATCACCTGATCGTCAGCAATTTTACAATTGCACCTGGGATTGCGACAGCAGAAGAGCAGATGCTTGCTCTCGATACTTCTGTTGTCCTGCGTGACCGCCGGGCCATCGTTGATGGAAAGGGAGCATTGGGACCGGACACATTTGCACTCGCTCTGAACTCGGTGCCCGACGATGGTGTATTCGATCTTTCGCTTGATCTGCAGGCCACCGAAGGTGGGCCAGTAACAGCGCTGGCCGGGTTGGACGGCGCGTATCGCGCTCAAATCAAGGGGGCGGGCGACTGGAACGCATGGAAAGGGCACGCACTTGTCAGTCGCAGTGATGACCGCATCGGAGCGTTCCGTATCACCAAGCGCGCTGAGCTTTTCCAGATTGCCGGTATTGCCGATCCCACATCGTTTATCGGCGGCATTACGGCTCAGGCACTGGGTGATAATGTCGCGGTGGGCATATCCGGCAAACTGAATAACTTGCAGATCAGCAACGCGCAAAGCTGCGGTGAAACCGAAGCTGATATCGTCGCATCAGGCGGTGCACCGTGCCAGTTCTTCGAAGGCGGTATTGCAGTGCGGGGCGTTGGCATGCGCGCTGACGGGAAGGGCGCATTCGACTTTACCAATCTCCGGTTCCAGAATTTTGCGATTGCCGCCGATCTCCTGGATGATGATTTGCTGGGTGATACGGCCATTCTGGAAGGGCTGGCACTGAAAGCTACGCTCAACGGAGCGCTAGGCGATTTGGCGATCGGCCACACGGTAGAAGCTCAACGAGCTGTCTTTGGCACCACGCAATTGATCGACGTCCGGCAGCAGGGTCTTGGGCGCTACACCGATGGTCGTATAGTTATGCCTCTGGACATGCAGTTTGGCCGAATATTGACCGGTGATCCTATGGCGGATCAACGACTTTCGGACGGCTCGATCGTGGGCCGGCTGGTTTACGAAGGCGACAGCCTTACGTCCGACCAACTCGACATCACTTTTCCCGGAGCCAGCGCCCGGCTTAGCTTGGCGGCCAAACTGGCAACGCCGTCCGTTCGCTTGAGCGGACCGGCTGCGATCAACCGCGTTCCTGTCAAGACGCTGGGCATCGTCAATGGCGGTGGCCGGATCGATTTTGCCTATGCAGGCAATCAAGGCTGGACGTTGGATTCCAGTTTTAACGCAGCCGTGCCGTTGGTCACCAACGATACAATTGCCAACCTTGCAGGGCCTCGGCTGGATTTTGCCGGCGGCGTCAGCCTGAGCAGTGCTGGGCCGATTACCTTCCGTCAGGTGCGGCTGGATTCGCAGAAGCTCGACCTGGTGCTGGACGGGCGTGTTGAGGGACCGACCACCTCGGTCGCGGGGACGGGGCGTCACACGCAATATGGAGCGTTCACTGTCGAGGCGGCTCTTGCCGGGAATGGTCCGGAGGCCGTGCTGGTATTCGCTGATCCTCTGCCCGCTGCCGGACTGAAAGATGTGCGGGTGGCCCTGTCCCCAACGCAGGAAGGCTTCGCGATAGAAACACAGGGCCAATCCACGCTGGGCGCGTTTGACGGGCAATTGTCTCTGATTGCCCCAGCCGCTGGTCCGACGCTTATTTCAATCGAGCGGCTGACCGTTTCCGAAACCGAATTGACTGGCGATCTGCAACTTGCAGATGGCGGAGTAGCGGGCCAGCTCGCGCTTGTCGGCGGCGGAGTAGAGGGAACCATCGCGCTTGCGCCGCGCGGCGGGGGGCAGGGTTTCACGGTTAATCTGAATGCCAATGATGCGCGCTTTGGCGGCTCTACGCCGCTGGTCATAGCGAAGGCCAGTGTAAAGGGTAGCGGCGTTTTTGCAGGGGGTATCACGGAGAGCAGGACGAGCGCAGAAGCCACCATGAATGCGCAGGGCGTTAGCTATGGCTCTGCCTTTATCGGGCGACTGGCAGCCAATGCGCAGCTGGAAAATGGCCAGGGAATTATTACAGCGTCGCTGAGAGGCAGGCGGCAGAGCCGATTTGCGCTCCAACTCAACGGCCAGATAGCACCCGACCGGATCGCCTTGGCGGCGCGGGGCGAATATGGCGATGACAGGATTTCCATGCCGCGCCGTGCGGTACTGACGCCACTGGATAATGGCTGGCAACTGGCACCGATGCAGGTCAATTTCGACGGTGGCACGGCAATGCTGGAAGGCACCTTCGGCGGTGCCCGGACGCGGATCGATCTGGCGCTGGACGATGTACCGTTGTCTATTGCTGACATCGTTCTGGCCGATCTGGGGCTGGGTGGAATGATTTCGGGTACCGTTACCTATGATGCCCCTGCAGGCGGATTACCTAGCGGCGATGCGCGGGTAAAGATTGATAACCTAACCCGTTCCGGGCTGGTTCTTGCATCGCGTCCGATCGACCTCTCGCTGGTCGGGAAACTGACGGAAAACCGTATTGAAACGCGCGCCGTGCTAAATGATGATGGCGGTCAGCGTGGCAGTATCCAGATGCTGGTCAGCGAAATGCCCGTCAACGGCAATCTTGTCTCTCGCTTGCAGGCGGGTAATCTGCTGGCCCAGCTCCGATACAAGGGCCCCGCAGCTGCATTGTGGCGTCTGGTAGCGATCGACGCTCTCGACTTTACCGGTCCTGCAGCGGTCGCAGCGGATATTACCGGGACCATTTCCGATCCAGTTTTCCGAGGTTCCCTTGCGAGCGACAACTTACGGGTGCGAAGCGGATTGTCGGGCACGGACGTACGCGATGTGTCGCTGCGCGGAAATTTCTCCGGCTCGCGCTTACGTCTTACCCGCTTTGCCGGAACGGCTGTGAATGGCGGCGCTGTCAGTGGTAGCGGATTTATCGATCTGGCCAATCTTGGCGTGGGCAAAGGGCCGGAGATGGATCTGCGCATCGCCGCGAACAATGCGAAGTTGCTCGATTCCCAAGGAATCAGCGCCACAGTAACAGGGCCGCTGCGGATCGTGTCAAACGGGGTGGGAGGCACAATCGCCGGACGCGTGCAGGTTGACCGTGCCAGCTGGAGGTTTGGCGTAGCCGCGGAGGATGTTTCTCTGCCGGTAATCAAGACGAGTGAAGTCAATCTGCCATTTGATATCGCGCCCCAGCGCGCGCAGGGCGCTCCGTGGCGCTATTTGATAAATGCTACCGCGCCGAACAGAGTTGATGTCGACGGCATGGGGCTGGACAGCGAATGGCGCGCAGATATTCGCCTGCGCGGGACGACAAGAGATCCGCGTATCGGCGGGGAGGCAAGCGTAGTGCGCGGCTCCTACACATTTGCCGGAACGCGGTTCGAGTTAACTCGCGGCGAGATCAATTTCGACGAGAATGGACCGATTGATCCGCAGCTTGATATTGTTGCAGAGACCGAAAGCACCGGTGTGGATGTGGAAGTCTCGGTGCGGGGCAATGGCCTCAATCCGGAAATCGGTTTCAGTTCCAATCCGGCCTTGCCGGAGGAGGAAATTCTCGCGCGCCTGCTGTTTGGCGGATCGATTACCGATTTATCGGCCACCGATGCGGTTCAGCTCGGCGCAGCGCTGGCGTCGTTGCAGGGCGGCGGAGGCGGTCTGGACCCAATCAACCAGCTGCGCACGGCCATTGGGCTTGATCGTCTGCGGATCGTCGGGGCAGATCCAGCGCTCGATCGCGGAACAGGCATTGCGCTCGGCAAGAATTTCGGTCGCAAATTCTACGTCGAGCTCATCACTGACGGGCGTGGTTACACAGCTACAGAAGTGGAATTCCGGGTGACCAGCTGGCTGTCGCTGCTGGCTGCGGTGTCCAGTATCGGGCGCGAAAGCGCAGTGGTCGAGATCAGCCGGGATTACTGAGCCTGAATAGAATCTGCGGACGTAGCACCACGGACATAAAAGGGGGCGCCCGGTTTCCCGGGCGCCCCCTTTGTCGATAAAACAGGCCTTGGAAATCAGGCGCTGTAATACATATCGAATTCGACCGGGCTCGGGGTCGTCTCCAGACGGGAAACTTCATCCCATTTCAGTTCCATATAAGCGTCCAGCTGATCCTTGGAGAACACGTCGCCCTTCAGCAGGAACTCGTGATCCGCTTCCAGCGCTTCCAGTGCTTCGCGCAGCGAACCGCACACGGTTGGCACATCGGCCAGCTCGGCTGGGGGGAGATCGTACAGGTTCTTGTCCATTGCATCGCCGGGATGGATCTTGTTCTCGATCCCGTCGAGGCCCGCCATCAACAGGGCAGCGAACGACAGATACGGATTGGCAAGTGGGTCTGGAAAACGGAATTCCACCCGCTTGGCCTTGTCGCCAGCACCATAAGGGATGCGGCACGATGCAGAACGGTTCCGCGCGGAGTATGCCAGCAGCACCGGCGCCTCAAAGCCCGGGACCAGACGCTTGTAGCTGTTGGTCGTCGGGTTGGTGAAGGCGTTACATGCCTTGGCATGTTTGATCACTCCGCCGATGTAGTGGAGGCAGGTTTCCGACAGGCCGGCATATTCATTACCGGCAAAAGTAGGCTTACCGTCCTTCCAGATAGACATATGGGTGTGCATGCCGCTACCATTATCGTCCTTGACCGGCTTGGGCATAAAGGTTGCTGTCTTGCCGTAAGCATGGGCGACCTGATGGACGACATATTTGTAAACCTGCACCCGGTCGGCGGTCTGCGTCAGTTCGCCAAAGGTAATTCCCAGCTCGTGCTGCGCGGCGGCCACTTCATGGTGATGCTTGTCCATTGGCAAGCCCATTTCGAGCATGGTGGTGACCATTTCGGCGCGGATATCCATTGCACTGTCGACCGGACCGACGGGGAAGTACCCGCCCTTGGCACGCGGCCGGTGGCCCATATTGCCGCCTTCATATTCCTTGCCGGTATTGGTCGGAAGTTCGATATCGTCGATCGTATAACCAGAGCCAGCATAGCCGTCTTCGAAACGCACATCGTCGAACATGAAGAATTCAGGTTCCGGCCCGACATAGACCGTATCGCCGATCCCAGTCGACTTCAGATAGGATTCAGCGCGTTTCGCAGTCGAGCGGGGGTCACGTGAATACAACTGACCGTCGGAAGGCTCTACAATATCGCACACCAGCACCATCATCGGGGTGGCGGAGAAAGGGTCGATGTAGGTTGCAGCCAGATCGGGCTTAAGGATCATGTCGCTTTCATTGATGACCTTCCAGCCTTCGATGGATGAACCATCGAACATCAAACCGTCTTCCAGCGCATCCTCATCCATCACACCTGCATGCATCTGCAAGTGATGCCACTTGCCTCGCGGATCGGTGAAGCGCAGATCGACCCACTCGATTTCGTTATCCTTAATGGTCTTCAGGACGTCTTTAACATTGGACATGTGCGGGTTTCCTATTGGTGTGAATAAAGTTGAAGAAATGGGTGGAAGAGTGCGTCAAACGGCATCGTCACCGGTTTCTCCGGTACGGATGCGCAGGGCATTTTCGATATTCGTGACGAAGATCTTGCCGTCCCCGATGCGGCCAGTCTGGGCAGCGGTAGCGACTGCTTCTACCACACGCTCGGCAGTGGCGTCAGAAACGACAATTTCCAGCTTCACCTTGGGCAGAAAATCGACAACATATTCGGCGCCACGATAAAGCTCTGTGTGGCCTTTCTGACGCCCAAACCCTTTAGCCTCGGTCACGGTGATGCCGGAAACGCCCACTTCGTGCAGCGCCTCTTTCACTTCGTCGAGCTTGAACGGTTTGATGATCGCTTCGATCTTTTTCACCGCGGTTCTTCCCCTGCACATTGGGCCGACGCCATGCAAAGCAAGAACCGCTTTGCCGGAGCCGACATACTGACAATCTCTCGTCGCAGGCACACGTTCCAAGAATCGTGCCAAAAAGCCCGCAGCCGAGTGCGAAGCCAAAAGGCTAGGGGAAACGCCGAGTTCGGGAAAGGGGGTAACAAAGGCAATGGAGGCGGGTGACCACATCTGCACAAAAGGGCGGCGAAGGTGCCTAATTATCAGGCAGGCGCAGTCCATCGGTTTCCGGCTGACCGGTCATCAGGTTAAGCGACTGAACAACAGCACCGCTGGCGCCTTTGCCCAGATTATCGAGGGTGGCAATCAGGCGAACCTGCGTACCGTCGGGCGACCTGGCGACATACAGGTCCAATCCGTCATTGGCGGTATCATCTCGCCGGATAACAAGTTCAGGAGGAACCGTTTCATGCACCCGGACCAGTGCCGTTTCAGCATAAAAGTCTTTCAGCGCGCCGACTATCGCGTCGGCGCTTGTCGAATTCTGGATTGCGGGAAGCGACAAGGGCACTTCTACCAGCATCCCGCGATACGCAGGCACGACAGCGGGCGCAAATACCGGCGGGAACTCCAGCCCTGCTTGCTGCTGCATTTCAGGCAGATGTTTGTGCGACAGGTCCAGTGCGTAGGTGCGAAAGGAAATTCCGCGATCGCTGTCATACCGGTCGATCATTGCATTGCCGCCGCCTGAAAAACCGGAAACGGCATTAACGGAATAGGGCGCATCGGCAGGTAAGAGCCGAGCACGGATCAACGGGGCTAGCAGGGCCAGAAAACCTGTAGGATAACATCCAGGATTGCTGACTCTGGCGGCGCTGGCGACCGAGCGACGCCCGACCAGTTCGGGGAACCCGTATGTCCAGCCGTTAGCTGTGCGATGGGCACTGGAAGCATCGATAATCCGTGTAGCAGAGCTTTCCTCCACCAGCGCGACGGCTTCGCGAGCAGCATCGTCCGGCAGGCAAAGAATTGCGATATCGGCACCATTCAGCGCATCTGCACGTGCGGCAGCATCCTTGCGCATCGCATCATCCAGTACCACGACATCGAACGCATCGCGCCCCGCCAGCCGCTCGTGAATTTCAAGACCGGTCGTGCCAGCCGCCCCGTCGATAAAAACACGTGTTGCCATCAGACGAGCGATCTGCGGCGAATATAACCCGTCGGACCTTCCGGCCCGCAGCAGCCCCAAACCCATTCGCTGGTCATGTCCAGCGCCTCGAAAGCAGAGCCTGCTTTAAGTTCAAGAACCACTTCTGCATCATCGATAGGTGCCTTCAGTAAAGCTGCATTGCTATTGCCGACATGCTTGCGATCAGGAACGGCATAGTGCGCCACGAAATGCGCGCCAGCCAGAGCGATATGAGCGAGATCGCCGCGCACCGGAAGATCGCCCTTCTCAGGGGGCGTGACCGGGCCCGACAGGCAAAGCTGTCCTTCAGGTACATTATAGCGTGGTTGCTCGGTCAATTACGTAATCGCTGTTCTGGAGGCACAATCGTCTCGTGACGGCGCTTAGCCACCGCTAGGCCGCCTCGCAAGCTTGCTCCCCAAACTGCTACTGTTCGCTGTATCGTGCGCGCAGCATATGCCAGCTTGAGCGCAGACCATAGGCGGCGCCGCCTTTTGGCCGTCCGGGCTTCGCAAAAGGTCGCCAGGCGAAGGTGTCGAAATGCGCCCAATCAATGCCGTCGCCGACGAATTTGTCGAGGAACAGACCGGCTACGCTGGCCCCGGCATAAGGGTTGGACTGCGCGTTATTTGTATCGGCAATATCGCTGACGAGATATTCGCGGTACCCCTCTGGCAAAGGCATGCGCCACGGCTCGTCATCATGCGCCTTGCCCGCGGCGATCAGGTCGGCGGCAGTCTCGTCACGGCGAGTCATCAGGGCTGGCAGATCGGGGCCGAGGGCCACCCGCGCCGCGCCGGTCAATGTGGCGAAGTCGATTATCAATTCCGGCTGTTCCTCGCTCGCCCGGGTCAGCGCATCGCCGAGAATCAAACGGCCTTCCGCATCCGTATTGCCAATTTCCACTGTCAAACCCTTGCGCGATTGCAGCACGTCGCCCGGCCGAAAGGCGTTGGAAGAAATCGCATTTTCAACCGCCGGGATCAGCAGATGGAGGCGCACTGGCAGGCCGCCAGTCATAATCAAACCAGCCAGCGCGATGGCATGTGCACTGCCGCCCATATCTTTCTTCATCAGCTTCATTCCGGCGGCTGATTTCACATCCAGCCCGCCCGAATCGAAGCTGACGCCTTTACCGACGATGGCAACAACCGGATCGCTTTTCTTACCCCATGTCACATGCATCAGGCGCGGTGCATGGTTGCGTGCGGCGGCTCGGCCGACTGCGTGGATCATGGGATAACCCCGCTCCAGCGCATCGCCTCTCACGACTTCCATCTTCGCGCCATGCGCCTTTACCAGCGCTTCGCATTCGGCCTCTATTCCTGCGGGCCCCATATCCTCGGCAGGTGTGTCGACCATCCGCATCACCTGCATCACGGCCGCAGCCTCTGCGATAGCGGGTTCGATTGCCGTGACCTGTTTCGTCAGCAGAATGCGTGGACCGGTCGCCTGCGGGTCATTCTTCTTGTAGTTGGTAAAGCGGTACTGCGCCGTCTGCCAGCCGTGCAGAGCAGGGCCGGGCTCGCCACTCGCACGGCGGTAAGTGCCAGCAGGCAGATCTTCGGCCAATTTTGCCATGCACCAGCTGGAAAGCTGATCGGGATTGGCCACGCCGCCAACAGCGAACCAGCTGTCGCCGTCCGGCACAATACCCACCTGATATCCCTTGCCGGTAAACTTCTGTCCCGAAAGCGCAGCGCGCTGGCCACCCGTCAGGGTCTTTGTCCACTCTTCAAAACCGTCTTCGTTTACGAGATGGAGGGCAATCGCGTTCTGGTCGCGGTCGGGCTGGATCAGTTTGGAAATATCATTCATAAAACTCCCCTAGCTGCTTCGTGCGGGGAAAATCCAATGCTCTTTCATCCAATCCCTGTTGCTTTGGCTGCCGCAATCGGTCTTGCGGCCTGTTCTCAGGCTGCCGAACAACCCGGTGCAGGGCCTTCGACAGACTCGCCGGACGAAAAAGTTCAGGCGCCCGAACTGCCGCCTCCTCCAAAGCAGGAAACGGGCAGGGAAGTTTCGGTTCAAAACGACCTCATGGATTTTTCCTACTCCTATCCTGCGAAAGCGGGACGCATTCCGGAACTGAAGGAAGAACTGGACCGGCGACTTGATGCAGCACGTAGCGATCTTGAACGTCAGGCGAATGAAGACAGGTCGTCCGCGCAGGAAAGAAACTACAACTACCTCAGACACAGCTCTGCTACCAAATGGTCTGTTATTGCCGACCTTCCGGAATGGCTCAGTCTAGCGAGCGAATTTCACCTTTATTTCGGCGGCGCGCACGGCATCGGTGGGCGGGAATCATTTGTCTGGAACAAGAACACAGATCGTGCTGTTAATCCGGCCGATTTTTTCATTTCGAGTGCCGCACTGCAGGGCAAAGCAGGTGATGAAATATGCCGGATTTTGAACATACAGAGGTCCGAACGACGGGATGTGGACCAGCCTGGCGAAGGAACGGCGTGGGAATGTGTCGACGTGAAGAAAGCCACTATATTCTTCGGGTCCTCCAATGGGGAAATATTTGACCGGATCGGCTTCTATTTTGCGCCGTATGTCGCCGGAGGCTTTGCCGAAGGGGATTACGAGATAATCCTGCCTGTCGATACGGGAATCATGAGCGTGGTCGCACCGCAGTATCGTTCTGCTTTCGCAACAGCTCGCTGACACTCGCAATCGGTGTGGCAAGGCGCTACATGCATCGGTATGACTGAATATCAGACCATCACTGCCGCCGATGATGTACAGCGCGACGGTACGATCAAGTTGCATGACGAAAGCGGTTTCGCCGGAATGCGCGCTGCCGGGAAGCTGGCTGCCGAGATTCTCGACGAGGTGACCACTATGGTGGAACCCGGGGTCACCACATCAGAACTGGACACAGCGATCCGAAACATGACGCTGGATGCGGGTGCGGTTCCCGCGACGATGGGGTATCGCGGATATAAGCATAGCAGCTGCATTTCCCTGAACCATGTGATCTGTCACGGCATTCCGGGTGACAAGGCGTTGAAGGATGGAGACATCCTGAACATCGATATTACACCGCTACTCGACGGGTGGCATGGCGACACCAGCCGGATGTTTTTCGCAGGCGATCCCCCATTGAAGGCGAAGCGATTGGTCGATGTGACCCATCAATGTCTTATGTTGGGAATCGAAGCGGCAGGCCAGCCTGGTGCCCGGCTGGGCGATATCGGCGCAGCGATTGCGGCCCACGCCCAACAATATCGCTATGGCGTAGTTCGCGAATTTTGCGGGCATGGTCTGGGCCGGATGTTTCACGACGAACCCGAAGTGGTTCATCAGGCTGAAGCCGGCACCGGACCGGAACTGAAGGCAGGGATGTTCTTCACCATCGAACCGATGATCAATCTGGGCCGGCCATGGGCGAAAATTTTGAAAGACGGTTGGACTGCCGTGACCCGTGACAAATCGCTGTCCGCGCAATTCGAGCATTCGATCGGATTGACTGGTAACGGCGTAGAAATTTTCACGGCCAGCCCCAAGGGGTTGCATAAGCCGCCGTACTAAGCCTCGCGCGCGGCCCTGATCGCCGCACCGGCGGCAAACGGGGCGAGCGCACAAAGCGCCAGACTGACTGTTCCGGCTAACGCGAGGCCTGCGCTTTCTGGCCGGGAGAGCGCGCCTGCCCCGAAAATCAGCACAGGCGCGGCAAGGGGAAGCAGTAGCAATCCGGCCAGCGCAGTGCCAGCGCGTATGGATGCCATAACGGCGGACACTATCAGGCCGATAGCTGCCAGACCCGGCGTCCCTGCCACCAATCCCAGCACAACCTGACGAAGCATATTCCCGTTCAGGCCCAGCAAGGCAGCAGCGGGCATGCAAGCCAACAATAGCAACGGGGCGAAAGCAAGCCAATGCGCCAGCAGACGTGCGGCCATAGCGCTTTCCTCAGCCACACCGCGCAGAGCGAACTGATCGAAGACACCATTCTCCAAATCGTCCTTTACCAACCGGTCAAGCGGCAGGATCGCTGCCAGTAGTGCAGCAACCCACAGCACTCCTCCGCCAGTGCGGGCCAGTAGGGTCGGATCCGGTCCGACGGCGAATGGAAAAAGCATCGCCACAGCCAGAAAGAAAACCAGCGGCAGAAAGGCTCCGCCGCGCGATCCGCCGATCAGCAGAAGACCAAGATCGCGTCGCAGAAGGGTGAGGAACGTGCTCACTTTGGAGGCTCAAGAGCCAGTTGTGAAAGATTGAGGCCGGTCGGCTGGTGCGAAGCGATGACGCATACGCCGCCCGCCTCGCGGTGCGCGGCTATCATTGCGGCCACTGTCTCCTGCGCGTCGGTATCCAGCCCGTTCAGCGGTTCGTCGAGCAGCCAGATATTGGCACCTTGCGCAGCCATCCGGGCCAGCGCCGCGCGCTTGCGTTGGCCGGTCGAGAGATATCGGACGGGTATGTCGAGCAGGGGAAGGAGGCCCAGCTTGGCGTGTGTGCCCGGACTTGCCGGAACGCCGTCCAGCCGCTCCCAGAACTGTAAAGCCGTGCGCAAGGTGTGGTCGGTGTCCAGCGCCAGCCGTTCGTCCAGCATAGCGACACGGCCAACGCGCTCCACTGCGCCAACAAAAGGCCGTGTCAGCCCTGCCAGAATGCGGATCAGGCTGGTCTTGCCTACTCCGTTAGGGCCGGTCACATGCAACGCATCGCCAGAGTCCAGCGCCAGTTGCAATCCGCTGAACAGCAGGCGCTCGCCGCGCCTGCACGACAGATCGGTTGCGGAGAGATGCGCTTGCATGGATGCACGCGATAAGCGAAAGCCTGCATGTCCACAACGTCCAGCCGATTATCGAGGAACCCGAGCAATGCCCGTGACCAAGCTAAGCGAACAGGAACGCGCAACCTGGTTAAGTGCGTTAACAGACTGGCGTCTCTCAGAAGGCAAAGACGCGATCGAGAGGACATTCAAATTTTCCGACTTCAGCGAAGCGTGGGGCTTTATGAACCGCGTTGCGCTGATTGCCGAAACGCAGGAGCATCATCCTGAATGGTCCAATGTTTACAACACGGTGGAGATCACTCTGACAACGCATGATGCAGACGGCTTGTCACAGCGCGATGTAAAAATGGCCAAGGCGATCGACGCGCTGCTGTAGCGTACAGCCTTAGCGGCCGAGCGGGCGATTGTTGTTGCGCGACATTTTGCGCACGCGGCCCGGCATCCAGCGCGAAGCAAAAGCCATCTTGTTGGCGGTCCTGCCGACTTTCACATGCAATTCTTTGCCATGCACGGCCTTCCATGCGGCATTGCCCACTTCTTCCACTGGCGTAATTTCCAACCCGCCATCGGTTACCCTCTGGCGGATTTGCTCGTTCGCCTTGGCGTTGGGAGCCTGATCGAGCAACGGCGTGTCGATAAAGCTGGGCATCAGAGAGCGGACTTCGATCCCGTGCTCTGCCCATTCCGCGTCCAGACTTTCCGTCAGGGCACGTACTCCGAACTTGGACGCCGAGTAGACGCTTGCGCCGCCGGAACCGTAAAGGCCGGCTGCGCTTGAGGTGTTGAGGAGGCAAGATCCCGGCGCGGTCTTCATCAGATACGGCATGACGGCCTGTGCACCGAAAAATGTGCCTTTCAGATTGATATCGAGACAGCGTTCGATTTCTTCGGGGCTGTTTTCCTGCAACGATCCGCCTAACGGAATGCCGGCATTGTTGGCCATCACGTCAATCCGGTCACCGGCAGCCAGGCTGAATGCTTCCAGCGCTACATCCCATGCCGCGCGGTCACGCACATCGAGAACATGGCGATAGGTAAAGCCATTGCCGATCAGGCCTTCGGTCTCGCGCATTCCGTCTTCATTGATATCGCCGAGGCCGATGAACCAGCCCTCGCGGGCAAATCGCAGCGCAATGGCGCGTCCGATACCAGATCCGCCGCCGGTGATGAAGATTGCCTTGCGCGTTGCCATAATTGCCATTCTCTCTCGTGTGACCACAAAATATTCTACACCGCGTCATATTAAAACCATGCAGCCCCTTTTGTCAGCAATAAAGCATCGCGCAAGCCTATTTCATGGATTCAGATAAACCCTGCACGAAGTCTGTTCCTTCGACGATTTCGGCTGTCGATGCCTTTACGGTATCGCCAATCGGCTCTGCGCGGCCGCCGAGGCAGGTGGCGAGGAAGTTCTCGGCTACTGCGTTGAAGGCAATGTTGTTTTCCGGCTTGGCAAAGCCGTGGCCTTCATCGGGATAAAGGACATAAGTCACAGGAATTCCGTTGGCTTTCATCGCTTCTACGATCTGGTCGCTTTCCGCCTGATTGACGCGCGGATCATTAGCGCCCTGACCGATCAGCAGTGGCTTGGTGATGTTCTGTGCCGAATAAAGCGGGCTGCGCTCCTTCAGCATCGCCAGGCCTTCCGGGGTATTGGGATTGCCCATCCGTTCGTGGAACTGCGCAATCAGCGGCTCCCAATATGCCGGGATCGTCTTCAGCAGCGTTTCGAGATTGGATGGGCCGACAATATCGACACCGCAGGCGAATTCCTCCGGCGTAAATGCCAGACCGGCCAATGTAGCATAGCCGCCGTAGGAACCGCCCATAATGGCGACTTTGTCCTGCGTGGTGATACCGCGTGTCACTGCCCAGTTCACGGCATCCAGCAGATCATCGTGCATTTTGCGGCCCCATTCGAGGTCGCCTGCCGAGATGAAGGTCTTGCCGAAGCCGGTCGAGCCGCGAAAGTTCGTGCTGAGCACCGCATAGCCGCGATTGGCGAGCCATTGGTGGGAGCTGTTGAACCCGTAGCCGTCGCGCGCCCACGGGCCGCCATGTACCAGCAGAACCATAGGCACCGCTTTGTCCGGCACACCGTCCGCATTCGTATCCGTGCCCGGTGGCAGGGTCAGGTAAGAGGTCAGCGTCAACCCGTCGCGGCTGGTAATTTCCAGCGTCTGCATGGGCTGCAGCGGGGCACCTTCCAGTTCGGGGCGGGAGGTGTAGAGTTCGGTCAGTGTTTCGGCATCACGGTCAAAAATGTAAACCTTGCCGGGGCTTACCAGCGGGTCGTTCCAAACGATCCACCGGCGATCGTCGTCGGTCCGTGAACTGATGCCGTACTCGCCCTCCAGATGGTCACCCAGCCAATCCAGCGCGGCGCCTATTTCAGGGTCCAGCGCCGTCCATTCGGTTTTCAGATAGTCGACAGAATAGGCTTTCACTTCGCCGGTATCCTGATCGCGGATCGTGCCGACAATATCGGCCCGCTCGTCTTCTGCAATCACACGGGTTTCACCGGTTGCCATGTCTGTTGCGGTCAGCGCGGCAGTGTCGCGGCCTCTGCTGTCGGTCCAGTAAAGCGTGCTGCCGTCACGGGTGAACCCCGCCGGGCTGGTGGTCAGCGAATCTGCCAGATCGGTGCTGCTGAATGGCTCTTCCTCCACCACATTGCCTTCGATCCTGAAGAAATCCATTCCGCCTGCCGCATTGGGCCGGACGGCCATTCGCAGATCCAGATTGTCGTCCGCCAGAAACCCGGCATAGCTGTCGTTCTGGATTACCAATTCCAGCGTTCCGGTGTTCAGATCCAGCAGGTGAACATCGTGAAACCGCGCATCGCGGTTGTTCAGGCCCACCAGTATCTTGTCTTTGAACCGGTCCGATGCACCAACGATATCGACCCGTGTATCTTCAAAGTCGGTTAGTGTCGTCTCGGTGCCGCTGGCGATATTTACGCCGTAGAGCAGGTAGTTTTCATCGCCGCCCTTGTCTTGGATATACAAGATGCTCTGGCTGTCCGGAGCGAAGAAATACTGGCGGATCGGGCGGTCGGTGGCCTTTGTTAGAACACGGGCATCTTCCGGCGCGTCGGCAGGCGCAACCCAGACATTCAGCACACCATTATCGGGCGCCAGCCAACCGAGCCATTTGCCATCCGGGCTGATCTGCCCGCCAGCGCGGGTGGGGTTGCCGAACAGCGCTTCACGCGGGATGAGCGGGGCTTCGGTGAATGCTGTGGTCATGTGTGCTCCGGATTGGGCGTGATTATGGGCGAGGGCGGCCTGCGGTGTGCCCGTCACTGCGAGCATGGACACAGCGGCCATGAACGCCATTGATTTGGTGCGGATTGTCATGAGTGCAACTCCTGCGCGGTCAGATCGCGTCCATGTTGTAGGTATGCCAGGCGAAAACCGCCATAGCGCCGCGATGCGGGCGCCACGCCTCTGCAACGGCGCGGACTTCCTTTTCACTGGGCAGATTTTCACCCAGCTGCATAATGCGCCCGACAGCCTTCTGTACGGCCAGGTCGCCGGCAGGCCAGATATCGGTGCGCCCTTCTGCAAACAGCAGATAAATCTCTGCCGACCAGCGCCCGATCCCCTTGATCGTGGTCAGTTCGGCAATCGCTGCCTCGTCATCCGCAGGCAAGGTATCGAGGTTCAGCGCACCGCTCCCGACCAGTTCGCAAAGCGACCGGGCATAGCCCTGTTTCTGGCGGGACAAACCGCAGGCGCGCAGCGTGTCGAAATCGCGGGCCAGCAATTCCTTTGCTTCCATTTCCTCGCCCAGCTCGGCCTCCAGCTTGCGCCAGACGCTGGCCGCTGCCGCGACACTTACCTGTTGGCCCACTATGGTGCGCAGCAAGGTGATGTAGCCTGTCGGGCGGCTGCGCGGTTCGGGGTATCCGGCGACTTTCAGGGCCGCCGCAATCTTCGGCTCATGCGATGCCAGATCGTCCAGTGCGGTTTCGATTTGCGCTGCGGTTAGTCCCATGAGTGCTGTTTCCTATCACATATGATGCGGCCTTCAGCCCTCTCTTGCGTAATTCTGCCCCACCGCCTAGCAGCCGCGATTGAAACTCCTTTGGAGTCATCGTAAAAAACGCAGCAGACAGGAAGACACGCATTATGCCCAAGCTGGTAGTCGTTACGCGCGAAGGTGAAGAATCCTCGATCGACGTGGATAATGGCGTCACCGTCATGGAAGCAATCCGTGACAATGGTTTCGATGAATTGCTGGCGCTGTGTGGCGGCTGCTGCTCCTGCGCGACATGCCATATCGTTGTCGATCCGGCGTTTACAGACAAACTGCCTTCGATGGGCGAAGACGAGGACGACCTGCTGGAATCCTCCGACCATCGCGCGGAAACATCGCGTCTGTCCTGCCAGATTCCTTTCACGGATGATCTGGATGGCCTGAAGGTGACTATCGCGCCTGAAGATTAAGGCGCGGCATCGCGCCGGCCGTTACGGCCGGCAAACAAACATCACGCATCCAAAGTTTCCGATGCCGGTCTGGTAGGCACTCTAGTTTGCTGCTCCAGCGCGGCGCGGCTAAGAGTGGCCAATGAATATAACCGCACCTTTCGCGAACACACTCGACCTTATCGGCAACACCCCGCTGGTCCGTCTTGACGGGCCGAGCGATGCGGCTGGCTGCGACATCTACGGCAAGTGCGAATTTGCCAATCCCGGCGCCAGCGTAAAGGACCGGGCAGCGCTGGGCATAATCCGTGATGCAGAGGCTTCTGGCGATTTGCAGTCCGGCGGCACTGTAGTGGAGGGGACTGCAGGCAATACAGGGATCGGTATCGCGCTGGTTGCCAATGCCCTGGGCTATCGCACGATCATCGTGATGCCCGACAATCAGAGCCGCGAAAAAATGGATACGTTGCGGGCACTGGGCGCGCAGCTGGTCACCGTGCCGCCGACCAAATATGCCGACTGCAACCACTTCGTACACACTTCGCGCCGTCTGGCGGAGGAAACGGATGGTGCCATATGGGCAAACCAGTTCGATAATGTCGCCAATCGCCGCGCCCATATAGAAGGCACGGCAGCGGAGTTGTGGGATCAGCTGGAGGGCCGGATCGACGGTTTCACCTGTGCTGCGGGCACTGGCGGGACCATTGCCGGTGTCGGCATGGGCCTTAAAGAACGCGACGAAAATTGCGTTATCGCACTGACCGATCCGCACGGGGCGGCGCTCTACAGTTACTTCAAGAATGGCGAGCTGGCATCGGAAGGCACATCTGTTGCCGAAGGTATCGGGCAGGGACGCATTACTGCCAATCTGGAAGGGGCGCCGATCGATACGCAATATCGCATCGGTGATCGTGAAGGGCTGGAATGGATCGCGCGCCTGCTGCGCGAAGAAGGGCTGTGCCTCGGTCTGTCCAGCGGGATCAACGTGGCGGGCGCGGTTGCTATGGGCCGTGAACTGGTGGCGCAGGGGCGCAAGGATGTCCGGGTTGCTACGATTTTATGCGATACCGGCTTCCGCTATCTCTCCACGCTTTACAATGCGGACTGGCTGCGTTCCAAAGATCTTCCGGTGTTCGACTGGCTGGAACAGGAATAGCGCCGGAACAGCGGTAAAGATTGACGGCCCCGCGCACGTTGGGCAGAATCGCAGATTATGGCACTTGTCCCCCTGAACAGATTGATCCGCAACAGCGATGCCGGGAACGCTGATGACGCGGCGGCCTCGGACAATGCGCGCTCTTCTGCTCCCCTGGGCGGCACCCGCAGCGAAGCGATACAGCGGGTGCAATTCGGCGTTGGCGGGCTGATTGCGATGGTCCTGCTGGTCGGCATTGCGAACATCGTGATCGACAGTGCGCGTGAAACAGAAGCGACGACGGTTCCGAATGCGGCTGCCACGGCCAAGGCGGAACCGACTCAGAACGATCCTTTGGTCGATGCAGGCATTGTGCCGGATCTGCCTGCCGAAGCTACGGAAGAACCGCTGCCGGAAGGGCCGGTAGTACCGGAAACGGGCGAAGGCCTGCCCCCGGCGGAATAGGCTCTGCGACGGCTTTCATCTTTTCCGGCCGCGCTGGCACTGGCGTTTGCGATACCCGCAATGGCGCTGCTTGGCGGCTGCTCGGCTGCGGACAGAGGGGATGCCGCTGCCAAGGAGAAAATAGCCAGCCAGCCAGCACTGGGGCTGATGACCACGCTGCCCATCCTCTGGGCTGAAGGAGATGATTTCGGCGCGATGCTGTCCGCCGATGCACAGTCACACTGGGCGTTCGACGTGCTGGGGCGGTCGCACGACGTGATCGCGGTGGATCTGTTGACGCCGGAAGCCTTGGCCTCGCTCGATCTTCTCGTTCTCGCACAGCCGCGCATGTTGTCGGCACCGGAAAATGTCGCGCTGGATGACTGGGTGCGGGGGGGCGGGCACGCACTGATCTTCGCCGATCCTCTGCTGACGGGGCATTCCGAATACGGGATCGGCGACAAAAGGCGCCCACAGGATGTCGTTTTGCTCGACACGATCCTTGCCCGGTGGGGGCTGATACTGGGATCGGCGACACCGCGAACGGAAACGGCCTTCGTGTCGCTGGGCGGCGGGAGCCTGCCGCTGGAGGCGGAAGGCGCCTTCACCCGCGCCGAGCCGGCGGACGGGGCGCAGGCCGATTGCCGCGACCGACTCGGGGCTGTTCTGATGATATGCTCCATCGGGCAAGGCAGGGCGGTGCTGCTCGCCGATGCGGCTGTGCTGGAAAGCCATGAAACCCCCGGATTGCCGGTGATCGCGGCGCTGCAAGAGCTGTTGGCAATGGCCGGAGACGGGGCATCTGTCGACACTGCGCAAAAGCGCGGGACAACCGGGGAATGACAGTGACCTCGCCTATCGGACAGCTTCGAAAAGCCAGAAACAGGCGAACGCGATGTTTGAGCGAATGTTAAAAAAGTAAAGAAATCATTAACGTAGCGGGATTTCCCGAAAAAATACGTCTTTTCCCCTTTTCTCCCGACCTCACGCGCGGTAGGACCGCATTTCAACGGATACGAGGATTCCGCCACGTCGTGCCTATTGGGACGGCAAGTTGCCGGTGCTTGCGCGCTGGCGACTGCGGAAAAGCTGTGTCCATCAGAGATAGAGGCGCTCATTCGGGGACGAGCGGGGAGTGGCAAGCGATTTTGCAGGATATTCGGGACAGGCCTTTTCGCCGGCTGGCGATAAGGGTCGTTTCGCGTTGCCTCCTGCATTTCGCAAAGAAGTGCGGGCAGCCAGCGAGGATAACCGCCTGCTATGCATAGATAAGCACGACCGCTGGAATTGCCTGGTCGGGTTCGGAACCACCCGCCGGATCGAACTGAAGCGCAAGCTGGAACGCGAGCAGGACCGCGCTGACGATCGCGGCAACGATTTCGATTATGACGAGCGGGCCAGCGAGCTGTTTGGCTTTGAAACCATCCCCTTCGATGACAGCGGTCGCTTTGTCATGCCCAGCCACCTGACGGGGCTCGCCAATATCAAAACCGGCCTGTTCTTCCGCGGGGCTGAGGACTTTTTCACCATGTGGGAGCCGGAAGAGCTCTTCAAGATGGGCCCCAAGTGGCAGTCGGCGCAGGCGGCTTGCCGTGCCATGCTGGAGCAGGCCCAAGCGAAGGGGAAGGGCAAGTGACTTCTTCTGCCGCGCCCGCCATTCAGCCCCATATCCCTGTCCTGCTCGATGAAGTCGTCGCCGCGCTGGACCCGCAGCCCGGTGATGTTCTGGTCGACGCAACGTTTGGAGCAGGCGGCTACACCCGCGCACTGCTGGATACAGGCGCAACAGTCCATGCCTTCGACCGTGACCCCGATGCGATTGCAGCAGGTGCGAAGTGGGACGAGGCGCAGGAGCAACCGCCCCGCCTGGTGCTTCACCCGCACCGGTTTTCGGAGATGTTCGACGTTTTGTCCAAGGCGGGGGTGACCGACGTCGATGGCATCGCGATGGATATCGGTGTCTCGTCGATGCAGCTCGATCAGGCGGAGCGCGGTTTTGCGTTTTCCACCGACGGGCCGCTCGATATGCGGATGGAGCAGGACGGGCCTAGCGCGGCCGATTTTCTGAACACTGCCGAAGCCGACCAGATTGCCGACGTGCTGTATCAGTATGGCGAGGAACGCCAGTCGCGCCGTGTCGCCCGGGCCATTGTCGCTGCGCGCCCGCTGGAAACCACGGGCGAACTGGCCCGCATCATTCGCAAGGCGCTGGGCCATCGCCCCGGCGCGCCTAAAGACCCCGCGACGCGCTCTTTTCAGGCGATCCGTATCCATGTGAATGGAGAGTTGGACGAATTGGTGCAGGGCTTGTCTGCAGCAGAACAGCTTTTGAAATCAGATGGCAAGCTGGCCGTGGTCAGCTTCCATTCCCTCGAAGATCGCATTGTGAAGCGCTTTTTCAAAGGCGCTTCCCAGGCGGCCGGCGGTGGCTCTCGTCACCTTCCCCGCACCGATGCCCCGCCGGCTGTTTTCACCTCCGTTTCAAAGGCAATTCGCCCCGGCGAGGCGGAACTTGCACGCAACCCCCGGGCCCGTTCCTCCGTCCTGCGCCACGCCGTACGGACAGACGTTCCTGCAAGAGAAGCGGCATGATTGCCCCTTCATCCCGCATTCGCCAGATCGGCTGGCTGGCCCTGCTCGCTGTATGCCTGATGCTGTTTGTTGCGCTGACCTTCCGGGTGAACGCTGTGAAGAGCGAAGTGGTTCGTGCAGAGCGCCAGATTATCGCGCTCGAGCGTGAAACACAGCGGCTGGAAACGGAATATCAGACCCGCGCCAACCAGCAGCAGCTGGCAAACTGGAACAAGGTCGATTTCGGCTACGCCGCGCCGCGCGCCGACCAGTTTCTGGAAACCGAGCGGCAGCTGGCCAGATTGGGCGAAGGTCGCGCACCGGGCGCACCGGCACCCATTCGGGTGGCCCGCGCGCCGGATGAAACGGAGGCTGGCGACAGCTCTCTGATGGCAATGGTCTCACCGTTGACCGGTCTTCCGGCATCGAAGCCGTCATTTGCGGCGCAGCGTAATAAAAAAAGCGCACTCAGCAGGCAGGCAGGGGTGGCCGCTTCACTGGCGGATCGGCTGGGCGCGCCGATCGATATGCCAAGCGGGCAGGCGGAGCTGACGGAATGACTACGCTTGGCATCGATACGGCGATCTCCATCGGCCGGATCAGGCCCGTTACGCAGCGGCACGAAGCTGTGCTGGTGGCGCGTCTGCGTGTGCTGTTGATCGCCGTCCTGTTTGCTCTGGTGGCGCTGGCTGCACTTATTCGCATCGTGTTTCTGGGCATTGACGGTGGTACATCCGGCCCGGCTTCTCTGGAAGAAGCCCTGCTGCCCGATCGCGGTGAAATTGTTGATCGCAATGGCATGCCGATGGCGCGCAATTTTCCGGCCCGGGCGCTGTGGTTCAATCCCAAGGCAATGGGGGATGGCGGTGCTGCGTTAACCCGTCCTGCTGATGAAGTTGCCGACGGGATCGTGGCGATTTTCCCCGATCTGGACCGCGCCGTGGTCAAACGTCGGCTGACCAGCGGAAAGGCCGGGTATCTGCGCCGCCGCGTCCTGCCCGAACAGGCAAACAAGCTGCACGCTCTGGGTGAGCTGGCGCTGGAATTGCCCGAAGAAACCGATCGGCATTATCCGCAAGGGACGCTGGGCGCGCATGTGCTGGGCTACGTCAACCATGACGGCGAAGGGCGTGTGGGGATGGAGCAGGTCTTGCAGGAGCGCCTGTCCGACCCCGTATTGCGCAGCGAGCCGGTGGCTCTGTCCATCGATATGCGGGTGCAGGGCGCGCTGGAGGATGAATTGCGCAGCGGCATGCTGGCGACCAATGCAATGGGCGCGGCCGGCATTGTGCTGGATGTCGATACCGGTGAAGTGATGGCGCTGGCATCGCTGCCTGAATTCGATCCGAACAAGATGGATCGCCGGGTGGTGGATTTCGAGTTCAACCGCGTGACCAATCAGGTGTACGAGCTTGGTTCGACCTTCAAGCCGCTGAGCGTGGCAGCAGCGATCGATGCAGGCGTGGTGCGCGATTTTTCCAAACGGTGGAACGCCCGTGATGTCGAGATCGGGAATGCAACGCTCGCGGACAGCCACTTTCTTGGGGCGAGCCTGAATGTACCCGAGGCGCTGATCCATTCCTCGAACACTGTAACCGCGCGGGTGGCGGATGCTCTGGGTCCGGAAAAACTGCGCCGCATGATGATCGATCTGGGCATGAACGAGCGGCCCTATATCGAACTGCCAGCCCGCGGCCATCCGATCTGGCCGGACGGCAAATGGTCGCGGCTGAGCAATATGACCATCAGTTACGGCCACGGGGTTGCGGTCACTCCGCTCCATCTGGCCAGCGCCTATGCCGCGATGGTCAATGGCGGTGTCTGGCGGCCCGCGACCCTGCGCAAGCTGGAGGCGGGCAAAGCCCCGCGTGGCCGCCGCGTGTTCAAGGAATCCACCAGTTCGCGCATGCGCCAGTTGCTGCGCATGATTGCCATATACGGTACCGGAAAAAACGCCGATGCAGCAGGGTACCGTGTGGGCGGGAAGACCGGATCGGCTGAAAAGCCGGGGCGCCGCGGCTACCGTGAAACCAGCCTGATCTCGACCTTTGCCGCCGCCTTCCCGATGGATAATCCGCGCTATGTAGTGGTTGCCATGCTGGACGAGCCCAAGGGCACACAGGCCAGTTCTTTCCAGCGGACGGCAGCGTGGAATGCCGCGCCGATTGTGGGCAAGCTGGTCCCGCGTATCGGCCCGCTGATGGGCGTGCGCCCCGATATGTCGCGTGATGTCGATATCTCCGACCTCAAGCCCTTGATCCCGGGTGGTCGCCAATGAAGCTGGGCAAACTGTTACAGACGAGCGGGTTCGACGCAGGCAATAGCGCCGATTTGGGCGTCAGCGGATTTGCCATAGATCATCGCAAAGTCGCATCGGGAACCGTGTTCGGGGCGTTTCAGGGCAGCGCGGTGAACGGGGAGAACTTTATCTCCCAGGCCGTAGAGGCCGGCGCGATTGCGATTGTCGCCCGCCCCGAGGCAAGCGTAACCGGCGCAGTGCATATTGCCGATCCCGAGCCACGCCGTGCCTTTGCGCATCTGGCAGCGCAGTATTTCTCGCCGGTGCCCGGCACCATCGTAGCCGTTACAGGCACCAATGGAAAAACCTCTACGGCAGAGATGACCCGCCAGTTATGGCGCATGGCGGGCGAACGGGCGGCCAGCATCGGAACTCTGGGCGTTACTACACCGGATGAGAGTGTCTCGACCGGACTGACGACACCTGACATCGTCACCTTCCTGAGCAATGTCAGCGGTTTGGCGCGTGAAGGCGTGACCCATGTGGCCTACGAGGCGAGCAGTCATGGCCTGTCGCAATATCGCAATCAGGGTCTGCCGGTTGCCGCAGGGGCGTTCACGAATTTCAGCCGGGACCACCTCGATTATCATGCCACGATGGAAGAGTATTTCGACGCCAAGATGCGGCTGTTCGATGAGGTCGTGGTGCAGGGCGGCAAGGCGATTATCTATGCCGGCGAGGATGACTGGACACGTCAGGCGATTGCTCGCGCCGAGGCTGCTGATCTGGACGTTCTGACTGTCGGCCCGGCCGGGGATTTCATTCGGTTGACCGGCTGTACCCCCACTCGACTGGGGCAGGATATGGAAATCGAGCATGGCGGCGAAACGCACAGGCTGCGTCTGCCGCTGATCGGCGCGTATCAGGCTGCCAATGCGCTGACTTCGGCGGCACTGGTACTGGCAACCGGCGGCGATCCGGCGCGGGTCTGGGATGGGGTTTCGCGCCTTCAACCCGTTCGCGGCCGGCTGGAGCGGGCTGCCATCGCCCCCGGCGGCGCGCCTGTTTATATCGACTACGCCCACACACCCGATGCGCTGGAAGCGGCCATCGAAGCCTTGCGCCCCCATGTTGCAGGCCGGTTGATTACAGTGTTCGGCGCGGGCGGCGACCGCGATCACGGCAAGCGCGCACCAATGGGGCAAACTGCCTCGCGCCTCTCGGACATCGTGATTGTAACCGACGATAACCCGCGCGGCGAAGCGCCGGAAGCAATCCGCGCTCAAGTGCTCGAAGGGGCAGGGGATAACGCGTCCGAAACGGGTGACCGGCGGACTGCCATAGCGCAGGCAATTTCGCAGGCGGGGAAGGACGATATCGTCCTGATCGCCGGCAAGGGACATGAACGCGGCCAGATTGTCGGAACGGGCGAACAGGTGCGTATCCTGCCGTTCGACGACGTTGAAGTCGCGCGGGAATGCAGTGCCGAAATCGGCCAGAATGCTTGGAGAGACGAACAATGAGTGCCAGCCCGCTTGCCAAGCCATTGCGGCAACAGGTGCGTCATCCGGCAATCCGGTCATGGCCCCGCACAGTGCGCGATGCTCTGCCGCTGGCGCTGTGGTCTGCGCAGGAAATTGCCGCAGCCACCGGCGGTACGGCCAGCGGCGATTTCCAGTGCTCAGGGGTTGAGATGGACAGTCGGGATGTGCGTCCCGGCGATCTGTTCGTTGCGCTGAAGGGCGAGGCGATGGACGGCCACAAATTCGTCGATAAAGCCTTTGCCAGCGGGGCTTCTGCGGCACTGGTGGATCGTCCCGTAGATGGCCCGCATGTATTGGTGGAGGACACCACTGCCGCTCTCCATGCGCTGGCTCATGCCGCGCGTGACCGCACCAGTGCCAAGCGGATTGCAGTGACGGGATCGGTCGGAAAAACCGGGGTAAAAGAAGCCATCTTCGCTGCACTGGATCGTTCCAGCCGCGGGCACGCGCATCGCTCCGTCCGCAGTTACAACAACCATGTCGGTGTCCCGCTCAGCCTCGCACGGATGCCGGCTCGCTCCTATTATGGCGTGTTCGAGATGGGCATGAACAATGCGCGCGAGATCGAAGTGCTGTCCGCTCATGCGAGGCCGCATGTCGCTGTCGTCACGATTATTGCCCCGGCCCATATCGAGAATTTGGGCACGATGGAGGCTATTGCCGATGCCAAGGCGGAAATCTTCGGCGGGCTTGTGGAGGGCGGAACAGCCATCATTCCGGCGGATGGCGAATTTACCGAGCGACTGGCCGAACACGCCAAAAAGTATAACGCGCGGATCATAACCTTCGGCCGCGCAGCACATGCGGACGTACGACTGCTGGACGCAATTCCGGCGGCCAATGGCGGTTCGCTGGTGACAGCGCAGGTTGGTGATACGCGGCTGTGCTATTCCGTTGCTGAGCCGGGCGAACACTGGATTTCCAACTCGCTCTGCGTTCTGGCAGCGGTTCAGGCGGCAGGTGGCGATCTGGGTGCGGCAGGGCTTGCGCTGGCCGAACTTGGCGGCCTGAAGGGGCGCGGTGCCCGGCACCAGATTCCGGTCGCAGACGGAAAGGCCCTGCTGATCGATGAAAGCTACAATGCGAACCCGGCATCGATGCGCGCGACCTTGCGCCAGCTGGGGCAGACACCGGCCACCCGCCGGATCGCGGTGCTGGGCAGCATGAAGGAATTGGGCGATTTTGCGCCCGCAATGCACGATGCCTTGCTGGAGCCGCTGGCCCAGGCAAAGATCGACCATGCCATTCTGGTGGGCGACGAGATGAAAACGCTTGCCCGCACTTTGGCACAGGAGGTGGGGAAAGCCGCCGCCGGTACGCTTGGCAACGGGATGACCTTCGCGCATTGCGATGGACCTGCGCAGGCCATTGCTGCGGTAGAGGAATACGGGCTCGCCAGCGGCGATGCGATACTGGTCAAGGGGTCCAATTCTGTCGGGCTGGGCCGGTTGGTCGATCACTGGACGGCGCGGCAGGGATAATTTGGGGGCCGAGTAGGCACTATGCTGTATTTGCTAGCTGAATGGATGGAATTCGAGGGGTTGTTCAACCTCGTTCGATACCAGACGTTCCGCGCCGGAGCGACGCTTATGACAGCGCTCGTGATCGGCTTGATAATCGGTCCCCGGCTGATCGATATGCTGCGCGTGCGGCAGGGCAAGGGGCAGCCGATCCGCGAGGATGGACCGCAGACCCATCTGGCCAAAGTCGGCACACCCACAATGGGTGGATTGATGATCCTGATTTCCCTGACGCTCAGCCTGATGATCTGGATGGACCTGTCCAGCCCCTTCGTCTGGGCGTGCCTCGCGGTGACCGGGGGGTTCGGCCTGATCGGCTTCATGGACGATTACGACAAGGTGTCGAAAGGCAGCCACAAGGGCGTTTCGGGCAAGATCCGCCTGCTGCTGGAATTTATCGTCGCAGGCATCGCCAGCTACATCATCGTCAGCCAGATCAACACATGGCTGTATGTGCCGTTCGTATCCGACCGGGCGATACCGCTGGGCTGGGGCTATTACTTCTTCGCCGCATTCGTAATTGTGGGGGCGGGCAATGCGGTAAACCTGACAGACGGGCTGGACGGGCTGGCGATCATGCCGGTGATTATCGCGGCGGGCACGTTTGCCATCATCTCCTATCTGGCGGGCCGCGTCGATTATTCCGAATATCTGGGCATCCCCTATGTGGAAGGGGCAGGAGAGCTGGCGATATTCTGCGCCGCGATCATGGGGGCGGGGCTGGCCTTCCTGTGGTTCAACGCGCCGCCGGCCGCCGTGTTCATGGGCGATACCGGCAGCCTGGCGCTGGGCGGGGCATTGGGGGCGATTGCCGTTGCCAGCCATCACGAAATCGTTCTCGCCATTGTTGGCGGGCTGTTCGTATTCGAAGCCCTGTCGGTGATCATTCAGGTGTTCTGGTTCAAACGGACCGGCAAACGGGTGTTCCGCATGGCGCCGATCCACCACCATTTCGAGCAGCTGGGGTGGAGCGAGAGCAAGGTCGTCATCCGTTTCTGGATCATCGCCATCGTCCTCGCCCTGCTGGGCCTCGCGACACTGAAGCTGCGGTGACAGGCGCATGATAACCTCCCCCGCCTTTTCCGGGAAGCGTTACGCCATTCTTGGCCTCGCCCGCTCGGGAATGGCGGCGGCGGAGGCCCTGCTGGCAAGTGGTGCGCAGGTCACCGCGTGGGACCGGCAGGAAGAACCGCGTGAAGCGCTGGCGGGCCGCGCCGAAATCGCCGATCTGCTGACGCTGGATCTGACCGGGTATGACGCGGTGGTCGTTTCCCCCGGAGTGCCGCTCAACACCCATCCGATCGTGGAAAGGGCGGCGCGCTTCGGGGTGCCGGTCATCGGCGATATCGAACTGTTCGCGCAGGCCCGCGCCGATCTGCCGCCGCACCGTGTGATCGGAATTACCGGCACCAATGGCAAATCGACCACCACCGCGCTGACCACACATATTCTGGAACAGGCGGGCGTGCCGTGCCGGATGGGCGGCAATATCGGCCTGCCGATACTGGGCGAAGACCCGCTGACGCCGAACAATAATGGCGCGGGCGTCTATGTGCTGGAGTTGTCGAGTTACCAGATCGATCTGACCCGCTCGCTCGCCTGCGAAGCGGCGGTGCTGCTGAATGTTACGCCCGACCATCTGGACCGGTATGACGGGTTCGAAGGCTACGCCTTTTCCAAAAGCCGCCTGATGGCGATGCAGGGCACGGGGCAATTTGCCGTCTTTGGCTGTCAGGATGCCACCACCCGCGCATTCCGGGAAGCTGCGGCAGAGCGTCGCCCGCATGGTCTGGCGGTCTGTCTGGAGCCGCAGAAACTGGCGGATATGCAGCAGGACTGGCCTGCCCTGCAGGGCCCGCATAACCTGCAAAACGCGGCGGCAGCGATTACGCTGGCAGAAGCGATGGGCGTGACGCCCGATCAGTGGGAACCGGCCATGCAATCCTTCGCCGGATTGCCGCACCGGATGGAAGTGGTCTGCACCCATGACGACGTGCTGTTTATCAATGACAGCAAGGCGACCAACGCCGCCTCTGCCGCACCGGCCCTGGCCGCATGGCCTGCCGGCAGCAGCCCGCGCATCCACTGGATCGTCGGCGGTCTGGCAAAGGAGGACGGGCTGGGCGAATGCGAGGGGCAACTGCCCAATGTCGCTGCCGCCTACACGATCGGAGAAGCCGGTCCGCGCTTTGCGGAATTGTTGCAGGGCCGTGTCCCTGTCGAACAATGCGAGCTGATCTGCGAAGCGGTAAAACAGGCAGCCGAAGCGGCCAAACCCGGCGATGTCGTATTGCTGGCCCCGGCCTGCGCCAGCTTCGACCAGTTCCGCGATTTCGAAAAACGGGGCGAACATTTTCGCCAGATAGTGGGTGCGATCACCGGCTGCGATCTGCCTGAAGGGCACGAGCTGAGCCTGGCCAAACCACTTTTCGCCGGCGGACAAACCCCGTGACAAGTTCGATACGCACTACGCCCGTCGCGGCGCGGCCCGTTGGCAGCCCGGACCCGTTTGGCGGATCGCGCACATCAGACATGAAGATATGGTGGCGCGAGGTGGACCGGGTGCTGCTGTTCCTCGTCCTTGCCCTGATGGCAATCGGGGCGGCGGCTGTTGCTGCGGCTTCGCCTTCCACTGCACGGCGGTTGTCGACCAGCGAAGTCACATTGCCCGACCTCTATTTTTTCTGGGCGCATATCCGCTGGGAAATCATGGGGCTGGCGGTGCTGATCGGTGCGTCCCTGCTGTCGCGCGAGAACGCCCGGCGGATCGGTGTCCTGCTGGCGGTTGCGATGATCGGCGCGTTGATGCTGGTCCCGTTGATCGGCCATGAAGTGAACGGGGCACGGCGCTGGCTGCGTTTCGGTATCGGGTTCCAGCCTTCGGAATTTCTCAAACCGGGCTTTGCGATTTTGCTGGCATGGGTGCTCAGCTGGCGGCTGCGCGATCCCGGCCTGCCGGTATTGGCAGTGGTGTCGGGTATCGCCGCCTTTGTCGGGCTGCTGCTGATGCTCCAGCCCAATCTGGGGGCGACCATCCTGTTTGGCGGCGTTTGGTTTGTGCTGGTGACGCTGTCGGGCGTGTCGTTCAAGAAGATCGCCGCGCTGGTGCTGGCCAGTGTGGCTCTCTTGGCGACAGCGTATTTCTTCTATGGCAATGCCCGCACGCGGATCGATGCGTTTTTTGGCGGCGGCACGGCGTTCGATCATGTCGATCTGGCCCAGCGCACGCTGCTGTCGGGCGGATGGTTCGGCGCAGGTTTCTGGCTTGGCGAACGCAAGATGACCCTGCCAGAGGCGCATACGGATTACATCTTTTCCGTCATTGGCGAGGAATTCGGCCTGATCTGGTGCGCTTTGATCGTGATCCTGTTCCTGGCGATCGTCGGCCGCGCTCTGGTGCGGCTGGCGGACGAGGAAGACCTGTTCGCCCTGCTCGCCGCAGCGGGGCTGACCGCACAGATCGGGGGGCAGGCGTTCATCAACATTCTGGTCAATCTGCAGCTTTTCCCGTCGAAAGGTATGACGTTGCCTCTGGTGAGCTATGGCGGTTCGTCCACCATCGCCGTATGTCTGACGGTCGGGCTGCTGCTGGCGATGACGCGGCGCAACCCCTTCCTGACCCGGGAGACGCCGGGTCTTGCGAACCGCTTGGCCAACAAGGAATCTGTACGATGACATCCGCCGCGCACGATACGAAAGCCCGGGCAGGCGCCAGTCGGCATTATGTTCTGGCTGCTGGCGGGACCGGCGGCCATATGCTGCCGGCCTTTGCCCTTGCGACAGAGCTTGAGCGGCGTGGACACCATGTTGCGCTGATGACCGATGCGCGCGGTGCGCAGATACCGGGCAAGCCCGATTTTCTGCCGGCCCATGTCATTCCCGCCGGGCGGTTTGGCAAGAACCCGTTGCGCTGGCCCGCTGCGATCAAGGCTTTGATGGAAGGGCGGCGCATGGCGCTGCGCCTGTTTGAAAGTTTTCAGCCCAGCGCGGTGATCGGCTTTGGCGGTTATCCGGCTGCACCTGCGCTGCTGGCCGCGACATCGGCGGAAATTCCCAGCCTCGTGCATGAACAGAACGCTGTACTGGGCCGGGTCAACCGGATGCTGGCCGGACGGGTGCAGGCGATTGCCACCGCCTATCCCGATGTGAAGCGGCTTGCGGACAAATATGCGGGCAAGGTCCATCTGGTCGGCAATCCCGTGCGCCCCAAAGTGCGCGCCTTGCGGGAAGAGGATTTCGCCGCGCCGAGCGAGGACGGCCTGCTGAAAGTGCTGGTCACTGGCGGCAGCCAGGGCGCGCGAATTTTGAGCGAGGTTGTACCCGACGGGCTGGCCATGTTGCCGCCCGCGCTGCGCCAGCGTTTGCAGATTACGCAGCAATGCCGCCCCGAAGATCTGGACGCGGTGCGCGAACGCTACCGCAATCACGGCATCCCGGCAGAGCTGGGCACATATTTCGAGGATATGGCCACGCGCCTGTCCGGCGCGCATATCTTTATCGGGCGCGCCGGAGCCTCCACCATCGCCGAACTGACGGCGGTAGGACGGCCTGCCATTCTGGTCCCGCTGGCGATTGCGACCGACGATCATCAGGCAGCGAATACGCGCGAAATGGTCCAGAGCGGCGGCGCCCGCATGATCCGCGAGGACAAGTTCACCGCCAAGGAACTGGCCAAGCAGGTGCAGGTGCTGGGCCAGCGTCCGGACACTCTGGCCAATGCCGCCCATGCGGCCTGGAATTGCGGGCGGCCGCGCGCGGTGGAAGACCTTGCCGATCTGATGGAAAGTTTCGGCGGGGCGGAAATGATGGATGTTATCAAGGTGGGCGCGAACAACGCGCGCGGGGCCAGCCAGCCAGCGAAGGCGCGGCCCGCCTCTGCAACCGGCCGTGCGCGGGGCAGCGACACCTGATGCGCGCCGCTCCGACAGATATAGGTGTGGTTCACTTCGTCGGCATCGGCGGGATCGGCATGTCCGGCATTGCCGAAGTGATGCACAACCTGGGCTACACCGTTCAGGGCAGTGATCTGAGCGAAAGCCCCACGGTGGAGCGCCTGCGCGAACGGGGCATTGCGGTGAAAATCGGCCACGAGCGCGAGAATGTGGAAGGGGCGGGCGTTGTCGTCATCTCCACCGCCGTGCGCCGGACCAACCCCGAAGTCGCCGCTGCGCTGGACAACCGCACGCCGGTGGTGCGCCGGGCAGAAATGCTCGCCGAGCTGATGCGTTTGAAAAGCACCGTTGCGGTGGCCGGTACGCACGGCAAGACGACAACGACCAGCATGATTGCCGCAGTGCTCGACAAGGGCGGGATCGATCCCACCGTCATCAATGGCGGGATCATCGAACAATATGGCTCCAACGCGCGTCTGGGCGATTCCGACTGGATGGTGGTGGAAGCCGACGAGAGCGACGGCAGCTTCCTGCGATTGGACGGGACCATCGCAGTGGTCACCAATATCGATCCCGAGCATCTGGACCATTACGGCGATTTCGACGGGGTGAAGCGCGCATTTGTGGAATTCATCCACAATGTGCCGTTCTACGGTGCGGCGATCCTGTGCATCGACCATCCCGAGGTTCAGGCCGTGATCGGGCAGGTGCGCGACCGGCGCGTGCTGACCTATGGCTTCTCTCTCCAGGCCGATATTTGCGGCGTGAATATTCTGCCCGACGAGGGCGGCAACACCTTCGATGTCATCGTTCGCCAGCGCGGAGAGGAAGACCGCCGGATCGAAGGCGTGCGCTTGCCCATGCCGGGCCGGCACAATGTCCAGAACGCGCTGGCCGCGATTGCCGTGTCGATCGAAATGGGCTGCCCCGACGAGGTGATCCGCGACGGCTTCGGCGCGTTTGGCGGTGTGCGTCGCCGCTTCACGAAGACAGGCGAAATCACTGTCGATGGCGGCACGGTGCGGATCATTGACGATTACGCCCACCACCCTGTAGAAATTACCGCCGTGCTCAGCGCAGCGCGCGAAAGCGCAGGGGCCAGCGGTGGCCGCGTGATCGCCGTGATGCAGCCGCACCGTTATTCGCGCCTTGGCGATCTGATGGATGATTTCCAGAGCTGCTTCAACGAAGCGGACACAGTCTATGTCACCCCCGTCTATGCGGCGGGAGAGGATCCGGTGGATGGTGTGAGCAGCGTTTCGCTGGTGGCGGGAATGGCCTCGCGCGGGCACCGTAATGCCTCCACCGTAGAGGACCAGCAGGCCCTGTCTGCGATTTTGGCCGATACCATCAGTGCAGGGGATATCGTGGTGTGCCTGGGCGCGGGTGATATCACCCGGTGGGCCGCCGAATTGCCCGCCCAGATCGAGCGGGACCTCAAATCATGATGTCCGCCAACCAGCCGGACGATTGGGCCATGCACGATACCGGTCAGGCACCCGATGCCGGTGTCGAAGGCGCACTGGATGCGCCCGTACCGATGGCCGGCATTCGCGGTGCGCTGACGAAAAATGCGCCGCTGGCAAAGCTGGTCTGGTTCAAAAGCGGCGGCAATGCCGACTGGCTGTTCGAACCTGCGGACCGCGCCGATCTGAAACTGTTTATCGACCAGTTGGCGGGCGCGATGCCGGTGATGGCACTGGGCCTTGGCTCCAACCTCATCATTCGCGATGGCGGGGTGCCCGGGGTGGTCATCCGTCTGGGCAAACCCTTTGCCGATGTTGCCGTGGGCGCGGATCATGTCGTCATGTGCGGCGGCGGGGCGCATGGCATTCTGGTGTCCTCCACAGCGCGCGATGCCGGTGTCGCAGGGCTGGAATTCCTGCGCGGCATTCCCGGCACGGTGGGCGGCTTCGTGCGGATGAATGGTGGGGCCTATGGTAATGAAACCGCCGACGTCCTGATCGATTGCGACGTTATCATGCCGGGCGGCGAATTGATTACTCTGCCCGCCGGGGATCTGGAATACACCTATCGCCATTCCGCCTTGCCGGAGAGAGGCGTGGTGGTATCCGCCCGCTTTCAGGGCGAGGCTGGCGATCCCGAAGCGATTGGCGCTGAGATGGACCGGATTGCCGAAGCGCGCGAGAACTCGCAGCCGATCCGCAGCAAGACGGGCGGCTCCACCTTCAAAAACCCTGACGGCCATAAGGCGTGGGAACTGGTCGATGCGGCCGGTTGCCGCGGCCTGACCCTGGGCGGCGCTCAGGTGAGTGAGAAACATACCAATTTCATGATCAATACAGGCGGCGCAACCAGCGCCGATATTGAAGGGCTGGGCGAAGAAGTCCGCGCCCGCGTTTACCAGAATTCGGGTGTCCAGCTGGAATGGGAAATCAAGCGGGTGGGGCGGCCATGAGCGTGCTCGGTTCCAAACTCCACGTCGCTGTCCTGATGGGCGGCTGGGCGAATGAACGGCCCGTTTCGCTGATGTCCGGCAACGGCGTTGCCGACGCGCTGGAGGCGCGCGGCCACCGGGTCACGCGCATCGATATGGACCGGCAGGTCGCGGCGCGCATTGCCGATGCTGCACCCGATGTGGTGTTCAACGCGCTGCACGGCGTGCCGGGGGAAGATGGCACGGTGCAGGGGATGCTGGATCTGATGGGCGTACCGTACACGCATTCGGGCCTCGCCACGTCGGTAATTGCCATCGACAAGGAACTGACGAAGCAGGCGCTGGTCCCGCACGGCATTCCCATGCCCGGCGGACGGATCGTTCCGTCGGCAGAGCTGTTCGAGAAAGACCCGCTGGCCCGCCCCTATGTGCTCAAACCGGTCAACGAAGGCTCCTCCGTAGGGGTCGCCATCGTCACCGACCAGAGCGATTACGGCAACCCCATCCGCCGCGATGCAGAAGGCCCGTGGCAGGAATTCGAGTCTCTGCTGGCAGAGCCCTTCATTCGCGGGCGCGAGCTGACCACGGCGGTTGTCGGTGGACAGGCACTGGCGGTGACGGAACTGGTCCCCAAAAGCGGGTTCTACGATTTCGACGCAAAATATACGGACGGGATGACGGACCACATCTGCCCGGCAGACATTCCCGATACCATTACGGCGCTGTGCAAACGGTATGCCCTGGAAGCGCACCGGGTACTGGGGTGCCGGGGCACCAGCCGTACGGATTACCGCTGGGATGACGAACAGGGTGAAGACGGCTTGTTCGTGCTGGAAACCAACACCCAGCCGGGCATGACACCGCTCAGCCTGGTGCCGGAACAGGCGCGGTTTGCGGGTATGAGTTACGAAGATCTGGTCGAAGCAATTGTGAAAGATGCGCTGGACCATTTTGCGCAGAAGAAAGCAGGGGGCGGCAATGGGAACGGTTAAACGCAAGACGACAGGTGTGCGCCGTTCGGCTGCGGCCAAGTCCCGTGCGACCAAGGCCCGCACTGCGCGAACCCGCACGCAAGGCGGGCTGAACCGCGCGCTGGCCCTGTTGCCATTCGATGAAGATCAGCTGCACCGGATATTCCTCACCATCATTATCGGCGGGGCAGCTGCGCTCGCATGGTTTATTGCCAGTCTGGCAGGCGTGCCTGCCCTGGCACAGAACGAGGTTGCCAAGCTGGCCAGCGATGCCGGGTTCGAAGTGCGCCGGGTGCGCGTTACGGGCGTAGAGCGGATGAACGAACTGAAGATATACGAGCGGGCACTGGCCCAGCGGGACCGGCCCATGCCGCTGGTCGATCTGGACGAACTGCGCGCAGAGCTGGTCGCTTTGCCCTGGGTGCAGGATGCCCGCGTGTCGCGCCAGTTGCCCGATGTGCTGTCCATCGACGTGGTCGAGCGTACGCCGCATGCCGTGCTGCGCAAACCCGATCATCTGGTTCTGATCGACGCCACCGGTGAAGAGCTGGAGCCGATCACAGCCGAGAATGCAAAAGGAATGCTGGCGGTAGAAGGGCCGGGCGCTGCCAAACAGGTGGCAAATTTGGGAACGCTGCTGGAAACCGCGCCTGCCCTGCGCAGCAAGGTGGCGCATGCCGAATGGGTCGGCAATCGCCGCTGGAACCTGACGTTCACCACCGATCAGGTGCTTGCCCTGCCGCAGGGGGAAAAAGACGCTGCCACTGCGCTGATCCAGTTCGCAAGGCTGGACGGGCAGAACCGCCTGCTGGGCGGCAAGGTTGCAACCTTCGATATGCGGGCACCGGAACGCATTTATATGCGTGTGCCGGGCCGCGCTGCGCGGGTTCTGGGTGAAGGGAGCGTCAACTGATGGGGCTTCCGCGTATTTCCCGCGTATTTGGCGCAGTGAACATCGGATCATTCCGCATTTCGGCAATGATTCTCGGCCAGTCGGAATCCGGGGAGCTTATCGTGCTTGGCTCCGGCCACCGCGCCAGCCAGGGTGTGCGGGGCGGCTATATCGTGGATATGGCTGCGGCCACCTACGCCATCCGCGATGTGGTGGAACGGGCCGAGAAAAGCGCCGGAACCGGCATTGCCAGTGTTTGGGTCGGATGTTCGGGCGCAGGCCTGGCCAACAGGGTCAGTCAGGTGGAAGTGCCCGTTGGAGGACGCCGGATCGAAGGCGAGGATATTCAGCATTTGCTGCTTTCTGCCAGAGACACCATCCAGCCCGACGGTAAAATGGTGCTGCATGCCCAGCCTGCGCAATACACGCTGGACGGCGCGCATGGTGCGGTTGACCCGAAGGGCCTGCATGCAGAACGGCTGGGCGTGGATATTCACGTCATGCTCGCCGATGGGGCTCCGGTGAAGAATTTGCGCGATGCGGTCGAGGGCGCGCATTTGTCGGTCGAAGCGGTTGTAGCCGCGCCGATCGCCTGCGCGGAAGCCTGCCTCAGCCCTGAAGAACGGGAGCTGGGTACCGCAGTTGTCGAGATTGGCAGCGAAATCACCAATGTTTCGATTTTCGAAAACGGTATGCTGCGTGCGCTGCATTCCATACCCTTCGGATCGGGCGATATCACCGATGCCATTGCCGGTGATTTCGGTATCCGGCGGTTTCAGGCAGAGCGGCTGAAATGTGTGGCCGGTTCGGCCATTGCCAGCCCGTCCGACCACCGCGAGATGCTGCCGCTTGTGGCGCAGGTCGATGGCGCACCGGAAGCAGACAAGATCAGCCGGGCGGAACTCGTATCCGTCGTGACCAGCCAGGTTTCCCGTCTGACGGACGAGATCAACAGGGTTTTCAAATCGTTCGATTTCGGCGCCACGCGGGGCGGGCAGGTTGTGCTGACCGGCGGCGGCGCGGAACTGGCGGGGATCGCGGAATTTGCGCAAGGGGCTCTTGGTCGCCCGGTGCGGATCGGCAAACCGGCCGGTATGCGCGGTCTGCCCGATGCCCATGCAACGCCGGGTTTCACCACTCTGGCGGGCCTGTGCCTCTATGCCGCGCGCGATCCGATGGACATCCGGTCTATCGAAAGCAATGTGCAGGAAACGGTCCGCTATGGCGGAATGGCTTTGGTAAAACGGGTCCTGAAGGCATCGCGCGAGTATTTTTGAGCTGCCGGGCGGAGACAGGAAGATCGTGAAGCTGTAGTCAGTGCTGTGGAAAAGCCGTGGACAAACAGTGCAGGGTATGTCGCTTGTGTGACACACTGGAGTTGAAGCAAGAAAACGTGCCCTTCGCGCGTGGAGTAAATTTGAAATGAGTATCAATATCGGCCCTGCGACCACCGACGAGCTGCGCCCCAAAATCACCGTTATCGGTGTCGGCGGCGCAGGCGGAAACGCCATCGGCAACATGATCGATGCAGGGATTGAGGGCGTCGAATTCGTCGTCGCCAATACCGACGCGCAGGCGCTCAACAATTCCTCGGCAGAGGCGCGGGTTCAGCTCGGGCCGGAAATCACCGGCGGGCTGGGTGCCGGATCGCGGCCTGAAGTGGGCAAGGCTGCGGCGGAAGAAACCTCCAAGGAAATCGAAGATCTGCTGGACGGGGTGAACATGTGCTTCATCGCTGCCGGCATGGGCGGCGGTACCGGTACAGGTGCTGCGCCCGTGATTGCCGAGGCGGCGCGCAATATGGGTGTGCTGACCGTGGGCGTCGTGACCAAGCCGTTCCTGTTCGAAGGCACGCGCCGCATGCGCGCTGCCGAAGCAGGGATCGAGGAACTGCAGCGCCATGTCGATACCCTGATCGTCATCCCCAACCAGAACCTGTTCCTGATTGCCAAGGCGGACACGACCTTCAAACAGGCGTTCCAGCTGGCCGACGAAGTGCTGCAGCAGGGTGTCCGCTCGATCACCGATCTGATGGTAATGCCGGGCCTTATCAACCTCGACTTTGCCGATGTGAAATCGGTGATGGAGGAAATGGGCAAGGCGATGATGGGCACCGGCGAGGGTGACGGCGAGAACCGCGCTCTGGAAGCTGCCGAACGTGCCATTGCCAATCCGCTGCTCGACGGTGTGTCGATGGCAGGCGCGAAGGGTGTTATCATCTCCATCATCGGCGGCGAGGATATGAAGCTGCTGGAAGTGGACGAGGCCGCGAACCACATCCGCGAACTGGTCGACGAGGAAGCGAACATCATCTGGGGTTCGGCATTCAATCCCGATCTCGATGGAAAAATCCGCGTTTCGGTGGTGGCCACCGGGATCGAGGGTAGCGAAGGCAGTTCCGCCGGTAGCAATCGCTCGATGTCGCTCGGCTCCGGCAAGGCTCCGCGCCGCCCCGTCCTCGATCTGCCTAGCGATGATGGCACAGCGGATGCGGATGAAAGTGCGAAACCGGCTAGTGCTGTGCCATCCGGCATGGCTGGTCTGGGCCTGAGCGCTGCTTCGGCCGATACATCGTTCGACGATGGGGAAGAGGAAGAGGACGCCGATGTCGATGGCATCGTGGATCCACTCGCGGGTCTGCGCGGTGAAGAGGACGACGCGCCTTCCGATAAACGCAGTTTAACCGACCCCGCTGACGATGCAGTCTTCGGAGCAGACAGCGATGACGGCTTCGGCGACAAGGCAGACGATTCAGGCGAGGCCGAGGATTGGGACAATGTCGGCACCAAAGCCGGGACGTCCCAGAACGCTTCCGGGGATGATACCGAGCCGCTGGATCTGGGTGGTTCTGAAGCGCCTGCCGATGAATTGCTGCTCGATGCCGACCGGCTTGCCAGTCAGGACGAGCCTGTTCGCAGCGGCCGCCGCCGCCAGTTGATTGCCGGCGGTGACGGGGCAGAGGCGCAGGCCGGTGCCGTTCCCCCCAAAGCGCAAACTCCTGCTCCCGCAGCGTCAAAGAAACCGGCGGACGAGGGGGGCAGTACGCTGTTCGAGCGCATGGCCAACCTTTCACGCGGTGGCTCGTCAAAGGATGACGACGATGATGACGACGACGAAGATGGTGGTTCGCTGAACATTCCACGCTTCCTCGGGCGGCAGAACAATCAGTAATTTTTCTTCCTCCATGCCCGGGGATTAGTGCAAGGTTCAGGACGCATCGCCGATAGATGGGTCCAGATAATTATGTCGATACCGAACCGCGCCATTCTGTTGATCGGGGCTGCCACACTTGGCGGCCTCGTTTCTCTGCCCGGTGTTCCCGTATCGGCGCAAGGCCGGGCGGTGGTCCAGCCCTTGCCGCCCGCCGCAAGCACCGATCTTAACAATGCGCTTCTCCGGCTGGCGAGCAATCCGCGCGATACGGATGCCTTGATACGGGCGGGCAACGCGTCCCTTGAACTGGGCGATATTGATGCCGCGATCGGATTTTTCGGTCGGGCCGAGGAATTGTCGCCGAACAATCCGCGAGTGAAGGCAGGTACGGCCGCAGCTTATGTTCGCGCGCGCCGCCCGGTGGAGGCATTGCGCCTGTTCGACGAGGCCGAACGTGCCGGTGTCCGCCCTGATTCGGTGGCAGGGGACAAGGGCCTCGCGCTCGATCTGGTGGGTAACAACCGCGAGGCGCAGCTTGCGTATCGCCGGTCTCTTGCCAATGACGAAGATTCCGAAATCCGTCGCCGGATGGCATTGAGCTTCGCGATTGCAGGAGACAGCGAGGGATTTGAATCGACTTTGCTGCCTTTGCTGAATCAGCGGGATCTGGGCGCGTACCGCACCCGGGCCTTCGGTCTGGCCATACTGGGCAAGCCGGACGAGGCCGTGGCAATTACCGAAGCTGTCATGCCGAAGGATATGGCCGAACGGGTTGAACCTTATCTGCGTTATATGCGGCGCCTGACCCCGGCGCAGCAGGCGGCGGCGTCCAATCTGGGTATCTTCCCGCGCGCCTCTGCCATTGGCCGTGACGATCCGCGCATTGCTGAGGCCCGGACTGCCGGTTCCTCACCTGCGATTGCCGGTTTAGATTCCGGTTTGGCCCCTGCGGGACGTGCGCTCGGGCAGGCATCTCAGAACGCTGCTGCGCCAGCGGCACAAGCCGCAAACGGGCCACTGACCCGGGCCGAGCGACAGGCATTGAGGGCACAGCGCCGCGACAATAGGCGTGCGGGTAGCGCGTCACCTACGCCTGCTTCTGCGCCTACTTCTCCTCCGGTGCCTGCTCTTGCCACGCGCACGTCGGAAACCTCTGCCGAAACGCCCGTTCGCAGGACCGGGCGGGGCGAACTTCCTGCGCTCGCCGCTGCGGATGTGCCCAATACCACCGCGCCGGTAGCAGCCTTGCAGTTGCCAGCTTCCTCAGGGCCAGCTCCATCACAGGCTGCAACGCCTGCTCCCGCACCTGTCCAGATCGCGCGCACGGAACCCGCGCTAGTCATTACGCTGCCCTCTGCCAGCGCAGGGTTGCCTGCACAGCAAGCACCGCAGCCGGTTACGCAAGTGGCTGTTGCAGCTTCGCAGGCCGTGCCGGACACCGCGCCTGTATCCGGTTCACCATCCAGCGAGGCCGTCACGGTTGCATCGATCGCTTCTACGGTTTCGGAGGCGGTTGGGGGTACAGGTCAGGCGGCGGCTCCCGCGCCCGGGTTCGATCTTGATGATCTGGCTGCAGGTTCCACCGCGTCTGCCCAGACCGGCACGTCAGCGGCTTCCACGACGGCGCCTTCAACAGCCGGTGCCGATCCGGTGGCTGTCGCAGCGGTATCATCCGGCCCAGTTGAAACATCGCCATCTGCGCCCGATCCCTCTCCAGCTCCGGTCGCGGAACGAAGCGTCTCGCAGGCGTTCGCCGACTTGCTGGCTTTGCCCGATACAGGGGCGCTCAAAACGGCAGGCGATGCAGTGGATATCACGGCAATCGATATTCCGCGCGAGGAAGAGGCGGCCCCGGAGCCGGAAGCCGAATCTCAAGAACCTCCCGCGCCAGAGACGCCCGCCCATGCCAGCCGGATATGGGTGCAGGTGGCGACAGGGCGTGACCGGTCCGCACTGGGCTTCGACTGGCGCAGATTTTCCCGTCAGGCACCCGATGTGCTGAAGGATAACGGCCCCTTCGTCGCATCGTGGGGGCAAACCAATCGGCTGCTCGCGGGCCCTTATGACAGCCGGTCCGATGCCAATGCGGCCGTTACGGCGCTGGCAGAGAAGGATCTCGATGCATTTCGCTTCACCAGCTCGGCCGGTGAGGTGATCGAAGAACTGGGCAAATAGACGGCAGCCCGGCGGGCTTTTCAGGGCGGTGGCAAAGCCGTCGGCGGGCAGTTTTCCCCGAATCCTTATCCCCACTGTTTGAACAGGCGAAATCCGTTCTCCCCAGCAGTGGCGGGGGTGGCCGCTTGCGCTGCAATGCGGGCGGGGTGCAATTGAGCGGCATGACCGGAACAGAAACACGATGACCGCTATGGAAACCATCGATACCCGCATGGAAAGCCCGCCTGTCGAAATGCTGGCGGCGCTGTTCAACGCTCGTGGCTGGATGGCCGAGCAGGTAAACGATCAGGAACTGTCGGGCGAAATCCAGGGCAGCTGGGCGAAGTATCAGCTGCGCTGCATCTGGCGCGGTGAAGACAATGTCCTGCAAATCATATGTCTGCCCGACATCCGCGTTTCGGACGCGAAGCGCGCGCCGGCGCTGGATCTGCTGGCGAAGGTTAACGAACAGATGTGGCTCGGCCATTTCGACATCTGGAGCAATGGTGGAATGCTGATCTACCGTCACGGCGCTCTGCTGGGTGATGACGGCCTTCTCAGCCTGAGCCAGGCGCAGGCTGTGGTGGAAACCGCAGTCGAGGAATGCGACCGGTTCTACCCTGCGTTCCAGTTTGTCCTGTGGGGCGACAAGGAACCCGACGCTGCTCTGGAGGCAGCGATGGTCGATGCTGCGGGTGAAGCGTGAAGCGGGCTTGATGCAGACGGGGGCTGCACGCTATCGCAGGGCCATGTTTGAAAAAATCCTGATTTGCGGCTTCGGCACGATGACCGGCGCTATGGTCGAAGGCTGGCTTCGTGCCGGAATTCCGGCCGACACTTTCACAGTCTATCACCCACGGGGGAAGGAAGTGCCTGAAGGCGTGGCTCTGGTCACCGAATGGCCGGGCACCGCGTTCGATGCGATTTTGCTGGGCGTAAAACCGCATATGCTGGACGATGTCGCGCCCGGGCTGCAAAAATGTTCGGGCAGTCACACGGTTATTCTGTCCGTACTGGCCGGTATAGAGCTGGCCAGCCTGCGGGGCCGGTTCCCGGATGTGGGCGGGGTGGTCCGGTTCATGCCCAATCTCGCCTGCGCGCTGGGCAAGGCGCCCAATGGACTGGTTGCCGAAGGTCTGGATACAGCGGGCAAAGCGAATGTGACTGCTCTGGCCGAAGCGCTGGGAAGTGCCGAATGGCTGGAAGAAGAAGCGCAGTTCGATCTGGTGACTGCGCTGGCCGGATCGGGCCCGGGCTTTGTCTATCGTTTCATCGATGCCCTTTCTGCAGCGGCTGCCGGGCTTGGCTTGCCGCAGGAGCAGGCAGAGCGGCTGTCCTTGCAGATGGTAGAGGGTGCAGCAGCTCTTGCTGTGCAGTCCCCCCATGCTCCGGGCGAGCTGGCACGGCGCGTCGCAAGTCCCGGCGGAATGACGCAGGCCGGGCTGGATGTGCTGGATGCAGACGAGGCTTTGGTGAGTTTGTTGACCGACACGTTGAAGGCCGCGCGAGACAGAGGCGCGCAAATGGCTGAACAGGCGCGGGAAAAAGGTTAACTTTCGGCGACCGGACCCTTTCCGATTTCTCTTGAAAATCGAGTGTTTTGTCCCGATATTGTTCAGGAACCGGCAGCTATAACGCCTGCTCGGCTTACAAGGAGTTTGATTAGAAATGGCAAATTGGAACGACCCCCGGCAGTCGCAGACGGGCTTCGACTCCGTGCCGCGCGCAGGAGGTGACGTTGCATCGCGCACGACCTTCGACGCAGGCCTGCGCAGCTATATGCTGTCGATTTACAATTACATGGTGTCCGGTGTCTTGCTGACCGGCGTGGTCGCCCTGATGACCGCGCAGTCCGGCCTTGCCATGACTTTCGCAAGCGGCCCGCTGATGTGGCTGGTCGCGCTTTCGCCGCTGGCCATCGTTTTCGCGATGAGCTTTGGTGTGAACAAGTTCTCCAAGACAACGCTGCAGGCGATGTTCTGGGGCTTCGCGTTCCTGATGGGCCTTTCGCTCTCGACCATCTTCCTCGTCTATACCGGCGGATCGATTGCGGCGACCTTCTTCGCAACGGCTGGCGCTTTCGCCGGTCTCAGCCTGTTCGGTTACACCACGAAGAAAGATTTGTCCGGCTTCGGCACGTTCCTGGTCATGGGTGTTGTCGGGCTGATTATTGCTTCCGTCATCAATATGTTCCTCGGCTCCAGCACGCTGGAACTGGCGATCAGTTTCCTCGGCGTACTGATTTTCGCAGGTCTGACGGCTTACGATACGCAGCGACTGAAGAACGATTACCAGCGTCTTCGCGGTACGGCGTTCGAAGGCAAGTCGGTGATCATGGGCGCTCTCAGCCTCTATCTCGACTTCATCAACATGTTCCTCTTCCTGCTGCGCTTCATGGGTAGCCGCGAATAAGAACAGACAGCGAATGGTCGCGCTGGCGACTCGTTTTATCGTGCCCGGAGTGCTTCATTGCATTCCGGGCATTTTCTTTGTCTCCAGTGCAGGTTATGGCGTTCCGCTGCGGGAAAGGTTGCCTCGTGTAACCCCCGGCATGATTTACATTCGTGAATGACAAAAAGGTCGCATTTATGGCTGGTGCAAACCGCTCCCCTATCCGAATTCTTGCCGTAGCAGGCTCTGTCGCAGCTCTGGCTGCATGCGCCACTCCGCCCCCTCCGCCACCACCTCCTCCTCCGCCGGTTGTTCAGGCCGTACCCTATCGCCCGCTTCCACCCAGCGGCGCAGCCTATGCGATGAACATTCCCCGCCCAGATGCTACAGGTATCCGCCAGACGGTGAATGCCAATCTGACGGAAGACGAGATGATCTGGCACGTCCGGTCTGGCTGGAACGTCGCGGCACTCAACTGCACCGGTCCGCTCTATCAGCCGATCCTCGACGGATACGGTTCCTACATAAACGGCAACAAAGGTGCGCTGTCCGGAGTAAATTCGCGCCGCGACGGCGTGTATCGTGAACGGGCCGGCACCCGGCGCGGCGGCATCATGCTGCGCGAAACGCGGTTGACCTCTGTGTACAATTACTTCGCCCTGCCACCTGCGCGCAGTCAGTTCTGCCGCACCATGCTGCAGATTGCGCAGGAGACACAGACCACGCCCGTCACCGATGTGGTCATGTTCTCGGCTCAGGCGCTTCCGCGGATGGAAGCTGCATTCGAGACATTCTTCACTGCCTACGAGCAATATGAGCGGGAATCCGCTGCATGGGACAGCGCCTACGGTGCGCGGTACGGATCGTCCCAGCCCGGCTATGTGGCTGTGCAACAGGCGCGGATGTCGACATCACCCGATGCGACTGCCGGGATCGACACGCTTGCCGTGCCACCATCCGCGATAGGTGAAGTAACCGATCCCGATACCGGCGTGAATGTTCCTATTATCGAGGTGGACGAGGGGTTCTCCTCTATGCCGGTGGTCGAGCCTGTGCCCGAAGGGGGAAGGGATCCCGAAGACAGCGTTCGGTAGCGCGCTCCGCACAAATAATGCGCTGAAGCGCAATATAGGCTATAAGATCCCGCGGGGGCATCAAGGCCTCGCAAGCGCGCAGGGAGTTTTTAGGGCATGTGTCCTCAGAACCAAAGCGACGAAGGATAGTCCGGCGCGCTGAAGTGCGCCCCGGGATTTGAGGCCCAGTAAAAATGCATTTTCTCGATCAAGCCAAAATCCATCTCAAATCCGGTGCGGGCGGGCCTGGCGGGGTCAGCTTCCGGCGGGAGAAGTATGTCGAGTATGGCGGCCCCGACGGCGGCAATGGCGGCAAGGGCGGCGACATTGTTTTCGAAGCGGTGCAGGGTCTCAACACCCTCATCGACTTTCGCTACGCACAGCATTTCAAAGCGGCTCGCGGGGGACACGGCATGGGCCGAGACCGCTTCGGCAAGGGTGCAGACGACCTTGTGATAAAAGTACCCGTGGGTACGCAGGTGTTCGACGAAGATCGCGAAGAACTGCTCGCCGATTTCACCGAAGTGGGCCAGCGCTTGGTCTTTCTGGAAGGCGGCATGGGCGGTCGCGGCAATGCCAGTTACAAAAGCAGCACCAATCGCGCGCCGCGCCAGCACCAACCGGGCGAGCCGTCGCAGGAAATGTCGGTCTGGCTGCGGCTGAAACTGTTGGCCGATGTGGGTCTGCTGGGTCTGCCGAATGCAGGAAAATCGACCTTCATCAACGCGGTGTCCAATGCGAAGGCGAAGGTGGGCCACTATGCCTTTACCACGCTGGTGCCCAAGCTGGGTGTTGTGCATCACAAGGGCCGCGAGTTCGTGATCGCCGACATACCCGGCCTGATCGAAGGCGCGGCAGATGGCGCGGGGATCGGGGACCGGTTTCTGGGCCATATCGAGCGGTGCCGCGTGCTGATCCATTTGATTGACATTGCGGGAGAAGATCCCGCCGCTGCGATGCAAACCGTGTTGGACGAACTGGACGCCTATGGCGAAGGTCTGGAAGACAAGCCTCGTCTGGTCGCCCTCAATAAGGTCGATCTGGGCGATGCCGAACTGGCGGAAGCCTTTGCAGGAGAATTGCTGGAGGCCGGAGCGGACGAGGTGTTCGCCATGTCCGGAGCGACAGGACAGGGCATCGCACCCTTGCTGGATGCCGTGCTGAGTTATTTGCCCGACCGAACCTCGACCGAGACGAACGCCGCGCCGGTGGACGATCAGGAAGCGGCGGACGACTGGTCACCGATCTGAACGTGCAGCGGTTGCCGGCATGAACAGTATCACCGCCCTTTCGCACCTGAGCGATCCGGAACGTTGCCCGCTGCTGGTGGTCAAGCTGGGGTCTTCATTGCTGGTGAACAGCGATGGAGCATTGCGGCGCGATTGGCTGGCCGGGCTGGTGGCGGAACTGGCCGTTCTGCACCGTGCCGGCCAGCGGATCGTTATTGTCAGTTCGGGTGCAATCGCGCTGGGCGCTGCGCGGCTGGGATTGCCCCAGAGGGGCCGAGCCAGCCTGCCTGACGCGCAGGCCGCTGCTTCTGTAGGGCAGGTGGAACTGGCCGGGCTGTATGCCGATGTGCTGGGTGCGCAGGGTCTGGTCGCGGCACAAATTCTGCTGACATTGGAAGATATGGAAGACCGGCGGCGCTACCTGAACGCCTCCGCCACTCTGGAGCGGCTGCTGGATCTGGGCGCAGTTCCGGTAGTCAACGAAAACGACAGCGTCGCGACAGAGGAAATCCGTTTCGGGGATAATGACCGACTGGCCGCGCGAGTAGCGCAGGCGTCCGGGGCCGACGCGGTGCTGCTATTCTCCGACGTGGATGGCTTGTATGATCGCCCGCCGCATCAGGACGGCGCTGTTCTGGTTCCGCAAGTGGACATTATCGACCATACTGTACGCTCCGCAGCAGGGCCGCCGCAGGAAGGGCCGGGGACAGGGGGCATGGCCTCCAAACTGGCGGCCGCGGAAATCGCAACACGCGCGGGCATCGTGCTGGCCATAGCAAACGGCACCCATGACCGGCCGCTATCCCGTGTTTTCGAGCAGAATATTGGGACGATGTTCATCGCACAAAACGGGCCGGGCGCGCGCAAGAACTGGCTCGGGGGCCGATTGGCCAAAGCCGGAACGGTGCGGGTCGATGGCGGATGCCATGCCGCTTTGGCGAGAGGCGCAAGTGTGTTGGCTGCGGGTATTATCGCAGTCGAGGGCGAGTTTGCGCGGGGCGATTTTGTCGGCATTGCAGACGAACAGGGTGCTGAAATCGCGCTCGGCCTGATTGAATATGATGCGGCGACCTGCCGTTCTCTGATGGGTAAGCGGCAGGACGCACAGGCAGACATTCTTGGGTATGCACCGCGCAGCGCCGTGATCCACCGCGATCACATGGTGATGCTATGACGGTTGCGATTACCGGCGGCACCGGTTTTGTCGGGCAGGCTCTGGTCGATCTGACCGTAGAGCGTGCAATCCCACTGCGTTCCCTCGCCCGGACAATACCGGTGAAACAGCGCGGGGTGGAGTGGATCCAGGGTGATCTGGGCAATCGGGCATCGCTGGACCGGCTGATGGGCGATGCCGAATATGTCATCCACATTGCTGGGCAAGTGCGCGCCAGCGATCCGGCAGAGTTCGAGACCTCCAATGTCACCGGCACTCTCAATGCTGTGGAAGCGGCGCTGGGTGCAGGTGTGCGGCGGTTCGTGTTCGTCTCCTCGCTTGCCGCGCGCGAGCCGCAGCTGTCGGCCTATGGCGCATCGAAACTGCGCGCCGAGAAGATTGTCATGGCCAGCGGGCTTGACTGGACCATAGTGCGCCCGCCGGCGATTTACGGTCCGCGCGATAAAGAGATGCTCGACCTTTTCGAAATGGCGACCATGCGGGTGGTCCCAATGCCGAAGAAAGGCGCTGCCTCGCTAATCCATGTCGGCGATCTGGCGCGATTGCTGCTGGCACTGAGCGAAGGGGGCGCGGATGTCACATCAAGGATGTTCGAGCCTGATGATGGCAAGCCCGGCGGTTGGGAACACCGCGAACTGGCACTGGCGATCGGCGCATCTGTCGGCACGAAGCCGTGGGTGCCGCGATTGTCGGAAGGCACCATGATGCTGGCTGCAAGAATAGATCGGCTGCTGCGCCGTGACGGGGCCAAGCTGACGCCGGACCGGGTGGGTTATATGGCGCATCCGGACTGGGTTTCCCGCGCCGATGCGCAGCCGCCCCGCTCAATCTGGACGCCGAAAATACCGACGCGCAAAGGTTTGAAAGCCACTGCGCGCTGGTACCGTGAACGCAAGTGGATCTGACGCGGCTCTAAGCCTTAAAAGGCCGGATCGTAACCGGGCGGCAAGTCGCCTGGCGTTTCATCGATGCCAGGCAGATGAATGCCGCATTCGGTCTTGTCCCAACCCTTCCACCGGCCCGAACGCGGATCTTCCCCGGCGGCCACTTTGTGGGTGCAAGGGGAGCAGCCGATGGACGGATAGCCGCTTTCAACCAGCGGGTGGCGGGGCAGATCGTGCGTTTCGAAATAGCCGTCGATATCATCCTGCGACCAGTCGATCAGTGGATTGATTTTCAGGCGGCCCGCTGCATCGCTGGTATCCAGCTCGAACCGGGGAAGGGCGGCACGTGCGCTGTTCTGGAACGCCTTGCGCCCGGTAAAGCTGGCATCGAAATCGGCCAGTGCCTGCGCCAATGGCTGGACCTTGCGAATGTCGCAGCACCCGTCGGGATCATAGGACCAGCGCAGCCCGTTTTCGTCCTTGGCGGCCAGTGTATTTGCGTCGGGTGTCAGATTGATCAGATTGGTCAGACCGAGCGCCTGCGCGACCTCATCGCGATAGGCCAGCGTTTCGGGAAAATGCTTGCCCGTTTCCAGAAACAGCACCGGCAAACCGGGATCGGCCTGTGCGAGAAGGTGAAGCAGAACAATACTCTCTGCACCAAAGCTCGACACGGTGGCAGCGCGGCCGATCAGATCGCTTCCGATCACGCCGCGTAGCATGGTGCGCGTGTCGGCAGCGGCAAACCGTTCATTCAGCCGATCCACATCGGCTTGAGCAAATCGGGGAGCGGTGTCTATTCTGTCTATCGTGCGCAATTCATTCATGGCGCAACTGAGCGATCGTGCGCCGCGTGTCAGCGCCCGCCTGATAATGCTGCGGCCAACGGTCGAACGCTGCCTGCGCGTCGGCTTCGTCCAACCGGATTTCGGGCGCGAAACTGTCGAACCCGCAGCGGCGCATATTGCTCAGCTGGTCGATCAACACATCGCCTACTGCGCGCAGTTCTCCGGTATAACCGGCCTCGCGCAGGGTCCGTGCGGAGGAATAGCCACGTCCGTCGCCGAAGGATGGAAAGTTCACTTCCACCAATGCGATACGCTCCAGATGCGGGATCAGGGCCTGCGTATCATCGCCGGGTTCTAAGCGGACGGCGGAGGAATTGGATTGTTCAAGAAACGCATCCACCGTGACCTGTGCGTGATCGACAGGATCGTCATCGCGGAAGCGGAACTGCACTTCGTCCGGGCTGCTACCCAGCGGGTTGCTGTGCGAATCAACCATACAGCGCCTCCTTGAAAGGTGCCATGCCGATGCGGCGATAGGTATCAAGGAATCGCTCCCCGTCCTCCCGTTCACGCAAATAGACATCGGCGGTGGTTTCGACGGCATCGACAATGCCGGCTTCGTTAAAGCCGGGGCCGGTTATCTTGGCCAGCGAAGCGTCTTCAGCCTCGCTCCCGCCCAGCAACAGCTGGTAGTTTTCGACGCCCTTCTTATCTACGCCCAGAATGCCGATATGGCCAGCATGGTGGTGGCCGCAGGCATTGATGCAGCCACTGATTTTCAGCTTTAGCTCGCCCAGCGTATCGCCCTTGCCATTGGCTGCGAAACGTTCAGAAATCTGCTGCGAAATCGGGATCGAACGGGCGTTGGCGAGGCTGCAATAATCGAGACCGGGGCAGGCGATGATATCACCCACCTGGTCCAGATTGGGTTCACCCAGGCCTGCTTCGTGTAGCGCGGTCCACAATGTGTGAAGGTCCGCAATCTTCACATGCGGCAGGACGATGTTCTGCGTGTGCATCACCCGGCATTCGTCGAAGCTGTACTGGGCCGCGAGATCGGCCATCAGGTGCATCTGAGCCGAAGTCGCATCGCCGGGAATTCCGCCGACAGGCTTCAGGCTGATGACTGCGCTGACATAACTGTCATGCTTGTGACGCACTGTATTGCGCTCAACCCACAGAGCGAAATCGGGATCGGAGCGATCGATGCTTTTCGCGCCAGCTTCAAACGCGGGGTCTTCGAAGTAGGTCTTGATCCGCTCCAACTCTGCCAGCGGCGGCTCGATGCCTTCGTCCAGCAGGTGTGCAAATTCCTCTTCCACCTGACGCGTATATTCCTCTGCGCCCATTTCATGGACCAGGATCTTGATGCGCGCCTTGTACTTGTTGTCGCGCCGCCCGTGGCGGTTGTAGACCCGCAAACACGCTTCGGAATAGGTCACCAGCTGATCCAGCGGCACGAAATCGCGAATGCGCGGGGCGATCATCGGGGTGCGGCCCATGCCTCCACCGACATAGAACGCTGCGCCCAGTTCGCCGTTCTGTTCCACAATCTGAATACCGATATCATGCAGGCGCATGGCCGCGCGATCGGTGTCAGACGCTATCACCGCGATCTTGAACTTGCGTGGCAGGTACATGAATTCAGGATGGAAGCTCGACCATTGTCGCAGCAATTCCGCGTAAGGCCTTGGATCGACAAGCTCGTCCGCCGCTGCGCCTGCGAAATGATCGGAACTGATATTGCGGATGCAGTTCCCGCTGGTCTGGATCGCGTGCATCTCGACAGCCGCCAGATCGGCCATCAGGTCGGGCGCGTCCTCCAGCTTGATCCAGTTGTACTGGATATTCTGGCGGGTGGTGAAGTGGCCGTAGCCCCGGTCATACTTGTCCGCGATATCGGCCAGAATATGCATCTGCGCACCGGACAGTGTGCCATAAGGGACGGCGACGCGCAGCATATAGGCGTGGAGCTGCAGATAAAGCCCGTTCATCAGCCGCAGCGGCTTGAACTGGTCTTCGGTCAGCTTGCCGGCAAGGCGGCGTTCCACCTGATCGCGAAATTCGTCCACACGGGCGTCGACCATCTGCTGGTCATAAGAATCATATTTATACATAAAATCAGATCACCCAGTCGATGGCTTGGGGGTCGGCAGGTTTCAAAGTCAGGTCGGGCCGCACTGTGGGGCCAAGGGCGCGAACCCGGTCCTTGATATGGGCGGGGCGGGGGATGCCGTCCGCCATTTCAGCGGCAACAACATAGGGGACGTTGACGCGGCGCGCGGCTTCTTCGCGGGCAAGAATAGTTTCCGCTTCCTCGCCCGCATCGACCGCGTCCTCTACATGGCGGGACCAGCCACGTCCGTCCCACCACACGACATCGCCGGTTTTCAAATCGTTTCCGGTCAGTATCTTCACTGCGTTTTCTCCAGAGCAGTACGGGCCAGAACGGCATCCTCGCGCGCGGTCACTTCGCCGATCACGATCAGGGCCGGGCTTACCACATTCTCGGCCGTGACGAGGCCGGGCAGGCCAGCGAGGATTCCGCGAAGCACACGCATTTGCGGGCGGGCACCGTTTTCGATGACAGCCACCGGCGTTTCGGGTGCAAGCCCGTCTTCCATCAGTTTTTCAGCGATTTGCGGGGCAGTCTTCACGCCCATATAAATCACCAGCGTTCGGCCGGGACCGGCAAGGCCAGCCCAGTTCTGATCCTTCAATCCTTTGCACTGGCCAGCCACGAATGTGACGATGCTGGCAGCGTCGCGGTGGGTCAATGCAATCTGTGCTGCGGCCGCCGCGCCATTGGCGGCGCTGATGCCGGGGACGATTTCAACGGCGACCCCTTCAGCACGGGCAGCTTCGGCCTCTTCGCCGCCGCGCCCGAAGACCAGCGGATCGCCGCCCTTCAGGCGCACGACATCGTGGCCGGCGCGTGCCTCGCGTACCAACAGGGCATTGATGCCTTCCTGGGCAAGCGTATGGTTGCTGCGCTGTTTGGCGACAGAAATGAGTGTCGCATCATCACGCGCGAGTTCAAGAACAGCCGGATCGACAAGCCCGTCATGCACTATCAGTGATGCGCGCTCGATCAGGCGGGCGGCGCGCAGGGTCAGCAGGTCGGGATCGCCCGGGCCTGCGCCGACAAGATATATGGTTCCGGTTTGTGCCATGCATCTGCAAATGCGCTCCACCGGTCCGCTTCGCCAGTGAGAATGGATGCCAGCGCGGGAAGCAGAAATTTTGAAAGACCGCGTTTGCGCCCGCCAAGGTTATCTTCGCAGCTTAGGTCATGCGGTCAGGCGGTCAGTCTTCCTGATCGGTCGCCTTGGCGTTCTGTTCACCGACACGCTGGGAAATGGCCGCCACCAGTTGATCGAACTGGGCATTGCCGCGCAGATTGAGGTCGCGCTGAGGGAAGGGAATTTCGATGCCTTCCTCCTGAAACAGATACCACAGCTTCTTGAGAACGGCGGACTTGATGTTGCCCACACCGTCCTCGGGATCGGAAATCCAGCAGTGGATGATGAAATTGACCGAACTGTCGCCATAGCCATCCAGCCATACGGTGGGAGGCGGGGTTTTCTTGATCCGCTTTACCGATTTGGCCGCTTCCAGCATCAGCCGCTCACCAACCTCGAGATCGCAATTGTAACTGATGCCGACGGGCACCTGCACACGGACATTTTTGCTGGAGTAGGACCAGTTCTCCACCTGGTTAATCATCAGGTTCTCGTTCGGAATAAGATATTCCTTCTGGTCCCTTGTGGTGATGGAGACCGCACGAATGCCGATTTTCCGGATTTGCCCGAAAGTGGACGCCCCCGCCTGATCGGCCACTGCAATCACGTCACCCGGCTTGATGGATTTGTCCATCAGAAGGATAATACCCGCGATCAGATTACCGAAGGTTTTCTGCAGACCGAAACCAATGGCAAGGCCAAACGCACCGGAGAACACCGCAAGTGCAGTAAGATCGATACCCAGCAAATCAATGCCGATGAAAAATGCGCCTGCCCAAATCGCGATGGTGACCAGTTTCTCACTGAGCAACCTTTGGGTTTCATCCAAACGGGTAAAACGCGCGAGCAGTTTGTGAATCAGCTTGGTCATGCCCCACGCAAGCACGATGACCACGATGATGACCCCGAGCACTACCAATCCGTCCCACAGCGAAATTCGCGTGGAGCCAATTTCGAAGGCCATCGCGTCGAGCGTTTCGACCATTCCGCCAACAGTTTCGCTGCGCTCGCTGACGGCTTCTTTCAGCTCGTCCGATGAACCGATGGCCTCGACAGGTTCGGGTTCAACGGTTGCTGCGGGTTCCGGGATTGCCAACAATGGCTCACCGGTTTCGGGGTCAAGGACTGGTTCGCCTGTTTCAGGGTCGAGAACAGGGACCGGTTCCTGTGACGGAACGCCGGTCATCTGTTCGCCCGTTTCGGGGTCGATCAGCGGCTCGCCTGTGCGTGGATCCAGCAGCGGCTTGGGTTCGGGTCCCGTGGGTTCCGGCAGCACAGTCGCTTGATTTGGGGATGTCGCAGTCATTCAATATCCATTGCGGCAAAGGCCTGTTTGCAGTCTGCAATCAGATCATCTGTATCTTCAAGCCCGATCGAAAGGCGAATGCCCAATCGGTCACCAGTCTCGTCCGCATTCCAGCGGACAGGGGGCCAGTCACTGGCTGTACGGATATCCTCCGGATCAAACGGCAGGGCCAGGCTTTCATACCCGCCCCAGCTGTAGCCGATGCCGAAATGCTCTAGCGCGTCGACGAACCGGCTGCGATGCTGCGGCGTTCGGCCTTTCAAAATAAAGGTAAACAATCCGCAGCCGCCGGTAAAATCGCGTGCCCACACATCATGACCGGGTGATCCGGCCAGTGGCGGGCACAGGACATGGGCAACTTCCGAACGCGTCTGCAACCATTTGGCAATGGCCAGTGCGCTCTGCGTGCTATGGTCCAGACGCACCTTCATAGTCCTGAGCCCGCGCAGGGCGAGAGCTGCGTCGTCGGGCGAGACAACCTGCCCCATTTTCTGCGCTGTACGCTTCAGGCGGGGGAAATATTTCGCGCCTGCACTGGCCGAACCCATCAGCAGATCAGAATGCCCGCCGACATGCTTGGTCAGCGACATAATGGAAATATCGCAGCCCCGTTCCAGTGCGGGAAAGCCGATCGGGGAAGCCCAGGTGTTGTCGATCAGCGAAATCACTCCGTGCTGGCGGGCAATTGCTGTGAGTGCGGGCACATCGCACACTTCCATTGTCAGGCTGCCGGGGTTTTCAAACAGAACGGCCTTGGTCCGCTCGCATATTTGATCGGCGAACCCGTGTGTATCCATCGGATCGAAAAAGCGCGGCTCGACGCCAAAATCAGCGAGCAATCCCGTCGCCATGCTGCGGCTGGGGTCGTAGGCATTATCTGTCACCAGCAACACATCGCCGGGGCGAAGCACGGCCATCAGCGCACCGGCGATTGCGGCGACCCCGCTGGGGTAGAGAACCGTTCCGGCAGCACCGGGCTCGATATCGGTCAGGGCTTCCGAAAGCGCCCATTGGGTGGGAGAACCGTGACGGCCATAGAAGAATTGCCCGTCACCAATCTTGCCCAGCGCTTTCTTGCGTTCTGCATCAGTGGCAAACAGATGCGTGGATCCGCGCCAGACGGGCGGGTTTACGACCGGCGCGGTCCATTCTGCGCGGCGGCCACCCTCCGCCAGTCGCGTGGCGATGCCTTTGTTCTTTTTCTTGTCCTTGCCTGCGCCTTTGGTCACTGCGCCGGCCCTTGTTCTTTCGGCGTCGCGGGGTCGGCGCCCCATTCCGACCAGCTGCCATCGTATAAGGCCACTTCGGGCGCTCCGAGCAGTGCGAGAGCAAAAGCCAGTACCGAAGCGGTTACTCCGCTACCGCAGCTGGTCACCACCGGTTGCTGCGGATCGATGCCTGCCTGTCGGAATGCATCGGCCAGTTCGGGCACGGGCAGGAATGTCCCGTCGCTGGCGAATAGCTGGGTGAAGGGCAGGTTCTTCGCGCCCGGAATATGCCCGCCCGCGAGGTTGTGCACGGTGTCCGCAATCTCTCCGGTAAAACGCCCTTTATCGCGGGCATCGACCACCTGTTCCTTATGCGCGGCAAGATTATCCAGCATTTCGTCCTTGCTGCGGATACGGCCGCGGGACGGGGCGAGAGGGCGCTTTGCACCGGCTTCTGGCGTATCGGTGCCGCTCTCGATAGCGCGGTCTTCAGCCCGCCATTTGCTCAGCCCGCCATCCAGCACTGCGACGTCTGTTACACCGTGCAGATCGAGCAGATACCAAGCTCTACAAGCGGTGTGCAGGTTGCTGTCATCATACAGCACGATGCGATCCCCGGGCCGTGCGCCCAGCGCACTCAGGTGTTCGGCAACACGCACGCTATCGGGAACTTTGCCGGGCAGGCTGGATGCCGGATCGTGCAGAGATGCGAGGTCCAGAAACCGTGCGCCGGGAATGTGGGCTGCGGCGAATTCTGCACCCGCATCGCGGCCAGCATCTGGCAGATGCAGCGATGCATCGAAGATCACCAGATCGGCCTGGCCGGATGCATACGCCAACCACTTAGTTGAAACCAGTTTTTCCATAAAGCAGGTGCTACCTGTACGAAGTGCGCCAGTCGATAAGGCGAGTTGAAATGGTCCCGCAGCCGCTTATCCGCTTGCTCAGCCTAAAGCGCGGCCTACGACTTCGCCGTAAATTTGCGGCGGCGCGTTGGCGAGGAAGGGGGTGGGCTTGCCTCCGCTGCGTTCCGGGGGATGCCCGACCAGCACTGTGGAGGCGAGCGGAGCAGTGCCGTCGCCTGCGAATCGAATGCGCAGCAGCGGAATGAAGACGATGGTGTTGCCTTGCCGGATACCCTCGATCTCCGGCAGTTCGCGCCGCACCTGCAGTGTTACTTCGCGGCATTCGCCCGGGGCAAGAGTGCCCATTTCTTCCAGTTCTTCCAGATCGGCCGCGGCATTGGCCAGCTGCTCACCCAGCGGCTTGCCTCTGGATGCGCCTACCAGATCGCCTTGCAAGACGGCATTGTCGATCGGTTCCGTCCCGCGATTGGTCACAGTGATCTGCGCAGTGACGGTAATCGCGCGTATGCTGCGCTGCATCCGAACGACCTTCGTTTTCAGGCCGAGCGGCGCAATCAGGCGACTGCCCTGGGACGATGCCTTCGCAGCAGGTGCGAAAGCAGGGGAGTGGGAGGGAACATGGTTGTCCTGTGGCGCCCATTCCGGCTGCGGTTCTGCTTCAAGTTCGGACTCCGGCGAAGGTAAAGTCTCGACCTCGGACTCGTCAGCGGGCGCGCGCGCTGCGGCAGGCATCAGGCCTGGCGAGGCTTTCGGTACTGCCACGATAGGGGCTTCCGCACGTTTGCGGCGGAAGATGAACATTGCTGCAGCCAAAGCAGCGATGGCAGCCAAAGCGGCGATCATCCACCACCACCAGGAAGGGGTCGCGGGTTCTGCGGAGCTGGTCTGCGTCCCGCTTTGCGCCTCGATCGATCCCGGCGCCGTCGGCAGGGCGGACGCATCGCTGACGGTTTCTGCTTCGTCTGCGCCAGAGCCATCAGCGGAGACAATCGGATCGGTGATCGAAGGTCCGTCAGGAGCTATGCCTGTGCCTGGCTGGCGAACCTGCTGCGCTGGAGAAATTGTGCCCCTGTCCGGCGCTGTCTGCGGCGTTGGCGCGGGAACCGCTTGGGTCCGGGATGGCCGGGGCGCAGGCGTGCGTATCGTCGGCGCCTGTGTCGCGGACTGCGAGGGGCGGCCCGTGGGGGCAATGGTCGGTGATGTGGTGGGGGACGGGCCGGGTGCGGCCTCCTGCCCGATAACGCGGGGCCCCACAGGCACGATGCCGCTATCGTCGACCGGACCCTGTACCTGACCGCTGCCAGTGGGCAAGGGGGAGGGCGTGGCGCTCTCGGGAAGATTGAATCCACCCTGCTGCTGGGCAAGAGCGGGGGATGCACAAAGAAGTGCCAGAGAAGCGGAAAACGCTCGGATCATGGGGTTGGACATAGCTGGATCGAAATGGTGCTGGATCGGTTTGGTTTCGGTTCAATATCGGACGGTACTGGGCCCTAAGCAAGGGCTGCACTGAATAGGCGCTGAAACGTAACCGTCAAACCGCCGACTTGTCTCGGGCGTATGATAAAGGCACAGGCGCTGCATGAGCGACACACATCAACCAACTGACACACTCCATCTGGGCCAGCAAAGTGCGCTGCCTGCATCACCGCAAGAAGCGAAACTGGACTATCCGGCGAACCCGCGCCCCGATGCACTGTATCTGGTGCGCTTCGCCGCGCCGGAGTTTACGTCGCTGTGCCCGGTTACCGGCGCACCGGATTTCGCACATCTCGTGATCGATTACGCTCCGGGCCAGACGATCGTGGAATCGAAGAGCCTGAAGCTGTTCCTCGGGTCGTTCCGCAATCACAACGGTTTTCACGAAGATGTGACAGTCGGCATAGGGCAGCGGTTGGCAGACGAAATGAAGCCCCGCTGGCTACGCATAGGCGGTTACTGGTACCCGCGCGGCGGCATCCCGATCGATGTGTTCTGGCAGACCGGTACTCCGCCCGAAGGCCTGTGGGTGCCGGAGCAAGGTGTGGCAGGATATCGCGGTAGGGGATGAAATGGATTGGTATTGGGGCCCGTCCATGGCGCGGTATCCCCGCACCTGCCAAACATAGCATTGCCCCGCTGAAACAGAGCACCCGGACTTTGTCGGCATAGAACTGAACCCTATGTGCGCTGGTCCCGGAAAGTATCTAGGTAAAAGTTTCTCGCCAGTCGTTTGGTGCAGTAAGCTGCCGTGTGATCCGGCCATCTGCGGAAAGGCCGGACGCGAGATGCGTCAGTAATTTCGTTTTCCCGCGACAAATACCGGCATTCCCGGATGCTACATATCAAATGTGATATGCTTGGACCCGTATACAGCCTAGGAGCCAGCACAAGATTGCAATATATTTCCGAGGCTTAATGACCGAAATAGGACGCCGTGAAGAATATCGAGAACCGATCGAGGTTTGGGGGTCCTATCGCAACGGGCGCGGGCAATCGCGTGATGTCCACCTGCGCGATCTCACGCCGCTGGGTTGCCAGTTTTACGATAAATTCGGTAATCTAAGTGTGGACTCCGAACTGGTCATGAAAATCGATACGTTTGGCGCAATCGCAGCAATCGTCCGATGGGCGCATAATGAAAGGGTCGGTGTGGAATTCCGTTCGCCTTTGCATATTGCCATTTTCGATCATTTGAAGGCGAAATAGGCGGGCATTCTGCGGCATCATTGATTTCCAAAGAAATTTGATTTGCCCATCGAATTGGTTGCGCGGTTTGTTATAGTACTGGGGTTCCGCGCACAAAATCAATGCGCAAAACGGCATTAGAGTTTGTCAGATACAAACATCTGTAACCGGATCATTAGCTTTAAGGCCCCTACCGGCGCGAAAAAGTCAGTCAGGCGAGCGCTCAATATCATTTATGGGCTGCTGCGAAGCAGATCCTTCAAAACAGTCGGTATGAAATCTAATTAAACAGGATTAATTATTTAATTGAATGGAGCGCGGCAGACGCACCAGCCGACGCCGATTGTGCCACCGCGGCCGTATAAAATGCTCTTCGCATAGTAAAAACAACAGTCTTGGTATTGCCCATTATAGACTTACCAAAGCTTCCATATTGGCCATTTTCATATGCACCATTCCTCCGGCCAGACAAATGGCAACCAGATGAGTGCGGTTTCGCGCGTGAAGCTTCAAGCGACAGTTTTCCAGATGCCGCTCGACTGTACGTGGTGCGATCGCAAGTTTCTGTGCGATTTCTTTTGCTGAAAACCCCAGCGCCGAAAGCTCGACGATCTCGTGTTCTCGCAATGTCAGTGAAAAGGATGAATGATAAGTCAAAAACGCCTCCCTCTTATCCCGAATTATTCCGAGACTACTAAGTAGGCGACCCTCGCTTTTCAAAACGAATCAGTTGGTCTGATTTTTCTGGTACATTAACTGCAGGCAGAAAAGAGTCAAAATAGTTCTGCACGCTGAAGTGCTGTTACGCATAATAAATATTTGTAAGTAGTTGTGATTATAGAGTTATAGTTCCAGAGATCTAGCCGTCAAATGGTTAATTTTTCCGATGGAAAACTCCTATGCAAAATGCACAGGACGTTTTCACGGATATGATTATCCAATGTTCGAGCGCACTTTAATGATCGTGGAACAGGGGTGGGCAAATACTTCTATTTCGAGCGCAATCCGTTCCGCGTTTACTTTAACAAACGTATGGAGATTGAAGATGTCGAAAATGAAACTTCTTGTCGCTGCTGCAGTTCCCGCAGCCCTTATTGCCGCCCCGGCCGCCGCGCAGGACAGCGAAAGCTATGAAATCGCACTGAGCGGTTCCGTCGCTAGCGTCTGCGATATCACCCCGGAAGGAGCTGGCAGCTACAACGTCGATATGCTCGACACGAACAATCAGGGTTTCCTGATCGTCGCGTTCTCGTGCAACTCGCCTTACATCGTCACTCTTGAATCGGCGAATGGTGGCATGGAGCACCAGGAAAGTGGCGGCTCGGTTTTGATCGACTATGATGTCGAAGCCACCTTTGGCGGTTTTGGCACAGTGAATTCCGCTGTGATGGCCGGTAGCCCCCAGACCATCGTAACCGAAACGAACTGGGCCAACATTCTCACCAACGGCGGTGTCCGTTCGGGGAATATGGATCTCCAGTTCGGTTCGCTGGCGGAATATGCGGTGGCCGGTACGTATGAAGATACGCTGACCATTGCCGTGACCGCCCAGCTCTGAAGCTGATGCGGTTCGCTGGGTCCGGGGCGATGTATCGTCCCGGACCCATTTCGTTTCACAAATACATTTCTCGGGGGGCTCCGATGAAAAATGCTGCCAAATCTTTGCAAGCCATTCTGGCACTGCTGCTTGCCTGCACGGTTCCGGGACTGGTTCACGCCTATGAACTCGAGCCGATTGTCGTCCAGCTGGCACCTGCTGGCAATGGTTCGGTGCAGTCGATGACCGTCACCAACACCCACGACGTTCCCATTGCGATCGAGGTGGCGGTGTATCGCAGGGAGCAGAATGTCGACGGAACCGAAGAGCGAGAAGAGGAACTGGAGGACATTCTCCTGACGCCCCCTCAGATGGTGATAGCGCCAGGCGCCAGCCAGACTTTCAAGGTCCGCTACGTCGGACCGCAAGATGTCCAGCGCGAGCGGACCTACCGCGTCGTGACCGAGCAACTGCCGATACGCCTTAAAGAGGAACAGCGCGACGACTTTAGCGCACAGGTGTCGATGCGGTATCGTTACGAAGCGGCGCTGTACGTGGTCCCTCCTCAACGCGAACCGGCCTTCCGGCTTCTTGACGCCAAACCGGTTGAGGCAAACGGTGAACGTTTCCTGGAGCTCGACATTGCAAGCGAGGGCAATATGCGAGCCATACTTCAGGACCCGCGCCTTACGCTGGAGGGTGCAAGCGGTTCGACGACCCTCTCTGGCGAAGAAATCGGCGCTCTCGAAGGCTTGAACATCTTAGCCGGCAATCACCGGCAGGTTCGTTTGCCCTGGCCTGAAAGCGTTCCTTTCGGCGAGGTGGAAACATCGCTCGAAGCACGTTTGCTAATCCTGCAGTGAGTTGGGCTGATGAGCGAGCGATCCGGTTTTCATACCCTGCTCCTCCTGACCACTGCGTTATACGCAACGGGAGCATCGGCCACAGCACGCCTTCCCTACGATAATGTAACCAGCAATCCAGTCAGGCCAGGGGCTGTGATCACAATGCCCCCCCAACCGGAAAGCGGGGACGCGAATGTCGCCCCTGCGGCTTCCGGTAACAACGCGCCCGACACGGGGCCGGAACGGGGGGAGGAGGACGAACCCTCGCAAGAACCATCCGCCACATCCCCTGATGATCGCTCTATCGACGACATCTATCGCGATGTTTTCGGCGCTGACCGTCCGGCACTAGCAAGTGACGAATACGTAGTTCGCCTGAACGGTATCAATGTCGGAAGCTTCCGCCTGCAACCGCCCGATCCGCGAGCTGAGGAGGGCTGGATCGAGGGCCAGTTCGTCGTCACTATGATCATCCCCAACCTCATTCCCGAAATGGTGGGGCGGTTCGCAAGCTTTGGCGCGGACGACCAGATTTCATTTTCGTCTCTCAGGACAGCCGGGCTGAATGTGGAATTCGATCGGCAGCGACTCGTACTGGAAGTCAGCCTTCCTCCTCAGATGCGAAACAGGCAGTTGATCAACCTGCGCGCCCGTGCACGCGAAGCCAGCCTCGATCATGTGAAAAGAGCGCGTATTTCCGGTTACCTCAATATGCGGGCAGGCGTGGATCTGCTGGAAGATTCACGCAACCGCGACACCGGCATTGATCGGACAGCGATCGATTTCGACGCAGCCCTGAGGCTTGGGCCGTTCGTTCTGGAAGGCGAAGTCGACTACGACGACAGACGAACCGAGCGGCGCTGGCGGCGCGACGATGTCTTGCTGAGCTACGACGACCGGGAATCCCTGGTCCGCTATGAAGTTGGCGATCTCAGTATTGGAAGGCGGCCTTTCCAGGGATCTCCGCGCATTGCAGGCGTGGCGGCTTTCCGGAAATTCTCTATCAATCCGTACCTCAATTACCGGCCGGTCACGAGCAGGGATTTCGAGCTGGAGCAGGGCGCGCGGGTGGAAGTTTTTGTCAATAATCTTCCCCTGCGTACAATCGACCTTCCGTCCGGGAGATACCGACTGCAAGACTTTTCCCTGATCCCGTCGGCCATCAACGATATCCGACTTCTGGTGACTTACCCCAGCGGCCGGGTAGAAGAACTTCTTTTTCCGGCGTTCTACGATTTTGAACTGCTGGATGAAGGGATACGGGATTTCGGCCTCAATGTGGGCGTACCCTACACTGTGCAGAATGGACGACGGGACTATGATTTCGGTAACTACAATATTCTTGGCTATTACCGTCAGGGCTTGACGGAAACCTTCACTGGAGGAGCCAGTATCGAGGTTGACGAGACATTTGCGACGCTGGGTCTCGAAGCGATTTGGGCGTCTCCTATCGGAACCTTCGCTCTGAATGCGGGCAACGATATGCGAAATCCCGGCTTGGACAGCGGACAGGCGGCTTTGCAGTACCGGTGGCGCGACGCAGACCGCAACCGTGACCGGACGATCGATGCCTTCGTTCAACTGTCAGGGCGGGATTACCGGACGCTGGATCAGCTTTTCGGTGACAATCTGATCAAAATGCAGGCCCGTGTTCGTGCCGGTCAGTATATCGGCGGCAACGTTCGGGCGCAGCTATTTGCCGGCTACGAGAGCTACCACCCGGATATTGCGGACAGCTATTCAGCAGGGTTGAGCCTGACCGGCGGTTTCGGACGCTTCCAGCTGGGCGGGTCAATCGAATACCGCAAGGATGGCGACAGCAGTGGACTGGTCGGGCAAATATCCTTCACGACCAGTTTTGGAAAAACGTCGGCCCTTGGTAACTATTCCACCGACGACAATGCGATGCGCGCCCAGTTCACCCGGATCGAGCCTTATGGAATTGGGGCTGTTACAGCCGGCGGAATCGCAGAACGGACCGATCGCCGTGATCGGCAGAGCCTCCGGTTCGGCTATGTGGGAAACAGGTTCGAAGCCGGTGTCCAGCAACTGGCCAACAATTACTTCACCGATGATGCGGATTCGTCCCTTCTTACCGAATTCAGGTTGGGCACGGCTCTGGTCATGGCCGATGGCCGCTTCGCGCTGTCGCGGCCGGTGAGCAACAGTTTCGCCATCTTCAGCGGGGAGAGCGGCGATATCGCTGTGGATCCGCAGACCCGTCTGGGTAGCGTGGAAAGTCGCTATATCGCTCGAAGTGGAGACCTGGGTCCGGCGGTCGTCAACAATATGACGCCGTATTACAATCGAATTATCCGCGTCGATCCGAAGGAGGTTTCACAGGTGTCGAGTGTTGCGAACAGCCTGTTCGCCCTCAATCCCGATTACAGGTCGGGCTACACCATCACGCTGGAGGAGACGGGCAGCGTCGCGATGATCGGCAATCTGGCCGACATAGAAGGCAACCCGGTAGAGCTCGCAACCGGGACCTACCGCGTCAGTGGACGGGAAGATGCAGGCGAACCGCATAATATCTTCACCAACCGAAGCGGCCGCTTCTATCTCGATGGTATCGAACCAGGAGACTCAATCGAAATAACGTTGTCCGGAAAACGTTCGACTTACCGGATCGATGTGCCTGAAAATGCCCAGGGCCTTGTCTCGATCGAAAACGTCATCCGTCCCGCTGGCAATGCGGAATCACTTGTGCCCCCAATATCAGGAGAAGATCGATGAAACGCCCGCCACTGTTTTTCGCCATCTTGAGTTTAGCGCTGCTGCCTAGCGGCTTGCTAGCTCAGGAAGATATGCTCCTCTCTGCAGCAGAGGGGGAATGCGAACTGTCCATTGCAGGGGAAAGCAATGTCGAGTGGGATGGACCTTACGGCCGCGGCTACGACGTTTTTGACGAGACTGTAGCGTATGAAACCATTGAGACCGTAGTGCAGCACACCGGCGGGCCTTGCAGGTTCGTCCTGACGGCAACGCCGGTATCGTCTGGTGGGCGCGCAGTACTGGCAAACGGCACCGCGCAACTGGAATACGATGTCCTGCGTGAAACTACTGGCCCATCGGTTCTGTCCGGAAGCCTCGAAGGCACACCCAGTACTCGTATCGGAGGAACATTCGGGTCGGGTGAAAGCTTGGCCACCGCCCTGCTGAGCGTTTATATTCAGCCCTTGCAATTCGTTGAGAGCGGGACTTTCGATGGCCAGTTTATCCTGCGATTGTATAGGGAAAATGGTGCTAGTCTGGAACTGGAAGACGAAAAGCCTGTCACCATTATCGCTCCGGTTGCCGCCCGTCTTCGTATCGACGCGCCGGATTTTGCGAACGGCTCTACAACCGCTTTAATCGATCTCGGAGAGTTGAGTGACGGTGCGCGCAAAGATGTGGCTTTCGATATTCGCAGCAACAGCCGCGTCAATGTCGCGTTGTCTTCATCCAATCGCGGCGAACTGGCGCACGAAGCTGCGCAGATATCCATTCCCTACCGCGTGAGCGGAGGTGGCCAACTGGCAGACCTGTCCGGCACGACCCGCACACGGATCGGATCGTCACTGGCTGGACGGGCCTTCGCTGTAGAAATAGATGTGCCGCCGGGATCGTATCTGGCCGGCCAGTACTCCGATGTGCTCACCGTAATTTTTACGACTGAGTGACATAGGTCTTTTGCAAGAAGCCAGATCGAGTAAGGCGCCGGTTGCTCCAGACGATCCAGCGTGATGGCATCGGTACTGTATTCCGCTCTCGGTTTAAAAAACGCCCTTTCTCAATTGCTTTCCTTGCTCCGAAATTGAGCGCCGGGTCAGATAGCCTTCTGGTTCACCCGCGCAGATAGCTCTTGGGCACTTTCTTTCCGCTCGCTGTAACGATCAAGCAGGTAAGATTTACTGTCGCAGGTAAGCAGGGTGAACTTCACCAGTTCCTCCATGACATCCACCATCCGGTCGTAGAAAGGTGACGGCTTCATCCGGCCTTCCTCATCAAATTCCAAGAAAGCCTTGGGGGTCGAGGACTGGTTCGGAATGGTAAGCAGCCGCATCCAGCGCCCGAGAATGCGAAGCTGGTTTACCGCGTTGAAGCTTTGCGAGCCGCCGCTGACCTGCATTACAGCCAGCGTTTTGCCCTGCGTGGGTCGTACACCGCCCAATGAAAGCGGAATCCAGTCAATCTGCGTTTTCATGATCCCGGTCATCGCGCCGTGCCGTTCGGGCGAACACCACACCATCCCTTCTGACCAGGTGACCAAGTCGCGCAGTTCCTGCACCTTGGGATGGCTGTCCTCCGTATCATCCGGCAGCGGCAGACCGGATGGTGAAAATGTGCGCGTTTCGGCTCCGAGCCGCGTGAGAATGCGAGTGGCTTCTTCTGTCATCAAACGACTGAAGGACCGTTCCCGCAGCGATCCGTAGAGCAGCAGTATGCGCGGGGGATGTTCTGCCCGTTCCGGACAGAGGAGGCTGTTCCGATCTATCGGCTGGAAATGCCTGTCTTCCAGATTGGGCATGTCAGTCAACGCGATTACCCTCCGCATCGATCAGTTGCGTACCGTCTTCCTTTACCATCGGACCCGGTGGCAGGCGGCTTAGCAGATCGAGCACTTTTTCGCTCGGGCGGCAGAGGCGGACGCCTTTCGGGGAGCAGACGATAGGGCGATTGACCAGCACAGGATGCTCCAGCATCGCGGCCAGAATCGCCTCGTCATCAACCGCCGGATCAAGGAGGCCAAGTTCTTCCGCCGGGGATTTTGTGGTCCGCAATGCCGTGCGCGGTGTCAGATCGGCAGCGGCGAACAATGCCAGCAGTTGCGGACGGGTCCAGCCCGTCTCCAGATATTCGATCACCATCGGCGTCTCGCCCGATGCCTCGATGATCGCCAGCACATTGCGCGACGTGCCGCAATCGGGATTGTGATGAATGAGTATGCTCATGATGTTTCTCTGTCGGATGAAAACCAGTGCCTGGTCCGGTTGGCGAAGGCGACGAGCGACAGCATCACCGGCACTTCCACCAGCACGCCGACGACTGTGGCCAATGCCGCACCGGAGCCAAGCCCGAACAAGCCAATCGCCATCGCCACCGCCAGCTCGAAAAAATTAGAGGTGCCGATTAGCGCACAGGGCGCAGCCACATCGAACGGGATGCGCCACGCTCGCGCCGCGCCGTAGGCAAGCAGGAAGATACCATAGGTCTGGATCAGAAGCGGCACCGCTATCATGGCAATGACCAGAGGACGGTCCAAAATGACCTCTCCCTGAAAGCCGAACAGAAGCACAACCGTAAACAGGAGCCCCATGATCGAGAATGGTTGCACGCGTGCTTTGAACGCATCCACCGCCGTCTCACCCTTCCTCCCCACCAGTGCACGGCGAGTGATATATCCGGCCACTAATGGCAGCATGACATACAGCCCAACCGAGAGCAGCAGTGTGTCCCACGGCACCACGATATTGGTAACGCCCAGCAAAATGGCCACGATCGGGGCGAAGGCGAACACCATGATGATGTTGTTCGCACTCACCTGCACCAGCGTGTAATTGGGGTCACCGCAGGTCAGGTTCGACCAGACGAACACCATTGCAGTACATGGCGCTGCACCCAGCAGGATGACGCCCGCAATATGGGCCTGCGCATCGTCCGGTGGAATCAGGCCGGCGAAGATGTATTCGAAAAACAACACGCCCAATGCAGCCATAGTGAAGGGCTTGATCAGCCAGTTCACGATCAGCGTCACGACCAGCCCTTTGGGCTTCTCTCCCACCTTCCGCAGCGAGCCGAAATCCACGCTCACCATCATCGGATAGACCATCGCCCAGATCAGTACCGCGACGGGCAGATTGACCGATGCGATTTCTAACGATGCGAGTGCAGCGAACAGATCGGGCAGCAGATTGCCCAACAGCAGTCCGGTGGCAATCGCCAGGGCTACCCATACCGACAGCCAGCGTTCGAACGTACCCAGCCCTGCCGCAGCGGGAAATGAAGTGTCGGTCATGGGCTTATCCTAGCAGCAGACAATTTCATTGATTACGGGCTGGCACAGTTCCGGCTGGCCGCCGCAGCAATCTTCCATCAGGAAAGCCAGCAGTTCGCTCATCCCGTCCATATCAGCGTAATAGCGGATGCTGCGCCCCTGACGCTCGCTGCGGATCAGGCCAGACTGGGCCAGGATCGATAGGTTTGCCGACATCGTATTCTGCCGCACATCCAACGCATCGCTAATTTCTCCCGCCAGCATGCCTTCACCCCCCGCCTTCACCAGCAGACGGAAAACATCGAGCCGGGTCGATTGACCAAGGGCAGCGAAAGCCATTAAAGCAGCATTCTTATCCACATATCATGAAATAACGATATATGGATAAGAATCAAGAGATATTTTCAGCAATGGAAAGACCGTATTCGAAGACGGAACTGAGTTGTTACTCAAAGGCTGCATGCCACGGTTTGTAGTCGGAACCGGACTGACTGCTATCGGCCAACTTCTGGACAAAGGAGGATCCACCCTTTGCCTTAGCTATTGGGTGCTTCAGCTTGTCGATCAGATAAATGGTTTCAATTCGCAGCAGCTGCTATGTGCTTGCCATAGGCAGACTTCGCGAAGAGCGCTTTCTTATCTGCTGATAAAATGGTGCCGGCTAGAGGATTCGAACCCCTGGCCCCCTGATTACAAATCAGGTGCTCTACCAACTGAGCTAAGCCGGCACGTTTGTTTTGCTCAAACACCTGGCTGCTTGAGGCCAAGAGGCTTTTTCGCCCCACCGCTTCGTTATTTGCGGGCAGGCTGCAAGCGCCTTTGGCTTAAGTAACGCCGAAGGTCCAGCCCTCGGTTTGCGCAATTTGTGCGGTCAGACCGTTCGGCGTCCATCGCGCAGGGTCGTTGGCGACTTTGCGTAACCATGCGGCAGTGATGATTGCATCGCTGCTGTGATCGTCAATCGGGCCGTTACCGCCGAGACCGGGGGAGCCGAGAGTATGCAATGCATCGTCAAGTTCGGTACGGTCGCGGATTTTTGAGCGACTGGCAGTGCGGCCGGCTTCGATTGCGGCGAGGCTCGTATAAATTTCGCAGATGACAGACCCGGATGACGGCAAAGTATCGATGGGCCAAACCGGCACTGCGCCTTGCAAGGCGTGCAGTACGCGCATCCCGGTAAGACTGGATTTGCCTACCTGCGCCGCCCCGACAAGGTTGAAATTGGAGTAAGGCTTCAGACCCATTTCGCCCTGCCGCAATTCGGTGACGCGGAAGCGGCCGCGACCATGCATCGCCCCGTCGCAGCGGAAGGCAGCGCCTTCGCGGCCAGCATGTCTTCGGAAATAAGCGCTCAGCGCGTCGTCATCGACAAACGAGTTGGCCCCCAGATGGAGATCATCGGCGCAGATTTGGTCGATTTGTGCCCACAACGCTTTGGCACCGTGTGGTCCGTCGGGGAGGCCGGGAAAAAATGCTCCGCAATCGGCGAATGGCAGCGATATGCCCAGATCCATCCCCACCAGCGTACCGGATGGAAGATCGCGCAATATACCCAGCACCTCCGCCCGCGACCACTTTAGACCCCGCTCGACCAGCACCGGTACCCCGCCATCGCTTCCGGCGATGGCCAGCGCGATACCGGCGTGACGCTCCCCCGTGGCGCCTGACCAGTCGATGGCAAGGAACTGGTCAAAGCGTGCCATTATCGCTCGGTCCGCAATTTGTCCCAGTAGTCCAACCGTTCGCGTATTTTGCGCTCGAACCCGCGTTGCACCGGTTTGTAATACTCCTGCGCTTCCATATCTTCGGGCCAGTAGTTGTCGCCCGAGAAACCGTCATCCGCGTCGTGGTCGTAGCTGTAGCCTGCGCCGTAACCGACATCCTTCATCAGCTTGGTCGGGGCGTTGACGATATTCATCGGCGGCATCAGGCTGCCGGTTTCCTTGGCGCTGCGCCATGCGGCTTTCTGTGCGGCATAGACGGCGTTCGATTTGGGCGCGGTGGCAAGATAGAGGCAGGCCTGCGCCAGCGCCAACTCGCCTTCGGGAGACCCTAGAAATTCATACGCTTCGCGCGCTGCATTGCATTGAACCAGCGCGTTCGGATCGGCGAGGCCGATGTCCTCCACCGCCATACGGATCAGACGGCGGGCGAGGAAAAGTGGTTCCTCGCCCGCTGTCAACATTCTCGCGAGGTAATACAGCGCCGCCTGCGGATCGGAGCCGCGGACCGATTTATGCAACGCACTGATCAGGTTGTAATGCCCTTCGCGGTCCTTGTCGTACACCGCCACGCGGCGTTGCAGGAACCCGCCGAGAGCGGCTGGATCAAGCGGCGCATCGATCTTTGCATTGTACAGCGTTTCTGCCTGATTGAGCAGAAACCGCCCGTCGCCATCTGCGCTAGCCACCAATGCGGCGCGCGCGGCTTCTCTCAGGGGGAGGGGGCCTTCCAGCCCTTCCGCCCGATCGAGCAATTTCTCCAGCGCATTTGCATCCAGACGGTGCAGGATCAGCACCTGTGCGCGGCTGAGCAAGGCTGCATTCAATTCAAAGCTGGGGTTCTCTGTCGTTGCTCCGACCAGCGTAACCGTTCCGCGTTCCACGAAGGGCAGGAAGCCGTCCTGCTGCGCCCGGTTGAAGCGGTGAATTTCGTCCACAAAGAGTAATGTTCGTTGGCCCGCCTGCGCGGCCTTGTCTGCCGCTGCGAAGGCTTTCTTCAGGTCCGCCACACCGGTGAAGACTGCACTGACCGCTTCGTATCGCATGCCGACTGCGTCTGCGAGCAGCCGCGCCATGCTTGTTTTACCAGTGCCTGGTGGCCCCCACAGCACCATGCTGGAAAGACGCCCGGCTGCCACCATCCGCCCGATCGCTCCGTCTGGACCGGTGATGTGTTCCTGACCGATTATATCGTCCAGCGAGGCCGGACGCAGCCGATCGGCCAGCGGAGCATCCTCGCGTGCAGGTTCGGGGGCAGAAGAGGGGAGGGCGCTATCGCCAAATAGATCGGTCATCAGGCACCCTACATAGGCCGCTTGCCGGAAAATTGCAGGATGTGAACACAAAGGATATGTTCCCCTTGCCGGTTTGTAATCGGAAGAGGGAAATGAACATGAAAAGCGAACAAGTGAAAACGCCGTGGCATGTATGGGTGATCGGGATATTATCCCTGCTGTGGAACGCTATGGGCGCCAATGACTATACCCAGTCGCAGCTCGGCAATCGCGATTATATGGAAAGCATGACGGGAACCTACTCGATTACAGTCGACGAGATGCTTGCATATATCGACGGATTTCCTGTCTGGGCCGACGCAAGCTGGGCGTTTGGCGTATGGGGATCGGTCGCCGGGTCGCTGCTGTTGCTGGTGCGCAGCCGGTTTGCGCTCTGGTCTTTCATTGCCGCCGCCGTCGGTCTGGTAGTCACTTCGGTCTATCAGTTCAGCGGTGCGATGCCGGCCGCGATGCAGGGGACGGGGCAGCTGATTTTTGCCGGTCTGATTTGGGTGATGACCGGACTGCTGATCTATTACTCATGGCGCATGACGCAGCGCGGAGTTCTGCGCTGACAGCCTAGCTGCGCCGTTCCTCGACCAGCCGCACATAGGTATCCGCGACAACCGAGTTGATTGCGTCCCAGCTATAGTCGCGGGCCCGCGTTCCGCCCGCAGAACCGTGGGCGCGGCGTAAGGCATCATCGGTGCAATAGGGGGCCAGTACCCCGGCAAACGCCGCCGTGTCACTGGGCTCTACAAGGTGGCCGGAGACCCCGTCCTCTACCAGACTGGCGCTTCCCGTAGCGCGGGCGGCAACCACCGGCAGTCCGCTGGCCATCGCTTCCAGTGTGACATTGCCGAATGTTTCCGTGGTCGACGGGTTCAGGAAGACGTCTGCACTGGCCAAAGCTCGGCCCAGGTCGCGGCCCGTCTGGAACCCGGCAAAAATTCCGCCGGGAAGCGCTTTCTCAAACCATTCGCGCGCTGGACCGTCGCCAATAACCAGTACCTTGTGCGGGGCTTGGCGTTTACGCAATTCGATGATTGCGTCGGCAAAGACGTCCAGCCCTTTCTCCATCACCAGCCGGCCGAGGAAGGCGATCGCCACATCGTCATCCGCCAGACCCAAGGATCGCCGCCATTCCATATCGCGGCGGGAGGGATCGAATACGTCGCGGTCGACGCCCCGGGTCCACAGGCCGATATCATCGCCCATACCCTGCTCGCCCAATTCTTCGATCATGCTGGGGGAGGGCGCGACCAGCGCGTCGCAGCGATTGTAGAACCGCCGCAACATCGCGATGAGCGGCTGTTCCAGAAATGCCATGTTGTAATAGCGCGGATAGGTTTCGAACCGCGTATGCACCGAGGCAAGCACGGGAAGATCGCGCGCTCTGGCCCATTTCAGCGCGGCGTGGCCGGTCGGATCGGGCGAGGATACGTGCACAATATCGGGTTTAAACGCCTCCAGATCGGCTTTTGCTTTGGCATTCAGGCCCAGTGGCAGGCGGTATTCCCCGCGGCCCTTCACAGGCATCCGCACATTCGGCACGTTCACCAGATCGCCGATGGCTGGGAAATCGGGTTCTTTCACTTTGGGGGAGTACACCCGCAACCGCGCACCGTGCCGCAGCAGATATTCCGCCAGACGGTTCAATGCCTGATTCGCCCCGTCCCGGGTGTAATTATAGTTCCCGCTGAACAGCGCTATACGAAGGTCGGAAATCTCCATACGGGGAAGCCTTAAAGTGCGGCAGCCTTCTTGGCGAGGGGGGCTGTTTTGTTCTGCGCACATCATTCTTGGGCGGAACAATCCCCGTTCCAGACCGCTGCCCGATTGACACCATCCCGCAAACCTATAGGGCGCGCCTCGGGCCACGCGGTCCCAACGCCGCGCGTGCTCTCTGTAAGGAGAGAATACATGACTAACGTACCTAATGAACCTGCGCTCAAGCCTGAGCGTCCGCAGTTTTCTTCCGGCCCCACGGTGAAATTCCCGGGCTGGTCCCTAGACAAGCTGAAAACCGAATCCCTTGGTCGTTCGCACCGTTCGGCGGTGGGCAAGGCGCGCCTGAAATACGCGATCGACCTGACCAAGGAAATGCTGGGCGTGCCGGACGATTACCTCGTCGGCATTATGCCCGCTTCCGATACCGGTGCGCTGGAATGCGCCATGTGGACCATGCTGGGCGCACGCCCCGCAACAGTTGCCGCATGGGAAAGCTTTGGCAACGTCTGGATTCAGGACGCGGTAAAGCAGTTGAAGCTGCCTGATCTGCAGGTACTCGACGCCGATTACGGTGAAATTCCCGATCTCAGTCAGGTGCCACAGGGCAACGATGTGGTCTTTACCTGGAACGGCACCACCAGCGGCGCGAAGATCGCGAATACCGACTGGCTGGAATCCGGACGTGAAGGCATCACCATCAATGATGCGACCAGCGCCGTATTCGCTCAGAAGATGGACTGGGCGAAACTGGATGCGACAACTTTCAGCTGGCAGAAAGTTATGGGCTCCGAAGCGCAGCACGGAATGCTGATTCTCTCGCCCAAGGCTGTCGAGCGGATCGAAAGCTACGATCCCGAATGGCCGCTGCCGAAACTTTTCCGCCTGAAGAAAAACGGGAAGATCAATCGCGCCATCTTCGAAGGAGCGACGATCAACACGCCCAGCCTGCTTGCGACAGAAGATTACATCGCGGCGCTGGAGTGGGCGCAGTCCATTGGCGGCCGTCAGGGCATGTTCGATCGGGCCGATGCCAACGCGAAGATCGTTACTGACTGGATCGAAGCCACCCCTTACGTGCGCAACATGGTCGCCGATCCGGCGCAGCGCACAAATACGGGCGTATGTTTCGTATTTCAGGGCGATTGGTATGATGGCTTGTCCGACGAGGACAAGGCTGGCGTACCCAAGAAAATCGCCGCCATGCTCGACGAGCGCGATGTCGGTTACGATTTCAACGGATACCGCGATGCCCCGCCGTCTCTGCGCATCTGGTGCGGCGGTACGCTGGAACAGGAAGACCTGAAGCGCCTCCTTCCGTGGATCGAATGGGCTTACGAGACCATCAAGGCCGGCTGAGCTTTAGCGGTTCGCTAGCACCCAATTTTGGCGTCGCCCCGGACTTGATCCGGGGCAACGTTTTTCCAATTTCCGACCGCCAGTAGCGGGTTCCCGGATCACGTCCGGGATGACGAATTGAAGGTATTTTTCATGACCAATACCCCCCAGAAACCCAAAGTCCTCATCTCCGACAAGATGGATCCTAACGCGGCCCGAATATTTGAAGAACGCGGATGCGATGTCGATGTTATCACGGGTGAAAGCCCAGATGAGCTGAAAGCTCGCATTGGTGAATATCACGGCCTGGCCATTCGCAGCTCAACTACAGTGACGTCGGAAATTCTCGACGCCGCTACCAATCTCAAGGTTATCGGCCGCGCCGGTATAGGGGTGGACAATGTCGATATTCCCTATGCCAGCGGCAAGGGCGTCGTCGTGATGAACACGCCGTTCGGCAATTCCATCACCACTGCCGAGCATGCCATTGCCATGATTATGGCACTCGCCCGTCAGATTCCGCAGGCGAACGACCGCACGCAAAACGGCGAATGGCCCAAGAAAGACTTCATGGGCATCGAAGTCACCGGCAAGACGCTGGGCCTGATCGGTGCAGGCAATATCGGCTCTATCGTAGCGAGCCGTGCGCTGGGTCTGAAGATGAAAATCGTCGCTTTTGACCCGTTCCTGACGCCTGACCGTGCAGTGGAAATCGGGGTTGAGAAGGTCGATCTGGATACCCTGCTGGCTCGCGCCGATTTCATCACGCTGCACACTCCGCTGACGGAGGAGACGCGCAACATCCTCTCGGCCGAAAACCTCGGCAAAACTAAGGAAGGCGTCCGCATCGTCAATTGCGCGCGCGGCGGCTTGATCGACGAAGCGGCGCTTGCGGAGCAGCTGGCCAGCGGCCACGTCGCCGGTGCGGCGCTGGACGTGTTCGAAACCGAACCGGCGAAGGAAAGCCCGCTGTTCGGTCTGCCCAATTTCATCTGCACACCTCATTTGGGCGCCTCCACAACCGAAGCGCAGGTCAATGTAGCGTTGCAAGTGGCGGAACAAATGGCCGATTATCTGGTCAGTGGGGGCGTGACGAATGCGCTCAACATGCCGAGCCTTAGTGCAGAGGAAGCGCCAAAATTGCAGCCCTATATGGCGCTTGCGGAGCGGCTCGGTTCGCTGGTCGGTCAGCTCGCCCACGGTAATCTGCCGAAGATCAGCATCGAGATGGAAGGCGACGCGGCAGAGCTGAACCCGAAGCCGATCACTGCTGCCGTTCTGTCAGGTGTAATGCGCCGCTATTCGCAGAGTGTGAACATGGTCAACGCACCATATCTGGCAAAGGAACGCGGCATCGAAGTGCGCGAAATCCGCAACTCGCGCGAGGGAAGATATAAAACGCTCGTGCGCGTGACCGTAGCCACCGATAGCGGTGACAGGTCGGTGGCCGGGACTATCTTCGGCAGTGGCGGGCCCCGTCTGGTGGAGATTTTCGGTATCGGCATCGAAGCGGAGCTTGAAGGCGATATGTTGTATATCGTCAACGATGATGCACCGGGCTTTATTGGCCGTATCGGGACGTTGCTGGGCCAAAACGGTATCAATATCGGGACATTCAACCTCGGCCGCCGTGAAGCTGGCGGGGAAGCCGTGTTGCTGCTCAGCATCGATCAGCCCATCTCGCAAGATCTGGTCGAAAAGGCATCCGGTGTCGAAGGTGTCCGGGTTGTGACCCCGCTGGCGTTTTGACGGGATCATTGCCCAGCCTGGCCCGCTAGGCACGTATAATCCGCAAGCTGTGCCTCCCCTTCTACACACGGGAGGGGAGCGCGGCTGACCAGCTTACCGGCTGGTAGCAGCGGGGGTTAGCAAGGGCATGTCTTCACAAGTCCACGAAAAACACTAGGGACTGAAACCCATGACCAGAACCGACGACCTGCTGCCCATCGGGCTGGAAGATCGCCTTCCTACCGAAGCGCGGGCCATTACCACTGCAATGCGCAATGCGCTGGGGGCGATGGACAGTCATGGCTATGATCGGGTCAGCCCGCCGCTGGTGGAATTCGAGCGCTCTCTGGCTGGCCGAATGGACGGCGTGGGCACGCAAAAGCAATTCCGCTTTGTCGATCCCGCTTCGTTTCAAACGCTGGCCCTGCGTTCCGACATCACGCCGCAGCTGGGCCGTATCGCATCGACCAACATGGCCGATGTGCCGCGCCCTTTGCGCCTGTGCTACGCAGGCGAAGTCACTACGATGGTCGCAGACCAACTGGCCCCTGCACGCCAGCGCACGCAGATCGGTGCCGAACTGATAGGGTCGGATACAGTAGCGGCGGCCAGTGAGATCGTCTTGCTCGCCCTGGAAGCGGTTGAGGCGACAGGCGCTACAGGTCTCTCGCTTGATTTCACACTGCCCGATCTGGTCGATACGCTGGCTGCCGATGCGCTACCGCTGGCGGAGGGCAAGGTCGAGGCAGTGCGACGCGAGTTGGACACGAAGGATGCAGGCGGCTTGGTCAGCGCTGGCGGAGAAGCCTATCTTCCGCTGATTCATGCAGCCGGTCCCTTAGCCGACGCGATCGTTCGGCTGCGCGCAATCGATGCCGGGGGCGTTCTTGCAACCCGTCTCGATGCATTGGAAACCATCGCGGCCAATGTGGGAACCCGTGCGCGTATCACGCTCGACCCGACAGAACGGCATGGGTTCGAATATCAAAGCTGGCTGGGCTTCACGCTCTATGCCGAGGGTGCGCGCCGCTCTCTGGGACGGGGCGGCACCTATGCAATCGGCGGCACAGAAGAAGCCGCAACGGGTTTCTCGCTCTACCTGGACGCTCTGCTTCCGGTACTGCCAGTAGCAAGCGCTCAGAAGTTGCTGTTTCTTCCACTGAAACACGATATCGCTATCGCTGCACGGTTGCGGCGTGAAGGTTGGAGGACTGTCGCTGCTCTTTCAGAGAACGACAGCCCCCTTTCGCTAGGGTGTACGCACCATATGGCCAATGGAGAGCCTCAGCCGATTTAGGTTGTTAACTGAAATCGGCGGGATCGGGACCCATACGTCCTTCAGCGTCATCCAGATCATCGATCCGCTTCATTTGCGCATCCGTCAGTTCAAAATCGAGAGCCTTGAAATTGGCTTCGATATGGTCGCGTTTGGTGGACTTCGGGATTGGTACATTGCCGCATTGCAGATGCCAGCGGATGACTACCGCGCTGGCTGGCTGTCCGATTTCGTCCGCGATCTCTTTGATCGGGCCACGGTCCATTGCCTCGCCCTGACCCAGCGGTGACCAGCTTTGCGTGACGATACCCATTTCGCTGTGCAACTTGCGCAGATCGCGCTGCTGGAAACTGGGGTGCAGTTCGATCTGGTTTAGTGCCGGCACCACGCCCGTTTCATCCACCAGCCGCTTCAGATCCTGCTCGCGGAAATTCGATACCCCGATGGACTTCGCCCGGCCTTCCTTGCGCAGATCGATAAAGGCTTTCCAGGTTTCGACGAACAGATCCTTGTCCGGACAAGGCCAGTGAATTAGCAGCATATCGACATGTTCGCGGCCCAGCCGTGCCAGGCATTTGTCAAAAGCCTTTTTTGTCCGGTCGAAACCTTGGCTCTCGTTCCATATCTTGGTCTGCAGGAAGATGTCGGACCATTCGCCGATTCCTTTGCCGACGCCTGCTTCGTTTTCGTAAACGGCGGCTGTGTCGATAAGCCAGTATCCGGTTTCGATCGCGGTTTTGACGGCGTCGGGCGCGTCGGCCTCGTCAATCTTGTAGGTGCCGAAGCCAAGCTGCGGAATATGACGATCATCATTGAGGATGAGGGTGGGGTAATCGGTCATGCAAATAATCTCCTTTGCCCTCTCAACGCAGGCGCCTGCGCTTCTTTCCATGATTTATCGAAAGCAGACGCTGTTCTGCCCGGTTGCCGCAGGCCACCCCATCGCCTAACGCGCAGCGGGCTTCTTTGAAGGAAATCGAGACTTGGCAAATGTAACCGTGATCGGCGCACAATGGGGCGACGAGGGCAAGGGCAAGATCGTCGACTGGCTGGCATCGCGTGCCGACGCCGTGGTGCGGTTTCAGGGCGGCCACAATGCCGGCCACACATTGGTGGTGGGGGACACCACTTACAAACTCAGCCTGCTGCCCAGCGGTATCGTGACGGGCACTCTTTCTATCATCGGCAATGGCGTGGTGCTGGACCCGTGGGCGCTGAAGGCCGAAATCGAGAAGCTGGAGGGGCAGGGCGTCACTATCAATGATGACAATTTCGCCATTGCCGACAATTGCCCGCTGATCCTGCCGCTGCACCGCGATCTGGATGGATTGCGTGAAACTGCTGCCGGACAGGGCAAGATTGGCACAACGGGTCGCGGCATCGGTCCGGCTTACGAAGACAAGGTGGGTCGCCGAGCGATCCGGGTGTGCGATCTGGCGCATCTGGATCAGGTCGATCCACAGATAGAGCGCCTGTGTGCCCACCACGATGCCCTGCGTGCCGGCTTCGATCAGCCGCCGGTGGACCGCGAGGGGTTGAAGGCTGAATTGGCGGAAATCGCCGACTTCGTGCTTCAGTATGCTCAGCCTGTGTGGAAGCGCCTGAAGAAGGTCCGCAAGGCTGGCGCGCGTGTTTTGTTCGAGGGCGCGCAGGGCGTGCTGCTGGATGTCGATCATGGCACCTATCCCTTTGTCACCAGCTCCAATACGGTCAGCGGCAGCGCATCGGCGGGCAGCGGCCTTGGCCCGAATGCCACGGGCTTCGTGCTGGGCATCGTAAAGGCCTACACTACCCGCGTTGGCAGTGGCCCGTTCCCGACAGAACTGGATGACGAGATCGGGCAGACACTGGGCGAGAAGGGTCACGAGTTCGGCGTTGTCACTGGCCGCAAGCGGCGGGTCGGCTGGTTCGATGCGGTGCTGGTTCGCCAGACCTGTGCAATCAGCGGCGTGACAGGCATTGCACTAACCAAGATCGACGTTCTGGACGGGTTCGAGACGGTGAAAATTTGTACTGGCTACCGGCTTGGAGGGAAGGTCATGGATTACCTGCCCAGCCACACCGCCAGCCAAGCTCAGGTGGAACCGATTTACGAAGAAATGCCCGGCTGGAGCGAAAGCACCGCTGGCGCGCGAAGCTGGGCCGATTTACCGGCCAATGCGATCAAGTACGTGCAACGGATACAGGAGCTGATCGAAACGCCGGTGGCGCTGGTGTCTACCAGCCCCGAACGCGATGATACGATTCTGGTCCGCGATCCGTTCGAGGATTAATGTTGCGTTGCGCGCCTTATCTCCTCCCTTTCCGCGTATGGAAGGGATTGGGGGTGGGCCTGTTTCTGCTTGCGGCATCCTGTGCGCCGGTTGCTGAGCCGCCAACACGGATAGCACCTGTCCAAGTGAACTACCTGCTGGTCGACAAATCCGACCGGGAACTGCTCGCTTATGCAGACGGTGTAGTGGTGCGTACCTATACCGGCCTGCAATTCGGCGATGCAATGTTCGGGCACAAGCAGTTCGAGGGCGATGAACGCACGCCGGAGGGCCGCTACACCATCGACACGCGCAACCCGAAGAGCAGTTTTCACCTGTCGTTGCGGATCAGCTATCCCAATGCGGCCGACCGGGCTTATGCCGAATCGCAAGGGCTTAGCCCCGGCGGCGATATCTTTTTGCATGGCCAACCCAATACGATGCCACTGGGCAGGATGTCAGGCGACTGGACAGACGGCTGCATCGCGTTTTCCAATGCGCAGATCGAGGAATTGTATGCGCTTGTTGCTGATGGGACGGTGATCGACATTCGCAAATAGTCTGAAGAGGCGCTTGACGATTTAGCATATGTTCTATTTATGTTCCAATCTCAATCAGGAGATTCGGATATGATCGCAAACGTGCAGGCCGTTTATCACCTAAGCGATCCTACCGCACAGGACGGTGCCTTGTCGGAAGGAGGCCCGGTTGATTCCGCTGGCTTCGCTATCGCGGTTTCTGTCTTTGCTGATCGTCCGTCCACACGCGGCGAAATACGCGACGATGCAATGGGTGCAGGTTTCCGGCTCAATCAGGAAGGTCCGCTGGTCTCGTTGTTGAAGAGCGGGCCGCAGGCGCTGGGCGACATCGTGCTGGTTGATTGCCCGACTGGCGATGCGGCGACTCTGGCAGCTTTGGCCCGTCTCGATACGCGCATTGCACGTTCGGGCGCGCGACTGATTGTTTCGACAACACTGGTGGGGCTGGATGCCGCTTTTGTGGCTCTGGGCGAGTCGGACGCACAGATACTGGTCGATCCGACACGGGCCGAACGGATCGTGGCGCTCGGGCAGACACTTGCGGGATTGGCAGGGGCGCGGGTCCGGGAATTTTCCGATCAAGACCGCACGGCATTGCTGCGATTGACAGAGCAGGTGGCTCAGCTTGCGCGCCAGCTTGGTGCATTTGTACCGCAGCCCAGCCGTTCGGACAGCAGTGCTTTTGCGTTCGAATCGCCTAATCAATCATTTAACGGCGCGCCGGTGGATGACGATGCGGTGTTATCCCGCTTACATCAGGCCGGACCTGCCTTGCCCGATCCACGACTGGTGCGGCAAATCATTCGCCAGCGGCAATTGCGTGGCCGGTTTTTTGAAGGCGACCTGTTTGCCGATCCGGCGTGGGATTTGTTGTTGGACCTGACCGCTGCCCGGACCGAACATCAGCGGGTGTCGGTCACTTCGCTATGCATCGCCAGCGGTGCTGCACCAACTACGGCCCTTCGCGGGATCACTCAGTTGATAGAGGCAGGTCTGCTGGAACGGGTGCAGGATGATACAGACAAACGCCGCGCCTTTATCACCATGACAAACAAGGCCGCAGACGCGATGGCGGGTTATTTTGCAGAAATCGGCTCGGGCGCGGCTAAAGCGGTTTAGGCGCGGCGTAGCACCACAGTCAGCCCGGTTTCCGGCGGATCGGCGGGCAGGGCGCGGCGCTCCGCGTCGGCGCGGGAGCGGTCCAGAATGGCGGGGGGAATGGTCGCATCGTAGAGCAGGGTATCGCAGGTGCCCAGTATGCGGGATTGTTTCAGTGTCAGATCGTCGGGATCATCGCTGGTAATGGAAAGCTCGATCACCTGAGCAGGTGTGCCTTCCTCTCCCGCCGCGGCAACCCATGCAGCTACGTCATTGTTGTCAGCGCCGCCCAGCGGGTCGAGCCTTCCGTTCTCTGTCAGTGCCCGGTCGACTGCGCCACGCCTGGCCTCGCCATCGGGCCACGCGCCACGCATCGCATCGCGCGCATCGCGCAGTCCTGCCGCCAGTGAACCGAGAGACTGAGGCAAAAGTCGTTCCAGTCGCAGCCGCAAATGCTTGGCCAGACCGGCTGATGCGCCCGATGTGCTGACCGCAACAAGCACCGGTTCGCGGTCGAGAATGCTCGGAGTGGTAAAATCACAGAGTTCGGGGCGGTCGGCCACGTTCACCAGCAGGCCGCGTCGTTTTAGCCGAAGAGCCGCGGCCTCGGCCTCGCGATCATCCTCGAGCGCCACGAAGGCCAAATGCGCGTGATGCGCTTCGGCCTCGCTGCATGGTATCCCGCCAGCGCGTTCCACCAGCCGTATCTTTGCCTCGCCCATCACGCCTTCGCTCACCACCACAACACGTAGGCCGTTGATCCGGTGAAACAGGGGGAGGGATCCGATCACGCGTTGCCTTTCACTCAAGCCATTCCGGCACACGTTCGGCATCCATAATGGCACCGGCATCGATCCGGTCGGCCACTATGGCAAACTGGTCACCGTCCACCAGCACTTCGGCCACGAAGCCGCGTGAATTGTAACTGCTCGCCATTGTTGCGCCATATGCTCCGGCGGTGCGGAAGACCGCCAGTTCACCTGCGACCAGCGTATCGCATTCGCGCCCCATTGCGAAGGTGTCGCCCGTTTCGCAGATCGGGCCGACAATATTGGCAGTGGTCCGTTCGCCGCTTGGCTCCACAGCGTCGAAACCGTGATAGGCGCCGTATAATGCAGGGCGTGCCAGATCATTCATGGCCGCATCGACGATCACGAAAGGATCGCGCACCCCGTGCTTTACCCGCACCACACGGGTCAGCAATACACCTGCATTGCCGGCGATGACGCGGCCCGGTTCAAAAGTCAGCTGCACGTCCCAGCGATCGGTGACACGCGCGACCATCGCCCCATAGTCCGCAGGCGATGGCGGGTTCTCATGCGCCTGATAAGGCACACCCAGGCCGCCACCGAGATCGACATGGGTAATCGTATGGCCTGCGTCGCGCAGATCGCCAATCAGCGCGCCGACTTTGCTAAAAGCCGTTTCCAGCGGGTCCAGATCGAGCAGCTGGCTGCCGATATGCAGGGCCACGCCGCGCAGGTTCAGACCTGGAAGCCCGGCAAGTTCGGCAAAGGCATCGACGGCGCGCACCAGCGGCACACCGAATTTGTTGTCTGCCTTGCCGGTGGAAATCTTGTCATGCGTGCCTGCATCGACATCGGGATTGATCCGCAACGCCGCCTGCCCCTGAAGGCCCATCGCGTACGCCACTTCGGCCAGCTCGCGGCCTTCTTCCAGCGACTCGATGTTGAACTGGCCGATTTTTTCGGTCAGCCCCAGCTCAAGTTCAGCGCGCGTTTTGCCGACACCGGAGAATACGATCTTCCCCGGCTCTATTCCCGCAAACAGGGCCCGCCGCAGTTCCCCGCCCGACACCACATCTGCGCCGAAGCCCTGCCGCTGCAACACTTTCAGCACGGCGATATTGGGATTCGATTTCACCGCAAAAGCGATCAGCGGCGTGCCGCCTTTGCCAAGTCCGTCCAGTGCAGCAGAAAACACCTGGGCGTGCCTTTCCAGCGTGGCGCGGGAATACACGTAGACCGGTGTGCCTACTGCTTCTGCAATTGCGGGCAGCGGGACATTCTCGGCATGAAGCACGCCGTCGATGGTTTCAAAATGGTCCATAGGTTCGCTTTATTCAGGCGGCAGGTCGAACGGATCGTCTTCGCGTTCTTCCGACCGTGTTCGCAGTTCGATCGATCGTTCAGGCTGGGCCAGAGTATCGGGCTCCAGCAGATCGTCCGCTTCGGGTTGGACTGTCGAACCGTAAGGCGTCTGTGGCAGACTGGCATCCGCAGCCGGTTCCAGCATTGTCTTCTGTCCGCAGGCGCCGGCCGCGATGCAGACGGCAAATACGAATATGATATGCTTGCGGTTCATGTGTCCATCTCCAGATCGGCCATTGCACGAGCCACTTGTGCGCGTACCTGATCTGGTGCTGTGCCGCCATAGGAAGCGCGTGCGGCAACCGAAGCATCGACCGATAATGCATCGAAAACGCGCGCGTCCAGACGTGCATCGATAGCTTGGAGATCTTCCAGCGACAGCGCATCGAGCGCGATGCCGCGCTGCTCCGCCAACTTGACCGCCGCGCCGGTGATATGGTGTGCCTCGCGGAAAGGTATGTCGGCCTGCGTCACCAGCCAGTCGGCCAGATCGGTCGCCGTAGCATAGCCCAGCTCTGCGGCTTGCCGCATCCGCTCCGTCTGGAAAGTCGCATCGGCAACCATGCCGGTCATCGCGGCTATAGACAGGTCGATCAGGCTTGCCGCTTCGAACACCGGCGGCTTGTCGTCCTGCATGTCCTTTGAATAGGCAAGCGGCAGACCCTTCATGGTCATCATCAATGCAGTTACCGCGCCGACCATACGTCCGGCATGGCCGCGCACCAATTCGGCGGCGTCGGGGTTTTTCTTTTGCGGCATGATGGAGCTACCGGTGGACAGCGCATCGGGCAGGCGGACGAAACCGAAGGGCTGGCTGGCCCAGATGACGAATTCTTCCGCCAGCCGCGAGAGATGCAGCGAGCATTGCGCGGCCGCCATCAGGTAATCCATCGCGAAATCGCGGTCGGACACCGCATCCAAGGAATTGCGCGTCGGCCCTTCGAACCCCAGAGCCTGCGCCGTTGCATCTCGATCTATCGGAAAACCTGTGCCTGCCAGCGCTGCGCTGCCCAGCGGGCTTTCATTCATTCGTGCCCGAGCATCCGCCAAGCGGGAGCGGTCACGCCGGATCATCTCGTAGTAGGCCATCAGATGATGTCCCAAAGTAACAGGCTGCGCGGTCTGGAGATGGGTAAAGCCGGGCATGATGCTGTCTGCGTGCTCGCCTGCCCGCGTTACCAGAGCGCGTTGCAGCATTTCCAAGCCGGCATCGGCGCGCTCCAGTGCTTCGCGGACCCACAGACGGAAATCGGTCGCGACCTGATCGTTGCGGCTGCGCGCGGTGTGCAGACGTCCTGCGACCGGCCCGACCAATTCGGTCAGCCGTGCCTCCACCGTCATGTGAATATCTTCCAGATCCCAGTCCTCTGGAACGCCCTGCGCTTCGTATTCGGCGGCGACGGTATCCAGACCACCGTCAATGGTACGCGCATCTTCGGCCGAGACGATATTCTGCGCGGCCAGCATGGCGACATGCGCCTTCGATGCGGTGATATCCTGCCGCCACAGCGCCTTGTCGAATGGAATAGAGGCGTTGATTTCACGCATGACCGCGCTAGGCCCGCCAGCGAACCTGCCGCCCCACATCTGGTTGGAACCTGTCCCCATGCCTTTTTCCGTGCCGTCCATGTCCCGTTTGTTACTCACAAGCTGTATCGCTGCCCTTCTGCTGAGCGGCTGCGATAGGTCGGCGTCCGACCCCGTGCAAGGCGATGACGCATTGCCAGGGGGCAAGGATAGCTTGGAGGCGGTGACTGGAGAGATCGATCGGTCGCGCGGGGGCGAGTCGCTTCCAATACTGACCTTGAATGATCCTGAGGGCGATCAGTTGGTGCTGGGTGTTGGTGGAAGCGATGGAACCGGCACTCCGATGCTGGTCAATCTATGGGCCACATGGTGCGCGCCGTGCATCAAGGAAATGCCGATGCTAGATAACCTCGCAGCCGAATATGGCGGGCTACTGGATGTCGTCACCATCAGTCAGGATTTGCAGGGAGCAGAGGCGGTGGAGCCGTTCTTTGCGGAAAACGACCTGCCCAATCTCCCCCGCTGGCTGGACCCGGAGACGAGCTTTGCCGAAGCAATCGGGGCAGGAGGTCTGCCCGTCACCGTCCTGTATGACGATGCAGGCAAGGAACTGTGGCGCGTGGCTGGCGACTACGACTGGTCGAGCGAGGAAGCGCACGAAGCCATCGACGAAACTCTGGGTGCAGTCATCAATGCGGCCAGCGAAGGGTAATCGGGCGGTTCCAGGCCCAGTACCCGCAGCGGCCAGCCAAGCATTCCCGACATAATCACTGCCTGGATTCGGTTGGCGGGCCATATCCTGGAAAACGGCATCAGCAACCTGTCGCGTATTGCGGGCAACACCACTCCGTCCGACTGATAGAGCGGGGTGAAGGCCCGAGTTACCGCTTGATACAGCCCCACATGATCGCCTCGCCAAGCCCGCATGGCGCGAAGGCTCTCGCTCAGCTTATCGGTGTACGCCAGCCCTTTCGCCAGTGCCCACGCATCCAGCAACGCCATGTTTGCGCCTTGCCCCAATTGCGGACTTGCCGAATGCCACGCATCACCGATGTGGACGATTCGTTCTCCCACAGGATGGCGCAGTTGGCGGTGGGCGTAGCGGGCAAACACCAGTTGATCGCGGCTTTCGATCCGATCGAGCAAACACGCGGTGTCCGGCCATAGTTCAAGAACGACATCCTTCCACTGGTTCAGCGGGGCGGCCAGCCAGTCTGCGTGGTCGCGTGCCCGCAGGGACCAGAAAAATGCGACCTCATTTGCCTCACCGGGTCTGCGCATACCTGTGGGAAGCACGCCGGCCATCTGGTGCGCGCCACGATATCGCTGTTCCAGAAGATGGCCGGAAAAGGGATCGTCAGGCAGTGTCGGCAGGCTGGCCCAAAGCGCGCCATATTCCAGCAGGCCCTCAGCGGGATCGGATAACTGCGTCTTCCAGCCGGTGGAATCGACCACCAGATCAAAGGCTTCGGTAGCCTCGCCGTTTTCCAGTGTCAGCGTGCGCCCGGACGAGGTTACACTGCTACCGGTGATAGAGCATCCTGTGCGCACTGGAATTCCTGCGGCGAGAACCGCACCGTACAGTACTGAAAACAGGCTGGAGCGGTGGATGCCAATGCCGAACGAGCCCGGCACTCCCAATTTTGCATAGGGCGAATCGAGTGCAGACTTTCCAGCCTCTTGCAATCCCAGCAGGCCGTCGATCCGCGCACCGTGCATCGCAGTGGTCTCTGCTAGCCCCAAGCGGTCAAGCACTGCCATTCCAGTGGGCTGTAGCAATAGTCCTGAGCCAATGGCACGCGGTGCATCGAAGCGTTCCAGCAGGGTCACATTATGCCCTGCGTCGTTCAGCAAGAGCGCAGCCGCCAGTCCGGCGGGGCCACATCCGGCAATCGCTATGGAGTAGGTAACGGGCACGGCTCTGTATCTACAGAATTGTTTGCGCGGAGCCACTTGAATGGTTGTAGAGGGATGGGCTTCTGGCTTTTTTTGGGAATTACGCCGGGTTCCTCCCGCGCAGTAGCTTGGGAGCGTTTCGTGCAAATACATCCTCGGATGAATTCGCGTTTCGAAATGCTGGTGGGCGATGACGGGCTCGAACCGCCGACCCTCTCGGTGTAAACGAGATGCTCTACCAACTGAGCTAATCGCCCGCTTCGCATCGAAGCGATATGTGCTCTCTAGCGATGAATCGTTCAGATTCAATTGCGAAATTTGCGAATAGCCGGTTAGGCGCATTTTCATGACGAAATCACGCATTACTGTTCTGGCCACCGGAGGCACAATTGCGGGGATCGCAGGATCCGCGCTGCGCCATGATTACCGCCCCGGCCAGATCGATATTGCCCAGTATCTGTCCACGGTAGAGGGGCTTGGGCTGGAAGCAGAATTTACCGGCCACCAGATCGCCAATATCGGTTCAGAAGATATCGGCCCTAAGGTGTGGGGTCCGCTGCACAGCGCCATCTCTCTGGCGATTGCCGATCCCGCCTGCGACGGTGTGATTGTCACTCACGGTACGGACACGCTGGAGGAGACGGCCTTTCTGCTGGATTTGACGCTGCCCACCGACAAGCCCGTGGTGCTGGTGGGCGCAATGCGTCCTGCCGATGCGGTAGGCTACGACGGTTTGCGCAACTTTGCCAATGCCGCACGGGTCGCAGGTGACGGGGATGCGGCGGGGCGCGGTGTGCTGGTGGTGATGGGCGACAGGGTGTTTGCCGCGCGCGACGTGCGCAAGGTGCGCACACGCAGCACCGATGCCTTTCGCGGCTATCCGCGCGGCTCTATCGGGCTGGTTACTCCAAGTGCGCTCGATTGGTTCGGTGCGCCATGGCGCCGCGGAGAAGCGGCGCGATTCGTTTACAGCGATCAACTTCCGCCAGTTGTTATACTATATGCCCATGCAGGGATGGACCCCGATCTGGCGCGCCGGATTGTGGGCAAGGATCAGCGCGGCGTGGTGATTGCCGGTGTGGGTGAGGGGAACTTGCCCAATGCCGTCAGAAATATTCTTATCGAACGTCGGAGGGACGGAGTGGCTGTCGTGCGCGCCAGCAGGGTGGATGAAGGACTGGTGGACCGGGAGCCGGAGGACGATGCCAATGGTTTTATCGCTGCACGTGCGCTTAACCCTCAGAAGGCACGGATACTTTTGCAGTTGCTGTTGGCAGAAGGGGTTGTTGATCCAGCGGCAATGCAGACTACGTTTGACGGACGCTAATTTGGTTGCCCTCAGGCGTAGGTGGGGCCATTCGGCCTCTTTGGCTACTTTCCGCGCAAAGCTTTCCCAACGGGCGATTACCCCTTGCTAAGCATTTCGGCTTCGAGCGATCACTATCTCTTGCCGAACTAAAGGCTCGATCGGCGGCCAACCGACCGAAGGGTCGACTGGCCGCCCGTAGCGACGCGATCTTATGTCGCATGAGCTAGAGGGTCCGCACCCCGGATGGGGTGCGAAACAATCAAGAATGCGGCGTCACCAGATATTTTTCGCCGGTCTTCATTTGCTTGTAATCCAGAATGGCTTCTTTGGTCAGCATACCTTCCAGATCGACCTTTTCCTTGTAGCTGCTGGCGAATGTTGTGGTCAGATTATCGAGCACCCGCTTGCGCATCCGCATCACTGTTTCCATACCCGCATTTTGCAGGAACGGCGTCAGCAACCAGCCCGATAGCGTCCAGCCAAAGCCGTAGGCCATTGTAAGCTGGGTCGGTGCGAAATCGAGGCGGCCATAGATAAACATCCGCTTCTGCTGGTCGGAGCCATAGCGTGAATACTCGCTCATCTTGCCAACCGCGACCTGCTCCATCGCTTTGAAGCAATTATCAACGGTCTTACCACCGCCAATGGGATCGAACCCGTAAAAGGCGTCGGTTTCATCGATCGCGCTTTTCAGTTGATCCATGAAATCTTCGTCCGAAGAATTCACCACATGGGCCGCGCCTTGTGATTTCAGCATCTCTGCCTGATCCGCCTTACGAACAATGTTGACCAAACCCATACCGTCTTCGAGACAGATACGGTTGAGCATCTGGCCAAGGTTCGATGCGCCTACGGTGTGCAGGATGGCCCTCTGGCCATCCATTTTGGCATTCTCGACAAAGCCCAAAGCGGTCATCGGGTTGACGAAGCTGGAGGCGCCGTCTTCGCTGCTGTGGTCGCCCAATGGCAGGCACATCGACACGTCGGCGATGGCATATTGGCTGAACGCATTGCCTGGAACGCAGGCGACGCGCTGACCCATCAGCGCTTTGGCGGCGTCGCTGTCGCCTGTAGCGACGACGGTGCCCGCACCTTCGTTACCGGCGGGAAGGCGCTGGCCGTGGCGCGATTTTTGCGCCGTGTTGAAGGGTTCGGGTATTTTGGCGACGACCTTGCCAGACGAGTATTCGGCATTGTCGAAATCGGCAGCGCTGGTCAGGATCGCCAGATCGCTGGGATTGATCGGCGCGGCTTCCATTTTGACCAGAACCTGATTGCTCTTAGGATCTGGAAATTCGGTTTCGGTGATTTCGAGCGTCAGCGTACCGTCCGCCTCCAATGTGGTGAAAAGCTGTTTGCCGGTGGTGGTCATTCGGAAATCTCCTGATCGTCGGGATAGATTGCGCGCACGAAATATAGCCCGTGCGGCGGCGCGTTGTGGCCCAGCTGTCGCCGGTCCTTTGCTTCCAGAACCTGCGCGATGCGTGGTTCGTTCCATCGGCCCATACCAACCAGCGCCAGGCAACCGACCATGCTGCGCACCTGATGGTGCAGAAAACTGCGGGCTTCGGCCTGAATTATGACATGCTGGCCTTCGCGGCGCACCACAAGATGGTCGAGCGATTTTACCGGGCTGTCGGACTGGCAATGGGCGGAACGGAAGGTGGTGAAATCATGTGTGCCGACCAGCGCCTGCGCCGCGCGGTGCATCGCTTCGTGATCGAGTTTCTTACGCACCTGCCAGGCGCGATTGGCTTCCAATGTCAGCGGAGCGCGGCGGTTGCAGATGCGGTATTCGTATGCACGTCCGATGCAAGAAAAGCGCGCGTGCCATTCGTCCGGTACCGCTTCGCACGCAGTCACTGCCACGGGCACATCGCGCATATGTGCGTTGAGGGCTTCCATTAATCGGAAGGGCGTCATGGCCTTGGCAATGTCCGCATGGCAACGCATGGCCAGAGCATGGACGCCGGAATCCGTGCGGCCCGCGCTGAACACGGCAATCTGTTCCCCGGTGATTTTCTCCAGTGCCGCTTCTACGGCGCCCTGCACGCTCGGGGCATTTTTTTGCCGTTGCAACCCGAAGAACGGGGTGCCGTCGAATTCCAGAGTGAAGGCGAAGCGGGTCAATCGAGCACAGTCCCCGCTGCCACCGGATTGCCGCGCAGGAATTCGTCCAGATCCATAGCAGGCTTTCCGGCGCGCTGGAGTTTCACCGGCCGCAGCGCCCCTGACCCGCAGGCGATGGTGAGCCGTTTATCCAGAATCTCTCCTGACTTTCCCGAGCCTTCCGCCAATTCTGCGCGCAGCAGCTTGATCCGCTCTCCCTCAATCTCGAACCATGCGCCAGGAAAGGGGGCGAGGCCGCGCACGGTCCGCTCTATCACATCGGCATCATCCGACCAGTTTATGCGAGCCTCTGCCTTGTCGATCTTAGGCGCATAGGTAGCGTCTTCATTATCCTGAACCAGCGGACGGTGGTTTTTCAATTCGCGCAGGGTTCCGACCATCAGCTGAGCGCCCAGATCGGCCAGTTCCTGCGTCAGCTCACCGGTTGTCTTCTGCTCGATAGGTGTGCGCACGGTGGCCAGCATCGGGCCGGTATCGAGCCCGGCCTCCATCTGCATAATCGTGATCCCCGTCACCGGATCGCCGGCCATCACCGCACGGTGGACCGGCGCAGCCCCGCGCCAGAGCGGCAGGATGGAAGCGTGGACATTCACACACCCATGCATCGGCGCGTCCAGCACCGCTTGCGGCAGGATCAGGCCGTATGCGGCGACCACCGCTATATCCGCTTCCAGAGCTGCGAAGCGTTCCTGCTCCTCCGCCGATTTAAACGACTTGGGGCTGCGGACTTCGATGCCCAGAACCTCAGCTTCTTTCTGGACTGGGGAGGGTTTCAGCTTCTTGCCCCGTCCCGCACGGCGCGGCGGCTGGGTATAGACCGCCACTACATCATGTGCGGCAGCGTGGAGTGCTCGCAATGTTGGCACCGCGAAATCGGGTGTTCCCATAAAGACGATGCGCATAATTGGGCGTGAGACCTTCCTGTAACTGAGCTGTGCCCCTATCTGTCACCACATGGCATCGCAAGAGATCGAGACGTTGGCCGCCGCCCTCGCGCGCCTGCCCGGGCTTGGGCCCCGCAGTGCGCGGCGGGCTGTGTTGTGGTTGGTGAAGAACCGCGAGAAAGCCCTGCCGCAGATGCAGGATGCGCTGGCCGCTGTGCGTGAACGGCTGGTGGAATGCGACATCTGCGGCAATGTTGATACGCAAAACCCGTGCGGCATCTGCGCCGATCCACGGCGGGATGCCAAATCCATTTGCGCAGTAGAAGATGTCTCGGACCTGTGGGCGCTTGACCGTGCACGGCTGTTTTCCGGGCGGTACCATGTGCTGGGCGGCAAGCTGTCGGCGCTTGACGGTGTGCGGCCAGAAGATCTCGCTATCGATTCGCTGCTCGGGCGAGTGGAAGAGGGCAAGATCGAGGAAGTCGTCCTCGCCATGAATGCCACCCTGGAGGGTCAGACGACCGCGCATTATCTCGCCGAGCGGCTGGAGCAATTCCCCGTTCGTATCACGCAGCTGGCGCATGGCCTGCCGGTGGGCGGGGAACTGGACTATCTTGACGAGGGAACATTGGCACAGGCTCTCCGGGCTCGCCGTCCGTTGGGATAGCTAGGGTTCTTGCCCGGCAGTCAGAGTATCACTGCGCAGCGCCCGCAAGGCACATCTGGGGGAGGTAAGCCCTTTGCTCGCCAAGAAGATTCGCCGCGAGAGAAATAGAGCCGACGCGCTTGCGACAAACGGTTCCAACCCCTAAATCACCACTCATGGCTATCCACGAAATTCTTGAAGTACCGGACCCCCGGCTTAAAACCGTCTCTACCCCTGTGACCGAGTTCAATGATGAGCTGAAAACCCTCGTCGATGACATGTTCGAGACGATGTACGATGCGCCCGGTATAGGCCTCGCCGCCATTCAGGTGGGCGTGCCGAAACGCGTACTCGTGATCGATCTGCAGGAACCCGACATGGATGCAGAGCCGGAAGACTGCGGCCATGATCATGGCGACGGGGAGGGCACGCACCAGCACCATCCGATCAAGAACGACCCGCGCGTATTCGTGAATCCCGTAATTCTCAATCCAGACGAAGAACTCGGCACGTATCAGGAGGGCTGCCTGTCTGTTCCCGAGATCTACGCCGATGTGGACCGACCGAAGACCTGCACCGTCCGGTATCAAGACCTGGAAGGCATCGAACACACAGAGGAACTGCAAGGCCTGCTGGCTACCTGCATTCAGCACGAGATGGACCACCTCGAAGGTATCCTGTTCATCGACCACCTCAGTCGCCTGAAGAAGCAGATGGCACTGAAAAAACTGGATAAGATGCGTAAAGCGGCGTGATCTGCTTCTTTAGCTTGGCATAAATGAAAAAGCCCCGCTCAATGGCGGGGCTTTTTCATTTATACTTGCCGAACTGGATTAGCTCAGGCCATTTCTGTCAGCGCCTTCTTCACATCGGCAATCACTTCCTCGCACATGGTTGCACAGCGCTTGCAATGCGCGTCATCATGCTTGTTGCAATGTTCGTGACACTGCTCGCAGGCCACAATTGCCGCTTCGGCAATCGCCTTGATAGCAGGGACATTCCCGCCGGTGCGTCGGCTGGCCATGCGGTAGAACGCTGTGCAGGCATCAGATGCATCGAGACAGCGGCGCACACACTCGCGGCGTTCCTCGATATCGCCTTCCGCCAAGCACGCGTCGGCACACGAGTTCATGATCGCCGCGCCATACATGGCATGCTTGACCGCTTCACCCAGCGCGTCGTTGTAATCGCTGCCCACGGCAGGATGATCCTGAATCATTTCCTTGATCGACATTGTGTTTTCTCCTTTACGACAAGAGCGAACGGAGCTTGGGATTTGTTCCGCAAAGATGCTTGGCGCGCAGGGGCGTTCCAGCTATGTTCTCGATAAACAGAGGAGATTGATTATGGAGTAGGGTGACGTTTGAGATTGCGCAAAATCTTGCAATGACTTGATCGGCCATACAGTGTGTATCTTAAATGAGTATAGCTTACCATTGGTAGAGCTCCCTGCCCCAGAGCCCACACAGGTACCGACAGGTTTTATCATTCAGCACTAATATGGAGGTCATTTATGACCCCGCCGTTTGTGCTGCGTAATTTAGATGGACTAGTTCATTGGGTTTTGATTTCGGCAGACGGAAAGGAGTTTATGGCTCAGTCGGTAGTGGGTTTCCCCACGCCCGCTGATGCGAAAGCCGATTTTGACTGGTGGTACTCCACAAATTAGCACGCAGCGGGGCGGTTGAGCAATCTGCCGCCCCATTGTGACAGAGGATAAAAGATGGACTTACTGTCAATTGCGTTGATCACCGCCGCCTTATTGTTAGGCGCACTGGTTGGTTGGTTTGTGGGATCACGCCCAGTGGCTGATTTGAAGGCCCGCTTCAGCGAGCGGGACACCGAGGCGCGCGATACCGATGCCAAATATCTTCGCACCTTTGCCGAACTGGAAGCATCGAAGGAACGGGCCGGTCGAGTGGATAGTCTCGAGAGAGAATTGCGGGACATACGAGCGGCAAACGAAACAGCTCTGGCTGATCTGCGGGGTGAGAAAAGCGCACTTGCTTCAGAGCTTGATACGTTGAGAAGCGGAACAGCGGCACGTGAGGAAGCGCTGGAGGACCGGTACAAGGAACGCGAGAAGCATTTCGATAGGGAAATGAAACGACTGCTGGATGCTGAGGAAAAGCTGCAAGCCAAGTTCAACGAGATCGGCGAGAAAATGCTGACCGGTGCGCAATCGAAATTCCTGGAAGGGGCAGGCGCGCATCTGGCCAATCTCAATAAGGAAAGCCTGGCTGAACTGGAGAAGAAGGCTGGGCCAATCAGCAAGACATTGGACGAATATCGCAAGCGTGTCGAAGAACTGGAGAAGGGACGATCCGAGGCCTGGCACCAGTTGCAAGGCGTAATCGGCGAAGTGAAAGCCGGTCAGCGCGAGGTTATAGATGGTGCCAACCGGATCACTACGACGCTGCAGGGGGCCACAAAAGCGCGCGGCGATTGGGGTGAGTTGCAGTTCGAAAACCTGCTCGAACGTTGCAATCTGACAGACCACACGGATTTCCGCCGCGAAGTGAATGTGAAGGATGCAGAGGGCAAGGATCTGCGCCCCGACGCGATCATTAATATTCCGGGAGGTCGCAAGCTGGTTGTCGATGTGAAGAATGTCTTCAACACCTATAAAGAAGCGAACGAGGCAGAAACTGAAGAGCAGCGCAGCGTATTGCTGGCGAAACACGCGCGCGAATTGCGCAGTCACGTGCAGGCTCTTTCAGCCAAACGGTATCAGGACCACGTCGATGGTTCGGCTGAATTTGTTGTCATGTTCGTACCCGGCGAACACGTATTGTATGCAGCCCTGACGCAAAGCGACGATCTGCTGGACTACGCTCTGCGCCACAACGTCGTGCTCTCGTCACCGCTCAATTTTATGTCGATCGCCATGACGGTGGCAACAGTCTGGCGGCAGGCTGGGGTGCAGGCCGATGCAGAGGAAATCGCTACGCTGGGTAAGGAACTTTATGACCGGCTGGGCGTGGTTGCCCGTCACATGGGCAATCTTCGACGGGACTTGGGAAAAGCGAACAACAGCTTCGATTCTCTGGTTGGTTCGTTTGATACCAATTTGCGTAAAACCGGGGAGCGATTCGAGCAATTGAGTATAGATACCTCTGCCAAGGAACTCACCGAGGCTTTGCCGCTGAATACTCAGCCGCGCCAGCTGACAAATTTCCGTAACGGTGATGATGCTGCTGAAAATGAAGAAACGGCTGCATAACTAATCATCTTGCTATATGCGGGATACGCATTGCGATGTTTGCGGTTCTTTCAAATTGGCGTTTCGCCTAATCAGATCTTCGGACCGTTTTCGCCTATGCTGCAAACTTTATCTTTGCGCTGCCTCTAGCCCCGCCAGTACTTCATAGCCGAGCACCGCAGCTGCAACGGCTGCGTTCAGGCTATCCGCCCGTCCGCGCATGGGCATGGTTACGCGCAGATCGCACTCTGCTTCGTACTCTTCTGGCAAACCTTGCGATTCGTTGCCCACCAGCACGAAACATGGAGCAGCATAAGGCGCACCGCGGTAAGGCACCGCTTCGCGTAAGCTTGCGGCAACCAACTGGGCAGGGGCGCCTTTGTCCGATCTGCGCAGCCACGCCGCGAAATCCTCCCACCGCGTCTGCGCCAGTTTCTGGGTGAATACCGCCCCCATGCTGGCGCGCACTGCCTCGACCGAAAACGGATCGGCGCAATCGTCTATCAGGATAAGGCCGCCTGCACCCAGAGCATCGCCGGTGCGTAGCATGGTGCCCAGATTGCCGGGATCGCGCAGCGCCTGCGCGACCAGCCAGATATTCGCGCTGCTGCGGTCGATCGCGTCAAGCGTCGTGTCCCATTCCGCAAACACGCCAGCCACAGCCTGCGGGTTATCTTTGCCGGTTATCTTGGTCAGAATGTCGGGCGATGTTTCGATCACGTCTCCCCCCGCGTCCACCACGGCGCGCTCCAGCGCGGCGATCAGCGGATGAGGCTCACGCGTTTCGGCCAGCACCAGCATTTCCGGCACCCGTCCGCACTCGCGCGCATCGGTCAGCAAGCGCAGCCCTTCGGCCAGAAACCGCTGCTCTCGCCTGCGGTGCTTCTTCTCGCGAAGACTGCGAATGAATTTCACCGTCGGGTTGGAAAAACCAGTGATCCGGCGACGTTCGGGCAGGGCGCCGGTAGCGGAATGCATGAGAGGAGGGATCGTGGACGACATGGGGACTATTCCTCCCCGAACCCGTCCTCGATCAGCGCGCAGACCGTGTCCAGCGTGCCTTGTGCATTTTCGCCTTCGGCAATAACTTCGACTGTATCGCCTTTCGCTGCGCCCAGCATCATCAGGCCCAGAATGGATCCGCCTGCCGCTTCGTTACCGTCTTTGGCCACTCGGACCTGCTCGGTCGCAGGCAATTCAGCCACGCATCCCACCAGCTTTGCACTGGCCCGGGCATGGAGGCCGCGCTGGTTGACGATAGTGACTGTGCGACGCAGCGCTGATGAGGGTGCGCTCATGATGCATTCTTACCAAGTGGTTGGGTGCCCAAAAGTTCGCTGGCGACGGTGATATAGTTGCGCCCCGCTTCCTGCGCAGCGGCCACCGCATCGGTCACGCCGAGCGAGGTGCGGGCGCCTGCTAGCCTGATAAGCATCGGCAGATTGATGCCCGCGATCACCTCCACCTTGCCGGCATCGAGAAGGGAAATAGCGAGGTTGGAGGGTGTGCCGCCGAACAGGTCGGTCAGCACGATGACGCCTTCTCCGCTATCGACCGACGCAATCCCGTCGGCGATATCCTGCCGGCGCTGCTCGACATCGTCGTCGGGGCCTATGCAGACAGTCTCAATCGCATCCTGCGGACCGACGACGTGCTCTAACGCTTCCACGAAAGTTCGGGCCAATTGGCCGTGGGTTACCAGTATAAGTCCGATCATGGGGAGGTCTGGTCTACTCGCATAGCGGGCCATTGCGGGGCAGTATGGGGTTGCGGCGTGGCCATCATGTCAGTGCTGCGCCCGCTCGATCTGGTCGGCGGCCCGCGATTGCATATTCCGATGCAGGAGTGTGGGCGAAAAGCTTGCTTCGCGCAAGACCTGCACCATCCGTTCGGCGCTATACACCGAACGGTGCCGCCCTCCGGTGCAGCCAAAGGCGATATGGAGATAGGCACGGCCCTGCGACCGGTAGCGGGGCAGCAGGTCGAGAACGAGGTCGCTGATCTTCGCAAACGCTTGAGTAAAGGCGGGCTGCGCTGTGATGTAATCGGCGACGGGTGCGTCCATTCCGGTCTGCTCGCGTAAGTTATCTTCCCAATGCGGATTGTCGAGGAAGCGCATATCGAACACCAGATCGGCCAGCGGCGGCATTCCGCGGGCATAGCCGAAGCTGCTGACCGTGATGGTCAGCGACTGCACAGTGTCATCGGCGAAGCGTTGGCGTACGGCCTGCTGCAATTCGTTGGTAGCCAATTCGCTCGTGTCGATGATCACATTCGACCAGCTGCGCAAGTGGGCAAAAAGTTCGCGTTCCGCCATGATCCCGTCGAGCGCGGCGCGCGATTTGGCTAGCGGATGACGGCGACGGGTTTCGTTGTAGCGGCGTTCCAGTTCTCCGCTGGAGCAGTCGATGAATAGTGTCGCAACATCCAGATCGTCGCGTTGATCCAGCCGGTCTACCGTGTCGATAATGTTTGCTGGCACGAAACCGCGAGTGCGCGAATCGAAGCCGATGGCCAGCGGCGGAGACTGGCTACCGGGCTGGGGATCGCTAACGAGACGGTGGAGCAGGCGGATGGGGAAGTTGTCGATCGCTTCCCAGCCTAGATCCTCCAGCACATGGAGCGCGGTGGTTTTACCCGCGCCTGACATACCGGTAACAAGCAGCACGCGTTGCCGCTGTGTGTCAGAAGTGTAAATGGAATCGCCTGCCATGACGTCAGCGTTCGCGCATTTGATGGCGCAAGGGAAGCGTCAATCTGCGGTGACAGACGGCAGTGTGCCGAAACGCGCCAGTGCTTGTTCGATGCGCAAGGGGGTGCTCCAGTCCGGTGCGCACAAATGAAGAGTGGGAACAGCTTTACCAGCCAGATTGGTGCACGGCAGCGCTGTGGGAAGTCGTTCCCCGTCCTCGCCAAATTGCACCAGAAGGGCGACGGGCGCGGTGGCGGTGGCGCATTCCACCAACCCGACGCCGCGCACTTCGAGCAGGCCCGAAATGTTCGGTGCGGGGCTGGCCATCAGTGCTTTGCCGTTCCGGATGAGTGTGATGCCATCATCTCCGATCAATGTTGCGCCTCGGTCAATCAGGGCGAGCGCCAGCGATGATTTGCCTATACCCGGCGGGCCGGACATCACTATGGCGCGTCCATCCATTGCAACGGCGGTGGCCTGAATTTGCATCAGGAGAGCGCTGCGCTGCCGGTGCGCGCCTCGGGCAGGGCGAGGACGAGGCACGCTCCCCGTACACCATCGGCGCGGTCGGTTACGGAAAGCGAGCCGTCATGCGCCTCTGCAATGGTTTGTCCGATGGCAAGGCCAAGGCCGCTATGATTGCCGAATGCTTCGGCATCTGGACGGACGGAATGGAATCGGCGGAAAATCTTCTGGCGTTCCTGCGGCGGGATACCGGGTCCCTGATCACACACGGTCAGGGTGACGCAGTTGGCATCATTGGCCACCACAAGATCGACAGAGCCATCGGGGGGGGAAAAGGATATCGCATTGTCTAAGAGGTTCTCGACCACCCGTTCCAGCCGCATAGGTACGCCCATCACGAAACATGGAGTAGAAGGCTTCGAAAGATAGATGGGATGACCATTGTTGAGCCCGCGATCCTCACGCGAGGTGATGATGTTTTCTGCCAGTTCGGCGAGATCGAATGTCTCGAAAATCGCGCGCGATATCTCGGCGTCGATCCGGCTGGCGTCTGAAATTTCCGTTACCAGCCGGTCAATCCGCCGAACGTCATGCTGGGCAATATCGATTAATTGTATTCGCAAGTCCGGATCTTCCACTTTGGCCAGCGAATCGACCGCACTGCGCAGGGAAGCGAGGGGGTTTTTAATCTCGTGGGCCACATCGGCGGCGAAATGCTCTGTTGCATCGATCCGTTCGCGCAATGCCTCTGTCATGTCCGACACGGAGCGGGCGAGTAGCCCGATCTCGTCCCGCCGGTGGGGTAGACGCGGGACGTCCACATCGCGGTCACGCCCAAGGCGCACACGGCTGGCAGCCCTCGAAAGGGTTTGCAGCGGCTTCACAATCGTACGTGCGAGGAACAATGATAACAGGATGGAGGCAAGCAGAGTAAGGGCAACCCCGATACCCAGCGTCGAGCGTGCCTCGCGCACCGATTCTGTGATGTCCACTGCGTTGCGGGTGGTCAGCAGGGTTGCTCCATTGAGGCCAACGGGCGCGGCAGCAGTGATGACCGGTGTGCCGTCGGGCGCATCGCGCAGCACGATCTGGCTGAGGCCCTGTTCACGGGCGCGGACGAGTTCGGGCCACGCCTCGGCGGTCTGCGCCTCCGGCTCGATATAGTCGGGTACGGGTTCCGCGCTGACTACGGCATCCACCATCCGGTCCAACCAGCGGGCAAAGCGCAGGTTGAATTCGTCATCGGTCGGATCGTCCAACGTAAAGCCCGGCTCGTCCAAAGCGAAACTGTCTGCCCACAGCAGCCCTTCGGAATCGAACATACGCAGCCGCATATCCTGTTCCTTGCCGATCTGGACCAGCAGTGCCTCCTGCCGATCTCGATTGGCACCAGCCAGCGCTTCGGCCGTAATTTGTGCTTCGATTCTGGCCAGCTTGTATCGTTCGTCCAGCAGCTGTGCGCGGTACGAATCGAGGTAGAATATACCGCCACCCAGCAGGGCCAGCGGAAGGATGTTTACCGCTAGAATACGCGCCGTCAGCGACACGCGATCGAACAGGCTCATCCGCTCCAGCGCACGGGCTGGATCGACCGGCATGCGCGAAGTCAGGGGAAGACGCGCTGAACCTTCGGCTTCAACCATCTGCGAAGCTGTAGCCTGCACCATAGAGCGTTTCGATGGCTGTAAAGGTGGGGTCTTTGGCGCGGAATTTGCGGCGCATCCGTTTGATATGGCTATCCACCGTCCGGTCATCTACGAAGATATCGTCGGGATAGGCAGCATCCATAAGCTGGTTACGGCTCTTGATAACACCGGGGCGAATAGCCAGCGCCTGTAAAATAAGGAATTCGGTCACGGTTAAAGATACAGGCCGTCCCTCCCATGTCACCTGATGGCGGGCAGGATCCATCGCCAGACGTCCCCGTTCGATTGTCTCGCGGGTCGCGGGCGTTTCTTCGGGTGTATCGGCCAGCGGACCATCCGTCGCCCCGGTACGGCGCAGGATCACACGGATACGGGCGAGCAGCAGGCGCAGGCTGAACGGTTTCGCGATATAGTCATCCGCCCCCATCTGTAGCCCGGCTTCCTCGTCCCGCTCGTCATCTTTGCTGGTCAGAAAAATGACAGGCAGCGCGGAATGTTCGCGCAAACGGCGCAGCAATTCCATCCCGTCCATCCGCGGCATTTTAATATCGAACACGGCAAGATCCGGCGGGTTCTCCAGCAGTGCCTTCAATGCGCCCTCACCATCGGAATAGACGCGGGTCGCGTAACCTTCGGCCTGCAGGGCAATCGATACGGTGGTCAGAATATTGCGATCATCATCGACCAGAGCGATTACTCGGCCGCTCTTCGGCCCGCTGGTTTCGCCGCCGTGATCCTGCGCCAATACCGCATCTGCCGCGCGGGTGCTGTCTTGCTCCACTGTCATGGCGAATATTGCTAGACGGATGCGCTGCTCAAGACAACGCATGCACGGGGTAATTGGTGGTATGTCCAACTATCCCGGTTTGACCTCGCGCAGAGTGCGCCCTATGCGCGATGGAGATCGTCGGTGCATGATTGTGCACATTTTGGCGCAGCGATGGTTCGGACAAGCGATCAAGCGGGTTCTGGCCATTTTTCGTTTCAGGAGATTCCCAGCGTGAGCGTGCCGCTTTCCCATTCCCTTTCCGACCAGGGCATCCAGACTGATGCCACCATTCATGCCAACCTGTCCTCTGCGCAGCTGACGCAGCGAGCGCTGGAAAGCGGCGAGGGCAAACGCGCCAAAAACGGCCCGTTGGTTGTCGAGACAGGGAAGCACACAGGCCGCAGCGCAAAAGACAAGTTCATTGTTCGCGACAACGAGACCGAAGACACAGTCTGGTGGGACAACAATGCCTCCATGACGCCAGAACATTTCGATGCTCTGAAAGCTGATTTCATGACTGCCGTGGCGGGCAAAGACACACTGTATGTCGCCGATCTGTTCGGCGGTTCCCAGCCGGAACACCGCGTAAAAGTGCGCGTGATCAACCAGTTTGCCTGGCATAACCAGTTCATTCGCACACTTCTGTGCCGCCCCACTGCGGACGAGCTAAACGGATTTGTGCCGGAATACACGATTATCGATCTGCCCGATTTCAAGGCCGATCCCGCACGTCACGGCACGCGCAGCGAAACTGTGGTTGCGGTCAATCTTAAAGAGAAGCTCGTTCTGATCGGCGGCACGAAATATGCCGGTGAAATGAAAAAGAGCGTCTTTGGCATTCTGAATTATCTGCTGCCTCCGAAGGGCGTAATGCCGATGCACTGCAGCGCCAATATTGGCCCCGATGGCAAGACGGCGGTATTCTTCGGCCTCTCCGGTACCGGTAAGACTACATTGTCCGCCGATGCCAGTCGCACGCTGATTGGCGATGATGAGCATGGCTGGTCGGACACGGCAGTCTTCAATTTCGAAGGCGGCTGCTACGCCAAGATGATCCGCCTCGACCCTGAAGCAGAGCCGGAAATCTACGCCACCACGCAGATGGAAGGTACCGTCCTCGAAAATGTGGTGATGGACGAAAACGGCGAAATTGATCTGAACGACAATAGTTTGGCGGAAAACACCCGCGGGGCCTATCCGCTCAGCTCTATTCCAAATACTTCGGAAGACAATTTGGGGCCAGTTCCCAGCAATGTCATCATGCTGACGGCCGATGCCTTCGGTGTGCTGCCTCCTATTGCACGGCTGACGCCCGATCAGGCAATGTATCACTTCCTGTCCGGCTACACTGCCAAGGTCGCAGGTACCGAAATCGGTGTGACCGAGCCGGAGGCCACGTTCAGCACCTGCTTCGGCGCACCCTTCATGCCGCGTCACCCCAGCGTTTACGGCAACCTGCTGAAGAAACGCATTGCCGAAGGCGGCGCTCAGTGTTGGCTGGTCAACACCGGCTGGACCGGCGGCAAGTATGGCACCGGCAACCGTATGCCGATCAAGGCTACCCGTGCGCTGCTCAATGCAGCGCTCGACGGCAGCTTGAACGATGGCGAGTTCCGCCAGGATCGCAATTTCGGCTTCGATGTGCCGGTCGCGGTTCCCGGTGTGGATACCGCCATTCTGGACCCACGTTCGACCTGGTCCGATGGCGAAGAATACGATGCGGCCGCACAAAAGCTGGTGCAGCTTTTCGTAGACAATTTCGCGCCATTCGAAGCGCATGTGGACGAAGGCGTCCGTCAGGCAGCCCCAGCCGCCGCCTGATGGAGACCAGTTCCGGAAAATCAGGCCCTACCTCACGCAAATGAAAGCGGGGGGAGGGCCTTTTTCTTTGTCCTGTCGATCTGTGCGCCTATCCTAAATATACGAGTCGCTATTCGAAGGAGCAGAACGATGGGAATTTTCGATACGATCATGGGCCAGATGGGCCAGCACACCGATGTCGCCAATATGGCCGAGAAACTGGGCATCGATCCCGAGGTGGCTGAAAAAGCGATTGCCGCTCTGGGCCAGTCTCATGGCGAAGCAGGCGATACTGTTGCCGGAGCCGCCGAGAAGACGGGCTTGGATCAGGACACGCTTTCCAGCATCATTGATCAGATCGGTGGCGAAGGGTCGCTGGGCCAGTATGCCGACATGCTGAAAGACAATCCCGCAGCATCCGGCATTCTGGGAATGCTGGACCGCGACGGTGACGGCAACCCGCTGGACGACATTGCCGGCATGGCAGGCAAATTCTTCGGAAAGAAGTGACGCGCTGGCGATTGTTTGCCTGAACTATAAGAGAGAACGAATGAGCCTTGCACAAATCCTTCAGCAGTCCGGTGCCATTGAAAGCATGGCGGGTGAACTGAACATCGACGAGCAAACCGCCCGGATGGGTGCAGGTGCGCTGTTGCCTGCGATCGTGGCAGGCATGGGCCGCACCAGTGCAGGTTCCAGCGGGCTAGGTAGTCTGGCCGGTGCCATCCTGGGCGGTGGTGGCGGCAGTATGCTCGACGCGGTGTTGGGCAATCAGCCTACCCCTACGCAGAACGGTAACGATATTCTTGGTACTATTTTTGGCACTAAAGATGTCAGCCGTTCCGTGGCGGGCGAAGTAGCCTCCATCACCGGTATCGACGAAGGTATTCTGAAAAAAATGCTGCCAATTCTGGCGATGGCAGTGGCCGGTTATATGGCAAAACAGGCCGGAGGTGACTCGCAATCAGGCGGTCTGGGTGGCGGCGCACTTGGCGGCATTCTCGGCTCAATCGTCAGCGGCCTCGGCAGCCGCTAGTCAACAGACCGAACCATCTATTTCTGGCCTATCGAGGTATCGATGTGGTTTCAGATTGAGCAGATCACGACCGATCCCTCACTCAACGCGGTAGCCAGATGTTTCGCGGAGCCTGCACGGATTACTGACTTCCGGGCCGAGCTGTCTCCGCCGGCCACCGCCGTTTCTACATCTTCTGCTTTGTAATCGGCATAGACCATGACGTCGTCGCTGGAGGTTTCGTGCCGGTCGGAATGATCGGGAGCGGCACAAAGTAAACTTGCATGTGAGCTGCCGAAAGCCGGATCAACTGGTGCGCGTGCTTTCTATATATCGGCCGACATTTTTGGCCATTACATCGAGTGGCGCATTGCCTCCAAGAATGACGGCATCGTTGAATGCCTTCACATCATAAGCACTTCCGAGCCGAGCCTTTGCACGCTCACGTTCGGCAGTGATCTGGCTGTGGCCAAGTTTGTAGCCCGTCGCCTGTCCAGGCCAACTGCAATACCGATCCACCTCGCTGGCAACTTCCTGCGCTTTAGAGCCGTTGCGCTCGACGAAGAAATTGACCGCCTGCTGGCGGCTCCAGCCTTTGGAATGCAGGCCGGTGTCCACCACCATGCGGCAGGCACGGAAAGCAAGGGCTTGCAGGTAGCCGAGCCGCCCGACCTTGAAATCATCGTAAGCGCCGAGCTCGTCTGCCAACTGCTCGCCATACAGCGCCCAGCCTTCGGAGAACGGATTGAAGGCGAGTATAGAGCGGATTAGCGGTAGGCGATTAGAGTATTCTCCTTCCCACACATGGCCGGGGATGGTTTCGTGATAGGTAAGATCGGCCAGATCGTATTTGCGATGAAGATCGGTAGTACGCAGATTGATCCACATCCGGCCCGGAATGGTCCCGTCCTTGCTACCTGCACCGCCATAGGCGCCCGGTGCGCCCGGTTCCTCGGCCAGTGGCAAGCGTTTCACTTCCAGATTTGGGTCGACCAGCGTATTGAAGGCTCTCGGCATTTGCGCGGTGATCCAATCGATACGTTCTTGAATAAATGCCATGATTTCGGCGCGGCCCGGATCGCCTTCGGGAAATTTGTAGCGCGGGTCTTCAGACAAACCCTGCATCCGCTCGCCCACAGTGCCGCTGGTGTAGCCAATCTCACGCAGGATCGGATCCATCCGTGCGTGCAGGGTTTCCAGTTCCTCCAGTCCCTGCCGGTGGATATCGTCGGCCGACAGGCGCGTGGTAGTACTGGAGCGCAGTGCCCAGGCATACCATTCTTCCCCATAGGGGCGCTCGCGCATACCGGGATCGCCGATGGCCACTTTCGACTGCTCGCGTAGCTCGGCCAGCTGTGTTTCAAGCGCCGCCGCAATGGGCCCCTGCACCAGAGTAGCTGCGTTTTCGGCATAATTGGTACGAAGGTCGTTCTTTGCCAGATTGGCCCGCAGTTCTGGAATGAAGAGCTTGCCTTCAGCTGCGTCCTCCAGTGTGCGCTTCATCTGAGCTTCGGCTTTAGCAATCAGGAAATCAGGCGGAACCACGCCGATTGCACGGGCTGCTTTCATCCGCTCGAACTCGCCCTGCAATACACCCGGTAATGCTTCCAGCCGCGACAAATATGCCTCGGCATCATCCGCATCCTTCATCGGGTGGGTGGAATCCATGAAGCGGGGCGCATCCAGATACGTGCCGACGTTCTGAATTACGGCGTAGGGCGCGGTGCGCCAGCTACCGACCGGTGTATCGCCGTAAGGTAAGGCGAAGCCATCCAAGGCCAGCTCGTAACCGCTCTGCACGACATCCAGATTGGTGATCGTGTCCGCGTCTTTGCCCTCGCGCGGGATGGCACGGATGATCGCCAGATCCCGGCGTAAAGTAGCTGCATAAGCGTCCTGCCCTGCTTGCGACTGGTCCTCCAGCTTACCTCGCAGATCGGCATGGTCACCGGTGTCGACACCCAGCGACGTGGCGCGTTCCGGTTCGTGGCGCAGCAGGTTGAACGCAACCGTTTCCAATACTTTGTCTATACCGCTGCCTGGCGGGGTAATGGTCGCTGCCGGCAGAGGCGTAGTTACCGTCTTCTGCCGGGCGCAAGCGGGCAGAACGCCCAACGTTACTGCGGCGCCAAGACCGGTAAGAGCCTGACGCCGCGAGATTTCATAAGTTTGTTTTGTCATGGCGCGGAACGTGGCCCCGCGCATGCCAACTTGTCAATCAGTCGAGAAATTCAGCCGGAACTTTCCCGCCATTGCGTGACAGTTCCTGCATAGTTTTGCGGTGCAGCCAGACGTTATCCTCTGCCTCGCCGGAGTAGTCTGTACGGCCTAGCTCGCCGGCCAGCGCCTTGCGGTTTTCGTAGCTGGGATCGACGCCAATCAGTTTCAGCAGATCGACGATGGAAGTACGCCAGTTCAACCGGTCTGCACCGGGCATGGAGTCGAGACGGTTTTCTACATCGATAACATCCACTCTGGCACTGCTCTGCGCGGGCGTTGCCTTGGTTGCCGCAGGCGTTGGTTTTGTGGCAGATTTTGGCGCTGCTGCGGGTGCCGTCTTTTGCTCTTCGTCCTTACCGAAAATTGCACCCTTTATAGAACTGAAAATACCCATGATTGTGTCTCCCGGGACAATTTGATTTAGGTGGCCAGAAGTCTATGCGGCCCTCACGATATACAGCGTTCTGCGCACCGGAATGTTCCTGTGACAGACATTTGATTGGTAAGGAGCAATGCGTATGGCGGGAACAATGCTGTCGATAGTGATGCTGGGCGCAATCCTTCTGATCATAGGTGCGGTGCTGCTGTTCCGTCGGGGGCAACGACGACAGGCAGGCTTGATGGTTGTGGCGGCATTGGTTGCTCTGGCCAACGTCGCCATCTGGACCATTCCCGACAGCAGCGGCAATGCGCCGGTCGAGATGGGAGAGTAGGCAGGCAGGGTGCAGCAAAGTTTGTGCACCGCTGCCCGCATATGCCCTATTCGGGAATTCTCCAGAGAACGGAGCTGGTAAAAGTCCCGCTGACTTTCTCTCCATTGCCATCGCGCGCCGCCTCGAAGCGGGCGCGGCGGGTTGCCAGTTTGCAGGTAGCTTCGTCCAGTACCTGATGGCCGGTGGTGCGGGTGATACGGCAATCGCTGACCCGGCCATTGGCCCCCACTGACAAGCGGAAGCCCGCCGTCCCCTCATAATCGCGCCTTATCCACGCCGAACGGTAATCCGCTGTAGTGATCCAGTCGGCCTGCGCATTACTAGGCACGGGCGAGCTCGGCTCGAATGTCATGGTTGGCGTCGGTTCCGGCACTGGGGGTGCCAGTGGCGGACTGATGCGCGCGCCCGGATTGGGAATAGTCCTGTTCGATGGAAGGGGCGGGAGAATGATATCCCGCGTTATGTCCAGTTGCGGTCCGGTACTGGGCAAATCGCGCGGCGGAGGCGGGACCACAATATCTCGGGCTGACGGCGGTATGGCTTTGTCAGGTTCCACCACTTCGTCGGGCTTGGGCGGTGGGGGAGGCAAGGAAATCTGCCCGCCTTCGAGCGGCGATGCGGGGTCCGATGGTACGAAGTTGGTTGCCAGTCCGGTCACCAGAATAGCTCCGATCGCTGCATGGATCAAAACCACGCCGCTCACGGCGCTGGTGCGCTTCGCAGTTGATTGACTGTCGATATAGGCCATTGCTCTCTCCTGTTTTTATCGCGGCCCAGCTTTGCGCTGGCACCTCAGATAAACCTAATGTTACAACATAACAAAAAGGAGGCAAGGAGATTTGCGTTTCAAATCCGTACCTTGTCTTTCATCTGCAATATGGAGACAGTAAAACGGCCCCCTAAGAAGCCGTAATGCATATCAGATTATGGGCCTGTAAAACGCAGAAGGTCTGCGTCTCACATCACTTGATCGGGCAGGACGGATCCAGCCTGAAATCAAGATAATTGTCGACCGAAGCCATCATTTCGGCCTGCTCGTTTTCGAAGAAATGGTTCGCGCGCGGGATTTCTTCGTGATGGATTGTGATATGCTTCTGCGTACGCAGTTTTTCCACCAGCTTGCCCACGGCAGGCGGCGGTACGACTGTATCCTGAGCGCCATGAATAAAGATACCACTGGCAGGACAGGGGGCAAGGAAAGAGAAATCGTACATACTGGCGGGCGCAGCAATCGACAGGAAGCCGCGTACTTCGGGGCGACGCATCAACAATTGCATGCCGATCAGCGCACCAAAACTTACGCCGGCAACCCATGTTACCTGCGCTTCTTCATGGATCGACTGAATCCAGTCGAGCGCGGAAGCCGCATCGGACAATTCGCCTACACCGTTGTCGAAGCTGCCCTGACTGCGCCCGACACCGCGAAAGTTGAACCGTAATGTAGCAAAGCCGCGATCAACGAATGTCTTGTACAAGCGCTGCGTAATCTGCTCGTTCATCGTGCCGCCACCCTCTGGGTGCGGGTGCAGGATCATCGCCACTGGCGCGCGTGGCCGCGGCGGAGGAGAGAAACGGCCTTCGAGACGGCCTTCGGGACCGGGAAAAATGACTGATGGCATGAACGGTGTACCTGGCGTTAGAGGCTAGCGTGGCTGACACGCGCGTTGTTGCGGCTATATAGGGGCAATCGGCGAAATCGCAATCGCGCAAACAATGGGATACGCAATATAGCATACCCGAATAAATCGCAGACCCGCATCTATCTGGATCATGCAGCCACCACTCCGCTGCGCCCTGAAGCGCTCGCTGCAATGGAAGAGGGATTTGCGCTATGGGCCAATCCCTCCAGCCCGCATGCAGAAGGCCGCAGGGCACGGAATGCTCTTGAGGATGCAAGGGCGCGAGTGAAGGCGGCGCTGGGGTGGACGGGCGAAGTCATATTCACCAGTGGCGCGAGCGAGGCTGCCGCACTGGCGCTGGCCCGGGCAAAAGGCAGTGCGCGGCTTGTCGGAGCAGCGGAACATGACGCGGTGCTCAAGGTCGCCCCTGATGCAGAACGCCTGACCGTGCGCCCCGACGGCGCGCTGGACATGGATATCTTTGCCGAGGCTGTCGTGCGCGAAAAGCCGGTAGTGGCGGTTCAGCATATCAATTCCGAAACCGGCAACCGGATGGACATCACTGCTATTGCTGCTTTGGTACATGCCAATGACGGCCTGATGATCGTCGATTGTGCGCAGAGCGCGGGCAAGTTTGATCTGCCACCGGACGCAGATATTGCAATTATCTCTGCCCATAAGTTCGGCGGGCCGATAGGCGTAGGCGCGCTGCTGGTGCGTGATTTTGCGATGCTGGAGCCCGATGGCGGGCAGGAGCGCGGTTATCGGCGCGGGACCGAAAACCTGCCCGGTGTGATGGGTATGGCGGCGGCGCTGGAGACAAGCAGCGACGCGTTTGTTGCAGCCGATGTTCTCGTCCCGCTTGAGGTGTTTTCGGCCAAGGTGTGCGCGGCTGGCGGCGTGTGGCTGGATGACCGGCTGGCCAATCCCACGCCTTATATAGCTACGGTAGCCATGCCGGAAATGTCGGGCAGCGCGCAATTGATGCGCTTTGACATGGCTGGTATCGCAGTCAGCCAAGGCAGTGCATGCTCGTCTGGCACGATGAAGGGTAGCCACGTGCTTGAGGCGATGGCGCTCGACCCGGATATCGCCGACAAGGCGATTAGGGTAAGTTTTGGCTGGAACACCACCCGCGAGGATGTGGAACGCTTTTGCGAGGTATGGCTTGAATTGGCGAAGGGTAAACGAGCACAGTCATGATCTACCTCGACTATCAGGCCACTACGCCGCTCGCTCCTGAAGCGCGCGATGCGATGCTGCGGTGGCTTGATGGGCCGGACGGTCTGGGCTTCGGCAATCCGCATTCCCCGCACAAGATGGGCCGGCAGGCAGCCGCCGCCATCGAACTGGCGCGCGACCGGGTGGCGGCTCTGTTCCCCCCGGGCGGAAAGGTCATTTTTACCAGCGGCGCGACCGAGGCGATCAATCTGGCAATCCGCGGCAGCGGGTCTGCCGGTACGGTTTCTGTGTCGGCCATTGAACATGCCGCCGTCCTCGACACGGCGAAGTCTGCGGGCAAATGTCACGAGTTGAACGTGGCGAAGGACGGACAGTGCAACACCAAACAGGATGTGCCTGCCGATACGCGCCTCGTCGCGGTGATGCAGGTTAACAACGAGATCGGGACCATCCAGCCGACCATTGATTGGCATCGTAAGGCGAAAGAAGCGAACGCGCTGTATCTGTGCGACGCAGTGCAGGCTTACGGCAAGATGGAAGTCACCGCCGCCGATATGATCGCGATCAGCGCGCACAAGTTTCACGGGCCCAAGGGCGTTGGTGCTTTGTGGATCAGGGGCGGGCTGGAACTGGACGAAGTACAGACGGGCGGTGGACAGGAAAACGGTCTTCGCGCAGGAACACTGAGTCCTGCTCTGATTGCCGGAATGGGCGCAGCTGCCTTGGAGGCGAAAGAACGGATGGCGGCAGATGCCGACCATGTTGCGCAGCTGTGGCACCGCGCCCGCGATATATTTGCCGACTGGGATGTGAATGGCAGCGAAGATGCCCGCTATTTTGGCAATCTCAGCCTGCGACGCAAAGGCATCGATGTGAACCGCTTGATGAGCGAATGTCGAACCATCATGTTCAGCGCCGGGTCTGCCTGCGCCAGCGGATCGGGCCGGACCAGCCATGTGCTGAAGGCCATTGGCCTGTCGGATAAACAGTCGAAGAACACAATCCGGCTGGGCTTTGGCCGTTACACTACGATGGATGAGATCGAGAAAGCCGCGACAGCAATCAACGCAGCAGCAGCGGAGCAACTATGAAAGTCCGGTTTCAAACAGCGCAAAATGCCATGGTCGAAGCCGAGGCCACTTCCGGCGATATCCTGCTCACCGTGGCACAAGGCGCGGGGATGCCGTTGGAGGGAACCTGCGAGGGCCAGATGGCCTGTTCCACCTGCCATGTGATTGTGGACCGCGACTGGTTTGCCGTCTTGCCCGATGCAAGCGAGGACGAGGAGGACATGCTCGATCTCGCTTATGGTGTGCGCGCGACGAGCCGCTTGGCTTGCCAGATTGTGCTGAGCGAGGCGCTGGATGGATTGACCGTGGCGATCCCGTCTGAAGCGCGGGATATGAGCGAGAATTAGACTGTCTCGGGCACGGCCTCGCCCGCAGTCTTGCGGGTGATCCACCGTCCTGCCCAAACGATACCAGCGAGCGGTGCAACAATTGCTCCGAACATAATCAGTATGGCAACCAGCCAGCCCAGAATGGAGCCGAGCGAGCCAAGCGCGCCCATTACGGGGCCAAGGAAGTCGCTGGTAACAGGAGCGCCGGTTGCGTAGCGCACAGTAACGCGGCTGTAGGCGATACGGCCTTCTGTTTCCTTCAGCCAGCTACGCGCCCGATCGATTTCCTCGTTCACCTGCGCGACGCTGCGTTCCGCCTGCACCACTTCTTCGACCGTTCCGCGCCGTGTTTTCAGGACGTCCATCAAGCGGTCGCGCAGCTGAGTGCGGGCTTCCACACGGGCCTCCGTGTCGACGATTTGTTTGCTGAGTTCTTCGGAGCGCACTTCGGCAGAGACCTGCTCTGCACCTGCATCTTCGGCTTCGTCTTCCAGTAAGGCACCGAAAGCCCGGGCCTGTTTTGCGGAGACGGCCATCTGCAATTCGCCGCGCACATCGTCGGTTTCTTCACCGGTCCTTGTCATCCCCAGAATCTGGCAGCTGGCCGGGCCCTGTTGTTCGCACAGACTGGCATGACGGCGCTGGAGTGGGCCAATTTCGGGTGCGGAGAGGCGCCAGTTATAATCATAGGTGTAGGCCAGTTGAGGCAGGCTAACAGGCAATTCGGCCAACTGTGGCACGGCCGTATCCATCGAAGTGCTTTCCCCGCGCGGGGCAGGTTCGGTGACCGGGTTCGGCGCAGCAACATCGTTTGAGATTATGCTTCCGGCATTGAGGTCGGTGCTCGTTTCCGGTTGCTCCGTATTGGCATCATTGCAGGCTGCAAGCGACAGTAGCGAAATTGCTGCTGCAAATTTTACTGCGGGTTTTGTGGCCATCGAATGAGTCACTCTCGCCTCCTTTTGGTCTAATTTATGCCATAATATGGCCACATTTGGATCAATCTGGCAAGAGCGTATAGAAAAAGGGCCCCGCCGTTCATCACGGCGAGGCCCTTTTTTGCATTTAAGAGAATGCGTTAGGCGTTTTCGGGAACCTGATCCTGAACCCTTGCAATCAGGGCATCGGAGAACGCCGGAATGTCATCAGGATTACGGCTGGTGATCAGATTGCCATCCTGAGCCACTTCCGAATCGACCACATTTGCGCCTGCATTTTTCAGATCAGTCCGCACGGAAGGCCAGCTGGTGACTGTCTTGCCCTTTACGATATCGGCTTCGACCAGCAACCAGGGTGCATGGCAGATTGCCGCGATTGGTTTGCCTGCCATATCGAAGTCCTTGACCAGCGCGACTGCACGATCGTTCATCCGCAAGATGTCCGGGTTGATCTGGCCACCGGGAAGAAGCAGCGCGTCATAACCGGAACAATTCTCTATTTCATCGAGAGTAATGTCGACGGATACGCTCTCGCCCCAATTGCCATCGTTCCAACCCTTGATTTCGCCGCTTTCAAGACTGACGACTGTCGTCTTGATACCGGCGTCTTCAAGATTGGCTTTGGGCTGCATCAGTTCGGACTGCTCGAACCCGTCAGTGGCGAGGATCAGTACGTTTTTCATTCTAAGTATCTCCTTGATTTGCTGTTGCTCTATCAATGAACGGGGACAGTGATCAGTTCCATGCTGACAGGTTAAGCATGGCGATGATAAGGCACTGGGCATGGCCGCATCCGATACAGACACTCTTGAACCCGATCCCTTCGACGCAATCGTCGACGCGCCCTTCGATGCGGCGCTGGAAGAACGCTATCTGGTCTATGCGCTCAGCACGATCACAGCGCGTTCGCTCCCCGATTTACGCGATGGGCTGAAGCCGGTTCACCGCCGCTTGCTGTGGGCCATGCGTCAGCTTAAGCTGAACCCCACCGATGCGTTCAAGAAGAGTGCCCGTGTGGTTGGCGACGTAATCGGTAAATACCACCCGCATGGCGATACTAGCGTTTATGATGCGATGGTCCGCCTCGCGCAGGATTTTTCACTGCGGTACCCTCTGGTCGAGGGGCAGGGCAATTTCGGCAATATCGATGGCGATAATGCCGCAGCCTATCGCTACACAGAAGCGCGCCTGACCAAAACGGCGCTGCGTCTGATGGACGGGCTGGACCAGGGCACGGTCGATTTCATCCCGACCTATAATAACGAGGATGAGGAGCCGGAAATCTTTCCCGGCCTGTTCCCCAATCTGCTGGCCAATGGCGCCAGCGGTATCGCTGTGGGTATGGCAACAAACATTCCCAGCCACAATGTGGCCGAAGTGGTCGAGGCAACACTGGAGCTGATCGACAATCCGCATGTCGAGCACGCCCGCCTGATGGAGCTGTTTCACGGGCCGGATTTTGCGACCGGCGGCCTTGTGGTCGACAGCGCCCAGACGATTTCGAAGGCTTATGAAACGGGCCGCGGTGCATTTCGTGTTCGCGCGCGCTTCCATTCCGAGGAAGCCGAGAAAGAGGCCGACCGGAAAGCCGGGATCGAGCGGTTGGGCGGCGGGCAATGGCAGTTGGTCGTCAGCGAAATTCCGTATCAGGTGCCCAAAGGCAAACTGATCGAGCAGATCGCAGCCGCTATTGCAGACAAGAAGCTGCCGATCCTGGAGGACGTCCGCGACGAAAGCGACGAGAAGATCCGGCTGGTGCTGGTCCCGCGCAGCCGCAATGTCGATCCCGAATTGCTGAAAGAGTCGCTTTACAAGCTGACCGATCTGGAGACGCGCTTCTCGCTCAACCTTAACGTGCTGGACGCCAGTCGTACGCCGATGGTGATGGGGCTGAAGGAGCTGCTGGAAAACTGGGTCCGCAGCCAGATTGATATCCTGCAGCGCCGCAGCCAGCATCGTCTGGACCAGATCGCGCGGCGGCTGGAGCTGGTTGACGGCTACATCATCGCCTTCCTCAATCTGGACCGGGTGATCGAGATCATCCGGTACGAGGATGAGCCCAAGGCTGTGATGATGGCGGAGTTCAAGCTCACCGATCGTCAGGCCGAAGCCATCCTCAATATGCGACTGCGGTCGCTTCGCAAGCTGGAAGAAATGCAGCTGCGCACGGAGAAAGACGAGTTGCTTGTCGAGAAGGACGAGCTGGACAAATTGCTTGGCAGTCCGGCCCGCCAGCGCACGCGGTTGAAGAAAGATCTGAAGTCGCTGCTGAATGAATACGGCCACGACACGGTTCTGGGCGCGCGCCGCACGACCATTGCCGAAGCGGCCCCGACCGTCGAATTCAACATGGACGCGATGATCGAGAAGGAACCGGTGACGGTGATCCTGTCGAAGCGCGGCTGGATCAAGGCCGCGAAAGGCCACGTCGATCTAAGCCAGGAGTTCAAGTTCAAGGAAGGCGACGAACTGGGCTTCATTGCCCATGCTCAGACCACTGACAAGTTGCTGTTGGCGACCGATGACGGGCGGTTCTTTACGCTGGGCGCAGACAAGCTGCCGGGCGCGCGCGGCTTTGGTGAACCGGTGCAATCGACGCTGGATATAGACGCCGAAGCGACGATTGCTGCGATGATCGTCCACCAGCCCGAAGGCCGCCTGCTGCTGGCTGCCGATACGGGCAAGGGTTTCGCCGCCAGCACCGCCGACTTGCTGGCCGAAACGCGTAAGGGACGGCAGGTTGTGAACCTGAAAGACGGTGCGAAACTGGCGGTGGTGCGGCTTATCCCCAAGGACCACGATCATGTTGCGGCAGTGGGAGAAAATCGCAAGCTGGTGGTGTTCAATCTGGAAGAAATGCCCACGATGACACGCGGCCAGGGCGTGAAGCTGCAAAATTACCGCGACGGTGGATTGTCCGATGCGACGACCTTCAAGCTGGAGGAGGGCCTCAGCTGGACGATGGGGGGCAAGGGCGACCGGACCCGTACCGAAAGCGATATCTGGCAATGGAAGGTTGCGCGCGGTGGGGCAGGGCGGATGCCGCCGACGGGTTTTCCAAAGGATAACACATTCGGATGATGGCAAGCGTGATCAGGATGAAGAGAGCTCGTCCAGAATAACCTCAACCCGCGCGCGATCCGGAAACCCTTCCTCAACCCACTGCGCCTCCACGGTTTGCAGTAATCGCGCCACTTCCGGCCCGGTCGCCAACCCGCGTTGAACGATTTCTCCGCCCTTCAGTGGCAGTTGCGGGGCCTTCCATCCATTCAATGCGTCCAGCGGAGCGCCAGCCAGCAGCAATCGGTCACGTGCGACATCAATGCCTTCTTCGTAGGCGAGCGATCTGGGCCTGCCGGCATCCGCATCGGTTCGCGCGGCAACGCAGGACAGGTGGGCGCGTTGTTTGCGTGACAGGCGCAGGCGGGCGGCGGCCGCTTCGGCAACATTGGGAATGGCGGGCAACAGGGCGGACAGGCGCCGGAGCGCGGTGGGTTCGATATCCAGCGTCTGCTCATGCATGATCAACGCCTTTAAAGAAGCGATTTGCGCCGGAGTCGTCTCCGGCAGGATCACTTGCAACACCCCGCGCCGATGCATTCTGGCGATGGTCGGCGCAGGATCGGGCAGACCAAGAATCGCCAACATCTCTGCCGCCACCCGCTCCCGGCTCAGGCCTTTCATCGTTTCGGCGAGGTCTGCGCAGGCTTCTTCCGCAGCCTCGTCCAACTCAGCGCCGAAGCGGGCCTGAAAACGATAATAGCGCAGTATGCGCAAATGATCCTCGTGGATGCGTTCACGCGCATCACCGATGAAGCGTACACGCCGCGCTTTCAGATCGCGCAGTCCGCCGAAGTAATCGCTGATCTCCAACGTTTCGGGGTGAGCGAACAGTGCATTGATGGTGAAATCGCGCCGTGCGGCGTCTTCGCGCCACTCCTTCGCAAACGCGACAGTCGCACGCCTTCCATCGGTTGCGATATCGCGGCGCAATGTGGTGACTTCCACTGGCCCCCCATCCAGCAAGGCGGTGATGGTGCCGTGATCGATGCCGGTGGGCACGGTGCGGATGCCCGCATCCTTCAGCAGACGCATGATCTGATCGGGATGAAAAGGCGTGGCTGCATCCACATCATTGACCGGTGCGCTCAGCAGAGTGTCGCGCACGGCTCCGCCCACCCAGCGGATATTATCTGCGCCGAGGGCACGCACGAGGGCCGCGAGATCGCCGCGCCGGGTCCAATCTGCTTGATCTAGTTTCCCCACCATCAACCCCCAATAGCTTTTGGCTTCGAGAATTGCGCTAGAAGAATGTGTAGTGGTCGGCCAACGCCGGAATTCGCTTCCGACAGGCTCAGGGTGAATGGAGGCGAGGGGTGGGTCTTATCTGCCAAACAATTCCGTCAGCCGCATCCGTCGCTGTAAATTCGCTATGATTGCTGCTGTTACGCCCCAGATGCGGTATCCTTCATACTCCATTTCGAAATAGGTCCGCTGCGCGCCTTTCCAGGCGACAGTGCTGGAACCGTAATTTGCGCGATTGAACAGGATATCCAGCGGCACCTCGAACCAGCTTTCCACTTCGCCGGGATTGGGGACGAGTGGCAGATCAGCCGGGATCACGCCGAGAACCGGTGTTACGGCAAAGCCTGTGCCGGTGACATATTCGTCGCTCGCGCCGATCACGCGCACCTGATCAGGGTGCAGGGCCAGTTCTTCATGGGCCTCACGCAAGGCCGCCTCGACTGCATTTTCGCCTTTATCCAGCTTGCCGCCGGGGAATGCGACTTGACCAGGATGCGATCGCATATCGTGCGGACGGCGGGTCAGGATTACGCCGGGCCGCTCGCGCTGTGTTACTGGAACCAGAACGGCGGCAGGACGGGTAGAGGGTCCGGCAAATTCTGCATCGGTCAACAGACCGGCCAATTCCTCGCCGTGCCCGTCATCGAAGACCTGCTTCAGCCTGTCGAACAGGTCGTTCATGTGCTTTCGGGTTTGGGCAGGAGGGAAAAGGTTTCGCCGCCGCTGGTGAGGGTCCAGTCATCGCCTTGGGCAAGAGCGATCTCGGCCAGTTGCTCGTAAGTAGAGCGGTTGAGCCGTGCTTCGCAGCCGCGCCGGACAGCCAGATAAAGTCTGGGCCTATCGGTATCCCCGCGTGCAATTATGGGATGGTGCGGGCCAGCCACCACCAGCTCGTCGGTATTCAGGCGAAACGCCACACTGCCATCACGTTCGACCGCATCCACGGCAATGAAGGCTGCGTCCTCTACCTCGATGCGCGATTTCTCGTAGGGCGTTACGAGCCAGTGCTGCCCGCTGCCGTCTGCTGTCAGCAGGCCGGCAAACGCCCGCACCATTCCCTCGCGCTTTATTACTCCGCCATCGTGAAACCAGGTGCCGTCGGCGGCAATTCGCATCAGACTTTCGGTTTCGGTCTCGGGGGACCACGTCTCGACCGGAGGCAATTTGCGCTGCGCGACCTGCTCGGCAATCTGGCTGAGGGACAATCCGGCGAGTTCTGGTGGAGGATCATAGGGCATAGCGTTCGATTGGCAGAACCGTCGGATGCCTTCAATCGTTCCCTTGGACGGAACTCTTTGCCTTGTCCGAAACGGTGTTCCACGCTTCCAGCATTCCCTCGGGCGGCAGAATTGCGGGATTGGCAGCGCGCACCAGCAACCGGGCTGGATCATAAGGACCGGGGCAGTGCCAGCCTTGCGTGAGCGCGGCGCTGAAATTCCAGCGTTCGTAATATTCAGGGTCGCCGATCATTACCTGCGGCAGCACCGGTGAACCTGCAGCATTGGCTTGCAGCGCGCCCAGACTGGCCCCCATCAGAGCCGTGCCGAACCCTTCGGACTGACGCGAAGGCATGACTGCCACCGGCCCGACCATAATCAGCGGATGCTTTCGTCCTTCGGGATCGATCAGAGCGATGGGCCAGAGCTGGATAGTACCCGCGAGATAGTCATCATCGTCAAGAGCGGCAAAGGACAGTGCCTCCAGCCATTCCGTCCCCTCGCGGATGCGGTATGCAGTGCGTGCGCGCCTATCCTCGCCAAAGCTGGCGTCGAGCAGACTTTCGACCATCGAGGGGGCGATTGCGGAGAGGGGAACGATCGTTGCCATTTACAGGGCCGCGCTACTTCGCACAGCAAGCCCTGTCGACTAAGTTCCGCTTAACAGTGCGTGAGAGTTGCTAGCGTCTATTTGGGCACCAATTGGCGCAGACGGCCCTGTTCTCCGTCTTCCAGCACAAATATAGAGCCATCGGGCCCTTCGATCACATCCCGAAGACGCTCTCCCATAGAGTAACGGGCAGCTTCTACCGGCGCAGTACCATTCATTTCAACCCGGATGAGAGCCTTTGGCTTCAACCCTGCAATAATAGCATCGCCGGCCCAGCCAGCGTCTCCCTTGCCGGAATAGAACATGAAATCGCCCGGTGCGATTACAGGGGTCCAACCGATTTTCGGCTTGATCAGATCAGGCCGGGTATCGTTGTCCGGGATTGCCTTCCCGCTATATTCGTCGCCATCCGACACAATCGGCCAACCGTAGTTCCCACCTGCTTCAACCAGATTGAGCTCGTCGCCGCCGGCAGGCCCATGCTCCAGATCCCAGAGACGTCCCGCACGATCGAATGCTAGACCCAGGATATTGCGATGGCCGTAGGACCAGATTTCCGTGCCCACCGGATTGCCTGCAGCAGGCGTGCCATCAAGATTGAGGCGAACGATTGTCCCCAATGTGTTGGAAGTATCCTGGGCAGGGGTCTTCTTTTGCCGGTCGCCGCTGGCCACAAACATGTGGTTTTCGTCGGGGGAGAACGCGATGCGGTGTGAATAATGTCCGCGTCCGCTTACCTTGGGCCCCTGACGCCAGATGACTTTGAGATCTTCCACCTCGCAAGCGTCCGCTTCGGCGCAAACCAGCGTGCCGCGGCCGACCACGGCGCCTCGCGTGTTGCGATCACCAGCCTGTGCCCAGCTGAGATAGATCGTCCGGCGATCCAGCGTTGCCGAGCTTTCGGATGGCAGGAAGGCTATATCGCCCAACCCGCCCTGACCGCCGTAATCGACGGCAGGCATGCCGGTGACGGTACCCATGCGGCCCGTGGCCGTGTCGACGAATTTCATCGTGCCCGGCTGTTCCGTAATGAAAAGCGTGGACGTGCCAGGCGCAAAGGCGGCAGCCCACGGTTCGTCGAAAGCACCCATATTGCGCACTGCGAACGGGCCGACTGTCTCGTCTGCGGCGGCCTGCGTTGTTCCGGCGGCCGTGGTCGACTGCGCGTCCACGGTTCTATCCCCGCTATAGCTGCTGCCACAACTTGCGAGCAGCAGGGCGGCGGGGGATAGGATTGCGGAGCGGAAAAAGAGGTTCTGTGTCATGAATGGTGTAACGTCCTGTCTGGCTTCCGGTTTCCGGCCCGGCACGTTTTCTGTGTCCGGCCAGTTGATTGTTGGAGTGGACGAGGCAGGGCGGGGCCCGCTGGCAGGGCCGGTCGTGGCGGGCGCTGTGGCATTGTGCAAGCCGCGCCCCGCAGGATTGGACGACTCCAAGAAGCTGACAGCCAAGCGCCGTGCCGTGCTGGATGAAACCGTGCGTGCCCGCTGTGCATGGGCCGTCGGCGTAGTTGATGTCGAGACGATCGATCGCATCAATATTTTCGCGGCCACAATGCTGGGCATGACACAGGCAGTAGAGCGGCTGGAAAAAGTCCTCGCCCGCGCTCCCGACCAGGTTCTGATCGACGGCAACATGACCCCGCAGAATCGCACCGAGGGCTGGCACTGGCCTGCGCACCCGATTGTTGGCGGCGATGCGCTGGAACCTGCGATCAGTGCGGCCAGCATCGTGGCGAAGGAATGGCGGGACCGGATAATGCTGCACGCGGCGAAAGAATATCCGCACTATCAATGGGATCGCAACAAAGGGTATGGAACCCGCGTCCATATGGAGGCACTGCGCCTTCACGGGCCAAGTCCGCACCATCGTCGCAGTTTCTCCCCAGTCGCGCAGGCAGCGCTTCTCTGACCAGCGCCTTTCCACGACCACAATTGAGCCATTCATTCATGCACACATCCATACTCCTCATCATTATCGGCCTGATCGGCCTTGCGCTGGGCGGCGAATTGCTGGTGCGCGGGGCTGTGGGCATCGCCAAGGCGATGGGTCTTTCTACCCTGCTGACCGGCATAATCATTGTCGGTATGGCGACGTCGATGCCCGAACTGGTGACCAGTGTAGAAGCCGCGCGCGCCGGTTCGCCGGAGATCGCGTGGGGCAATATCGTCGGCTCCAATATCGCCAATACGCTGCTGATACTGGGTGCAACCGCCCTGATTGCGCCGATTGTTCTGACCGGTCTGGGCCGCCGCGATGCCGCCGTGGCATTGGGTGCGACGATAGTGCTGGCGGCACTGGCGCTGTCGCAGGCTGGTGCGCTGTGGATCGGGTCGGGGCTGCTGACGCTGTTGGTGATCTACATCATATGGCGCATCAACCATCCGCGCGATGAAGAGGATGATGACGATACGATCCCGCGTCTGCCTATGGCGATTTTGCTGTTTATCGGCGGGCTTGCTGCGCTGGTGTTTGGGGGCAAATGGCTGGTGGAAGGGGCGATCGAGATCGCCACCGCTGCCGGTGTCAGCGAGACAGTCATCGGCCTGACAGTGGTCGCCATCGGCACGTCTCTGCCAGAGCTTGCCGCTTCGGTGGCCGCTGCATGGCGGGGCAAGCCGGGGCTGGCCATCGGTAATGTTGTGGGTAGCAATATCTATAATATCTTCCTGATCGGCGGGGCCACCATGCTTATGGCGCCTGCTGCGTTGCCGCGCGAATTGATCGGGCTGCAAATGGCCGTACTGCTGGGATCGGCACTGATGCTGTGGGTGCTGCTGTGGCGGGGCCGCGCCATCGGGCGCGCATTGGGCGCGGCACTGTTGGTGGCCTTCAGCGCGAATATCGTCCTGACGCTAGCCTAGCGCCTTTTCCAAAAGAGCGCGGGAGAAGAGTCTTTTGCGCCACACCCCTGCATATCGAGTCCGGCTAACGGTTGCGGACTCAATATCTTGTGCCGGACACCTTTCGTTCCGGTTGAGCTTACGCAGGGTTAACCATATCGATGTTGAAATCCTTCCTTGACGCGGAGTCCGCTTGGACTCACCCTGTGGATAACTTGACGGGGAAGGGACGGATTGATGGGGGTTTTAACAAAGGTCGCAGCGACCACGAAACCGCGTACGCGGCGCGTGGCAAAGCCGGCGGAGAAACCGATAGCGCCTACCTTGCCTCTGGGGAAGATTCTGGACGGCGACTGTATCGAACGTCTGCGCGAATTGCCCGATGCCTCCGTCGATCTGGTGTTTGCCGATCCGCCCTATAACCTTCAGTTGGGCGGCGATCTGAACCGGCCGGACGGCAGCCATGTGGATGCAGTGACCGATCACTGGGACCAGTTCGACAGCTTCAAGATATACGACGAATTTACAAAGGCCTGGCTGACAGAGTGCAAGCGCATCCTGAAGCCCGACGGCGCGCTGTGGGTCATCGGCAGCTATCACAACATTTACCGCGTCGGCGCGATCCTGCAGGATCTGGGATACTGGCTGCTGAACGATATCGTCTGGCGCAAAACGAATCCGATGCCGAATTTCCGCGGTACCCGCTTCACCAATGCGCACGAAACGCTGTTGTGGGCGAGCCAGGGCGAGAAAGCGAAATACCAGTTCAATTACCGCGCAATGAAAACGCTGAACGATGAACTGCAAATGCGCAGCGATTGGGTAATGCCGATTTGCTCTGGCGGGGAACGGCTTAAAGGGGAGGACGGGCACAAGGCGCACCCCACGCAAAAGCCCGAGGCGCTGCTGTACCGAGTGTTGCTCGCGACAACCGAGCGGGGCGACGTGGTGGTCGACCCGTTCTTCGGGACGGGTACGACAGGCGCTGTGGCGAAACGCTTGGGCCGCGAATGGATCGGCTGTGAACGCGAGGCTGCTTACCGCGATGTGGCCTATGCGCGGATCGAAAAAGAACTGCCGCTGGACGAAAGCGCACTGCTTACCATGCAGAGCCGCTCCGCCGCGCCCAAGGTGGCGTTCGGCGCACTGGTGGAGGCAGGAATGCTAAAACCGGGTGCGCAGCTGTTCGATAAAAAACGCCGATGGACTGCTACGGTACGGGCCGATGGGTCGCTGGTGCATAATCCGTCGACACGCTCAGGAGGGGCAAAGCAGGTCGGTTCGATCCACGGCCTCGGTAAAGAGCTGCAAGGCGCCCCCAGCTGCAATGGCTGGACGTTCTGGCACTACGAGGATGAGGGTCTTGTGAAGCCTATTGATGCCGTGCGGCAGTTGTATTTGTTATCCGTTGAGGATTGACCGGAACTTGAATGCTTTGCACTCGCAGATGCGTTCAGGAGTGCTACTTAGCATGTGTTAATCTTTGATTTACCAGATTTCCCTATCTTCGAAACTTCACATGCAGGGCGTTGTCTATCACGCTCGTTTGTCAGGAAGGGTGGATCCTAAAAATTGTCGTCTCGTTCGATTTTTCGCTCGATAATCGAAGCGGTACGAAACCGATTTTTCGTCCCGCCTCCCCCTGGTATTGTCGCCGCACTTCAGCAGACGCAGCTTGACAATGTCAGACGCAACGCACCGCTGCTTCTGGCTGTGGGAGCGCTTAACGTCGCAATTATTATGGCGATCTGCGCGAACAGCGGGATGCCATTTGCTCAATATGCCTGGATGGGCGGGTTGGTCGCATACTGCCTGCTACGCATCATTATCTTGCGAAAACGGCTGAATGGGCCAGTATCTTCGGACCAAATTCCAGCTTTGCTGCACAGAACAACTGCAATATCCATTATTGTTGTCACTATTTTGGGCTTTGCCGGCGGCTTTGCCTTCATAACCGGAACGTTCAGTTTTGAATTGATGGTGCCGATTTCGCTGGCTTTCGGCACTACAGCCATCGCGCAGTGTCTTTATACACTACGCTTTGCAGGCGTCGCTAGCTTGCTATTGGGTATAACGCCTGTAGCTTCGGTATTGCTTTTCACCGGGAGCTTCAATGATCAGATGCTGGGCGCTGCGATGTTGAGCATAGAGATTCTGATGATTCGTTTCGTCCTCCAGCAATTCGATGTTCTGGTCGAACGGATTTCTATCGAACAGAAATTCAGAACATTTGCAAACACCGACGTCTTGACGGAAATCGCCAATCGGCGAGCTGTAATGGCCGAACTGAAACTGATGATAGAATGCCGCGAGCCGTTCACGATTGTGTTGCTCGACCTGGATGATTTCAAACGGATAAATGACGATCTTGGCCACAGTACAGGTGATCGTGTCCTTCAGCATGTCGCAAGAAGGTTGAGCAACGCCATCCAGCCTGACGACACTGTGGGTCGCCTTGGCGGCGATGAATTTGTGGCGATATTCCGCAGTGCTTCCGATTCAGATACTCTCTCGATGCGGACGACTGCCATATTGGCCCATCTGTGCCAGCCGATCGACACAGGCGAGCATATCGTTCCTGTCGGAGCCAGTCTTGGTTATGCTAGTTACCCGGATGAAGCCACTACTCTGACAGGTCTTTTGCATCAGGCCGACATGGCACTTTACGCGCAGAAGCGCGAGAACGACGCCGGTGCAGATTCCGATGACTTACGCAAAATCGCCTGAGGGTCCGAGCGAAACTCTGTTGCGGTAATCAAAACTAGTACATCCGATCAGAGCTGCTGCCGTGCATCGTCGCTGTTCCTTTGATGCGAGCTTTACGGCCGAACAGCCCTTGAAGCTCTCTAAACTTTTCCCCCCAAGACCGTGCTTCAAGTGTTCCATATGTTGGCGTTCCGTAGGATAACCCACGTATGTCAAACCTGAACTCCCCAGCCGTCTACATCCGCCCCATCGGTTTCGTGCCCGGACCACAGAGCGAGGAGGGGGACGCGATCCGCCTTGCTGGCGGCATGGTCTATGCCCACCGTTTTGCTGTCATCCTTCGGAACGATGGACAGGTCACGCAGCGCTGGACCTGCTCGCCCGCCACGTTCGAGGATGTGTTGGAGCAGTTGCCTGAAGACGCCGCTTCCGATGCCGCTGAGCAATGGTCGAACCTCACTCTGGCCCATCCGCCGCTGGAGCTTGGGGCCCGGACGATCCGGCTGGATCAGCCACAAATTATGGGTATCCTCAACGTCACGCCCGACAGTTTTAGCGACGGCGGTGCGTTTCTGGACGATCCCGAGGTCGGACAGGCCCATGCCGCCACCATGCTGGAAGACGGCGCAGCGCTGATCGATATCGGCGGGGAAAGCACGCGGCCCAAGGCTCAGGCCGTGCTTGAGCAGGACGAGATCGCCCGCATCCTGCCAGCTGTGGAATACACCGCCGCGATGGGCGCAGCGATCAGCATCGACACCCGCCGCGCCGAGGTGATGCAGGCTGCGCTGGGCGCAGGGGCCGCGATGGTCAACGATGTATCCGGCCTGCGCTACGATCCGCGCTCGCCGGAACTGGTGGTGAACAATGGCTGTCCCGTGGTGCTGATGCATGCGGGCGACGGAACGGACCTGCACAAGCGCGCAGGCGACAATGTGGTGCTGGACGTGTTCGACGCATTGCGCACCATCCGCGACGATGCATTGGCGGCGGGCATTCCGGCAGAGCGGATCGTACTCGATCCCGGTATCGGGTTCGGCAAGCAGGTGGCAGACAACCTTGCGCTTATAAACGCGCTGCCACTGTTTCATGCGCTGGGCCATCCGCTGTTGCTGGGTGTCAGCCGCAAACGGATGATCGGCGCGTTGAGCAACGAAGCTCCGGTAGAGCAGCGGCTGGGCGGAAGCATCGCGCTGGCGATTGCCGGAATGCAGGCAGGGGTTCAATTGCTCAGGGTTCACGACGTGGCCGAGACGGTTCAGGCGCGCAATGTCTGGCGCGGACTGCGCGATGCGGCACTGACAGACTTTGCCGATCTGCCTGCCGAATAAGCGACAGGCGTTTCGATCCGGTCAGTCTCGACAACGTAACATCACACGGCCACAACGCAGCAACGACATTCAATACCGAAGGATCTGTGATGCCAAAGCTAGCCCGTCTCGCCGTTCTGCCACTCCTGTTCGCGAGCCCGCTGGCCGCACAGGATGCCACTGTAACAGTCGGTCCCGATGCTTTCCTGAGCGGATATTACGAAGCGCTCAAAGGCGAAGTTGCGATGCCTGTAGCACCTCCTGGTGCGCCATTGCCGTCCACCGCAGCCACGATCCAGCGCATCGCCTTCGGGAGCTGCAACCATCAATCCCGCAGCCAGCATATGTGGGGCCAGATCGAAGCGACAAACCCTGATCTGTTCCTGCTGATTGGCGACAACGTGTATGGGGACCAGCTATGGTCAGGGGATGCTGCGCTTACGACCCTGCGCGACGCCTATGCCAAGCAGTCGAGCCATACGGAGTTTCAGGATTTCCGCGCCCGTGTGCCGATGATGACTTCGTGGGACGACCATGATTTCGGCCACAATGATGGCGGCGCGAACTTCGCCTTCCGCAGTTTTGCCGAGGACATCTACGAGACCTATTGGGGATCGCCTGCAGAAGTCCGCTCCCGCCCGGGTATCTATGAAAGCCGTACATTCGGGCAGGGCGACCGCCGGGTGCAGCTCATCATTCTCGATACCCGCTTCTTCCGGTCCGATTTCCAGCGGATGCCTTACACCGAAGACCGCCTGCCGCTCGGCCCGTATGTGCCTTCATCGGATGAGAGCAAGACCATGCTGGGCGGCGCACAATGGGCGTGGTTGCAGCAGGAACTGGCGAAGCCGGCGGACTTGCGGGTTCTGGTTTCGTCCATTCAGGTGCTGACCGATGCGCATGATTACGAAAGCTGGGAGCAGCTACCGACGGAACGCGCAAAACTGTATGGAATGCTGGGCCAGCGGGAGGAAAGCGGGCTGGTGATCCTGTCGGGCGACCGCCACGCCGGCGGGGTTTATAGCGATATGCCCTTGGGCGCGGGAGAGCGGGTGTGGGAACTGACCAGCAGTTCGCTCAACCTCGCCTTCGGAACCACGGAAAGCAACACTGCGCGCGAGCCGGACCCGATGCGGATCACGGATTTTATCTCGGAAGAGAATTTCGGGCTGGTGGAAATCGACTGGGATGCAAAAACCGTAAATCTGTCACTGCGCGGTAGCGAAGGCGAGATGCGCGCTGAACAAGGCTTTTTCTGGGAGGATCCGGACGTCATTGAAGGAACAACGACAGTTGGCGATGCCCCGCCGATTATGCGCGACGAACGCATGATACCCGGTGGAGAGAACGCCCCGCAATAGGCGCAGCTGCGTCAGGTTCAGAGAGAATAGCCGCCATCTGTTACCATTACTTCGCCGGTTATATTGGCCGCGGCATCGGACAGCAGGAACCCGATCTGCGCCGCCAGTTCGTCTGGTGCGGCGAAGCGGCCGCGCGGAGTGCCGACGGCCATCGCCTTTAGAGTGGCATCGCGGCCATTGGCCTCTACCGATTGCTGGAATTGCGGGGAGCCGTTCCAGATTGCCGTGTCCACTCCGCCGGGTGCGACGGCGTTCACCCGAATGCCGTCGGGCGCACCCTCCAGCGCGGCGATCCGGGCCATATGGGCGACCCCTGCCTTCGCCACACCGTAAGCGCCAATACCTGCGACAGGCTTGCTTCCGGTGATGGAAGCAACAACGACGGCGCTGCCACCGCCCGCACGCTTCATCGCGCGCATGGCATAGGACAAGGTCAGGAATGCGCCATCCAGATTGACCGACATGACGCGGCGCCATTCCTCAAGGCTGTGCTCGGCCAGTACGCCTGATCCGCCGACCCCGGCATTGACCACGGCAAAGTCTATTTCGGGATGGCTTTCATCGAGACGATGCCACAGCCCCTCGTCCGCTACCGAACCCTCTATAGCGTCAACCGCGCAGGAGAGATCGAGCGCGGCCAGTCCTGCGGCATCGGGATCGACCAGCACAAGACGCGCCACGCCCTGCCGGTCCAACCAGCGGGCACAGGCAGCGCCGATGCCGCTGGCGGCTCCGGTAACAAGGGCGGTGGTATCGGCGAATGGATTGCGGTCTGTCATGCCGCATCCGCTAGGCGAAATCAGGCGGCGTTGTCGATGCCCAGATCGGAAAGCTTGCGGTAAAGTGTGGATCGCCCGATGCCCAGACGGCGGGCCACTTCGGTCATGCGTCCCCGGTAATGCCCGATCGCAAGGCGTATGACATCGGCCTCGATCTCCTCCAGCGGGCGCAGATTACCGTCTTCTGTGTATAGCATTACGCCGATGGCTTCCTGCAACGGTACGCTGCTTTCGTCCATCTCGCCCAGCAGTTCGGACAATTGCGGAAAATCGCTGGCGGTCAGGGCTTCGCCTTCGCAGAATACGGCGGCGCGGAACAAGACGGTCTGCAACTGGCGGACATTGCCCGGCCAGTCGTAAGCGCCAAGCAGGTTCAGCGCGCTGTCGGCCAGCGACAGATGCCGCAGGCCCGGCTGTTCGCCGATGCGGGCAAGGAAATGGCGGGCCAAGGCGGAAATATCGCTAGCCCGGTCTCGCAAGGGCGGCAGGGTGATGCGAACCGCACCCAGTGCCTTGAGCAAATCCGCATCAAACTGGTTGCCTGCCACAAGCTCGTCCAGTGGCATATTGCTGGCGGACAGGATGCGAACGTCGACTTTGAAACCGTGCGTTGCGCCTACCGGGCGCACGATGCCCTTTGTCAGCACATCGGTGAGCCGGGCCTGTAAAGCGGGCCCCAGCCGGTCGACTTCGTCAAGCACCAGAGTGCCGCCGTCGCAGAACTGGATGGCCCCGATCTGCCGGTCGAACGCGCCCGGGAAGGCACCCGGTTCATGGCCGAATAAAGCGGATTCGATAGAGTTTGCCGGTACGCCGCCGATATTGAGCAGACGGTGCGGGGCCTTGGCGCGGGGGCTGGCCGCAAGCATGGCACGCAGCAGCATTTCCTTGCCGGTGCCGTTCTCGCCTTCGATCAGCACATGGCCGTGACCGCGTGCTGTCTTCGCCGCGCGGGCAAGAGCGGTGCGGAACTCCGCCGCTGTGCCGATCATCGAATCGAAATCGAGGTCGGCGTCGATCTTCTCGGTCAGTGGCTGCAATTCGTCGCGTGGCGCTTCCTTGCGGGTCGCGCTGGTCAGCGCGCACATCAGGCTGTCGGGTGCGATCGGTTTTATCAGATAGTCGGTTGCCCCTGCGCGCATGGCCTCGACGGCAAGCAGGGGGCTGGCGCTGGTGGTCAGCATCAGGATCGGCAGGGCAGGGCGCCGGCTTTTCAGTTCACTGATCAGGGTGCAGGCATCATCGCCCGGGACCCATTGGTCCAGAATAATGGCGGACAGTTGCATCCCTTCGCGCGTACCAAGCGTGGCAATGGCCGTTTCGCTGTCCTTGACGACGATCGTGCGCCAGCCCTCGCGCGCGGCGAGAGCTGTGACGAGGCGGCTCTGGGCCGGTTCGTCATCGATCAGCATCAGCAGACGGGTCTCTTCTTCGGCCATCATTCCCCAAAACCGTCCCAGTGCGGTACAGACACCGGCGATAGATGCAGGGGGTAAAGTTCGTGTTAAGGCTGTCGGAATTGAGGGCGCGTGCAGGTGCGGAGCGTGGCCTAACCCCTCTTGTAAGGGACGATGCGCAGCGATAGGAACATATTTATAACCGACACTACCAATTGAGGATTACAGGAAATGGCTGCGAAGAATATCGAGTCTGCAAAGAACACTTACGACAGCTTCATCGGCATGCTCAAATGGGCCGTTCCGCTCATTTGCTTCATCACGCTGATTGTCGTTGTTCTGATTGCCGACTGACCTCTTGCGTATTGCCATCCTGAAAGAGCGTGCTGCGGGTGAGACCCGCGTTGCGCTGACACCGGAGACCGCGAAGAAATTCATCGCGCTGGGAGCCGATGTGGCGATCGAGGAAGGGGCGGGGCTGAACGCTGCCATTTCCGATAGCGACTATACCGCAGCCGGGGCGACTGTATGCGGTGCGGCCAAGGCTGTTGAAGGTGCGGACATCGTAATGGGTATCCGCGCACCCGACCCGCTCGATCTGGCAGGCGCGAAAGACGGCGCAATGGTTGCCGCCACCTTCGATCCGTTCCAGCGGCGCGATCTGGTCGACGCCTACGCCAAGGCAGGGTTTGAAGCTCTGTCGATGGAATTCATGCCGCGCATTACCCGCGCGCAGAGCATGGATGTCCTCTCGAGCCAGTCCAACCTTTCAGGTTACAAGGCGGTGATTGCCGCAGCAGACCAGTATGGCCGCGCCTTCCCAATGATGATGACTGCAGCCGGTACAGTGCAGGCCGCGCGCGTGTTCATTATGGGTGTGGGCGTGGCCGGTCTTCAGGCGATTGCAACGGCAAGGCGTCTGGGCGCGCAGGTTTCCGCCACCGACGTTCGCTCCGCAACCAAGGAACAGATTCAGTCGCTGGGTGCAAAACCTGTTTTCGTGGAAGATGTCGCCGGTATCGAAGGCGAAGGCTCCGGCGGATACGCCACCGAAATGAGCGAGGAGTATCAGAAGGCGCAAGCTGCCTTGGTATCCAGCCATATCGCGAAGCAGGATATCGTCATCACCACCGCTCTGATTCCCGGCCGCGATGCACCGCGCCTCGTCTCCGACGCGCAGATCGCCACGATGCGGCATGGCAGTGTCATTTTCGATCTGGCGACAGCTCAGGGCGGGAATGTCGAGGGCAGCAAACCTGACGAGATTGTCGAACGCCACGGCGTCAGCATTATGGGCTACAGCAATACTCCGGCGGAACTGTCACCTGATACTTCGGCGCTGTTCTCCCGCAATCTGTTCAATTTCCTGTCTGCCTTCTGGGACGAGGACGCAGGCGCAATCGCACTGGACGAGGAAATCGGCGATGCGGTCCGACTGACGAAGGGTGGCAAGGTCGTCCATGAAAGGCTGACAGCATGAAGAAACCGATGATCCTGGCGTTACCATTATTGGCCCTGGGCGCCTGTGACGGAATGCAATCGGGCGCCAGCAGTTACAGTGTGGATGCTGCCACTGCGGGGGCCGATTTCCGCTATGGTGCGCGCGAAGCCGTGGCTGGTCTGGATCCGGTTTGCCCCTATTCCGAAGAAGAGGAGCAGCTGGCCAGATACGAACCGCTGCGCACCCGAATGGCCGCGCTGGAAGAGCGCGTCGCGGGAACGGCTCTGGCTATCGATCTGGCGGTCGTGCGGGCGGATTACGAGCATTACTGGACCATCAATGATGCACCCTGCGGCGAAACGGACACCGCAGAAACCGAAGGCCAGATAGACGGCGAGTTGGAGAAGATCGACAACGCTCTGACCCGCATGGAAGCTGCGGCCGGGGTCACCTGAGCATCGTGATGGAGAGACCCGCAATGAAATTCTTGTTATATGCCGGTTTCGCGGGTGCGCTGCTGGCCGGTCCCGCTGCGGCAGAAAAACCAGACGATACCGGTTATTCGGCAGAGGACGCAAAATCAGGCGCACGCCTACGTGCCGAAGCGGGTGTCGCGGTTGCCACATTATTTCACCCTTGTGGCGAGCCCGATGGTTTGACGGCTGTTAAGGAGCGATATGTCGCTTTGCGCGATAGGCACCTGTCGCATCGACAAAAAATGAACTTCATTATCGCTAAGGCTGATTACGACTATCAGATGAGCTTGATCGATATCAATTGTCCGGTTTTGACAGATGATGAGCGTCTGGAGATGGATGAATTGAACGCGGCAGTCGCCAATGCGGCAATGGACCGGATTGAAATCGCAATCGCAAATATGGCGAGAACTGATTGATGGATTTTATCGCAATTTTGTCGATTTTCGTGCTGGCCTGCTTTGTGGGTTATTACGTGGTCTGGTCGGTCACTCCTGCCCTGCACACACCGCTAATGGCGGTGACCAACGCGATTTCCAGCGTCATCATAGTTGGCGCGCTGATTGCCAGCGCGGAAGCCGGAAGCGCGATCGCCAAATGGCTGGGGCTGGCTGGCGTGGTGCTGGCCAGTATCAACATCTTCGGCGGTTTTGCCGTGACGGAGCGGATGCTGGCAATGTATAAGAAGAAGGAGAAGTAGAGATGCTGTCCCTTCTCGCATCGGCCGCCGATGCATCGCCAGTCAATTCGTGGGTTGCGCTCGCTTATCTGATTGCAGGTGTGTTCTTCATTCTCGCGCTGCGCGGGCTGTCCAGCCCGTCCACCAGCCGCACCGGCAACCGCTTCGGCATGGTCGGGATGTTGATTGCGGTCGTTACCACTCTGGTGACGCACGATATCGCCAACATCGTCGAGATTGCCGTAGCCATCGCATTGGGCGGGCTGGTCGGTTTTACCATAGCGCGCCGCATTGCGATGACGGCGATGCCGGAACTGGTGGCAGGGTTTCACAGCCTTGTCGGCTTGGCCGCTGTGCTGGTCGGGTTGGCCGCATGGCTAAACCCCGGCGCCTTCGGCATTACCGACGCGTTGGGACAGATATTGGCCGTTAGCCGGATCGAGCTGGGGCTGGGCATCGCAATCGGCGCGATTACCTTCTCTGGATCGATTATCGCCTTCTTGAAACTGTCGGGCCGGATGAGCGGGTCGCCGATCATGCTGCCCGGCCGCCACATCATCAATCTCGGTACGATTATAGCCATACTGGCCCTAATCGGCGCTTATGCAGTGTCTGGTGCCGGTGGAGCAGGCGAAGGCATGTTGATCATCTGGATCACCGTGCTCGCCTTTATCATCGGTTTCCTGCTGATCATCCCCATCGGCGGGGCGGACATGCCGGTGGTGGTGTCGATGCTGAACAGTTATTCCGGCTGGGCGGCAGCGGCAATGGGCTTCACGCTGGGCAACACGGCTATGATAATCACCGGTGCTCTGGTCGGTTCGTCCGGTGCTATTCTTTCCTATATCATGTGCAAGGCAATGAACCGCAGCTTCCTGTCGGTTATAGCCGGCGGCTTTGGCGCAGAAACCAGCGCAGGCGGAGGCGAAGCAAAGGAGCAGCGCCCGTATAAACAAGGCAGCGCCGATGACGCCGCCTTCATGCTGGAACAGGCTGAATCGGTCATCATCATCCCCGGTTACGGTATGGCGGTTGCGCAGGCGCAACATGCTGTGCGCGAAATGGCCGACATGCTGAAGGCCAAAGGTGTGGAAGTGAAATACGCCATTCACCCCGTCGCAGGCCGGATGCCGGGACATATGAATGTCCTGCTGGCAGAAGCCAACGTGCCCTATGACGAAGTATTCGAGCTGGAGGATATCAACAGCGAATTCGCCCAAGCCGACGTAGCCTTTATCATCGGCGCAAACGATGTGGTGAACCCGGCGGCGAAGACCGACAAGTCGAGCCCGATTTACGGGATGCCGGTGTTCGATGTGGACAAGGCCAAGCAGGTATTCTTCATCAAACGCAGCATGGGCGGCGTCGGCTATGCAGGGGTCGATAACGATGTGTTCTATATGAACCAGACGGTGATGCTGCTGTCCGATGCCAAAAAGATGGTCGAAGGTATTGTGAAGGCGCTCGATTGATGCGGGTTGCTCTCGCCCTGGCCGCAGCACTGGCCCTGACCGGCTGCATCGACCGGGTAGTGGAAAGCCGCGTGGAAAGTGCGCTGGTCGATAACGGTGTGTCGCAAAGCAATGCGGAATGCATGGCAGCACGGATGGTCGACCGGCTGACAATCGAGCAACTGCGCAAACTGGAAGAGCTGAAACCGCAGGCCGGTGAAAGCAAACGCCCCACCGGAGTCAGTGATCTGCTGCGGCGGCTGGAGCGGGTAGGCGATACCGAAGTGATCGGCGTGACCGGCAGTTCTGCGGCGCTCTGCGTGGCTGGCCTCGGCTAGCGATACGGGCTCTCCCGGCCTTGCAATATCGCTCCTGCGCGTCACTATGACGTAAGGGAGAATGTTACCATGACACGTTTGCTGATTGCGGTTTCTGCACTGGCTATGGCCGCGCCTGCCTGGGCTGAAACACTTGCTGTCGAAGCGGGCGAGGGCGCACAGGAGCGCTTGCAGGAGGCCCTGATCCTGGCTGCGCCCGGCGACGAAGTAGTATTGGCGGCGGGCCGTTTTGTCCTGACAGACGGCATCAGTCTGGATGTCGATAATGTCACCGTGCGCGGCGCAGGCATGGATGCGACCATTCTCGATTTCACCACGCAGGCAGGTGCGGGTGAGGGTTTCCTGATCACCAGCGACGGCGTAACCGTGCGCGACTTTGCGCTGGAAAATCCGAAAGGCGACGGGGTCAAATCGAAGGGTGCGGACGACATCGTCTATCACCGCATCCGCGTGACGTGGACCGGGGGCCCCGATGCGGGCAATGGCGCATACGGCGTCTATCCGGTCGAAAGCAGCAATATCCTGATCGACGGGGTGCAGGTGTCGGGCGCGTCCGATGCAGGCATTTATGTGGGTCAGAGCACCAATATCACTGTGCGCAATTCGATTGCCGAAGCCAATGTCGCCGGGATCGAGATCGAGAACAGCCGTAATGCTCTGGTCGAAGGAAATGTCACCACTCGCAATACGGGCGGCATTCTGGTGTTCGATCTGCCGAACCTGCCGGTTATGGGCGGTGGCAATGTCGTTATCCGGCGCAATCTGGTGGTCGATAACGACACTGCCAATTTCGCACCGCCGGGAAATATCGTGGCGTCGGTCCGGCGCGGTTCGGGTATTCTGGTGATGGCCAATGAAAACGTGCTGATCGAAGACAATTTCGTCACCGACAATCCCACGGCAGGGGCAATGGTTGTTACCTACAGCCAACCGTTTGAGGATGAACGATACAACCCATATGCCCGCAATGTGGTGATCGGCCAGAACGTGTTTTCCCGCAATGGCGACGATCCGCAACTGGCAGGTGCGGATATGCTGCTGGCGGCGTTTGGCGGAACTTTGCCGCCCGTGATGTGGGACGGGCTGCAGCAGGGGGATACCGGTTTGAAAGTCGCCGCGGATACGGGGGGCTGGTCACTTGGGTATACGCAGCCCGGCCAGACGGATGCGGAGGCCGATCCTTCACCGCTTTCCGTGCTCCAACCGAATGGCACCGCGTGGGCCGAGACGGTCACGGGCGCATCATCTGAACTGGCAGAACGTATCGCTGGATGATCCACCACGTCGCCTTTCTGGGCGCCGCCGCGCTTGCCCTGTCCGGAGTTATCGCGGCCAAGAGCGCTGCGCCGGTGCAGGTTAATGATGCTGCCGTGGTTTCCGACACTTTGCCGCGCGCCTTGTCCGAGTTCGGCTTCTTCAGCGATTTCGCCGAACATAATCCGGTTGAGGGCGTTGTACCCTATTCCCTCAACACACCGCTGTTTTCCGACGGCGCGGACAAGCTGCGGTTTGTTTACATCCCTGATGGCGGGACGGCCGTGGCCAGGAATGATAACGAGGTGTTGCAATTCCCGGTCGGTAGCGCGCTGATAAAAACCTTTGCATTTGGCGAAGGCGAAAACCGGCGGCTGATCGAAACGCGCGTTCTGCTGCACCGCGCCGACGGGTGGCTGGCGCTCCCCTATCGCTGGAACGGGGAACAGACGGAGGCGACGCTGGCACTGGCGGGCGGGCGCACTGCGCTGACCACGCCGACAGGGGAAAGCATAAGTTACCGTATCCCGAACAAGAACCAGTGCAAGGAATGCCACGGGCTTGAAGGCGAGGTCGTGCCCATCGGGCCAAAGGCGCGAAATTTGTCGCATGACTGGCTAAACGGTTTTGTGAAGCGGGGTTTACTGGATGCTGTGCCTGCCAACGCAGACCGAATGCCTGATTGGAGCGCGCCATCAACAGCGGGGGCGGAAGCGGCGGCACGAGCCTATCTCGACGTGAATTGCGCCCATTGCCACCGTCCGGGTGCGACTGCATCCAACAGCGGGCTGGACCTGCGCTGGGAGCAGGACGATCCGGTGAAGCTGGGTATTATGAAACGTCCAGTAGCAGCCGGACGTGGTTCAGGCGGGCACGATTTCGACATCCTGCCGGGCAAACCCCGGAAATCGATCCTTCTGCACCGCATGAAAAGCACCGATCCGGGTGTCGCCATGCCGGAGCTGGGACGGGCGACAATCGACCCCGAGGGCATCGCAGCGATCGAGCGCTGGATCGTTGAACTGGGTATGTGACGGGCGCCGCTGAATGAAGAGTTTTCTCAAGATATTGCTGGCCATAGCCGCCCTGCTGGGTGCGTTGTTCCTTGTCTTCCGTGTTCCCGATACCGATCCGGCAGCGATGCGCGCGAAATATGGCGCACAGGCTTCACAATTTGTCCAAACTGCCGATGGGAATACATTCCATTTGCTCGATGAAGGCCCGCGTGATGCCCCTGTCATCGTACTGCTTCATGGTTCCAACGCCGATTTGCGCAAATGGCTGAAGGTCGCAATCGTGAACGGTTCTTCTGGTGCGGTTGACACCAACTGGTGAAGCGGCAAGCGCGTTGCGAACATTGCGCGAGAGCTTTCTTTTTGCTCGGCGCGCCTAGAAACAGGAACTGATAGCTTGCGTAAACTGGGTTTGATTGGCGGGATGAGCTGGGTCTCTACCGGTATGTACTACCGCTGGATAAACCGCGGAGTGCAGAGGCACGCCGGGCCGATGGCCAGTGCGCCCCTGCTGATGGAAAGCCTGGATTTCCGTCCCCTTGTCGGCCTTGCCGATGAAAGCGACTGGGACCGCGCCGGCGACATCCTGATCGAAAGCGCGAAGCGTCTCGAAGGGGCTGGCGCGGGCGCCTTGGTAATCTGCGCCAATTCCATGCATCGTCTGTATGATCGTGTCGCCGATGCGGTCGATATCGATATATTGCACATTGCCGATGCCGTGGGGGAACGGATGGCGGCAAAAGGCGCTCTCAACGCGGCGTCGTTGATCGGCACGCGCAATGTCATGACCGAAAGTTTCTACCGCCAGCGGCTGGTTTCCCACGGGATCGATCTGCTGCCACCGGATATGGCGCAGGTGGAAGAAGTGGACCGGATTATCTACGAAGAACTGATGGTGGGCGAGGCAAAGCGGTCTTCCCAGCGGTTTTTCCGCACCATGATCACACGGCTGGAACAGACCGGCGCAAAGGCCGTGATTTCAGCCTGTACAGAGCTGGATATGGTGATCGATGTCGATGCCAATATCCTGCCGATTTTCGATTCCGCGCGCATCCACTGCGAAGCGGCGGTCGACTGGATCGTGGACGGATCGCAGGCCGCCAAGGTCTGAACCTTCCCTCCGCGCGGCACGGCTACGGGCCGTTCCGCCGGTGTTGCCCGATTGTTCCCGTTGTGGCGGCGCGGTGGTCCGCCTATCGGCACAGGTGATGTCGCGCTCTCCCCTTGCCGCCGATCCGCTCTGCTCTCGCGGGCGAGAGTTTTCCGTTTCCGGGGATGAAACGCGCGGGCCGCGCAGCGCCTTCCAGCGCGACCGCGACAGGATCATCCACTCCATCGCTTTCCGCCGTTTGCGGGGCAAGACACAGGTCTTCGTTGCGCCCGATGGCGACCATTACCGCACACGGCTGACCCACAGCCTCGAAGTTGCCCAGATAGGCCGGACCATAGCCCGCGCTCTGGGTCTGGACGAGGATCTGACAGAAGCGCTGTGTCTGGCCCATGATATAGGCCATCCACCCTTCGGTCATGCGGGGGAGAAGGCGCTGAACGGGGCCATGCAGCGCCGTGGCGGCTTCGACCACAATGCCCAGACCCTGCGCACATTGACGCGGCTGGAAAGCCCCTATTGCACCCATGTGGGCCTTAACCTCAGTTGGGAAACGCTGGAGGGACTTGCCAAGCATAATGGCCCTGTGGCGCAGCCGCACTGGGCCCTGGCAGAGCTGGACGCGGATTATCCGCTCGATCTGGGTTCATGGCCAAGTCTGGAAGCGCAGGTCGCGGCGGTCGCGGACGATATCGCATATGACAATCACGATATCGATGATGGGCTGCGTGCCGGTTTCCTGAAACTGGATGATCTGCTGGAGCTGGATTTTGTTGCGGACCTCTGGCGCGCGATCGAGAAACGCTATCCCGATGCGCGGCAGGAAACGCGGCTCCGCGAACTGGTTCGTGACCAGATCGGAGTGATGGTCAACGATGTGATCGCAACAGCCAGCCGCCGTATGGGCGGGCTGTCCTCGGCCCGGGAAATCGGGTCTTTCGAAGGGCCTGTCGCCGGTTTCTCGGACGAAATGTTCGATCGGGAACGGCGGCTCAAAACCTTTATGTACGAACGGCTCTATCTGCATTCCGAGCAGGTCGAGACAGCCAGCCGCGCTCAAGGTGTTGTAGCGAAACTCTATGCTGCGTACGAGCAGGAGCCTGCTTTGATGGGTGGTCGCTGGACCGCCACTCTCCCTGCGGAAGAGCCGGGGCGCAGCCGTCATATTGTGGACTATATCGCTGGAATGACCGACAGTTACGCGATGAGCCGGTACGCCGCAATCTATGGAACTGTGCCCGAGAGACTAAGCAATGTCTGAGCCGACACGCATAGCGCTGGTGGGCGCTACCGGAATGATCGGGCGGTCCGTGATGGAACTGGCCGTCGGGCGCGAGGATGTGCGGCTGGTGGCGCTGTCCCGCCGCGAAGCGCCAATGCCCGAAGGCGCGCGGATGGAAATGTTCGTTGCCGATCCCGCGAACTGGGGCGACGTGCTGAAGGATATGCGGGCAGAAGTGCTGGTCAGCGCCTTGGGCACCACGATCCGGAAAACGGGCGGAGACAAGGCCGCGTTTCATGCAGTGGATCACGATCTTGTGGTCCGGACTGCGCAGTGCGCCCATGAAGCCGGGCTGGAGCGGATGATCAGCGTCAGTTCCGTCGGGGCCGATCCGCATTCCACCAATTTCTATCTCAAGACCAAAGGCGAAGCCGAGAAGGCTCTGACCAAAATCGGCTTCAAGCGGCTCGATATTCTGCGCCCCGGCCTGCTGCGCGGAACTCGCAAGGAAGATTTGCGCCCGCTGGAGGGGCTGGGCCGGATTGCCAGCCCAGCGATGGATCTGTTGCTGCACGGAAAATATACGAAATATCGCTCTGTTCACGCCAGCTTGATGGCGGAGGCGATCCTTTCACTGGCCATGCGCAAGACACAGGGCAAATTCCTGCACGAGCACGAGGCATTGCACCGCACGGCCACGACGCTTCCGCGGATAGAGGGCTGATACGAAAACGCCCGCCGGATGAGGGCGGGCGTTTTGATCACGATATCAGGTGCGAGTTAGATCGCACGATCAGCAGCATCGCCCACCGATTCAACGTCCTGCCCGACACCTTTCACGGTGTTGCAGGCGGTGGCCGTCAGCGCCATTGATGCGATTCCGATTGCTACGAATACTTTACGGACCATATTGGCCTCCCATTATATCAAACATAAGCGGCACATCCGCGCAGAAGCCCGACTATAACCGTCAGACACCACCCACCAAGAAGATGCTCTAACTCAATGCCCGCCGTCCTCGATTGGTTCCACGATTTAATGTTCGCCAGCGACGCTGCGCGGGTTGCGCTGGCGGGCGGCGTTTTCCTGCTGCTGGCGGTAATCGCGCTGGTGGCCGAACGGTGGCGCAATGCGCGCGCCCGTATCGGCCGGATCGGCTTTATGCCCTGGACGGGGGTATTTCTGTTCGCCGCCGTAATCGGAGGCGGGCTGATTGCCCTGGCAATTCCGGCCTTGCTGACCGGGTAGACCAGTTACAGACAAGCCTCCAGATACGCCTGATCGAACCCGAACTGGCGTGCCTTTTCAAGTGTATAGGGGCGCAGTCCACTCGCGCGGAATTCCCCGATGATCTTGCCGTCGTCGGTTTCGTCCAGATATTCGAACTTGAACAGCTCCTGCGTCACGATCACGTCGCCTTCCATTCCGATCACCTCTGTGATGCCGGTGGTGCGGCGTGAGCCGTCGCGCAGACGTTTGACCTGAACGATCAGGTCGACGCTTTCGGCAATCTGGCGTGAAATGGCTTCTTTCGGGATCTTGATGTCGCCCATCAGGATCATGTTTTCCATACGGCCAAGGCATTCGCGTGCAGAGTTGGCGTGAAGCGTACACATGGAGCCATCGTGGCCCGTATTCATGGCGGCCAGAAGATCGAAACATTCCGCGCCGCGAATCTCACCCAGAATAATCCGGTCAGGGCGCATACGCAGGGCGTTTTTCACCAGATCGCCAATGGTAATCGCGCCTTGCCCTTCAAGGTTGGGCGGGCGGGTTTCCAGCGGCAACCAGTGCGGCTGTTGCAGGCGAAGTTCGGCCGCATCCTCGATCGTGAGCACGCGTTCGCCCGGATCGATCATTTTCGACAGGGCGTTCAGCATGGTGGTTTTACCCGAACCCGTACCGCCCGAAATAACCACGTTCATCCGGCAAGCGCCCGCGATTTTCAATGCGGTACACATCTTGTCGCTCATCGAACCGAAGTCCTTGAGCATATCAAGGGTGATCGGTTTTTCGGAGAACTTACGAATGGATAGCGCCGTGCCGCGCAGGGACAGCGGGGGAACGATAACGTTCACACGGCTGCCGTCCTTCAAGCGGGCATCGGCCAGCGGCGTGGTCTGGTCGACGCGGCGGCCAACCTGATTCACGATACGCTGGGCAATCTGGAACAGATGCTGCTCGTCGCGGAACCGGATGGGCGCAATGACCAGCTTGCCGCCCTTCTCAATATATGTCTGATCGGGGCCGTTGACCATGATGTCCGAAATATCGGGATCGTTCAGCAGCTCTTCCAGCGGGCCAAAGCCCAGCAGCTCGTCGATCAGCACCTTCTCCAGCGCGAACTGCTCGCGGCGGTTGAGTGTGACCTTCAGCTCGGCCAGCACTTCCATGATGATCGGGCGGAATTCTTCCGACAGCTCTTCCTTGGAAAGGGTTGCGGCCGCTTCGGGATCGACGCGTTCCAGCAGGCGTGGAAGCACCTGTTCCTTGATTTTGTGGACGCTGGCTTCGAAACCGCCCTGTTCCTGCTTTTCGTGGACCGCGTTTGCGCGGTCCGCGAGCCGGGTCATCGCGTCATCTTTGTTTGCCGGGCCGGTGGGATCGACGAAATCGTCCGCTTCTTCGCCGGGCAAAGGAGGGAACTGTTTGCCACCAGGCGGCGGCGGGCTTTCTTCCCGAGCAGCTTTCTCCCCGCCCTTCATGGGCCGCGCTACGCCGAAGGAGGAGCGTCCACCGCCCGGTCCGTTCTTGCGTCCAAATGCGCTCATTCTGTTGGTCCCCCGGAATATATCCGTTTATCTTCGTGGTTCGGCCCGTCAGCACTGCGATAACAGGGCGAAGAAGGCCTTCTGAAAAATGGTGAATAAGTGGGAAACCTTATTTTTTTCTAAACCCTGTTCGCATCGATGGCATCGCCGGGCACAGCGGGGTAGAGCGCGTTTCGGATTGGTGAAAGGTCGGCCATGCAAGACAATGAGCGTTCCGGCCTGATGCTGGCCATGACAGGCTTTGCCAGCCTGTCGGTCGGCGATGCTGTGATCAAGACGATGGCAGGGGAATGGTCGCCGCTGGCCGTGGGCGCGCTGCGGTTTACCATTGGCGCCGTGGCGCTTTCCATTCTGTTGTATCACAAGGAAGGCGCGCAGGGATTCCGGCCCAGCCATCCGTGGCTCCAGTTGGGACGCGGGTTTTGCCTTGCCGCTGCCAGCCTGTGTTTCTTTTGCGCGATTTTTCTGATGCCGCTGGCCTCCGCGATGGCGTTGGCCTTCGTCGCGCCGGTGCTGGTCGCGCTGTTCAGCGGCCCGTTGCTGGGGGAAAAGGTGAAATTGCCCACCATCATAGCGTCGGCAATCGCGCTGTGCGGCGTGGTGCTGGTGCTTCGGCCCAATGTTGCGGTGTTGGGACTGGCCGCGTTCCTGCCGCTGGCTTCTGCATTTTTCTTCAGCCTGATGATAATCGCCAACCGTGCATCGGGCGGGCAGGGCAGTGCCCTTTCCATGCAGGCATTCATGGCGCTGGTTGCAGCGCCGCTGCTGATAGTGGCAACCGCGGTGGGGCATTACAGCGGTATGCCATCGCTTGCCGTGACGATGCCGGACTGGAGCGTCCTGGCGCGTTGCATGATTGTGGCCGCCACAGCCAGTACGGCGCATTGGCTGGTCTATCTGGGCACTACGAAGGCCGGCGCAGCCACTATCGCGCCAACCACCTATGTGCAGATGCTGGTGGCGATTACGCTGGGTTGGTGGTGGTTTGACGACGCGCCCGATGCAATCACGCTGACCGGGGCAGGTATCATTATCGGTGCCGGGCTGGTTCTGTGGCGCAGCACTGCTCCGGCGCTCGGAACCAAAATGGGCGGGAGATAGTGTAATGGTAGGGTTTTACGGCTAACAGACCGGCAAGCCTACATACCTTCTTGCCTTGGGAATATCAGATTAATGTGCGGAATTATCGGGATTGCAAGCGCGGCGCCTGTTTCAGACCGTCTGGTCGATGGTCTGAAACGGATGGAATATCGCGGTTATGACAGTTCCGGCGTCTGCACGATAAACGACGGACGCCTGATCCGCCGCAGGGCCGAGGGTAAGCTGGCGAATCTGGTGCAGGAATTGTCCGGCAATCCGGCACCAGGTATCATGGGCATCGCGCATACGCGCTGGGCCACGCATGGCGCGCCCACGGCAGCTAATGCTCACCCGCACGCAACGGATCATGTCGCGCTGGTACATAACGGAATTATCGAAAACTTTCGTCCGCTGCGGCAGGAACTGACCGATGACGGTCGTACGCTGGAAAGTGAAACCGACAGCGAAGTCGTGGTCCATCTGATTTCACGCGAGATTGAAAACGGTGCCTCTCCCCGCGAAGCAGTGCAAACGGTTCTGCCACTCCTTCGCGGCGCCTTCGCGCTAGCCATAGTCTTTCGCGACCATCCCGATCTGCTGATCGGTGCGCGGCGGGGATCGCCCCTGGTAGTCGGGTATGGCGAAGGGGAAATGTTCCTCGGCTCCGACGCACTGGCACTGGCTCCGCTGACCCAGCAGATTACCTATCTGGAAGAAGGCGACTGGGTTGTCCTGACACGCGATACGGCAGAAATTTTCGACAGCGAGAACGAAGCGGTAGAGCGGCCAGTCGTGGCGTCAGGTGCATCCGCCACGGCAGTGGAGAAGGGCAATTATCGCCACTTCATGCAGAAAGAGATTTTTGAACAGCCCACCGTGGTCGCACAGACGCTGGCCAGCTATATCCGCCAGAGCGACGAGAGTGTGGCGCTGCCGCAGATCGACTTCGACCTGTCTGCCATCAACCGAATAACCATCGTTGCGTGCGGCACATCCTTTTATGCAGGAATGGTGGCGAAATACTGGTTCGAGCAATTTGCCCGCGTGCCGGTGGACGTCGATGTAGCCTCGGAATTTCGGTATCGTGAGCCGGTGCTGGAGGATGGCGGTCTGTCGCTGTTCATTTCGCAAAGCGGGGAAACGGCCGACACGCTGGCCGCGCTGCGGCATTGCAAGGAAGCGGGCCAGACCATCGCAGTGGTCGTCAACGTGCCGACCAGTTCGATGGCGCGCGAAGCGGATCTGCTGCTGCCGACCCATGCCGGGCCGGAAATCGGCGTCGCCTCGACCAAGGCGTTTGCCTGTCAGCTCGCCGTTCTTGCTGCTCTGGCTGCGCATATGGCGGTGAAGAAAGGGCGCATGACCCGCGCGGAGGAACAGGATGTGGTGCATCATTTGCTCGAAGCGCCCGCCTGTCTGAACAATGCGCTGGATCATGATGATGATATTGCCGGCATGGCGCATCTGATCGCTCCGGCCCGCGATGTGCTGTATCTGGGCCGCGGACCGGAATATCCGATGGCGCTGGAAGGTGCATTGAAGCTGAAAGAAATCAGCTACATTCATGCAGAGGGCTATGCCTCGGGCGAAATGAAGCATGGGCCGATTGCACTGATAGACGAAAATGTACCGGTGATCGTTCTGGCACCCAGCGGGCCTTTGTTCGAAAAGACCGTGTCCAATATGCAGGAAGTGCGCGCGCGCGGCGGGCAGATCGTGCTGATATCGGACGAAGACGGATTGGAAGAAGCGGGCGAGGGCTGCATTGCCACCATCTGCATGCCCAAGGTGCATCCGCTGATCGCGCCACTGGTCTATGCCGTGCCGGTCCAGTTGCTGGCCTATCACGTCGCTGTGGCAAAGGGGACCGATGTCGACCAGCCGCGCAATCTGGCAAAATCTGTTACGGTCGAATAGCCACCCGTACAGCTTGCGCGTTATGCCGGATGCCGGGCGGGTAATTTTGCGGTTTGGCTGCGTATCCTTTACTGCGCAATAACCTTTTCCCATTAACGATAACGGCGTGACGGATACTACGCCCAACCGCAGGCAACTGCCTGAAAAACTTCCCATTATGGGGCTTCTTGGCCTGCGTGACCATAAGGAGCTGGACTGGGCACAGAGTTGCGTGCGATCCAGCATTCGGTTCCGGCTTCCAAAATGGCCCTGCGTCTGCTTGGCCACTGCTTGCTCTCAAGCCTTGCGGCGATGATCCTGTATCCGGTTTTGCCGATTGGGTTTCTGATCGGCTGGTTCGTGCTGGTTGCGGCATCGCTGGGCCTGATGTTGCAGGCCGACAGCAGGTTGCAGGCGAAGCCCGGTCAGCCACTGTCCAAGACTGAGGCTGCGCGCCATCTGCGCGGCACAGTGGCCGCTGCCATCGCATGGAGCCTGCCGACCCCGCTGGCGTGGTATTACGGTTCAGGGACGGAGGTGCTGACAGTGTGGGCCGTTATCGCAGCGGTCATCACCGGCATCACCATTACGCTTGGCACAGCGCCGCTGGGCGCAATTATCTTCTCTCTTGTCGTAATGGTCCCGGCTGCAGCGGTGCTGTTTCTTTCTGGCTGGTGGGGCGCGGCTGCGGCGGCCATGTTCATGCTCGTGCTCGCCTGCTACGGATTTATCGTCCGGGCAGATAATTTTCTTCGAGGCAATCTCGCCGAAGCTGGCATGAACGAGCGGTCCGAAGTCGTCTCGTTGCTTTTGCGCGAGTTTGAGGAAAATGAAGCCGACTGGTTATGGCAGATCGACACCTCCCGTCGGATCCGCTCAGCATCACCGCGCTTTGCTTTCGCGCTGGGCTGCTCCCCCGAGGAAGTGGAAGGCAAGCCGTTTCTTCAGCTTATTTCCGGCGACTATTGGCAAACTGGCCAATTCCCCAGCAGTCTGCATGATCTGGCCGAACGCCTGAAACGGCGGGAGAATTTTTCGGCCCTGCTGGTCAAGGTCACCATTGGTGGAAAAGACCGCTGGTGGGAGCTTTCCGGTAAGCCCATGCTGGACAATCACGGTAAGGATGTGGGTTTCCGAGGAGTTGGCTCCGATGTGACAGCGCAGCGCGAATCGAGCGACAAGATCGCCTATCTCGCGCGCTACGATACGCTGACCAACTTGCCCAACCGCCTGATGCTGAACGAGGCGCTGGGAGATGCTATGCGCTATGCCCGTCAATGGCGCTCGCGCTGTGCGTTTCTGATGATCGATCTGGACCGTTTCAAGCAAGTGAACGATTCGCTGGGGCACCAGATTGGCGACAAATTGCTTGAACAGGTCGCGGCTCGCCTCAAAGAAGTCTGCAGCGACAACGAGGTGTGCGGGCGACTTGGCGGTGATGAATTTGCCATTGTTTTGCGCGAGGCGAAGCAGGGCGAGATAGTCAGGTCCGTCGCCCAGCGTGTGATCAGGCGGTTGTCCGAACCCTATCTTGTCGACAACCACACTCTGTATGTTGGTGCGAGTGTCGGCTCTGCGGTTGCCCCTCGCGATGGCAAAAACGTCGAGGAACTGATGCGCAACGCCGATCTGGCGCTGTACCGGTCCAAGGACGGGGGCGGAGGAGAGCACTACACTTACGAGCCGTCCCTTCACGCCATGGCAGAGGAGCGCCGCCAGCTCGAATTTTCGCTCCGCAAAGCGCTGGAGCGGGATGAGTTACTGCTGCATTTTCAACCTGTAGTAGACGCAAATTCCGAAACCTTGACCGGTTTCGAGGCGCTTGTGCGATGGAACAGCAAGGATCACGGATTTGTCAGTCCTGGCAAGTTTATCCCGTTGGCAGAGGAAACGCGGCTCATCGTGCCGATCGGAACGTGGGTTCTTGAACAGGCCTGTATGGAAGCTGCGAAATGGTCGTCCGGCTTACGGGTCAATATAAATGTATCGCCAGAACAGTTGCTGGAACCGGACTTTGCTGCGACTGTGGTACGTGCTCTGTCACGCAGCAAACTGGAGCCTCAGAGGCTGGAACTGGAAGTGACCGAAAGCATTTTCTTGCGTGATGCGGATGTCGCACGCGGTGCACTGGAGCAGGTCATGGCGCTGGGCTGCCGGGTTGCGCTCGACGATTTCGGGACCGGCTATTCCTCGCTCGGCTATATTCGCAAACTACGCTTCTCCACCATCAAGGTGGACCGGACATTCGTGCAGGGCGCCGCACAGGGCGCGGTGGAGAGCATCGCTATCATTCGCGCTGTCGTTGCAATGGCAGACAGTCTGGATATGTCGACGACGGCAGAAGGCGTGGAGACATCCGAAGAGGCAGAAATGATCCGCGAACTGGGCTGCAAGAAAATCCAGGGATACTATTTCGGCAGGCCTATGCCAGCAGATCAAGCTATGGACGTTGTCCATCGTGCCAACCGAATGCGCGCCTGACCAGTTAGAATAAGGGGTGCTTCACGCCCGCTTGCCGCTTGGCCCTGTCGCCTATGTTAATGCGAGTGCGTTCAGTACGCCTTCGAACAACGCGCGGCCGTCGGTATTTCCGTGGGCATCCTCCACTGCGCGCTCGGGGTGCGGCATCATCCCCAGCACATTGCCAGCGGCGTTCAACACCCCGGCAATCGCCCGCTGCGATCCGTTGATAGCATCGGCATAGCGGAAAGCGACGCGGCCATCGCCTTCCAGCCTGTCCAGCGTGGCGTCATCGGCGAAGTAATTGCCGTCGTGATGGGCGACCGGGATGTCGATCGACTGCCCCTGCTGATAATACGAAGTGAACAGGCTGTCGGCATTTTCTACCTTCAGCGCCGCGGTGCGACAGATGAAAGTCTGCTGAGCGTTACGCATCAAAGCGCCTGGCAACAGCCTAGCCTCTGTCAGTACCTGAAAGCCGTTGCATACGCCCAGCACAGGCACACCGCGTTCTGCTGCGGCAACAATACCGCGCATGATCGGACTGTTTGCCGCCATTGCACCGGAGCGCAGATAGTCGCCGTAAGAAAATCCGCCGGGAAGGGCAATGAAATCGAGGCCATCGGGCAGCGTGCTGTCGCCATGCCATACGCGCAGGGGAGCGTTGCCCGAGACCAGCTCTATCGCCACCGCCATGTCGCGGTCGCAGTTTGAGCCGGGAAAAGTAATGACGGCGCTTTTCATCGTTTCAACCCACCATCTCGATCCGGTAATTTTCGATTACCGTATTGGCGAGCAGCTTCTCGCACATATTGGTAAGCTGCGTTTCGGTAGTGTCATCCGCCACATCCATTTCGACAGTGCGACCGATGCGGACATCATCCACCCCGGTGAAGCCCAGCCCCCCCAGAGAATGATGGACAGCGCGGCCCTGCGGATCAAGCACGCCTTGTTTCAGGCTGACATGGATGCGGACTTTCATCGGTCTGGTCACTCCGTTTGCGTATGCCACAGCCCTATACCGTGCACACAGTACGGTGCAATCGCAGCCCAGCGCTTATCACTCGACTATTGCGGTTTCGGTCGCAAAATTCATATCCGGCTTCGGCAGGACAGTGATTTCCAATGCGTCTTCTGGATCGAGATAACGCACTGCCATTGCTTGTAAATCCGCCGTTGTCATCGTTCGATACCGCTCTGCGGCAGCCAGATAACGTGCAATCCGGTCCGGCTCGCTCTGCGCACGGCGGACATAGCGCAGCCACCCGGCATTGGTTTTCAGCCTATTGTCCAGGGTTTCCAGTATTGGTTGACGTGCACGTTGCAGCACATCGCCGGACACTGGCTTCGCACGCAAGCGGGTGATCGTCGCATCAATGGCATCGCGCGCCACATCCAGACGATCCACATCTATCCCGGCGGATATGGCGAATGTGCCATAGCCGTCGTAATAGCGAGAGGGGCTGCTCGACACGCTGGGTGAATAGGCGTCGCCCAGACGCTCCCGCAATTCGTCATTTATCTCCAGACCGACCACTCCCCGCAGCAGGCTAAGCCCAGCGGTCGTCTCAGGGTCCGTAGCATCGGTGGTGGGCCAAACAAATCGCAGCAGACCCTGATCCGCCTCTCCGGTATGATACAAAGTTCGCGGGCGGCGATCGGCTGTGAAGCTGCGCTGGTTTGCACCAGGCGGAGTGGTGAACGTGCTCTCTCGCTGAGGGAGGGCACCCAGAGTGCGGGCAACCAGGGCAATTGCCACATTTTCATCGATATCGCCGACCAGACCTATTTCCAGCGCACCGCTTTTCAGACGGGTGCCGATGGTTTCACGCAAGCCGGCCAGCTCTAGCGCGCGATAGGTTGCTTCGTCCTTTAGCGTGAAGCGCGGATCATCATCCGACAGAATGCCGGCTCCATATGTGCCCAACGCCGCGCGAGGTGTTGCGTCGAGCCGAGCGAAGTAATCCGCCAGCGAATTGCGATAGCGGGTCAAGGCCTCGGGCCGATAGCCGGGATCGGTCAGATAAGCGGCTACCAATTGCAATTGCAGTTCCAGATCACGCGGAGTGGTGGTCGAGGTCCCTGCAAAACTGTCGGTCTGAGTGCTAAAGCGGAACCGCGCGTTGCGGCCGGCCAAAACGGTCGCCAGATCGTCGGCCGACAATTTGCCCAGCCCTGCACCTGAGAGCAACCCCGCCAGCGCCGTGCCTTCGGGGTTGGCGCGCGTATCCAGCCATCTGCCTCCGTCGAGGACGTAAGAAACCCGCACGCGGTCATCCTCCAGCGTGGTCTGTTTCAGATTAAGCCGTACGCCGTTGTCGAAGACGATTTGGCGAATGCCCAGCGCATTCTCCAACGTGTCGGAGACGACTGTCCCCGGCTCTCCGAAATCGGTGTACGGGAAGGCGTCGAACGCGCTTTGCTGCGGCGCAGTGACAGGCAGGGCGACGGCCTGGTCCCATGCGGCGCGCAGAGCCATTTCCCCGCCTTCGGGAGCAGCACGGCCCTGAAAACGGATAAGTGGCTCGTCCAATATTATGGCGTCGCTGCGTAAGGCGGTGACCACTTTATCAGAGGTCAAATTGTTTGCTGTTTCGTGGAACAGGGATAATGCGAAAGCAGGATCGGTTGGCACAACATCCCTACGCGCCAGAGCAACAGCTGCGCCAACGAAACGCTCGTGACTGCGCGTGCCCACTGCATTCACGGCGTTCTCCAGGGCGCTACGACGACGTGATACCTGCTCCGCGATCTCTGCCTCGGTCACTCCGTATTGCATGATACGCGCGTATTCCTGCGCCGCAGCGGTCAGCCCGCGTTTCCAGTTGCCTTCCAGCGCGGAGAGCTTCAGCGAGGTCTGACGTCCGGCCTCGAAAATGTCGGAGGTACCAAAACCTGCGTTGCGAAACGGCGGATCCTCCGACAGCGTGAGGCGGCGCAGGCGCCGGTTAACGATGCCATATCCGATGCTGCGGACAATCGCATCGCGGCGATTTTGCACAGTATCCGGCCGGTCTATCCACTCGCCAAGCCGCGCCACGGAAATCTGCGTATCGAGGGCGGGGTGGGTGTAGATATCAGCCGCGCCTTTATAGCCGGACTGGACCGGCCCGGCAGAGGGCTGGGAGGTATCTGCGCGGGCCTGCCAATCGGCAAAGCGTTCCTGAATTTTCGCCTCGACTGCATCGGCATCAAAATCACCGATGACAATCAGCGTGGTATTGGCAGGGATATAGGTCCGTTCCCAGAACCCGCGAAGGGCGGCGGCGGTGGCGGTGTCCACATCTTCGCGGTCCACCAGCGGATAACGGTTGGAAAGACGCGATCCGGGGAAGAAAAAGTCGATCTGGTCGGCAGAAGCGATAGCCCGGTAATCTGTGCGATCACGGCGTTCTGCCACCAGCACGCCGCGTTCGCGTTCCACCGCGTCTTCGTCAAACAACAATTCGCCCGCTGTTTCACGCATTAGAAACAGCGCAGTATCCAGCAGTTCTTCGTCCGCACGCGGCAGATCGAGCATATATTGGGTGTAATGAAACGCGGTGGAAGCGTTGGTGTCTGCGCCGAATGCCAGGCCCAGGCGTTCCAGCAGTTTGATCATCTCGCCTTCGGGCACATTGGTGCTGCCGTTGAAAGCCATATGCTCCACATAGTGGGCAAAGCCGCGTTCATCCCCGCGCTCGTCCAGGCGGCCTGTTTCGACTTCCATTCGCACCAGCGCAGTGCCCTCTGGCGTGGCATTACTGCGAATGACATAGCGCATACCGTTTTCCAGCGTGCCGAAGATGTAGCCGTCTTCTGCATCCAGATCACTGTTCTCGAACGCCCAGCCGGGTATGTCGCCATCAGCCGCAGAGAACGCTGCTGAAGAAGTCTGAGCAAGAACCGGAAGGGGGGCGCCGAGCGAAAGGACCGACGCTGTTAAAAGCAGACGTATGAGCATGCAGTCCTTATGCAAGGCGCGCCTGAACCCGGCAATACTATTGGTATTTTCACAATCCTGCAGTGATAGGCTGCGCGCGATGAAAATGGATCTTGTCTATAACCCCGCAGCGGGCAGCTTTCGCGAAGACCGGCTGAACCGTCTGATCGGCGCGCTCAGTGCGCAGGGTTTCGCGGTACAGCCTATGGCGTCCACTGCGCATGGTGTCCGACTAACAGGCGGCGCGGATCTCATATGCGTCAATGGCGGGGATGGCACACTGCGCGATACGGTGCAGGCGATGGGACCGGCGGCAGGCTCTGTACCGCTGTGCCTTGCACCGGCGGGCACGATCAATCTGGTCGCACGCGAATTGGGTTATGTAAAAAGCCCTGCCGCTTTGGCGAAACAGATCGCTGATGGCTGGCATCGCGGGGCAAAAGGTTGGGTCCGATCGCCGCTCTACACTCTGGGCGATATTCCTATCGTGTCCTGCCTCAGCATCGGGCCGGACAGTCATGCAGTGGCAGGCGTTTCGGCTGGTTTGAAGAAACGCATCGGGCGCTATGCCTATGCTGTCGCGATGATGCGTCAGTTGCGCAAATGGCCGAAGGCTACCATGCCGATACGCGGAGAATTGGTAGATGGCACCCCGTTCGAAACGCAGGCAGAGGCGGCGATTGTCTCGCATGGTGCGCTCTACGGCGGCCCCTTTCGCCTGAGCCGGGCCGCTGCTTTGCAGGCCAACTCGGTAGAACTTGTTACTCTTAGTCACTCTACGCGGGCACGGACTGCCGCTCTAATGACCGCCGCCATGCTGAGCCTGCCAGTCGACAGACTGCGCCATGTCGAAATCCGGACCTGCCGCCGGATCGAATTTGAAGAATGCGTAAGCCCCGTGCAGGTGGATGGCGATCACATGGCAGACTGCGCTTATGCTATCGGACCCAGCGGCTTAACATTGCAATATTGCGTCTAAACCGCGTTTACTTGACGGGCTTTGAAGGCTTCCCGCGCATCCGGCCGCGATGGGCATCCATGTCGAGGACTTCGCCGGGGCCATTATCTTCACTGTTCAGAAGGCCCAGCCGACGGGCGACTTCCTGATAGGCTTCTTCCTCCCCGCCCAGGTCGCGGCGAAAACGGTCCTTATCCAGCTTTTCGTTCGTATTCATGTCCCACAGGCGGCAGCCATCGGGGCTGATCTCGTCGGCCAGAATCACACGACTGAAGTCGCCATCGAAAATACGACCGAACTCCAGTTTGAAATCGACCAGACGGATATCGATCCCGGCGAACATTCCGGCCATAAAGTCGTTGATGCGAATCGCCATGCTGGCAATGTCCTGCATTTCTTCGGGGCTCGCCCAGTTGAAGCAGGCGATGTGTTCTTCGGCGATCAACGGATCACCCAGCGCGTCATCCTTGTAATAATATTCGATCAGCGTGTGCGGTAGCTGGACGCCTTCTTCCATGCCCAGCCGCTTGCAGATGGAACCGGCAGCGACATTGCGAACAACCACTTCAATCGGAATGATTTCGACCTGTCGAACCAGTTGCTCGCGCATATTCAGGCGGCGGATAAAATGGGTCGGGATGCCGATGTGGGCGAGGCGGGTGAAAACATGCTCGCTGATGCGATTGTTGATCACGCCTTTGCCGTTGATCGTGCCCTTCTTCTCCGCATTGAATGCGGTGGCATCATCCTTGAAGTATTGGATGATCGTTCCCGGTTCAGGACCCTCGTAAAGGATCTTGGCTTTGCCTTCGTAGATTTGGCGGCGACGGGTCATATTATTACCCTTGGACATCACCCTTAAAGGAAAAGGGGAAAAATGGTGCCCAGGGGCGGATTTGAACCACCGACACGGCGATTTTCAATCGCCTGCTCTACCCCTGAGCTACCCGGGCATTCGCTGCGTAGCCGATCCTGTAATATGGATGACGGCGAGCGAGTGAAGCGCGCCTATGGCGAACCGCGGCGCCCATTGCAAGGGGGTTTCAGTCACCATCTTCAGTAGAGCGCGCGCCAATGTCGTCTGCAATCTCCCCCGGCAAGGCAGGACGGCCCGGCACTGCGTAGCCATCGCCGAACCACTGGGCCAGATCGCGGTCGCGGCATCGCTGCGAACAGAATGGGGTGTGTTCGTCGGTTCTGGGTTTTTTGCAGATAGGGCAAGCGCGTCGTCGGTTCATGATTGAACCAGTTGGGCCTGCCCGGCCTCCAGTGCAAGGTCGGCATTGGCTTCGACCTGAACTTGGCGTCCTGCGCGGCGCCCAAGCTCTTGCAACCACTCTTCTGACAGCTTCGCCTTAATAGCCGGATGGCAGGTAAGCAGTACATGTCCAGCACCTTCCAGATGCTCTCCGCGCCGCAGTAACAGGCGGGCAGCGGCAGAACGGCGGGCGTGATGGATGCGCTGTAGCAGAGAAGGATGCTGCAACCGCGCCACAATCTGGACAAAGCCAAACCCGTTCATCGCAGTGCGTTCATGCGGCCAGTCGTTCAGTAATCCGCCAAGCTTGCTATCCACAGCTTTGCGGTCTGCTTTGGCGGAAAGGGTGGGGAAATCCACGCCGATATTGCCACCCATATCGAACCGGCGCAGCGCAGCAGCGAGCGCGGGAACAGCAGCTAGTGCCAATTCGCGCGGCGTGCCAGTGCCGTCTATATCGATCAGCGTCATCGCCGCTGTGTCGAAGAAAGCCAGTTCTCCGCCATCGAAGGGAAACGTGCCCGACCAGGCTTCCATCCACACATCTTCCCACAAACCCGGGGGGAAGCGGCGGGCGATCTGCACTTCATGCCCGTCTGCGCGCAGGGCTTCTGAAAGCAGCGGTGCGGGAGAGACGGGGGCATCGCTGGGCACGGCATGGGCAAATTTGCGCCGGTCGCGCTCTGCCATTGCTGGACGTGTCACACGGCAGCGCAGCGGCGCGCCTTCATTCGCGGATGAAGGCAAGCGGTCGATCAACGCTTCCTGACCGTTCGGGAAAGTAACTGTCCCGCGCCGCGATCCGCGCGCGCGGTGGATCAGGATGGCATCGGCAACTTCGCCAGCCATAAGCTGGCCCGGCCAATCCATCCGCGCGGCAACCACATCGGCACCATCAAGAAGCAGAGCGCGCGTTTCAGCAATGCCTTCCTCGACCTGCCAGATCATAAAATCCTCTCCGTTGGCGGGAGGGGTGTGGTTCGCAGAATGGTGGAGGGGGACGATTGGCCAGACGCGGAATTGACAGGCAGTGAGATTGGCCGGTGCCCCTCCAGCCCATGCTGCGCATGCGGTCTCCGTCCCCGAAAAGGAGAGGACTTAGTGGACATCAAATCCCGCTGCTTTTAGCAAAGCGCGCGTTTCAAACAGTGGCAGGCCGACGACGCCGGAATGGCTGCCCTGTATCCATGAAATCAACGCTTCCGCAGAACCCTGAATGGCATAACCGCCTGCCTTGCCGTCCCACTCGCCGCCAGCGAGATAAGCGGCCAGTTCTTCGTGCGACAATCGCTTGAATTTCACCTGCGTGGTGCTGAGCTTTTCTCGGATTGTCCCATCGGGCGTGCGTAGAGCTATGGCGGAAAGGACTGTATGGCGCCGGCCGGACAGCAGTTCGAGGCACCGCCGCGCAGTCGTTTCATCTTCCGCCTTAGGCAAAATGCGCCGTCCGGCGGCAACTACCGTATCACCCGCAAGAACATACGAGTTGTCAGAAGCCCCTGCCTCGGCTTTTTCGCGGGCCATGCGCAAGGCATAACAGCGCGGAAGTTCTGCCTTCGCGGGTCTTTCATCGATATCGGCAGGGACAATGGCATCGGGCACCACGCCCAGCCGCGCGATAAGTTCGCGCCGCCTCGGGCTAGCCGATGCCAGAACCAGTTTGTGGGAGGAGTCCGTCATGGGAAACCCCTAAAAAGCAAAAATTTTAGGAGGTTGGCCCCGGGCCCTGAGCTGCATTCTGGCCTGGGCCACCACGGCCGGGCATGAAGCGGTACGTGATACGACCCTTGGTCAGATCGTAAGGAGTTAATTCGACCAAAACCTCGTCTCCGACCAAAACGCGGATGCGGTTCTTGCGCATTTTACCAGCGGTGTGACCGATAATCTTGTGTTCGTTTTCAAGCTCGACCCGAAACATCGCATTTGGCAGCAGTTCGACAATCTTGCCGCGCATTTCGAGGAGTTCTTCTTTGGCCATGTATTTCCAACAGTTCTGGTATGCGCACGCCACTATGGCATGTCTAAGCGCGCCACATAGCGGCGGGACGGGGAAAAGGGAAGCCTGACTGACGCAACAAGAAAATTTGCCCTTTGGCGCCCATCAAAGCGACTGGTCTTTATATCAGTGCAGCGAACCTCGGGGGAACATCAGAGAAGGGATGCCGGTGGGGGCAAACTTGCTCCATTGGCCTTCTTCCTGCGCCAGCCGATCGGCAATCGCATAGATCGCTGCGGGATTGACCCCCAGGCCGCAATGGCTGGCAATCACTTCGATATTCTCGGTCTCCGGCCCGTCCGCCTGAATCGATCCGCGCCAGTGTACAACACCATCGGTCTTGGTCAGGATGGACGTGGTGGGAACTGGAGGCGCTTCTGCCAATCGCTGGAAACGGCCTTCTTTCATCGGCTCAGGCTCCTGCCCGTTGAGCCATTCGAAAAGGCGCGCGGCACTGGTATGGTTGCGGTCATCGGAAATCGGACTGCCGAGCGAAATGACCTGACGCACCTTCTCAGGTGCCTGCTTGGCCAGTTCACGGGCGAAGACACCGCCCAGGCTCCAACCGATAATCGAAATGGGGCGCTCTGTGCGGATGAACAGCTCGTCCACGCAATTCATCATCGCCGCAACGCGCGCATTGTCGACACGTACATTACGGCCAAGATTCCAGCCGACAGCATCATAACCCAGATCGCCTAACAAAGAGCGCAGGGGGCGGGTGGAGCTGTCACCGGCCATGAAACCGGGCAGCACCAGAACGCCGTGGCCGTCACCCTTGGGCAGATGCGCCAATAGAGGGCGCAGGGCGTAAAACGTCGCCAGTTCACTGAGTGCCCGGCCCGGTTCCGCAAGAGCGAGTAGACGGGATGGCGGGCGCGGCGGCATTGCAGAACGTTCGGATGCAGGCTGCGCTGTGGCCGCTTGAGTAGTCATGGTTTCTTCCGTCCCTCTGCTTTTGTCTTGGTTTTGGCAGTGCTGGCTGCCTTGCGCGACGCGCCTGATTTGGCCGGTGCACGCTTGGTCGCGGACTTGGTCTTACCGCTTATCTTCGTTGCCGGTTTAGCAGGCCCGCTATTTTTGGAGTCTGAACGGGCTGCTGTTGTTGGGGCAGGCTTCTGCGAGGGCACGGCAGCAGCCAGATTGCGCAATTCCTCGAAACTCTCACGGATACAATCGGCGTAGAACTCCGGATCGGGCAGCAAGGTGCGGCACGCCGTGAAGCAAATCGTCGCTTCGTCGACATAGGATTGCACCGTATGGCCCAGTCCCATGCCGTCGGTCAGACAGATCAGCCCCATCTGGCTTTCCAGCTTCGCGCCGCTGGAATAAATTGGGACCGGCGGGCCCGGGACATTTGTGACGACGGTAGAGAAGGGCTGCTTCACCCGCTCTGCCAGACCCAGTTGGGTGTAAAGCCGCGCGCCCAGAGACATGAAAAGGGCTGGGCTGACCTTGCTGATCTCGGTCATGTTGCGCGCGCCTACAGCGTCGGTCATCGCTTTGGAATTTATTGTGTGTTTATGTACGAAACCCAGCCGCTCGACAGGATCGCTGAGATGAGTGCCTAGCGGAGCAATCATAGCCGCGACCTGATTGCCCATATCCCCCTTTTCGTCCTTGTCGCGCACAGAGATCGGGGCCATCGCAGTAAGGGTGGTTTTGGGAAGATCATCCTTCGCCGTCAGATATTTATTCAATGCTCCTCCGATAATGGCGAGGAACACATCGTTGACCTTGCAGCCCGGCGACAACGCACGGATGGCTTTGATATCGACAAGCGGAACACTGATCCCTTCGATTACACGGTGGGGCGAGATTTTCCTGTTAAAGCGGCTGCGCGGGGCAACCAAATCGCCGGAAACCTTGAAATCTTTTGCAACCAGGCCCTTGAGCGCAGTGGTAATTCCAGGCGCAGCCTTGGCCGCGACCTCAAGCTGCTTCATCGGGTTGGTCAATGCATTGAAATAGCTTTTGCCGAGCAGTTCCGCCGCATTGGGAATTTTCTCCGGCTGCCACTCGTCCGGCGCATTGGGCGGTGGATCGTGAGGGTTCAGCGTGTGCATCGCTTCCAGCAAATCTACACCGCTCATCCCATCGATGGCGGCATGATGCACTTTGGTCACCATTGCAAAGCTGCCTTCGGAAACGCCGTCGATATTCTCCAGCCCCTCGATAACCGTAAACTCCCATGGCGGGCGGGTCAGATCCAGCGGACGGGCGAAAATGCGGGCCGCCTGAATGCACAGCTGTCGCCAGTCCCCGGGTTTGGGCAGTGCCAGATGGCGAACGTGATATTCCAGATCGAAATCAGGATCTTCTACCCAGTAGGGATAATCGAGATCGAAGGGTACGCGGACCAGCCGCTGTCTGATTGTCCGGCTAAGCTGCATTCGGCTTTCAAAAAAGGCCAGAATATCCTTGAAGCGGACAAACCCACCCGGCGCCGTCTCCGGATTGTACACAAGGATGGAACCGATATGCATCGGAGAATTGCGAGTTTCCATCGCAACGAAACTGGCATCCATCCCTTGTAACTGGCGCAAACGCATCCTCCTGCTTGGTCCGCTTCTGCGGATCTCTTGCACAAGACGTAACATCGAACCTGTAGAGGTCAAGTTAGGTGCCCCACACGTACGTTGTCGGAAGCAGTTACTGGCTGCGACAAGGCGTTACAAAGTCAGCATTGCGAGCAGGGCTCGATTGGGCCAGATGGTGTGCAGGACGGGGGTCCAGTTTTACATAGAGATACACTCGATGGCCTCCAGATTTTCAATTGCCAGTTTGCCCCTGATTGCCCTTGCACTCACATTGCCGTCGTCGCCGCTCCGCGCGCAGGACGGTTCGGACATGGCGGGCATAGATCCGGAAACGGGTGAAATCGTAGTTACTGCACCAAGCCTGCGCGGCGAGGTCGATACCGAGATTCCGCCGCTTATCGAACTCGATGAAGCCGATATTGCCGCATATGGTGCCAGTTCGATCGCAGATCTGGTAGAGGCGCTGGAACCGTCCTCGGGCTCTTCTCGCGGACGGGGTAGTGCCCGGCCGGTTTTTCTTGTGAACGGTATCCGGGTCGCGTCCTTCCGTGAATTTCGGTCTTACCCGCCCGAAGCACTTCGCAAGGTCGAGGTGCTGCCAGAAGAAGTCGCTCAGGAGCTCGGTTTTCCACCTGATCGCCGGGTTATCAACTTCATCCTGAAACCCGATTTCGCAAGCCGGGAGATCGAAGTTGAAATCGGAGCGCCTGACCGGGGCGGATACCAGTCGAACGAACAGGAATTCACGCTACTGCGGATTGCCGAAAGCGGCCGTCTGAACCTGAATATCGAACACAACGACACCAGCCTGCTGACCGAAGACGAACGTGGCATCGTGCAGACGCAAACCGACGCGCCGCCTGTAGCTGGCGATCCCGACCCGGCATCTGCGCGCAGTCTGGTTGCGGACAGCCGTTCTTTCGAGGCCACCGCGAACTGGACTACAGCCAGTCTCGAAACGGGGGCATCAACCTCGATCAGTGCAGGTTACGATCACAATGACAGCCGGTCCCTGTCCGGTCTGGATAATGTTATCCTGACTGCGCCCGATGGCAGCAGCGCATTTCGCACTTTCAATGCCGATGATCCGCTGACCCGCAGCATCAATAGCGATACTGTTAGTTTGGCAGGAAGCCATGCTCGGCCACTGGGCGATTGGCAGTTCACGTCGACACTCGACAGTTCGTTTGCAGACAATCGGACGCGTATCGACCAGCAGGCTGATACCAGCGCGATAGAAACTGCTGCGCTGGCCGGAACGCTGGATATTGACGGCCCCCTGCCACCTCTCGGCAATGCGAACTTCGACGAGGCACGTTCGCGTACCTACAGCGCGGTCGGGAAGGCTACTCTGCAGGGCCGCCCTATCCTTTTGCCGGGTGGCGAACTGGGTGTGACGCTGGACGCAGGGTACGACTGGTCGCGCATCGAAAGCAGTGATACCCGCAGCCTGACGGATACGCAGCTGACGCGCGGTATTACTTCGGGGGGGATCAATGTCGCTGTTCCGATTACCAGCGTGCGCGACGATTTCCTCGCGGATGTCGGCGACTTGTCAGCTAATTTCCAGGCGCGGGTCGACCATTTTTCCGATTTCGGCACCCTTTTCGACTGGAGCGCCGGTCTGAACTGGAAGCCGGTTGACGATCTTACCTTCTCCGCAACCTATGTGAACAGCGAGGCGGCACCGTCTCTGGCACAGCTGGGCGATCCGCTGACCACGTCGTTCAATGTTCCGATATTCGACCTGACGACCGGGCAGAGTTCGTTGATAACGGTAGTCGACGGCGGTAATCCTGCACTTCCTTCGGAGAGCCAGTCCGATTGGAAGTTAAGCGCCAACTGGCGGTTGCCGACCGAAGCCAATCTGCGGCTGAATGTGGATTATATCGACAACAGCTCTCGAAACGTAACGGCCAGCTTTCCATCCCTGACGCCAGCTATCGAAGCAGCTTTTGCCGACCGTGTTACCCGCGATGCCGATGGGCGGCTTCTAAGGCTTGATAGTCGTCCTGTTGCTTACGAGAGAACAAAGGCCCGCCGTTTGGTAATCGGTCTCACCATGCGTGGGCAGCTTGGCCAGGAAAGCGGAGAGGGCGAACGTTCGGGCGGCGGGCGTGGCGACCAGCGCGCGGCGGTCCAGCCTGCGGAAAGCGCCCGCCCTGCGCGAGGGGAAGGGCGCGACCCGGACCGTTTTGCCAAGCTGCAGGCCACGTTCTGTGCCACGCCGGAAGGCCAGACACCCGATCTGACCGACATACCTGAACGGATGCTAGACCGCTTGAAGGGCGAGGACGGACAGATAGATCCCGAACGTGTAGCGCAGGCCCGTGAACGGATATGCTCGGCCGATGCACAGTCTGCAGCTCGGCCGGGACAAACGCGCGCGAACGCTGCCGCCCCGTCGGACGGCGAGAGCCCGCCACCCAGAGAACGTTCTGCTGCCGGAAGTGCACGCATTCCGTCTGCCTTGCCGGGCCAACGCGGCGGCCAGAATGTTCGTTACTTTCTAAACCTGAATCATTCGATCGAACTCGAGAACACCATTTTGATAGCCGAGGGAATTCCGGAGCTTGACCAGTTGGACGGCGATGCAACGTCTGCGTTCGGGTTGCCGCGCCACAGCACAAGACTGGAAGCCGGGCTGTTTTTCGGCGGAACAGGTATCCGCGTATCCGGTCAGTATGTCGGGAAATCGCGCATTGATGGTACCAGCAATCTTTCCATCGATGATCTGGCAACGATCGACTTGCGCGTGTTCACCGATCTTGGAGAACTGCTGAACAAGGACAGCGGATTTTTCAAGGGAACCCGTCTAAGCTTGAAAGCGGACAATGTGTTCGACGGCCGGCGAGTGGTGCGGGACGAGACAGGGGCTATTCCATTGCGGTACCAGCCGCTGCTGATCGACCCGACCGGCCGGTTCATAGGGCTGGAGCTGCGCAAGCTGTTCTGATTGTCGTCGCCCACAGGCTATCCGCACTGGCGAGCAGGCATGAAACTGCCTATCTGCGCCATGATGATTGACCTGCGGACCAGACCGTCATGACCGACAAGAAGGCCCACAGGCCGCACAATCCCCACGGAGGCGAACGCTTCCACGAGGAACGTGCGGCCTACACCGTAGCGTCTGCCCAGCCGGATCTTCAGGCGGGCATTACCGCTATCCGCGAAACGGTGAAAACGCTGAAACCGACGCCCGGTGTTTACCGGATGCTCGATACGCGGGGCGACGTTCTGTATGTCGGGAAGGCGCGCAGCCTGAAGGCGCGGGTGGCTAATTACACGCAGGTCGGCAATCTTACGAACCGCCTGCAACGCATGGTCAGCCAGTGCCGCGCGATGGAAATCGTCACCACCAATTCAGAAGCAGAAGCACTGCTGCTGGAGGCTCAGTTCATCAAGCGGTTCCGCCCGCCATACAACACCTTGCTGCGCGACGACAAAAGCTTCCCTTTCATATTGCTCAGGCAGGGCCACGATTTCCCACGCATCATGAAGCATCGGGGGGCGCGTCGGGCAAAGGGTAACTATTACGGGCCGTTTGCCAGCGCGGGCAGTGTGAACACTACGATCAATGCACTGCAAAAACTGTTCCTGCTCAGAAGCTGCACCGATAGCTTTTTCTCCAATCGCGACCGGCCCTGCCTGCTGCATCAAATCAAACGGTGCAGCGCGCCGTGCACCGGCAAGATCGACACCGCAGGGTACGATGAACTGGTTCGTGAGGCGAAGGATTTCCTTGGCGGGAAATCGGGTGCAGTGCAGGCCAAGATGGAAAGCCAGATGGCCAAAGCTGCGGAGGATCTCGATTTCGAAACAGCGGCCATTCTGCGCGACCGGCTGCGCGCCGCGACGTTCATTCAGGGGTCTCAGGCAATCAATGCAACGGGGGTGGGAGATGCCGATGTTTTCGCGCTGGCCAACAAGAACGGACAGATTGCTGTGCAGGCATTCTTCGTACGCGGCGGCCAGAACTGGGGGCATCGCGCGTTTTTCCCGCGCAACACTGCGGATCAGGAAGACGGGCAGGTGCTGTCCGATGTGTTACTGCAATTTTACGAGGAAGTGCCGCCACCGCGCACGGTGCTGATCGATCGCGAGCTACCTGAGCAGGAGCTGATGGCGTTGGCGCTGGAGGAAGCGACGAAGCTGGCGAGCGATGCCTCCGGCAAGTCCGGCGGGCACAAAGTGACCATATCGATCCCGCAGCGTGGCGACCGCAGGCGGCTGATGGAGCAGGCGCAGCGCAATGCGGTGGAGGCGCTGGACCGGCGGCTGGCCGAAAGTGGTACCAAGGCGAAGCTAAACCGCAATCTTGCAGAGTTTCTCGAGCTGTCAGAACCGCCGCAGCGGATCGAAGTTTACGACAATAGCCATATTCAGGGTGCAAAGGCGGTCGGCGCGATGGTGGTGGCCGGGCCGGAAGGCTTCGAGAAAGCACAGTACCGCAAGTTCAACATAAAGACCGCACAGACCAATGACGATTTTGGTATGATGAGGGAAGTGATGGAGCGCCGCTTCCGAAAGCTGGCTGAAGACAGCGAGGCCGGAAAGAAAAATAGCCACGAAACGATCTGGCCAGACCTGCTGCTGATCGACGGCGGCAAGGGCCAAATGTCAAGTGTAAGAGCCGTGCTGCAAGAACTGGGAGTTGCAGAGCAGGTGCCGACCATCGCCATCGCCAAGGGGCCGGATCACGGGCGCGAAGGACGCGAAGTGTTCCATTTTCCCGATGGCCGCGAGAAGACGCTGCCGGTCAATTCGCCGCTGCTCTACCATCTCCAGCGTTTGAGGGACGAGGTTCATCGCTTTGCCATCGGCGCCCACCGCGCCAAGCGTAGCCGCGCGATTACGGCCAGTCCGCTGGATGAAATCCCCGGCATCGGCCCGGCCCGCAAACGCGCTCTGCTGCTGCATTTCGGAACCGCAGGAAAAGTCCGCGCGGCATCATTGCAGGATCTGCAACGCGCCCCCGGCGTCAGCGAGGCAGTAGCGCAGACAATCTACGACTTCTACCACGCTGGCGGCTAACGGCGCCGCTGGTGCAGTTCATCAGTCGAAAGGCGATTTGCTCTTGGGCTTAGGCTTACCGGCAAACTTCTTTGCGCTGCCCGGACCACCTTTCGGGGCAGCTTTGGGGCCATCCCCTTTCCAGGATGATTTGCCTTTACGATGGCTGCTGGACTTTCCTCCGGGTTTCCCGTCGAATTTCCTGCCGCCGGGCTTGCCATCGTGTTTTTTGCCACCGGGCTTACCCTCGAACTTGCCGCGCGGTTTTGCGTGGTGTTTGCCGCCGCCGCCGCCTTTGAAGTTGCGCTTGTTGTCCCGGGCTTGCTCGCGCGGGCCTTCGGGTGAGACTTCGATCAAGATCGAGTCCTGATCATCATCGCCGTCGGCGGTGCGGGTCAGGGCATCGGCGAACTTGTCTGCAATATTGCGTGGGACCTGAAAATGGGTTTCCTCGTGTCCGATGCGGATTGCGCCCACTTCGTTGCGAGTGATGTGACCACGGCGGCAGAGTAGCGGGAGTATCCAGCGGGCCTCTGCGTTCTGGCGGCGACCTACCGCGATTTTAAACCACACCGTGTCTTCAAAACCGGGGCGTTTGCGTTCCTGCTTGGCAGCTTCGCGTGCGGCAGGCGTGTTGGCGACCAGCTCTTCGGGCTGAGGCATGGAGGCACGGTGTGCCTGAACCAGAGCCGCCGCGATATCTTCAGGAGAGCGCTGCGTCATCAGTTGCTGCGCCAGTTTGCGATCTTCCTCATCGAAGTCGACATCCGAGGTCAGCTTTTCCATCAGACGCTCACGGTCTTTTACGCGGATCTGCTCAGGGGAGGGGGCGTCCATCCACTCTGCTTCGATCTTCGCGCCGCGCAACATTCCTTCGACACGCTTGCGGCGATTATACGGCACGATAATTGCCGCTGTACCTTTCTTGCCTGCACGGCCGGTGCGGCCCGAACGGTGCTGCAGTATCTCCGCATCGCGGGGCACCTCGACATGGACCACCAGGCTGAGTGTGGGCAAATCGATCCCGCGACTGGCGACATCGGTGGCCACGCACACGCGCACGCGTCGGTCACGCATGGCCTGCAGCGCCTGATTGCGCTCCTGCTGAGAATGCTCGCCCGACAGCGCTACGACGGCAAAGCCGCGTTCCTGCAAGGTGGCGTGCATCCGGCGCACATTGTCGCGTGTGGCGCAGAAAAGAATGGCCGTTTCGGCTTCGTGATAACGCAGCAGATTGACTACTGCATTTTCGATCTCAGCGGGAGCCACCGTAATCGCCTGATAGGCAATATCGCCATGCCCGCGATCCTGACCGACCAGCGACAGGCGCATGGCATCGGACTGGTAACGCTTTGCCAGCGAGACAATGGATTTGGGCATTGTCGCGGAGAACAGCAGTGTGCGGCGGGTATCCGGCGTCGCGTCCAGAATTTCTTCCAGATCATCGCGGAAGCCCATGTCGAGCATCTCGTCCGCCTCGTCCAAAACAACGCCGATCAAACCGGATAGGTCCATCGCGCCACGCTCCAGATGATCGCGCAGACGGCCCGGTGTGCCGACAATGATTGCCGGTCCACCACGCAGCGCGCGGCGTTCCTTGGAGGCATCCATGCCGCCCACGCAAGTCGCAATGCGCACACCGACCTGAGCATACAGCCAGCTCAGTTCACGGCTGACCTGCAAGGCCAGTTCTCGGGTTGGGGCAATGACCAGCGCCAGCGGCTTTTCGGCCAGCGGCATACCGCCCAGTTCGGCCATCAGAGCGTCGGCCAGCGCCATGCCGAACGCAACGGTCTTGCCCGAACCTGTCTGTGCGGAAACGATCAGATCGCGGCCAGTCGCATCGGGCGCAATAACAGCAGCCTGCACAGGCGTGGGCTGTTCGTACCCCTTATGCTCCAACGAACTGCGTAGCTGCTGGGGGAGGCTGTCGAAAGGTGTGGGCTTTGCTGCAACCGGTTCGGGAGTTGGGGCTGGTTCAGGCTCTGCTGCCGGAACGGGGCCTTGCGTCGCAGCAGGAGCCGCATCGAGAAAAGGATCGACGGGGGTATCAGAGCGCTTAGCGGGCGCAGGGGTGGAGGAATTATCGGAGGACATGAAAAGCTCACAAAACCAAAAGGGTGCGCGGGTCTGCCGGCACCGGAAAGACAGGACATATGGGGCAAAAGCAAGGGGTGCTCCGGCTATCTCGCAAGCCGCGCATCAGCCCTTAATCGACCGATTATCCGGTCAGGCCAAAAATATGTTGCGCTGCATCATAGCAACAATGTTGCGCCTTGGCTTGTAAAATTTTTCCTACGTGTGAGGATACGTGGGGATACCACTGCAGGTCAGGTAAACGCCATATTTACGATATGGGGTTAGGCGTTGTTTGGTATGACTAGATCGCGAACTTGAATGTGAAGCGGCCGAAAGCTTCCGAGCGGCTCCTTCAAGCGGCCATCGCAATCGCATTCGCGGTTGTGATCGGGGCAAGTACACTGCTGCGTCCGATCGATATTACTGTATGGTCGCTGCAGGCAAAACTGTTCGACCGGCAACCGTCCAATGACATCGCACTGGTACATGTCGATTATGATAGTGCTTCACGCAATCAGACGGCGCAGAACCGACGATTGCTGTCGGTGCTGGAAACGCTTCAGAAAACCGAAGCCGACGTCATCGCGCTGGATTTTTCGGTACAAAGGAGCAGCTCGGCAGAAGTGGATGCAGCGCTTAAGGAAATGTTTCAAGCCAATCGCGACCGTGTATTTTTAACACGATCTGTTAAGCCGGATAGCGATCATTATGCCGACGAAACAGCCAGCGATCAGTACTTTGCAGAAGGTATGTCGGTTACAAGCAATGATTATGACACCGATTTTCTAGGGTATGTTTGGTTTATTGATGCTCCGTCTGGTGCGGAAAAAGTTGCAATACCTTCCCTCTGGACAAAACTAGTTGATGCGTCTGAAAATACGGAACGTACCGTATCCATAGATTATACTATTAATCCCCGCGCGTTCCCGCGATATGAATCCGGCAAACTGCAAAAAATGATATCATCGGGCGCATTTGCGAGTACGAAGATCATTCTGTCCTCTTCCCAATACGTGCGGATGCCTGGGCATGGTCGGTTAACATCCTCGGTTTTACATGCGCTCGCAGCGGAAACTGTGGAGCAAGGTCGTGGTACTGCTCTGCAGTGGTACGTTGTGACTACGATCTTTGTCGCATTGCTACTCGCTATATTACTTATGAATCGAACTGGGAGAGTTCGGCATGTTTTTTATCTCGTTACAGTAGCTGCTGTCCCAGCAGGGATTACATTTCTCGCGTTTGTAGGCGTACGCGCAGGCTTTTCTGGGACCATTATTTTTCTGGCTGCATTCGCAGTTCAGCGGGTCGTGTCGAACTACAAACGGCGCCACCTGCTGTTCGAACCACGAAGCAAGCTTCCCAATTTCATCGCGTTCCGCCGTGACCTCGATGCGTTGGGCTCGGATGCCCCGACAGTTGTTGCAGTCGCAAAGATCGCGCGACTGGATTCCGTTTTTACAACTCTTTCTCCCGGACAACAGGGACGTTATCTGCGTCAGATCGCCGAACGACTTGCGCTTGGTGAAGCTGGCGCGTCGATTTATTACGACGGGGGAAAGTATTTTGCTTTTTTGTTGGATCGTGCGGTTTACGACGATATCGGCGATCATTTGCAAGGCCTTCGAGCAATCGCATCTCAGGCTATTCGCGTCGGGAACAGGCTGCTCGATGTATCAATGATGATTGGCGTGGACGCATCATCGTCTGTTCAATCCTCCTCGAAGCGGTTAAGTGCAGCAATTGCCGCTGCCGATCAGGCACGTGAAGCATATCGTCCAGTGTTCGTCATCACCGATACCGACGCGAGTACCGAAAACTGGGATTACTCTATGCAGGCGAGGCTGGAGGAAGCCTTGTCACAAGATAGGATCGGAATTGCGCTGCAACCACAAGCTGACCTGCAATCGGGGATAATTACTGGCGCTGAATCCTTGGCTCGGTGGATCGACCCCCATCACGGCGATGTCCCTCCCTCGCAGTTCATTATGCAGTGTGAGCGGGTAGGCCGTCTGGACGAGTTAACAAAACGGGTCATGTCGAAGTCGCTTCTCGCAGCAGCTGATTTGCGCGCTGCAGGCTTTGACACGGCAATGTCGATCAATGTGTCTGCCGTTCAATTCGTCGATGAACGTATTGCCGATTTGATCGAGAGCGAACTGGCGCAGCATCAAGTGGATCCAGCAAAAATCGTCATCGAATTGACCGAGACAGCAAGGATCGAGGATTACCGAACTGCGCGGGATACGATCGAGCGGATCAAGCGGATGGGACCGATGTTTGCGATCGATGATTTCGGCGTTGCCAGCGCAAACCTCGAAGCAATTTTTGAACTCCCGTTTGACGAGATTAAAATCGACCGTCTGTTCATTAGCCGAATGGGCACATCGGACAAAGCGCGAGCAATTGTCTCGAACCTGGTCAGTCTCGCGCATGATGCCAACTACGAATCAGTTGCCGAGGGAATAGAGGACCGTTCTACGTTCGAAACCTTGCGAGATATGGGGTGCGGTAAGGGCCAAGGTTACTATATCGGTCGTCCACAATCGCCAATCGCCTATAAAAACCTGTTGGAGTTACAATCACATAGGGACAACGCACGTGGTCAGATAGGTTAATATTTGACAAACTTATAAGGTTAATGCATTCTTTCGCTACTACTAGCAGAAAGGGTTGCATTATGTATTGGTCAATTTGGGATTGGATCTTCAACTAGGATCCGTCGTATTCCGACACACTAAAAGGGCTCCTTGCGGAGCCCTTTTTCGTTTCTGACTAATGATTTTCGCGCGTCCAGCACCCTCTAGCCTGAACGTCTCAGGCAAGTTCCTTTTTACGCTTTCGCATCATGCCTTCCTGAGCAACGCTGGCGACCAGATTACCTGCGCGATCATAAATACGGCCCCGGTTATAGCCCCGGCCCGAACCGCTCCAAGGGGCGTCGGTGGCATAGAGCAGCCATTCGTCCGCCCTTGCTTCGCGGTGAAACCACATTGCATGATCTAGGCTCGCCCCTACGATTTCGCCGCGCATCCAGCTGAGCCCGTGCGGAAGGGCGCTAGTGCCAAGAAGCGTATAATCGCTAGCATAGGCGATGATCGCACGGTGCAATACAGCATCGTCAGGCAGAGGCGCGGCAGTGCGGAACCATGTATGCGCACGCGGCTCCTTGGGCTCGGAGTTCATCCAATGCAGCCGGTCGATAGTGCGCATCTCGATGGGGCGCGGACGCAGCATCAGTTTACGCGACGCATCTGGCATATCCTGCTTGTCCGCGTAGTAGCGGCGCATCTCCATGTCGGACTTCAATTCCTCTGGTGGAGCGACCTCAGGCATGACGCTGTCCTGATGAGCCATGCCATCCTCTGGCTTTTGAAAACTGGCGGTCAGGTTCAAAATCGGTTTGCCGTTTTGGCTGGCCACCACGCGGCGGTTGGCGAAGCTGCGACCTTCGAAATCGGCTGCGGTAGCATAATCGATGCTCAAGCCTTCCTCGCCTCCGCGCAGGAAATAAGCATGCAATGAATGAGCAACTTTCTCGTCGTTTACCGTTGCTTGTGCAGCTTGCAACGCTTGCGCGATTACCTGACCGCCAAAGACACGGCCGAAGCCGTCCTTCTGCTGGCCACCGGTAAATGTTTCATCGCCAGTACGGCTGACGGTCAACAGGCGAACAAGATCATCGACAAGTTGCTGGGGGTCTGCGGACATATCGGCGGGTTCGGGCGGTGTATCTTTCATTCTAAGCGCCATGCGGCGAGAGGCGGTGCGGGTCAATCCACCAGCTTCAAACGGCGGATGATGCGGTAAGCGAGCGATTTGCCTGTGTTGCCAGCAGGCCAGCGCCCGGGCGGGGCGGGTGAGAAGCCAGCCGCTCGCACTAACCGATTGAATCCGCGCGCATCCGCTTCGGCAAAGCTCCAGTCGCTGCGCCAAGTGATCGAAAGCGAAATGGAGCTTGCGGGGCCATTGCGTACGAAATGCGGGGCCATCACCGGAACGAACAAAGCCTCGCCCGCCGAGAGCGCAAACTCGGTGCCGTCTGGGGCAAGACGATCATGCCAGATCAGTTCGCGGGCGCCACCGGAATGATAACCTTCATGGACCTCGTCAGGCGCATAAGTCGCATCGCCAGCGGGGAACTGCGTCATCACTTTGCTACCGGTCAATTGCAGCAGAATATTGTGCTCGGGATCGAAATGGTACGGTGTCACGGCATCGGGGCTGGAAATAAAGACAAAGCCTTGCGGACGCAGCATGGCGCCGGTTTTGGCCTCTATGGAGGGGCGCAGTTCCTCCAACAGGCTCATCAAAAGCGCGCGATAGGTAGGCGCCTGCTCAATATTCTTGAGCACAGCCCAGCTGTTGCTGTTGGCGATGTGGCGAATAGTCTCGCCAATGGAGAGGCCGGTTGCATCCGGTTTGCCGTCCACGCCGATAGGTAGGTCGCCGCGATTGTATTCAATGCTGGAAGCAGGCAGTTCGTCTGCCAAGCTGGCCAGCGCATCCAGCGTCAACAGGTCGTGCCGCCCCATAGAATGGCGCAGGACATGGGCCGTTTCGGGATAGGCGCTGGCGAACAAATCGCGCGAGGAGGGCGGAAAAACCGTATCGGGCAAGTCCGTGACAGCATCGTGCTCACTGTGTTCGGCGGTTGGAAAGGTGGGGCGATCCATCGGTCTATCCTTCAAAGGCCTTTAGGATTGGAACGGGTTTCGACAGTCAGGAACGCCCGAGAAGCCTGACGGCGTAGTATTCCGCCCAGTGCAACCGACACGCGCACGACGCTGCGTTTCTCGCGCCAGATCCGCTCGATCATCGGGTGGTCGGGAGCAGCGCAGCTGTCGCACCATGCGATGTCGCTGCGACTTAAAATTTCGAGATTTTCGCGCTGAAGAAGCACGCCAGGGCTGTAACGGGCATACTCCTCGTCATAAGCGGTCTTGAAGCTGAAACTGCCCGGCGCTGTAAGGAAATTGGCCAGCATAGCTATGGGCACCCCGTCAAGCGTGAGAGCAAGGCGTTCCAATCTGCCAGCTTTGGCTGCACCGTTGAGGCTTTCTCGAAAAAACGCAGCAGTTTGCGGGGCGCTGGCGAGGGCAGAGCGTTCTTGCCCCTTCCATCCGGCGGATTCCAACGCGAGGAACTGTTCTATCCATTCCGGCAGGGCGTGATCATCGTTGTGGCGGCTGAATGCCAGCGTGCCTTCTTCGCCCAGTCGGCGGGATTGGCGGCGCAGTTCCTTGCGTTTCTTGGCGCTCATCGACTGGGCAAAATAGTCTTCCGGCGAGAGGTCCGAGACAAGCATGGCGCGATCTTCTTTCATCACTACCGCAGCAGGACGGCGCTCGGCTTGGGCGACCCGGTGCAGGGCATCGTAGAGCGGGCCATCAGAGGGAAGGCCTGTCAGATGCAGAAACAATGCGCTGCCCGGTTCAGTGTCCAACCAATTTAGCAGAGCGGCCCAGAATGGCTGTTCCTGTCCGGCGGCCACCAGCGGAGCCCCACAAAACGCATTGGGGTGCAGCCATGCTTGATAGTGCGGCACGGGATAATCGTAATAATCGCGGCTTCGCGCCAGCGGCAGTAGGCCGATCAGCGTGTCGCCTGCGTGGATACACACAAGAGAAACAGAATGCCCGGGATCGAAGGCCGCAAGCGCCGGCAGAAGACACCAGCGTTCGAAAAAGGGATTGGGTGTAGAGGCATTACGGGCCAGCGCGTCCCATGCGGGAGCAGACACAGCGGCATCATGATGGCGGACCACCGTCACGCGCACCGCGTTGTCTGTTTCTCCAGTCGTTTCATCGGGAAACAATGTGAGAGCCTGACTTGCCACGGTTAACCTTTATAAGCGCCACGCACAGTGCGCCGCGCAAGCGGGGTAACGTCGGAAGACTTAGGAATGTTTAAAGCGGCCTGGATGTGTTTCCCTCCGCCTCCAAACAAAAACGGGGCCCCGGATTGCTCCGGAGCCCCTTTATTGTCTGGTTGAGGGTATTTTCCTGCTGGATCAGCCCCCGGCCAGCGCGGCGAGCAGAAGCAGCGCCACGATGTTGGTGATTTTGATCATAGGGTTCACTGCGGGGCCGGCGGTATCCTTGTAGGGATCGCCAACAGTGTCGCCTGTCACCGCAGCCTTGTGCGCTTCAGAACCCTTACCACCGTGATTACCGTCTTCGATATACTTCTTGGCATTGTCCCACGCACCGCCGCCAGCGGTCATGGAAAGCGCTACGAAGATGCCAGAGACGATCACACCTAGCAGCAACGCACCCAGCGCGGCAAAACCGTTGGCCTGTCCGGCAACCGCAGTGATCGCAAAATAGACAACGATCGGAGCCAGAACCGGTAGCATGGAAGGCAGGATCATTTCCTTGATCGCAGCCTTGGTGACGAGGTCCACCGTGCGGGCATAGTCGGGACGGCTGGTGCCTTCCATGATGCCCGGATCCTTGGCGAACTGGTCGCGCACATCGACCACCACATCACCGGCAGCACGGCCGACGGCTGTCATTCCCATAGCACCGAACAGGTACGGTAGCAGCGCACCCAGCAACAGACCGACAATGACATACGGATTTTCCAGACTGAAGCTGACTTCCACGTTGGGGAAGAACTCTTCCAGATCGGCCGTATAGGCACTGAACAGCACAAGTGCGGCCAAGCCGGCGGAGCCAATAGCGTAACCCTTGGTCACGGCCTTAGTCGTGTTGCCAACGGCGTCCAGAGCATCGGTCTTATCTCGCACCGATTGGTCCAGTTCCGACATCTCGGCGATCCCGCCGGCATTATCGGTGACGGGGCCGTAGGCATCGAGTGCAACGACCATACCGGCCAGAGCCAACATCGAAGTAGCGGCAAAAGCGATGCCCACCAGGCCCGCCAGCTGATATGTTACGATGATCCCGACCACGATCACCAGTGTCGGCAGGGCGGTTGATTCCAGCGAAATCGCCAGACCCTGAATGACGTTGGTGCCGTGGCCTGTCTCGGACGACTTGGCGATCGAGCGGACCGGACGGTATTCGGTGCCGGTGTAATACTCGGTAATCCAGATGATCAGACCCGTGACTGCCAGACCCACCATCATCGACCAGAACAGGTCCATGCCGGTGAAGCTGTCGACCGTCGCAGATGCGACTTCGGTCGTGAAGCCGGTTTCGCCTGAAACAGGGTTATTGCCGATAGGCGCATTCATGTCGCCGAGCACGAATGCGGTTGCGAAATAAATTGCGGGGATCGACAGGACGGCGGTGGTGATGAAACCCTTGTACAGCGCGCCCATGATGTTCTCGGACTTACCAAGACGGACCATGTATGTGCCGATGATGGAGGTAATGATACATACTCCGCCAACAAGCAGAGGCAGGCTCATCAAAGCATTCAGTTCGTCGGCAGCCAGGCCGGTGAAAAGCAGGGCGGTCAGAACCATAGTTGCGCCCACGGTGACGACATAGGTTTCGAACAAGTCGGCAGCCATACCGGCACAGTCACCGACATTGTCGCCGACATTGTCTGCAATGGTCGCAGGGTTGCGTGGATCGTCTTCCGGGATACCGGCTTCGACCTTACCCACCAGATCGGCACCGACATCGGCCGCCTTGGTAAAGATACCGCCGCCTAGTCGCGCGAAGATCGAAATCAGCGAAGCACCGAACGCGAGGCCGACAAGCGCGTCAATAATCTCACGCTTTTCCGCTGCTACGGTGATGTCCAGTCCCATCGTACCCACTAGAACATAATAGAAGCCCGCAATGGCAAGCAGGGCAAGGCCCGCGACCAGCATCCCGGTTACGGCGCCAGCGCGGAAAGCCACGGTCAGCCCTTGCTGAAGGCCCGACTGCGCAGCGGCGGCCGTGCGAACATTGGAACGAACCGATATGTTCATCCCGATAAAACCCGCAACGCCCGACAGGATGGCCCCGATCACGAAGCCGATTGTCAGAATGGGACCAAGGAACAGAAACACGATAATGGCCACGGCGATACCGACAATGCCGATAGTCGTGTACTGGCGTCGCAGATAGGCTTGTGCGCCCTCTTGAATGGCCCCGGCGATTTCCTGCATTTTGGCATTGCCCGCCCCGGAGCTTAGCACCTGGCGACTGGTGATAAAGCCGTAAACGACGGCCACCAATCCCAGAATTATTGCGATCAGAATAGTATTCACTGGTAAATTCCCCCTCCCGGCCGGTTTTCTTCTGAACCGGCATCCCTTGAATTAGTCGACCGTCCTGCTCCGACAGAACCCTCGGCAAAGAAGGTATACGCCTTGCGGTTCGCTGTGCAAGCCTGTGTGCCATTCCGCTTCGATTGCCTGGGTCGGTTTCTTATGAGCTAACGCTTCATTGAAGATGGCGCGCGATACCGGATCATTTCAAGAACTTTTAGAGGTTGGTCGGACAGTTACTTAGGGGGCAAAATTCTTGAGTAAATTGAGTTTCATGAAGATGCCTCTGAAGAAACTTTTTAGCTCTGTTTTCCTGCTTGGGATTGGCTCTAATTCGCCAATAGGTCCCCAAATTATAGCTGCCAGGAACTGGCAGCCACCGTTTGGCTGTTTAGCTTAGTTGTCGATGCACCCGCCATTTCCAGCGCGCTTCGACAGGGCAGGATCGACACGCGAGGATCAAGCTGTGGAGGGAAGAGCGGACAACTGCTGTCAGACATCACGGCTTCCCGATGTGGGGCTATGTCGTAACAAAATGGCCCAAATAAGCATCACGCGACGCTGCGGAAGCGCGGTATGGACTGTTCTGCGCTTTAGGAGCGGCGCGCTAGTGTGCAAATCCTAGCCTGCTGCTGTCAGTCACGGGCAGTCCGTCAAGGATAAGTGGAACTTCGCCCTCTTCGACCGTGCCGACAGGTGCGGCATTCACAGGCAGCTTCGCCGAGAGAGGGGCAGTGAAGAGCAGCTGGTAATCATCACCCCAGCGCAAGGCATCGGAGCGGCGATCTTCCGGCGCGGCTATCGGTACTTCTTCGGTTGCGATGACCAGCGTTACGCCGCTGGCCGTAGCGAGCCGCCAGCTATCGAGCAGCAGCCCGTCCGAGACGTCCATCATTGCGGTAACAATAGGGGCAAGTGCCTGCCCTTCAGACAATAGCGGAGTGGGGCAACGAAAAGCTGCGCTGTCCGCGCCGGAATGGTCGGCTCCGTGTCTTTGCAAAGCCTCGAAACCCATCATCGCAGCACCAAGAGCGCCGGTCACAAACAATGTATCACCCGGTTGAGCGGTGCTTCGGGACGGAACCGGTGTGTGAACCGCACGGCCAATCGCTGTTAGCCCCAAACTGCGCGCACCATCGCAGCCCGATACCGTATCGCCGCCAAGCAAGGGGCATTCGAAGGCTGTCAGGGCTGCGCGCAAACCGGCGACAAACCGTTCTTCCTGTTCACCTAACGTGTAACCCAGCAGTATGCCAATCGGCACTGCGCCTTTTGCCGCGAGATCGGAAAGATTGGTGGCAACCAGTTTCCATGCCACATCGGCCATGTCTTGCCCGGGCATCCAGTGGACCCGTTCGACCATGGCATCATGTGTCAGGATCAGAGTTTCGTTACCGACTGGCAGCACCGCTGCATCGTCGGTCAGCCCCCGTGCAGCCGGATGGTTGGCCAGAGAGCGCAAATTGTTGATGAAGGCGAATTCGCGGGTCAGTCGCGCACTTCCTTCGCCACGCCGTCCAGCAGGCCATTGACGAACTTAGCTTCGCGGTCATCGAAAAACGCTTTCGCTACATCGACATATTCGCTGATGATCGCACCTTTGGGAATGTCTGCTCGAGCGAGCAGTTCATATGTGCCCGCGCGTAGGATCTGCAGCATCGCCTTGTCCAAGCGGCGCAAAGACCAGCCACCTGCCAGCTTGGCCTCGATGGCTGCATCCACTTCCTCGCGCCGGGCGTCCACGCCCTTTACGATGTCGTCGAAAAAATCGGTTTCGGCATCGGCATATTGCTCTTCCTCTACCTCTTGTCCCAACCGGTGCTGGTGGAATTCATTCAGCAGTTTCGCGAGCGGAGTACTCTCCATATCCTTTTGATACAAAGCTTGCACGGCACCGAGGCGAGCGGCTGACCGCGCGACAGATCGTTTCGGAGAGTTCATAGCATCAGCCTCTTTTCAGGCGCATTTCTATCGATGCGGCGTGGGCAGGCAGCCCTTCCGCATGGGCAAGGCAGGCGGCGGCGGGGCCAAGAGCGTCAAGGCCCTCGTTGCCCATTGCAATAAAGCTGGTGCGCTTCATAAAGTCGAGCACCGACAAACCGCTGGCGAAGCGGGCGCGGCGGCCCGTGGGCAGAACATGATTCGGACCGGCAACGTAATCGCCAATGGCTTCGGGGACCATTCTGCCAAGGAAAACACTGCCTGCATGGCGCAGGTCCTGCATAAGTGTATCGGGATCGTCCACCGCCAACTCGACATGTTCCGCCGCCAAACGATTTGCTAGCGGCAGCGCATCCTGCAGCGTATCGACTACGATCAATGCACCATTGGCGTCCCAGCTGGCCCGCGCGGTTTTGTGGGTAGAGAGCTGTGCGGCCTGAACATCGACCTGATCTTCCACCATCGCCGCGAAAGCAGCGTCGTCGGTAATCAGGATGGACTGGCTGGTAGGGTCATGTTCCGCCTGACTAAGCAGGTCGGCGGCAATCCACGCAGGATTATTCTTTGCATCTGCAATTATCAGAATTTCACTCGGCCCTGCCACCATGTCGATACCGACGGTGCCGTAAAGTTGGCGCTTGGCCTCTGCCACCCATGCGTTTCCGGGGCCAGTGATGACATCGACAGGATCAATTCTGTCTGTCCCGTAGGCGAGTGCGCCCACTGCCTGCGCGCCTCCGACGCGCCACATATCATCTATCCCTGCAATATGCGCCGCAGCCAGTACCAGCGGATTGATTTGGCCTTTGGGAGTGGGCGTTACCACGGTAAGCCGCTTCACACCTGCCACTCGTGCAGGGATTGCATTCATCAACAATGAAGACGGATAGGCCGCCCTTCCGCCGGGGACATACAGGCCTGCTGCATCCACCGGCGTCCATGTCGCGCCCAGTCGTACGCCGAGGTCATCGGTGTAATCGCGGTCTTCTGGCAACTGAGCCTGATGATAGGCAGTGATGCGATCTGCTGCCAGTTGCAGCGCATTGCGCAGGTCCGGGTCGAGAGCAGCGTGCGCTGCCGCGCAGTCATCTGCTCCAATTTGCCAGTCGACATCGCTGGAAAGGGCATGATTGTCGAACCGCTGCGTGTATTCTATCAGGGCTGCATCGCCTTTCGCTTTCACCCGCGCCAGTATATCGGCAACATCACGGGATACATCCTGAGCGGCGTCGCGGCGAGATTCGACCAGCCGCGTAAAACGAGCTTCGAAATCGGTATCCGTAGTAGAGAAATGGCGCATCAGGCGGCCCGCCTTTGCTCGGCATCGGCACGGAACGCTTCAACCAGTTCGGCCACCCGAGTATCGGTTTTCAGGGCCGTGCGGTTCACAATCAGGCGGGCTGAGATATCAAGGATACGCTCGCGCTCGACCAGCCCGTTATCTTTCAGCGTTTGCCCGGTGGACACCAGATCAACGATCCGGCCGGCCAACCCCAGCGATGGCGCGATTTCCATCGCCCCATTAAGTTTGACACATTCGGCTTGGATACCTTGCCGCTCGAAAAATCGGCGGGTCAGGCCCGGATATTTGGTTGCCACACGCAGATGGCTGGTGCCTCTCGCGGTCTTGGCATCGGCAGGTTCTGCAACGGCCAGATGGCAATGCCCGATATCCAGATCGACCGGGGCGTAGAGGTCCGAATAGTCAAATTCCTCGATAACATCCGAACCCACAATCCCAAGCTGTGCTGCACCATGCGCAACGAATGTCGCCACATCGAAAGCACGCACGCGGATCAGAGCCATGTCTTCCCGCTCACACGCAAAAGTCAGACTGCGGTTGGCCTTGTCGTGAAAGGCGGCTTCCGGCACGACACCGGCACGCGCCATCACAGGCAGCGCCTCGTCAAGGATACGACCTTTGGGTACGGCGAAGGTTAGGGGAAGCTGGGGCATTCCGCGCGAGATAGGGACAGACCACGAAAAGGGCAATCTGTATGGCTGAAAACGGCAAGCAATCGGATGCAGTTATGGATATTGGGTCTGTCCCAGAGGCGATCAACTGGCAGGCGCGCCATTGCGAGAATGCAGGCGCGCATGGCACGGCGATGGTAGTGCGCGGGTTGCTGGCGCTCGAAGAAAGCGAGGCTGCAACGGCACGGCGGATATTCGGTTGGTCTGGCCTGACTCTGAAAGATGCGATGCCGCTGAGGATCAATGGCGGTCTGCATAATCTGGTGCTGAGTGGCGAGGATATGCGGTTGAGCGACGTTTATGACGGCCGTGTGCGTGACCAGACCGTGGCCGACGCGCTGGTCCGCGAGGTTGTCGAGATGTACGATGCCCGATTGCTGCCGTGGCTGGACGGGCCGCCACAGACGAATGAAGCCGGACGCTCTGCCAGTTTGATGGCGGGGCTATTATGGCTGGCGCAGCATGTGGAGCCACGCTTCGAAATGCTGGAAATCGGATCAAGCGCAGGCATCAACACCATGATGGATCGTTATTTCTTCGATCTTGGCGGAGTAAAGAAGGGGCCTGCAGCAGCCATAATGAGGATTTCACCGGAATGGAAAGGGGCGTCTCCGCCTGCCACTTCGCCCGAGATTATCTCAATCCGCGGGTGCGATGTGGCACCAGTTGATCTGCAGGACCCGGAGGCGGCACTGAAGCTGAAGAGCTATGTCTGGCCTGAAGCGACCGAGCGGATGGGGCGTATTGATGCCGCGCGAGCGCTGGCGAAAGAGCGTGCGCCCGATGTGGCGGCTCAGGACGCCGGAACCTTCGTCACGCAGGCACTGGCCGTACCGCAGCAGAAGGGCACAACACGGGTGCTTTTCCACTCGATAGTCTGGCAATATGTTCCGGCAGACCAACAACAGGCAGTGCGCGATGCGGTAACCCGGGCGAGCAATAACGCCGTTGCCGAGCGGCCATTTGCCTGGCTGTCACTCGAGACAAATCGAGAGACATTCCAGCACGAGCTGGTTGTTCGATACTGGGATGGCTGCGATGCGGCAGGCGAGAAGCACCTGCTCGCCAATGCCCACCCTCACGGTGCTTGGGTGGAGTGGCTGGCGAGCTGATTTTTTCGCCTTTGATTGCAGCGTCGTATTCAGCACCTCGCCGTGCCGAATTGGCTTCACCGGTCCAAAAATTCCGTCATCGCCGCATTCACAGCCTCTGGCGCTTCCCACGGAACGAAGTGTCCGCAATCGGGTACCTTGACCACGGTCAGATCATCGATGACACCATCCAGGCCGTCCAGATTCTCCGGCGGCAATGCTCCGTCATCCAGCGCCCAGATTACAAGAGTAGGGATAATCAGATCAGGCAGGGCAGGAGGGGTCCAGTCGGCAGGCAGTTCGAACGGGGCATCCATCGGCGGCACATCGATCGGGCTGCCGCGATAATAATTGATCATGCCAACCGCCGCATCGCGGTTTTTGAAATCTTCTAGCAGTGCGGCCCGTTCTTCAGGTTCCATCGCATCGGACCGGCCCCAACTGACTTCCTGCTGGAGAATGCCAGTCATCCCTTTTTCGCGAATAAGCGCGTCGTTGGCCCGATCGCGGAACCCGCGGATATATTGGCTTGCCTGGCGCTGGCCGGGGTGGGTGTAGAGCAGGCGCTGGAAGATTAGGGGGTGGGGTGCATTGGCGATGATTGCGCGCTTTACGCGCGTGCCCTGGCCACCAATCGCAACGCCCCAGGCAATAGCGCCGCCCCAGTCATGGCCGACTATAGTGAATTCTCCCACTCCCAGCGCGTCGGCCAGCTGGAACACATCGCCGATCATTTTGTCGGGTGTGTACGAAGCGACATCTTGCGGTTTGGAGCTGCCGCGATAACCACGTTGGTCGGGGGCAATGCAGCGGTATTTTTCACGAAAATGTGCGATTTGGTGGCGCCATGTCCGGTGGCTTTCGGGAAAGCCGTGGAGGAAAATCAGCGTTTCGGCATTGGGTTTACCATCGGGCAAGCCGGTATCGACCACGTCAAGATGGATACCATTTGCCAGCTCTACGCGGGTCTGTGCCATTATTCGCTAGCCTCCATTTTCTCCATATAGCCGTCCGCCACCATGCCCGCGACCTGATCGAAAAGCTGGTCGGGCGTGCGGCGCATTTCGCCCATCGCTTCTTCCATTCCGCGTGCCACCACGATCTCCCGCTGGTTGAGAGCGACAGCATCGAGCATCGTCTTGGCCGCTTCGCCAGCGGGAATACCATTGTCGATTATCTTGTCGCTCACGCCGCGCTTCTTGCCCGCTCCCGTCAGTGCATTGCGGCTGACATCGGTGGCGACAGAACCGGGATAGATCACATGGACCCCGATCCCGCTCTGCGACAACTCCCCTCGGAGCGCATCTGCATAACCCGCCAGCCCGAACTTGGCTGCGCAATAAGCGGTGCGCATCGGTACGCCGACCTTGCCGGCAATGCTGGAGATAAACAGCAGTTTGCCAGAGCCGCGCTCAATCAAGTGGGGCAGCAGAGTCTGGGTTGCGGCAATCTGCGCGGTTAGATCAATGTCGATTATGTCGCGGTAAACCTGCATGGACGTGTTTGTTGCCTGGCTTCGCTGCGACACTCCGGCATTAGCCACAAAACCGTCAATCCCGCCCGAATGACTGGATGCCCATTCTATGGCCCTTGCGGTCGCGGCCACCATTGCATCATCGTCTCGTACATCGAATGGTAGGGTAAGCGTGTTGGTGGAAATTTCCGCAGCGACTTCGCCCAGCCGCGTTTCGTCCCGGCCCGACAGGATGACCCGCGCCCCGCGCGTGCCCAGTTCGCGCGCCAGAGCTGAGCCGATACCGCTCGATGCTCCGGTAATCCACCAGCATTCATTGTCGTACATCATGTTGTCATCCCCGGCTCTGTTGTAGCTGCAGGAGGTAAGCGTGTTCGCCTGCACCGGTCAATCTTCGTGCAGGCTTTCCTCGCGCAGCTTTAGCCCGGCAGTCTGCAACGGGGTAATCGTCTCTTCGAACTGCTTGGGAGTCATATTGCAAAAGCGTTTGAACTCGCGGTTCAGATGCGACTGGTCGAAATAGCGCAGCGCGGCCAGATCGCTTTCACTTCGCGTGCTGAAGCCCCGGATTGCGGTGGCCATATCGAGAAACCGGCTGCGCCGCAAAATTGCTTTGGGCGTCAGGCCGAAGGTATCGCGGCAGCGCCGTTCCAGTTGACGGGTGGAAAGGCCGGATGCCTGCGCAACATCGTCCACCCGCATAGTGCTGTCCGTGCGGGTAATCATTTCCATTTTGGCCATCGCCAAATCATGGTCTGGCCTGCCGACCCGCTGCAATTGCTCGCGGACTATGCCTTCGATTACAGCAATCATCTCGCCGTCATCTTGCGCCTTTTTGAGTCCTTCTTCCATTCGGCCCACCAGATCGCCCCAGAGGTCGCTGAGCGGGCTGAGAGTATCTGTGAAGGCATGGTGGGGGGTATCGAACAGGGCGCGCCAGCCCGAAGGCCGGATGGCGATGCCCACGACGTGGAAACTGCCTTGGACACGGACGAGAAAGGGCCGCTGGTTTGCACCGAAGAACAGCGTGTCGGCAGGCTTTTCCCATTGTCCGGGAGAAACTTCGCCCTTCCAGTCGCCTTTCAACAGGCAGCGGATGAACGCGGTTTCGGAAAGAAGGAAATCCTCGATTACCATTTCAGGCGGTAATTGCGCCTCGAACACATAGAAGCGCCGGATGTAAGGGGCGAGATCGCCGGAGGGCCGAAAGGTGCGCGACAGCAGCACGGGATTACCCGCTGCCCCCCGGGAGTGTGTGTTTGCGCCCTGTTTTCACAACACATCCCTAAGACGGTATGGACACAACAGCAAGCACGGGTGGCCAATCCAACTGGCGAGGCTGGTCTGGAGAGGAGCTGGCAGTTCTCAATCAACAATCAGATTGCTGCATCTCACCTGGCCCCGGCTGTGATGGCCCGCACCTTGAACTGATTGTGCCTATACGGTCGGTGCGCTGGCCTGAATAGACAGGGCGTGCACGCGTTCGCCCGGTATATCGCCCAGCGCCCTATTAATGGACCTCTGGCGCTCCAGCCTGTTCATTGCGCCGAAAGCAGGTGCTTCGATTACCACGGTGAAATGCGATTCACCGCTGCCGTCATCACCGGAATGGCCTGCATGGCTGGCACTGTCGTTGATGACCTCCAGTCTCGTGGGCGAAAAAGCTTCGCGCAGCAGTCGTTCCATTTCTTTCTGTACCAAACCGGGCATCAACAATTCTCCTTCAGGGGTTTTCTAACGCAGGAACACTCCCCATCCTAATGGCGATGCGCAGCGCAAGATTCCACGGACGATACGATAACACCGGGCACGAATGCGAACACCCGACTTGCCGCGAGGACGGGGAATTTCGCGCACCCGGCGACCGTGCCAACGGCTTTGATGGACCGGGCAACTGGCGCTGGTTCTGCCTTGAGCATGTGCGCGAATTCAATGCAGGGTATGATTGGTTCGAGGGGATGAGCGCGGACGAGATTCTGACCGCGCAATCACCTACCGCTGGCTGGGCAAGCGAGACGCGGGCTTTCAGGCCGACAGCAGGCCTTGATGGCATGCCGAGCTGGGCCGATTTTGACGATCCGCTGGATGCAATCGGAGCGCGGGCAAACGGCATCAAGAGCCGCGCTCGCCGTGAAGCTGAAATGGCTTTCGACGGGCGTTTCACACCTGACGAAGCAAAAGCGCTGGAAGTGATGGGGCTGGGTACAGCGACCGACCGGACCCGTCTGAGGCGACGCTATTCCGAACTGGTCCGCCGCTATCATCCCGACCGAAATGGTGGCGATCGTAAGTTTGAAAAACGACTGACGCGAGTGGTTGAAGCGTATCAAACGCTGCGCAAATCGGCAGCAATCGTGTGACCATTACACAGCGTCGCCGGGGGTGATGTGAGATATTACCCGGCGTAATGTGGTGTAGATCAATACAACGGTCGCACCAGCCAGAGCGATTACAAGAACCGTTCCGACAAATAGTGCTTCGTACAAGGTCTCGAACCATTTGCGTGGTAGGTCGTCGAACTCTCCGACCGGAAAAGTAAATGCCATGAGCAGGAGCAGACTTCCCAGAAGACTGGAAGTGGCAAGTCGGGCAATCAGATCAACATCGCGGTAGGCCTGATTGTCGAAATCATGATCCATGCGGCGGAACATCCCGATCAGTGTCAGCATCAGCGCCATGATCGTCGTGGATCCACCTGCGATGGCCGATGCAAGATACAACCCTGCACGCGACAATGCCTCCAGAAGAGTGATGGCTTCCGCTGCAGAATATACCGAGCCTGTAGCGCTCCGGGCACCGTATCCTATGGTTATAATAGCTATAAATGTCGCGATTGGCCATTTATGGCAGCGTAAGAATGTCAGCATACCGAACATAGTCTTTGCACGGTAAATTGTTCCCCGCTACATTTTGACCTTGATAAATACTATCTACCGCAGCAGCCGCTTCAAACGTTCTCAGGCCAGCTTGCCATCGGTATCGAAGATCGGCTGGAAACCCGAGAAGATCATTCGCTTCCCGTCCATCGGCATCGCACCTAGCGCTTCGAACCGCGGATCGTTATCCATTTTGGCATAGGCCGCATCGCGGGCGGCTTTATCGGGATATTCCATCCACGAAAACACCACCGTTTCGCCCTCTTTTGCATCAACGGCTTTGTAGAAATCTGTGTGCTTGCCACGCATCAAGTCGTCACCCCAGCATTCGACCATCCGGGCCACCCCGATATCCTTGAACAAAGGCGCGGCCTTGCGATTGAATTCGAGATATTCCTCTTTCTTGTCAGAGGGAACGGGGGCGAGAAATCCTTCGATATACGGCAATGAGTCCTCCGGTATATTTCTATACGCGCCGAATGTGCCAGCGCTGCACTGTGGTTGCTTATCACCTTCTTGGGAGTTGGACATCATCGCCTGCGAACAATGATAGCTCGGGGGAGGCGAGATTCTCCACCAGGGATCTATCTACCTCCTAATCCTGTTCCAAGCGTGAAAACCGTGGGTTTGCAAACAGCTCGTCCAGCATTGTCCTGCAAGGCGTTCATGCCTTGCCCAGCCGCAAAAATTTAGTTTTGTCGGAATGCCCAACGCAGGGTTTTGCCAGCGCCCCAAGTTGCCGCGCGTGCTGGAATCCCGGCCAGTCCGGGCCGCTCCAGCTCCAGCATGGAGCGGGCGAAGGGAGGCAGGATGGCAATGGCCTCTGCAACCAATGCCTTCTGCAACGCGACAGGTGCGCCCTCGGGTTTGATGTTCACCACGAACTGCGCAACCTCACGTGCTGCACCGGACGTTTGCAAATCGGCGCGCAATTCGCGGAAGATTGTCTCCGCCTCGCGCTGGTCCAGCGGCACCGGATCGGCACCCAACGCGCGCGCAATGATGGCAAACTGGCGGTAGTAATCGTCCCGCTCGGAGTGGGGCATGTCGGGCCGGACGTGACGCACATAGGCGGCCAGAAAGCTGGTCGCCTCCGCAATATGGACCCACGCCAAGGTACGAGGGTCGGTGGCGGTATAGACCTTGCCCCCGGGCAAAGTACCGCCCACACGCGTATGTATGCGATTGACGCGCTCGATAGCCTGCATGGCACGGTCGCGCTGGCCGAAGGTGGTGGTTGAGATGAAGCTGGCCGTGCGCCGCAGCCGTCCATGCATGTCGATGCGGAAATTGGAATGGTCGAGCACACCTTGCAGTGCATGCGGATGCAGCATCTGAAGAAACAGCCCGCGAATACCGCCGACCATCATTCCCACCACATCGGCATGGACCATGCGGATGGGCGTATCCCTGATAAACAGCGCATCGTCCGATGGCGGCTCGGGCGCGACCAGATCGGGTCGTTCGTGAAAGACGGCGCGCACGCGGCCCACCACTTGGCGGCGAAGCAATTCGGAAGGAAGTATGGGCAGCATGGGCGGTATATAGGCGCTTGTCCCCGCCTAACAAAATGTCGCCCTTCGTCCCGCTTGCAGCGCGCGAAGCTGGCCGCTAACCGCTCTAACGATGACCGATCATACAGACAAAAGCTTCGAATCCCGCGACAAGACCCTCATGGCCGCGCCCGACACTACGGTCGATGTGCGTAAGACGTTCGGGATCGACATCGACTGGCAGGTGCCTGCCTTCAGCAAGGCGGACGAGCGTGTACCCGATTTCGACGAAAGCTACGTATTCGATCCTGACACCACGATGGCAATTCTGGCGGGCTTTGCACATGACCGGCGCGTGATGGTGCAGGGCTATCATGGCACAGGCAAATCGACCCATATCGAGCAAGTCGCAGCGCGTCTGAACTGGCCATGCATCCGGATCAATCTGGACGCCCATATCAGCCGGATCGATCTGGTCGGCCGTGATGCGATCGTTTTGCGTGACGGATTGCAGGTGACCGAATTCCGCGAAGGTCTGCTGCCATGGGCCTTGCAGCATCCTGTGGCACTGGTGTTCGACGAATATGATGCCGGCCGCCCGGACGTGATGTTCGTGATCCAGCGCGTGCTGGAACAGCAAGGCAAACTGACGCTGCTCGACCAGAACCGCGTGATTCGCCCCGATGCCAATTTCCGCCTGTTCGCTACGTCCAACACGGTCGGGCTGGGCGATACCAGCGGGCTGTATCACGGCACGCAGCAGATCAACCAGGGCCAGATGGACCGCTGGAACATCGTGATCGGTCTCAATTATCTGCCACCTGAAACGGAGCAGGACATTGTTGCGGCGAAGAACCCCGATACCGACACGAAGCTGATTGCAGATATGGTCAAGGTTGCCGACCTGACACGGCAGGGTTTTATGAACGGCGACATCTCTACCGTGATGAGCCCGCGTACGGTCATCACATGGGCGCAGAACGCCGCGATCTTCAAGGATACGGGTTTTGCCTTCCGCCTCAGCTTCCTCAACAAATGCGACGAGGCGGAGCGGATGCTGGTCGCGGAATATTACCAGCGCGTGTTCGGTACGGAATTACCCGAAAGCGTGGTTGCTGCGGCCGATAGCTAAACCGTTTCCGCCAGTCTTAGCCTGGTTTTCGGCGTTTCTTCGGAAGCTGTTGTTCTCTGGTTGGCGCGCCAACCCGGCTAAGCTTGTGCGGAGCGGATTTTGCAGCCCGATTTTTCGCGCCATGCTGCATGCCACGCAATCTTCGTAGAGATTTCTCCGGAGACGGATAGCAACACCGCGGGAAAATATTTTGGCGTTTTAAGCGATCTACCAAAAAAGGAGTCGTCACACGCGTATTAGTAGGGCAATACAGCCGAATGCGGCGTTTCTTCCGTTTCAAAAATGCCTCTGAACGCGATACGTCCACTCATGGCGGCTATTATCCGTTGCAGGATACGCCGGGCAGTGACTGGGCAGACGACGCAGATGATGAAGGTTTGCGTGACGGTGCCGATGGCTACGGTCATGGATCTGATTATCCTTCAGGAGGCCTTTCATCTCCGCAGGACAGCTTCACAGCCAGCACGTGGTCCCGCCGCCGAAAATGGTTAAAGCGCGGATTGCTGGGCATGCTGGCGGCGCTGGTGCTGATAATCGCTTATCTCGCGATTACTGCGCCTTTGTCCAAATCACTGGAGCCGGTGGTGCCGCCGCAGCTGACCCTGCTTGCGACCGATGGTACGCCTATTGCCCGCAGCGGAGCTGTGATGGAGCCGCCGGTCCCCGTTGCAGATCTGCCGCCCCATGTGGTGGAGGCGTTTCTGAGCATCGAGGACCGGCGGTTCTACTCGCACTGGGGAATCGATCCGCGCGGCCTTGCTCGTGCAGCATGGTCCAACGCCACAGGAGGTACGGTGCAGGGGGGCAGCACGATTACCCAGCAACTGGCGAAATTCACCTTCCTGACTCCCGAACGCAGCCTGACCCGCAAAATGCGAGAAATGTTGATCGCGTTCTGGCTGGAAGGGTGGCTGACCAAAGATGAGATCCTCGAGCGTTATCTGGCCAACGCCTATTTCGGAGACAACCGCTATGGTCTTCATGCTGCCAGCCTGCATTACTTCCACCGCAAGCCGGAAAACCTGACTCTGCCGCAGGCAGCGATGCTGGCGGGCTTGGTGCAGGCCCCGTCTTATCTTGCGCCGAGCAAGCATTACGATCGGGCTGAAAAACGAATGCGTCTCGTTCTGGGTGCAATGGCTGCGGCGGGATATCTGACGCAATCAGAAGTGCAGGCGGCCAAATCTCCGGCGCTGGATGTGCGCGGCACCGATGCCTTGCCGACCGGAACGTATTTCGCGGATTGGGCACTGCCGGAAGGGCGTGAGCGAGCCGAAAGCGGATATGCCCGCCAGACCCTGACGACTACGCTTGATGCGCGGTTGCAGAGGCTCGCGAGGGAGGCGATTGCCCGCGCGCCGCTGGGCGAGGCACAGGCTGCGATGGTTGTCATGCGTCCCAATGGCGAAGTCGTGGCGATGGTTGGTGGCAAGGATTACGCCAAATCCCCTTTCAACCGTTCGACACAGGCCCGGCGTCAGTCGGGGTCCACTTTCAAATTATTCGTATATCTTGCAGCGCTCGAAGCAGGCGCCCGGCCCGACGATACGATCAGCAATCAGCCCATTGAAACCGGCAGCTACCGGCCAAAGAACTCTCGCGAACAATATAGCGATACTATGACTTTAGGAGATGCGTTCGCGCAATCCAGCAATGTAGCTGCCGTACGTCTGTTTCAGGATGTCGGCAGCGAAGCCGTGATCGCAATGGCGCGCGCTCTTGGTGTGAAGAGTGATATGCAGCAGGGCGACCCCAGTCTCGCACTCGGAACGGCGAGCATTCCGCTGATCGAACTTACCGCTGCCTATGCCGGGATTGCAGGTAATGCATTTCCCGTTGTCCCCACCGCTTTTCCTAAGGCGGAGCAGGGTTGGTGGGACTGGCTTTGGAACGGGCCGGAAAGCACCGGTTCGCGCGAACATCAGGATATGGAAGACATGCTGCGGCGCGCGATCAATTCCGGCACGGGCAAGGCAGCCATGCTGGCCGGACCGAATTTTGGCAAGACCGGCACCACACAGGACAATCGCGACGCCCTGTTCGTTGGATATGCCGGCGATCTGGTGGTCGGCGTGTGGATTGGCAATGACGATAATTCCTCGCTCGGCGGAGTGACCGGTAGCGGTTTGCCAGCACGCATCTGGAAAGATTTCATGCAACGGGCGCTGAGCGTGGAAAAAGCGCCCGGGGCAGCGAATCCTGCACCCACGGGCAATCCGTCGGGCCGGGTCGAACCGCTCGACGTGCCCGAGGTGGACGACGTTCCCACTGGACAGGACGGCATGCAGTTTCATCTGGAAGATGGCGGAGTTATCCTGCGTACTGATGTCGATGGCATTCCGATAGATGTTCGGATGAACAGAGATAGCGTGCAAATGGACGATGCTGCCATCGAACGAGCTCGGCGAGAAGCAGAGGAGCGAGTGCGGCAGGGCATCAGGGAGGCGGAAGATCGAGCCCGCGCCACTGTAAGCGTCGATGACCCCTGAATCTTAATCAGAAGCCGGAGCGACCATAAGAACATTCATGACTGCCGTAGCGCGAGGGCGTGAGCGGTCGGCCTGCCAGCATTCGAGCTCCAAATTGGCATTACGCCGCCCCAGTTTGGTGATCCGTGCCTGCGCATATAGCGTTTCGGCTTTTGCTGCGGCCAGGAACTGCATAGTAATGTTGATCGGTTTCAACTGGACATCGCTGCGCCCGCCTTGCGCCAATTGTATACGCAATGCAGTGTAGCCTGCCGTTTCCAATAAACCGCTGATCGCACCGCCATGAAAATGCGATGGGCGTCCCTGAACGGTGTCGGAGAAGGTCACCATCAGAACAGGCGCGCCGCTTTTCAAAAGTTCGTCCTGTTCGCAAACGGTTATACCTATCGACCGGGCATACGGCGTTAGTAGGTCTGTATTATGCGACAAGTGGAGCACTCCCGCCAATCGTCATGAAAACCCCAGCCATGCTGGCCACTGGATCGTCCTTGTCCCCGTCATGGGCTATGCCTCTTACAAATGCGGCCGAGCGGGTCAGATGGTAACATTGCGATCGCCCGATAACGGCATGACGCTCCTTTGCCGGACGCAGGTAATCCACCCGCAGGTCCAGCGTAGCAACAGCCATGAAGGAATTCATTCGGGTCCAGATCGCCATCCCGCTGGCCATATCCATCAGGCTGATAATCGGGCCCGATGCCAGCACATGCTGTTCGCTGTCGCCGACAAGATCTTCACGCCAGGGCAGCTCCAGTTCCATCCAGTCCTCCCCATGGTCGCGATATTTCATGCCCAGAAAGCCATTGTGGCTGGCGCTGAACATAAAGGGCGCAAGTTCCCGCGGATCGAATTGAGTTTTCTGATCTGTCATGCTGCCAGTGCAGTGAGACGGGTGGACGCACATGACAATGGCTTAATTGCTGCCATGAACATATCTTGCCGTTTCAGGGCGAAGATATTTTACAGAAAACCACCACCTGCGAGCCGGTCGATCGCCGCTTGAAGGATGATGGCGGCAGCGTGGCTATCGATCCGCTCGGCCCGTTTGGCACGGCTGGTGCCCTGGCCGATCATTGCCGTCTCTGCGCTGACCGTGGACCAGCGCTCATCCCACAGCAGCAGGGGCAGAGCGAGGGCTTCAGACAGATTGCGTGCATAAGCACGGCTGGCCTGCGCACGCGGCCCCTCGCTGCCGTCCATATTGCGCGGCAGGCCGAGTATCAGGCCGACAACGCTGCGCTGTTTTATAAGATCGCGCAACGCTTCGCGATCACGACCGAACTTCCCGCGTGGCAGGGTTTTGCCTGCGGTAGCAAAGCGCCAGCCTGCATCGCAGGTGGCCAGACCGATCGTTTTGGTCCCCAGATCAAGAGCCAGCAGAACCCCGCCATCGGGCAGCAACTCACCGAATTCGGCAGCGCTTTCAGTGATCAGATATGCGTTCGCCATCTCAGGCTCTAGCTATCTGCTGACCATGCGCGCACACGAGCCACAACATCTTTCTGTAGATTCTGCCAGAACAGCGGAATATCGTATACGTGGTAATTGTTTCCCGGCAGCACTGCCTGACCCATATCGGGCGCATCGCCAATCAGTAGCAGGCCTCGACTGTCGCAGCGGGCGGGCACCATACCTGCCATCAGCGAAGCGGAGGAGAAATCGTTCTCCGGCACCAACGTGCCCAGGTTTGCACTGGCAGGTGCGGTGTCATTGGCTGCACCGGTCAACGGATTGGTGCAGACAACAGGGCCATCGCCGCGCGGCTGGCCATCGAAACCCTTGGCCAGAGCAAACCGGTCCAGCATCATTGACGGGTCGTTATCGTCGGCAAAGCTATTCCACGATGCGATGCATGCGGGCTGGCCGGCATTTGCGCAGGCGGGAAAGGGCAGCGCGGGCAAATCGTGCTCGACTGAAATCGGCCATCCGACGGGATAGACTGCCGCAACGCGCGCTTCCAGCGGCGTCCCGGCGATCTTGCTGCGCAGCAATTGCAAGATGTGAAGCGATCCCTGGCTGTGCCCTGCCAGAACGATAGGCTGGTCTTCATCCACGCTTTCCACAAAATAGACGAAAGCCTGTTCGACATCACGATAGGCCGCATCGATGGCTTTTTGCGCTTCGGGCTTGTCGGTCAGGAATGCGCCCACAGCGGCCTGACGATATTTCGGGGCCCAAATTTCGTCGGCCCGGTTGAAGGCGCTGCCTAGGCCGCGCAGAAAAATACGGGCGCGCAATTCGGTCTGCTCATCATCCAGGGCGGCATTCCAGTTCACCTCGTCGCGAAAGTTTACCGGGATGTAGCTGGTCGGGTGAACAAAAAAGACGGCAAAATCGGGAATCTCGCTCGCGGGCACCACATCGGCACGGCGCGTGCTGCCTGTTTCCAGAGAGGGCGGGCTGGAAGGTAGGCTTTCTTCATTGGCCGGGTTTTCGGGCGAAGCTGGTTGAGGCGTGTTCAACGGACCGTCTTCGCGTTCTGCTATCGAGGGCTGATAACGCGATGGATCCTCCGTGCCGATGCCCGGACGCGAGTACCACATGGACGGGTCTTCATAAGCATTCTGCGCCAGAGCATCCTGTTCCACGAAGTCGCTTTGCGGAACAAACGCCAGTTCTGTTGCCTCTCGCGACCAGATGCTCAACGCAATCCCGGCAGCCGCTACCAGTACGACAAGAAACACGATCAGATAGAGAAACTTACGTGCCATTCTGCAATCTTTCAGCCTCGTTCGGAAGGGTTTCGGCCTCGAACTCGATGGTGCGTTCAGAGCGGCGTTCCAATGCGACCTTGATCATTGCCATCAGTGGGTCGGCCAAAAGCAATCCGAGAATACCGAACAGGATACCCATGATCAGCTGTGCGCCCAGAACAAGCGCAGGGGCAAGATCGACGGTCTTCTTCGCGATCAGCGGAATGACCACATAGCCGTCGAGCGTTTGCACAAAGAAATAGATCCCAATGGCGTAAAGACCCGTCTCCACGTTCACGCTGAAGCCTACCAGCGCCATCAGCAGGCCCGATATAACTGCGCCAACATTGGGTATAAATGCCAGCAATCCGGTTAGGATACCCAACAGCGCCGCCATCGGCACGTCGAAGAAACTGAGGGCAGCCCAGGTAAATACTCCTTCGATAACCATTCCTAGCAGGCGGCCCGCCATCAGATGGCGCAGTGTCGCGGCCATGCGGTCGAGGGTAACGCTGAAAGACGTGCGATGACGGCGCGGGGCCAGCCATTCGGCACCGCGTTCGTAAAGGTTCGGATCGACCGCGATGTAGATACCGATGATGACGATCAGAAACATCGTCGTCACTCCGCCCGCAAGCCCTGTCAGTGCTCGGGTGACTGTGCCGACACCCGACATGAGTTGTCCGCTCACCGCCTGTAATTGCTGGAAGGATATGTCGATACCGTTATTGGTGGCCCATCTTTCCAGCACGATGATCTGCTTTTCGATGATACTCGGTAAAGCAGCCGCCTGTTGGGCAATCTGGGTGCCAGCGAACGTGGCCAGCCAATAGAAAAACGCTGCCACCCCGGCCAGCACCAGCGCTACGCGCCATACGCGGCCAAGCGGAAGTACGCGGCCAAGCAACCGTGAACCGCCATCGATCATCGCGGCAAAAACGAGCGCGCCGAATATCACCAGCAGTGACTGAAAAATATAGACGGTGAGGATGGCTAGCCCGACCACACCAACCCAGACCAGCGCGCGGTTTGCTTCGTGCCGCAAGCGCGGATCGGAGATATATGCAGGGCTTGCGATACCGGGCGAAGGCGCAGTGTTATCGCCATCGTGTCCCTCGACCGGGCCGGTCTGTGGCCCGTCTTCGCTCATGAGGCGTTATCGCGGTCAGACTGCGATGGCGGGGTGTCGATCTGGGGGCGCAAAGTTCTCCATGCCCGGTCGCCGCGCATGGCCGTGAACCAGCTGATCGGGTTCCACGATGCTGTTCCGTCGAGCGAGAAGGTGATGAACTCTGCCCGGCCGCCAATGTCTTTCAATGGCACAGGCCCGCCCAGACCCTGCTCCAGAACGCTGGCGCGGCTATCGGCCGAATGATCGCGGTTATCGCCCATTACAAAGACGTGATCTTCCGGGACAAGAATTTCGTCCATGTTATCGAGCGGATAGTCCGCTTGATGATCCAGAATAAGATAGCTTGCTCCGTTCGGCAAAGTCTCCCGATAGGTCGGAATGCGGCAAATCTGGCTGCCATCCTGCGAGTTTGCCTGAAGCCCGGGGTAATCTGTGGCGCTGCACGGTGAATTCGGGTCCACCGGTATTTCCAGTGCAGGGACAACTTCCTGCGAAACTGGCTCTCCGTTCAGAACGATCTGTCCGTTGGATACAGCAATCCGGTCTCCTGGTAATGCAACGACGCGTTTTATATAGTCTTCGTCCCGCTCGGGATGCACGGGGATCACGATGTCGCCATACTCAGGAGTGGAGCCGAACACCCGCCAATCACTGCGCGGGGCAAGGTGAAAACTGATGGAGGCCCAGCTGTAGCCGTAGGGATATTTGCTCACAACCAGCCGGTCACCCACCAGAAGGTTGGGCATCATGGATTGGGACGGGATGTAGAACGGCTTCGCAATGAAGCTGTGGAATGCGATCACAGCCAGAAGCATCAGTGCCAGCCCGCGGATTTCCGCAAACCAGTTTACTTTTTCGTTTTTCGGTTCGGTCGTTTCGTTCACGGCTGTGTCTGTGCTCAAATCTTAAGTGCGGACGGCTTCGATAATCACGAAAGCCTGCGCCCATGGATGATCATCGGTGAGGGTGAGGTGAATGATGGCTTCATGGCCTTCGGGCGTCAGTTCCGCAAGCCGCTTCGCTGCGCCGCCTTCCAGTGCCAACGTAGGCGCGCCCGACTTTGCATTGACGACGCCGATGTCCCTCATGAAGACACCGCGCCTGAAACCGGTGCCCACCGCTTTGGAAAAGGCCTCTTTTGCGGCAAACCGTTTGGCGTAGGTTCCAGCGATAGTGAAGGGGCGACGCTGAGCCTTGGCTCGCTCGATTTCAGTGAAAACGCGGTTTTCAAAGCGCGTGCCGAAACGATTGAGTGAGTTTTGTATGCGCTCGATATTGCACAGGTCACTGCCAAGCCCGACAATCATCGTGCTTCATCCATCAGGTCGCGCATACGGCGCACTGCTTCTTCCAAACCGATAAAAATTGCCTCGCCAATAAGATAGTGCCCGATATTGAGTTCCGCGAGCTGCGGTATGGCTGCGATGGGCTGGACGTTCTCATATGTCAGGCCGTGTCCCGCATGCGGTTCGATTCCATTCTTCACTGCCAGCGCTGCCATATCGCCAATGCGTTTAAGCTCGATTGCGACTTTATCACCATTGCCGGCTTCATATGCATGGGCGTATTCGCCGGTGTGGAATTCGACTATATCGGCGCCCAGTCGAATGGCTGCGTCCAGTTGGCGTTCTTCTGCCTCTATAAACAGGGATACCCGTATCCCTGCATCAGACAGCTGGGAAACAATCGGTGCCAGCTGGTTGTCCAGCCCCGCAGCGTCCAGGCCTCCCTCGGTTGTACGCTCCTCACGCTTTTCCGGGACTATGCAGGCTGCATGAGGTGAATGGGCGAGGGCAATTGCCAGCATTTCTTCTGTCGCCGCCATCTCCAGATTGAGAGGCAGGCCAGTGGCTTCCTGAATGCGCTTCAAATCCCCATCCCTGATGTGGCGCCGGTCTTCGCGCAAATGCGCAGTGATTCCATCGCCGCCCACTTCCGAGACGATTTCGGCCGCGCGCACTGGATCGGGATGGTCTCCGCCGCGCGCATTGCGAATGGTCGCCACGTGATCGATATTGACGCCCAGTCGGAGCGTGTGCGGGATATGGTGGTGGCTCAAGCAGCGCGGCTCCCTGGCTTGGTAACTTCTATCGCCTCCAGCTCGGCGGGCACCTCGCCGTCGGCGTAGGTGGGGAAGTTCAGAGCAACGAGGGGAAAAAAGGGCACGCCCAGATCGACCGACCCGGCAGACCTATCGACCAATGATGCCTCTGCGATAACTTTTCCGCCCTCTGCAGCGACGGCTTCAATGGCCTCGCGGCTGGACAGCCCGGTGGTGACGACATCTTCAACCATCAGCACCCGTGCTCCAGGCTTCAAGGCAAATCCGCGCCGCAGGTGGAAAATGCCGTCCGGCCGCTCAAGAAACATTGCATCAGTGCCTAATGCACGGCCCATTTCCTGGCCGATTATGATACCGCCCATCGCAGGAGAGACCACGCAATCAATTTCAGAGCGGATTGCTCGGGGGATATTTCGGGCCAATTCAGCGGCAAGACGAGCGGCGCGTTCCGGGTTCATCAGCACCCGTGCACATTGTAGGTAGAACGCGCTGTGGCGACCGGACGACAGCATAAAATGCCCCTCCAACAAGGCGTCGCAGCTACGGAATTCGGCAAAAACGTCTTCGTCGGTCATGGGTTTCTCATTATGCGTAAATGGTATCGAGCGGCCCCGATATAGGACGTGTCTTGCATGCCGTGCGATAGGCTTTGCATAAAAATGTCCGTAGAAGCGCTTGAGACGGTGGGCAAGCGTACGTATAGGGCGTGCTATTCGGTACCCCTATATGGGACTCGTTGGCCCTTCGGGCTCACACGAATTGCCTGAGGGCCAGATTCGGTCGACAGAATGGAAAGCACGTTCGTAATGACAATACCCGTCCGGTTCGCCGCACATTTCCGCTTCCTCGCATTGCTGTTTGCAGCGGTGATACTGGCTTTTGCAGGCCAGTCTGCTGTTGCTCAAGACGAATCGCTGGTGCCTGAAGCGGGCACGGTGGGTGAAATCGAACCGGCAGCTTCTGCCGAAGTCGCCGATAGCGATGCGGTCGCTCCGGGTGCTGACACAGACGGCTACGAGTATTACGGCCCCGAAATGATCAAGGGCCAGCCCACATCGTTCGAAGACGATGCAGGCGCCAGTATGACGTTTCAGGATCAGTATTCCCAAAATGGCGAATACGCCCAGTGGATGCATGATTCGATCCTGATGCCGATCATCACGATAATCTGTCTGTTCGTTCTTGGTCTGCTGCTCTGGGTGGTGGCGAAATACCGGCGCCGTGAGGGTGTCGAGCCTTCGCGCACTACGCACAACACTCTAATCGAAGTCGTGTGGACGGTTGTCCCAGTTATCATTCTGGTCGCCATCGCAATCCCTTCGATCACGCTGCTGGCACGGCAGTATGAAACGCCACCGGCCGATGCGATCACGATCAAGGCTACGGGTTACCAGTGGTATTGGGGGTACACATACCCCGACAATGGCGGTTTCGAGATCATTTCGAACATGCTGTCTGAAGAAGAGGCTTTGACAAGAGGCCTGCCGGGTCAGCTTGCCGTAGATAACCGTATGGTTGTTCCTGTGGGTGTCCCTCTACGGATACAGACGACCGGCGCCGACGTGATTCATTCGTTCGCTGTCCCAAGCCTTTGGTTCAAGCTCGATGCGGTCCCAGGTCGTCTGAACGAGCGTCTTCTGACTATCGACGAGCCGGGCATCTATTATGGCCAGTGCTCGGAACTGTGCGGCGCACGTCATGCGTATATGCCTATCGCTATCGAAGCTGTGCCGATGGCGCGGTATCGTCAGTGGATTGCTGCACAGGGCGGCACCTTTGGTGATGAGGAAGAGGCAGCGCCTGAGGCGGCTCCCCTGCAACAGCCCGAAAGTGCTCTGCCCGATGCCCCTGGTGCGGGCGAGCCGGCAACAGTCGATACCGCTCCTGACGGGGCTGCGGCTCTCGATACGCAATGACCAATCCTGCGCGGCAGTCCGTTGTGACTGGCGTGCAAACCGATTAATTCCAACGCCATATGGCGATAGACGCGAAAAGAAACGAGACAGGCACGATGGCAACCACTGCTGAAGGCTTCGACGCCCACACCGACGATCATACGCATCACGGTGCCGATCACAAGCCGAGCTTTTTCGCTCGCTGGTTCATGTCGACCAACCACAAGGACATCGGAACGATGTACCTTATCTTCGCGATTGTCGCGGGGATCATCGGTGGCGCCATCTCGGGCATCATGCGCGCAGAACTGGCGGCCCCCGGCATTCAGTATCTCGGCTGGTGGGTAAATTTCATGGGCGGCGAGGCAAGCTTCGACGCCAATCTGCACATGTGGAACGTGTTCATCACTGCTCACGGCCTGATCATGGTGTTCTTCATGGTCATGCCTGCCATGATCGGCGGTTTCGGCAACTGGTTCGTCCCGCTGATGATCGGCGCGCCGGATATGGCATTTCCGCGGATGAACAACATCTCGTTTTGGTTGACGGTTGTCGGCTTTATTTCACTGTTGTTCTCGCTGTTCGTGCCTGGCGGTACAGGTCTGGGCGCAGGCACAGGCTGGACGGTCTATGCACCGCTGTCCACCAGCGGCTCGGTCGGACCGGCAGTCGATTTTGCGATCTTCTCGCTTCACCTTGCGGGCGCAGGCTCGATCCTGGGTGCGACCAACTTCATTACCACCATCTTCAACATGCGCGCACCGGGGATGACCCTGCACAAAATGCCGCTGTTCGTGTGGTCGATGCTGGTCACGGCGTTTCTGCTGCTGCTGGCTCTGCCGGTTCTGGCAGCCGCCATCACCATGCTGATTACGGACCGTAACTTCGGCACAACCTTCTTTGATGCTGCAGGCGGCGGTGATCCCGTTCTTTATCAGCACTTGTTCTGGTTCTTCGGCCACCCCGAAGTGTACATCATGATCCTGCCCGGTTTCGGCATGGTCAGCCAGATCGTGGCAACCTTCAGCCGTAAACCGGTGTTCGGCTATCTAGGCATGGCCTACGCGATGGTTGCCATCGGCGTAGTCGGCTTCATCGTGTGGGCGCACCACATGTATACAGTAGGCCTCGACGTAAACACGAAGATGTACTTCACCGCCGCAACGATGGTTATCGCCGTTCCGACCGGCGTGAAGATATTCAGCTGGATCGCCACGATGTGGGGCGGCAGTCTCGAGTTCAAGTCACCGATGGTCTGGGCACTGGGCTTCATCTTCCTGTTCACTGTAGGCGGTGTGACAGGTGTGGTGCTGGCCAATGGCGGCATCGACGATAACCTCCATGACACCTACTATGTGGTGGCCCACTTCCACTATGTACTGTCGATGGGGGCCGTGTTCAGCCTGTTCGCCGGGTTCTACTACTGGTTCCCTAAGATGAGCGGTCGCTGGCATTCCGAGTTTCTCAGCCATGTTCACTTCTGGATGTTCTTTATCGGCGTGAATGTGATTTTCTTCCCGATGCACTTCCTGGGCATGCAGGGTATGCCGCGCCGGTATCCCGACTACACAGTAGCTTACACTTACTGGAACGAGATCGCGTCCTATGGCTATCTCATCATGGCTGGCTCCATGCTCGTGTTCTTCGTGAACATTGGTTATGCTCTGGTTGCCGGACGCAGGGCCGAAAGCAACACTTGGGGACCGGGTGCAACGACGCTGGAATGGACGCTGTCCAGCCCGCCGCCCTACCACCAGTTTGAAACGCTGCCTGTGATCGAGGAGCATCACGACTACCACGATCATATGTCGACCCCTGCGAAGGTCTAAGGCCACTGCACGGTTGGCTGCCTGTTCAGTCAGGTGTCCAGTCGAACAACACAAGGGGGCGCGTCAGCAATGATGCGCCCCTGTTAGCAATAAGGCACAACCGCAAATGACTGCCGTTACAGCAACTCAGCTACCGAGCGACTGGCGCGATTTTTTCGCGCTGACAAAGCCGCGCGTGATGAGTCTGGTGGTCTTCACAGGTCTGTGCGGCTTGCTGGCTGCGCCAGAACGCATCCACCCTGTAATCGGTTTTACGGCCATCCTGTGTATTGCGCTCGGGGCCGGGGGGGCTGCCACCCTTAATCAATGGTGGGAGAGCGATCTCGACGCTGGAATGAAGCGAACGCAAGGTCGCCCGATCCCTGCTGGACGGATGCGCAGAAGCGATGCGCTTGTTTTCGGTCTGTTGCTCTCGGCTATGTCGGTGATGACGATGGGTCTGGCGGTTCATTGGCTGGCCGCATCGATCCTGCTGATTTCGATTATCTACTACGCTGTAGTCTACACTATCTGGCTGAAGCCGCGCACGCCGCAGAACATAGTGATCGGTGGCGGGGCGGGGGCCTTTCCCCCTCTGATCGGCTGGGTTGCCGCAACGGGCGATATCACCGCAATGCCGGTGCTGCTGTTTGCGATCATCTTCTTCTGGACCCCGCCACATTTCTGGGCGCTCGCCCTGTTTGTGCAGACCGATTACGCGAAGGTCGGCATTCCTATGATGCCAGTCGTGCGTGGGCAGGCCAGTACACGGCGCCAGATATTGATCTACGCATTGCTGCTGTTGCCACTGGCCGTTGCACCGTGGTGGATTAATGGAACCGGTGCCATTTACGGCATTTCTGCAATCGTTCTCACGCTTGCGTTTGTGGCGCTCAGCATTCCTGTCGCCTTCAGGCATAGCGGCGAAGGGGATAAAATGGCGCAGGAGAAGCGGCTGTTCTTCTTCTCGATCGTTTATCTTTTCGCCCTGTTTGCCATGCTTGTGGTCGATCGTTTCGCCACACCTCTGATGGAGCAATCATGACCCCAGAAGATCAAGCCGAACTTGAACGTCGCCGGAAATCGCGCAATCTTGCGCTTGGAGGTCTGCTGCTGTTTTTCGTGGTCTTGTTCTACTCGATTACGATTGTGAGGATGGGCGACTGATGGCGACTGTTTACCCCGACGATAATCGTAATGCGCGTACCGGTATGCTGGCCTTTGGCCTGGCGCTTGCCATGCTGGGTCTCGGTTATGCAGCAGTGCCTCTTTACGAGATGTTCTGCCGAGTCACCGGCTTTGGCGGCACCACACAGATCGCGAGCGAAAGCGATGCAGCGATTGCAGAGAGGCTGGCCGGAAGCGGGGCGACGCGGGATATTTCAGTACGTTTCGATGCCAGCACGGCGCGCAGTGTCCCTTGGACGTTCAAACCTGTGCAAAACACCGACACCGTCCAGATCGGTGTGCGCGACATGGCTTTCTACACAGCGAAAAACAATTCGAACATACCGATCACTGGTACCGCAACATTCAATGTAGAACCGGAGTATGCGGGGGTTTATTTCAATAAAATCCAGTGTTTCTGCTTCACCGAGCAGACACTCCAGCCTGGGCAAGAGGTCCGGATGCCGGTGCTGTATTACATAGATCCGGCAATTTTGCAGGATGAGAATGCCGATGGTCTGGAGCAAATCACACTCAGCTATACCTTCCATCGCAAAATCGAGGAAGAAAGCTGAGAGGTGAATAAATTGCGGCGGTACGAAGCCGCCTCTAGACCGACGCCCGCTGCCGCTTTAGAGGCAGTAAGAAGACTTTAGAAGCATACCCAAGCAGGAAACGCGACGCATGGCCGGTAACGTCAATCACGACTATCACATTCTCGAGCCTGATATCTGGCCCCTGATCGGTGCTTTCTCAGCGCTGACGTTCACGTCCGGCATGGTGCTCAATATGCACGAGATGCCCAATGCGTGGTTGGTGCTGGGCCTTGGCATCGCGGGTCTTATTGCCACGTTCTATGCCTGGTGGGCGAACGTGGTGAAGGAAGCACAGCGCGGCGATCACACGCCGGTTGTACAGCTTCATATGCGTTACGGCATGATTCTGTTTATCGCTTCCGAAGTTATGTTCTTTGTCGGCTGGTTCTGGAGCTGGTTCGACTTCGCCCTGTTTCCTAACGCTCTGACCGAAGTTGTCGGAGGCGTTTGGCCACCGGCCGCCATCGACGAGGTTCTGAACCCGTTCGATTTGCCGCTGATCAATACCCTGATCCTGTTGTGCTCGGGGACCACCGTCACCTGGGCGCACCACTGCATGCTCAATGGTGACCGTGATGGTGTTAAAAAAGGCCTATGGCTCACCATTCTCCTCGGTGCATTGTTTACATGCATTCAGGCGTATGAGTATGCGGTTGCGCCGTTTGCTTTCGGCGGCAACACTTACAGTTCGGCGTTTTACATGGCGACCGGGTTTCACGGTTTTCATGTCCTGATCGGCACGATCTTCCTGATCGTTTGCCTCGCGCGGACCTATAAGGGGCACTTTACGCCCCGCCAGCATTTCGGCTTTGAAGCCGCTGCCTGGTATTGGCACTTTGTCGATGTCGTGTGGCTGTTCCTGTTCATTGTTGTCTACGTTTGGGGCGGCTGGGGCGCTGAAACCCACTAATGGAGAATGGCGCACCGGACGGTTCGTTGGAAACTGAAAAAGGGCAGCCCGCCATGCGGCAGGCTGCCCTTTTCGGTTTGTGCCCGGCGTGCGGTTCGCGCACACTGTTCGACGGCATCATTCGGTTCGCCCCGAAGTGCTGCGCCTGCGGTCTGGACTTCAGCCGTTTCAATGTAGGCGATGGGCCGGCCGCGTTTTTGATTCTGATTGTCGGCGCGATTGTTGTCGGACTGGCAACTTGGCTCGAAGTGGCAGTCGGACCGCCATTCTGGGTCCATGCGCTGCTGTGGCTGCCACTGATTGTCGGGCTGACCCTCGGCGGATTGCGCTTGGCAAAGGGCGCTTTGATGGCATCCGAGTATCGCCACAATGCGCAAGAGGCACGGAGCCGTTAACTGTGATACGCCGCCTGCCGATAATTCCAACAATCATAGTTGCTCTGGCCGCCGCCATTATGGTCGGATTGGGCATCTGGCAGTTAGGCCGCGCTGACGAAAAAGAGGCGATGCTGGCCCGCTACGCCAGGGCAGGCGATTCGCCAGAGCGCGTGGTCTTCCCGCTTACCGAAGAACAGGCTGAGCAAGATCTTTATCGCCGCAGCTCTGTCATCTGCGACCGGGTGCTGGATCGCCGCGCAACGGCCGGAACCAGTGCTCAGGGTGCGAAGGGTTGGGCGCAGATTGCCCGCTGCACCCTTAATGGTGGGGGCGAAACCGAAGTCGCCCTGGGCTGGACTCGAGCTCCCGGAGGACCACAATGGACTGGCGGAGCAGTGGACGGCATTTTGGCACCCGGACCTCGCCTGATCGCCGATCCGCCGCGTGCAGGGCTGATTGCATTGGCTCCGCCCGATCCGGCGGATTTACCGAACAACCACCTCGCCTATGCCGGACAGTGGTTCTTTTTCGCGCTGACAGCGCTGGTGATCTATTGCTTCGCCGTGCTCCGACGTAGGCGCGACGAACTGGCTTCCGAAGACAACGCGGCGGACAGCGAACAGAACGAATAGAAACCGGACCGCGGTAAAGACTAGTTTTCTTGTCGCCATGCGCCGCCCGCGCTAACCCGCCGCCTATGAAATACGTCTCTACCCGCGGCTCTGCGCCCGTTCTCGATTTCGAAGGTGTTACTCTTGCAGGCCTAGCCAGTGATGGCGGGCTGTATTTGCCTGAAGAATGGCCGCAATTTTCCAAGGCGGAAATCGCGGCCATGCGCGGGCTGCCTTATGACGAAGTGGCTGCACGGGTGATGCAGCCATTTATCGGCGACGCGCTGACGCCGGAGCGCCTGCGTGAATTGACTGCGGAGGCCTATGGTCGGTTTTCACACAAGGCCGTCGTACCATTGGTCCAGCTGGATCAGCAGCATTGGTTGATGGAACTGTTCCACGGCCCGACGCTGGCGTTCAAGGACGTGGCGCTGCAAATGCTCGGCCTGCTGTTCGAGGAATTCCTTTCCCGCCGCGACCAGAAACTGACGCTGGTGGGCGCCACCAGCGGCGATACCGGCTCCGCTGCAATCGACGCAGTGGCCGGACGAGACGGCGTAGAGATTTTCATGCTCCACCCCGAAGGCCGTATCAGCGATGTGCAGCGCTGCCAGATGACCACAGTGTGCGCGCCCAACGTCTACAACATCGCTATTTCGGGTAGTTTCGATGACGGTCAGGCCGCTGTGAAGCGGATGTTCGGGGACGAAGCGCTAAAAGACACGCTGCGGCTAGGCGCGGTCAATTCGATCAACTGGGCGCGCCTGCTGGCGCAAGTTGTCTATTATTTTACCACTGCCTTGCAACTGGGCGCTCCCGAGCGTCCGGTCGCGTTCAGTGTTCCGACCGGCAATTTCGGCGACGTGTTCGCTGGGTATGTCGCAGCCAAGATGGGCCTGCCAATTGCCAAGTTGGTCGTGGCCACCAATGTAAACGATATCCTTCACCGCGCATTGTCCAACGGCGATTACTCTGCCGGCGAAGTGACGCCCACGGCCGCGCCGAGCATGGATATTCAGGTCAGCTCCAATTTCGAGCGACTGTTGTTTGATTGCGGCGGGCGCGACGGGGCGGCAATGGCAGCGCAGATGGCCGGGTTCGAAAGCTCGCAGGCTATGACGCTGACCGATCTGCAGCGTAGTGGTTCTGCCGACCTTTTCACCAGTATCCGCGTCGATCCAGACGGCATGGCGCAGGCTATGCGCCGGACCCATCAATATTGCGGAGAGATAATCGACCCGCACACCGCGATTGGCCTGGATGCAGCGCACCGGGTGGAATTGCCTGCCGATGTGCCCGTCGTAACGTTGGCCACTGCCCATCCGGCGAAGTTCCGCGACGCGGTTGAGCGGGCAACCGGCGTACGACCGCCGCTGCCTACCCGTATAGGCGATTTGTTCGCCCGCGAGGAACGCTGCGTCTCGCTACCCGGCGATTACTACGCGCTGACCGCTTATGTTCTCGAACACGCTCAGGCGAGCGCCTGATGGCAGAAGTGGTTGAACAACCACTGGTCATGGTGGGAGAGGGGTGGGACGACTACGCGCTTCTCGATAGTGGCGGAGGACGCAAGCTGGAGCGTTTCGGCTCGCACCGCTTTATCCGCCCCGAACCGCAGGCCATGTGGTCCCCCCGGCTCGATCAGAACGGTGCCGATTGGCAGGCAAATGGGGAGTTCATTCCCGGTGCCGACGAGGATGGCGGCGGCCGTTGGCATCTGACGCCAGAAATTTCCGACGATGGCTGGCCGATGGCGTGGCGTGAGGCGCGCTTTACTGCGCAATGCACGCCTTTCCGCCACCTAGGCTTCTTCCCCGATATGGCTCCGGTATGGGACTGGATGCGCGGAGAGCTGGAAGACAAGCCGGACGCACAGACGCTCAACCTGTTTGGCTATACCGGCGTGGGATCACAGACGCTGAGCGAATGCGGCCCGGTCACCCATGTCGATGCGTCAAAGAAATCCGTTGCTCAGGCCCGCGAAAACGCTGCCCTGGCTGGCATGGAAGACCGCCCGATACGCTGGCTGGTCGATGACGCTGCGAAGTTCACCGCGCGCGAGGTGCGCCGAAAAAACCGTTACGACGGTATCATCCTCGATCCCCCAAAGTTCGGACGCGGCCCGAAGCATGAGATTTGGCGGATAGAGGATGGGCTGGCACCGCTGGTTCGGGATTGCCGTGCATTGTTGGATGAGAACAGCCGGTTCCTGTTCCTGACCGTTTACGCTGTGCGGATGAGCAGCCTCGCGCTGGCCGGCTTGCTGGGTGAAATCTTCGCTGATTTGCCTGGCAACATCGAGCATGGCGATCTGGCTGTGCGGGAGACAGGTACAGACGGACGTCTTCTGCCCACAGCAATCTTCGCGCGCTGGTCCAATCCGCGTTAAAGACACCGCTATGGCCGATTCGCTCACTCTCCGCTTTGCCGATATCGAAACCGATGTGCTCACCGGCATATATTCGGAGGAGACGGGCAAGCCCCAGCCGCTGAGGATCACGATAGAGGCGGCCTATAAGGTCGCTGAACACTATGATGCCGATACTCCGCTGGAAGCGAGCAAGAACTACATGGACTTGAAATTCGCCTGCACGGACGCGCTGCCGGATGGTGTACATTTCAAGCTGATCGAATCGGTCGCGGATCATATTTGCAAGACGCTGTTCGCTCAGGATGGCAAGGTGCTGTCTGTTACCGTGCATATCGTTAAACTTTCGATTGCAGTCGGGTCCGAACAGATCGGGATTACGCTGACGCGCGAGCGGCGCTGATGGATGCCCACGGTCAAACTGTGATCGAAACCGGCACACTGGCTCCTGATGCGCTCGAAGCTGCTGCAACATTTTATGGACGGGTTGCCGCAGATATTGCCCGCGCCGTCTCCAGCGGAGCGACCAGCGTGGTTCTGGCACTACCGCAGGCTCCGCATGACCATACGGGTTGGCGGCGGGCAGTCGCACGAGATATGGCACGGGCCCATGCTCCCGTGCGGGTCAACGTAATCGCCGGGGACGATGAAGCGGCAACTGCGGCCACCTGCTCCTATTTGGCAGGCGCGTCCGGTATCACAGGGCAGTATCTGCCTACAGACGGCATGGGTGCCGGTGAGATGGAGTAGCGGGTATGCAAGAGACGGGTCTGGTCGATACGTTCGGGCGGCAAATTACATATCTGCGGCTATCGATTACCGATCGCTGTGATCTGCGCTGCACATATTGCATGCCGGAACGCATGACCTTCCTGCCGCGCAAGGAAGTGCTGGACCTGGAAGAGCTTTATGCTCTCGCGCGTGGCTTCATGGCACGCGGTATCCGGAAAATTCGACTGACGGGCGGTGAGCCACTGTTGCGTAAGGATGCCGTCGATCTGGTACGGGCCATCGGCCGCCACGTGGGCACGGAGCTGGACGAGCTGACCATGACCACCAATGGCACACAGCTGGCGCAGCACGCGGTTGCACTGGCTGATGCGGGCGTGCGGCGGATCAATGTTTCGCTTGATACGCTGGACCGCAAAACCTTTGCCGAACTGGCTCGGCGTGATGCGCTGCCTCAGGTGCTGGGCGGGATTGCAGCGGCAAAGGCTGCTGGTCTGAAGGTCAAGATCAATACCGTCGCACTCAAGGGCGTGAACGAGCATGAACTGCAGCCGCTGATCGCGTGGGCGCATGGCGAAGGGCATGACATCACGCTGATCGAAACAATGCCGCTTGGAGTTGTGGACGAGGACCGGACCGACCGCTTCCTGCCTTTATCTAAGGTGCGCACGGAATTGGAGGCGCATTGGACGCTGAACGCTTCGAACCATCGTACCGGCGGCCCGTCCCGCTATGTAAAGGTGCGCGAGACGGGCGGACTGCTTGGTATGATAACCCCACTGACGGAGAATTTCTGCTCTGGATGCAACCGCATCAGGGTAACGACGACCGGCCAGCTTTATCCTTGCCTTGGCGGCGGCGAGCGGGTCGATCTGCGTGCTGCGCTGCGATCCGATGAGCCCGAGGCTGAATTACAGGCTGCGCTGGATCAAGCGATGGCGATTAAGCCGGAGCGGCACGATTTCCGCATCGGGAAGGGCGAGGCGCCCGCATTGGGCCGGCATATGTCGGTGACCGGCGGATGATCCGAATTGTCTATCTGGGAATGCTGGCTGATCTCGCCGGGAGGGGAGAAAGCGAATTTGGCGCTACTACCGAAGAGATAGATTGGGCCGATCTGCTGGCTTTATTGGAAAGCCATATGAACCGGCATCTGGCGGACGCTATCAGGGCAGATACCGTAAAAGTGGCTTTAAATGGTAAGGTGTTGCTGGATAGGGAAGATTTGTCTGCAAAACACGGTGACGAGATCGCACTTCTTCCGCCGGTGAGCGGTGGCTAGAGTGAAGCTGTCGGCGCCTGCTGATGTGCGCATTCTGGAAAACGGCTTTTCCGTAGGGGAGGCGCTGGCTGCATTTAATGCGGGCCATCCGGTGTCCGGCGGTATCGCGAGCTTCGTCGGCAAAGTGCGGCCCGACGGAGAAGTCAAAGCGCTGGAACTGACGCATTACGCGCCTCTCACCTTGCCGGGTATGGAAGATATCGCGGGGCGGGCGCTGGAACGGTGGCAGTTGGACGGCATTCTCGCTTGGCACAGGATCGGCACGCTGACATCAGGACAGCCGATAGTACTGGTAGCAGCGGCAGCACGCCATCGCAGGGCGGCCTTCGACGCGACCGATTTTGTGATGGATCACCTGAAAAGCGCAGCATGGTTCTGGAAGCGTGAGCGGCGCGGCAGCGGTCCGAACGGTGGTTGGCACTGGATAACCCCGCACGATGCCGATTATGCCGCCCGCAATCGGTGGGACAGTCCTTAACCGCGCATCATCAGCGGATGCGCGCCCGCAATTGCGACAGGATGCGGTCCTCTTCCTCCAGAAGAGCAATAATGGCATCGCGCGCCTCGGCCACTTCGACGACTGGATCGAAGCCGGTTGCCTGATCGGCAAACAATGCATCGAGATCGGCGAGGGAGATGGCCGTGACGGAACGGCGCGTTTCCAGATCGGCCAGTGCAACCTGTGCCCCCGACCATGCATCGCTGGCCCGCGCAGCCCCTGCGCCGGCGGATACAGCGCGGCGCGCGGCAGGTGCAGCGTCCAGAAATTGTTGGTGTGCGCGCACGGTTTCGCTGCGTAAGGCAGCTATTTGTTGGAGCACATTGGTGCTGGCCATGCGCGGAAGAGCGGGTGCGACAGGTTCCGGCAGGGACGGAGCCTCTATTACCCCGCGCTGGCGTTCCGCATCGCGCACGGCAAGCGACGGATAATCTGTATCAGCAGTGGCACAGGCGGAAAGCGCGAACAGCGCGGCAGATGTTACCAGCATGGCTGGGGTCTGCTGGTAAGGTGTGGTTCTAGCGGCCATAGGGCTGCCTTATCACGGGCGGGGGGCGATGCCACCCTCTCGAAGCGGTTGTTGGATTTCGAAAAGTGCGGGGCGGAAGGCAAATTCTCTTTCGGGAAAGCCGCTTTTCCGGTTCAGTTGCCGTTGACTTGGCAGCGGCGGTCCCTTAACGGCATTCGTCTTTCCGGGCTCCGCTTTCTGGCGGTAAGTCCGTCGCGCCGTTCTCGTGAGGGGGCGGCACAGCACTAAAACGGAAGTATATAAGCCATGTTCGCTATCGTGCGCACAGGCGGCAAGCAGTACCGTGTTGCCGCCGGAGACAAAATCGCCGTCGAAAAGCTTTCCGGTGAAGCCGGTGAGACCATTACGCTGGGTGACGTCCTGTTGGCAGGCGAAGGCGATTCGATCGCCGACGCAGCCAAAGTAACGGTCTCCGCTGAGATCATCGCCCAGGCAAAGAGCGAGAAGGTGATCGTTTTCAAGAAACGTCGCCGTCATAATTACCGCCGCAAGGCTGGCCATCGCCAGCAGATGACGCTGCTGCGAATCACGCAGGTCGGCGACAGCAAGGCTGAAAAGAAGGCTGCGCCGAAGAAAACGGAAGCCAAGGCTGAAACACCTGCTCCGGCTGCAGAAAAGGCTCCGGTAGCTGAGAAGAAAGCTGCACCGGCGAAGAAGCCGGCTGCGAAGGCTGCAGCACCGAAAAAAGCTGCTGCAACCGAGAAGGCTCCTGCAAAGAAGCCTGCAGCGAAGAAGGCGGCACCCAAAACCGCCGACAAGAAGTAAGGAGACTTAGGCGTGGCACATAAAAAAGCAGGTGGTTCATCCCGCAACGGTCGCGACTCCGCAGGCCGTCGTCTCGGCGTGAAGAAATTCGGCAGCGAAGGCGTGATCGCGGGTAACATTATCGTTCGCCAGCGCGGTACCAAATACTACCCGGCGACGAATGTCGGCATGGGCAAGGACCATACGCTGTTCGCGCTTGAAGATGGTGTGGTGCGTTTCCACACCGGGCGTCTGGGACGCAAATTCGTATCCGTCGATGCGATTGCGCAGGCAGCCGAATAACCGGACGGTTCGATAAGGGATCCGTCCACCAGGACGGTCCCAGCCGGGTTTACCACCGGCACACCTAGAGGGAGATGGGACTTTCCTGGTTTACCAGGGAGCCCGTCTCCCTCTTGTCGTTTCTCCCTCTCTTGTCGGCTGGTTCTGCGCCCGCTGTCAGGAAACTGCCATGCTGCACCACTATTTAAGTGGTGCGGGGCCGAGAGGAGAAAAAGCGTGTTCCATCGCAGCGAAAGGTTGCTGTTGAGGCCCCCATGGGCGGAAGACTGGGAAAACCTGTTAGGCGGCATCGCCGATGAAGGCGTGGTCCGCAATCTGGCCAGCGCGCCGTGGCCCTACCGTGCTGACGACGCACGAAAATTCGTATCCTTGCCAATTGCCGGAAAATTCCCGCGCTTTCTGATTACGCTTGCCGACAGTGCCGCGTTGATCGGGTGCATCGGGATCGATGCCCATGATGACGATGCAGAGCTGGGCTACTGGATTGCCCGCCAGCACTGGGGACACAGCTACGCCACCGAGGCTGGCCTCGCGGTGCTGGAAATCGCGCACACTCTGGGCCATCGTCGCATTGTTGCCAGCCATTATCTCGACAACCCTGCTTCGGGCCGCGTGCTTGAAAAACTTGGGTTCCAGCCCACTGGCCTTGTAGTCGAACGGCATAGCTGTGGACGCGGTGAAGCTGCACCGACGGCAGAATATGTGCTCGATATGGACAGCATACGATTTGAAGGACTGCGCGCCGCCTGAAGATAGGCTGGAGACAACAAAAAAACCCGTTGCCGATATCCGGCAACGGGTTTTTTGGCAGGAAGAGCTTATTCTGCCGGCATCAGCGCGGCAGCAAATTCGCCTTCATATTTGCCGATGAGATCGCGGTCGTCATGGTTCCAAGGATGGAAGCCGGGTTTGAAATAGGACAGCCATGCGGGAAAGATGCGGCGCACCACGCCCGGTGACACGGTCAGATATTTGAACAGCCCCCAGCGCGCCTTCCAGCCAGTGATGCCATCCTGTTCCAGCAGGTCCAGCGTATCAATCCAACGGTTCTTGAAGAAGCGCCCGGTGACCAGCAGCATGGTAAGGGAACGAACCTTCCATGCCTTCCAGCCGCTCCAGTCACGGGTTGCATGCAACCAGGTGTCGTAGGCGACGCCTTTGTGCTCCACTTCTTCAACCGCGTGCCAGCGCCACATATCGCGCACTTCGGGGTCGGCCTGATCGAAATGGGCGGGGTTGGCGAGAAATTCATGCGCCATCATGGCCGTGTAATGCTCAAGCGCCATTGTCACGGCAAGATTGGCAATGGCCGGGCGGCCCTTGGTCAAATCCAGCATCTCCTTCACGCGGTCATCAATCTTGGCGATGTCGTAACCTGCGTCCTGCGCCAGCCGGTTGAAGGCGATATGTTCGCGCGTGTGGTTGATTTCCTGCCGGACGAAGGCGCGAATTTCCGCGCTCAGTTTTGCATCCGCGCCCTCGCGGTGTGCTTTCACGGCTTCGATGAAAAAAGCCTCGCCGCGCGGGAAAGTAGCGGACAGGGCATTATGCCACGCAGTGCCAAAGGCATCGCCTGCCCACCAGCGCGAAGGCGTTGTCTCACGGTTGAATCGTTCATCACGCACCGTGATGGCGAGATCGGAAGGACTGCCCGACATGGCGGCATCCGCAATAGCGGGCGTTTCAAAAGATGTGTGTGCGTTCATGATAACCTCGAGTAACTGACATCAATGTAAATAGCGTTACTGACACTAATGTCAATAAGCTATCTCGCGCTTGCCGCAACCCCCGGTCAGGTCTACGCGCAGCGTAATGGCAACCCGCAAACGTCTCTCCCCCGAAGAATCACGCGCCGGAGCATTGGTGGCGGCGCGGGCCCTGCTGATCGAGGCAGGTCCGCAGGCGGTCACGCTGAAGGCCGTAGGCGCGCGTGTGGGGCGCACCCATGCCAATTTGCTGCACCATTTCGGATCGGCTTCGGGCCTGCAACGCTCGCTCGCTGCGCATCTGGCGCAGACGGTTTGCGAAAGCATTGCGGAAACGGTCCGGGCCAATCGCGCGGGCGAGGGTTCCCCGAGAGAAGTGGTCGATATCGCTTTCGATGCATTCGACAATCAGGGCGGCGGCGCGCTGGTAAGCTGGATGCTGGCGACGGGCCATGAGGATTCGATTCAGCCGTTCGTCGAAGCGATACACGGAATGGTGGACGATCTGAACCCCGAGGAAGACGGGCATGAAGAAGCGCGCATGGCGCATGAGGCCACACTGGCGGTCGTTCTGCTGGCGCTGGGCCACTCGCTGATCGGCGCGCCTCTGTCGCAATCACTGCGGCTGGCAGAGACAACCGCACGCGATATGGCGGTAAACATTATTGATGCTTCGCTAATCCAGGCGCAAATGAACGCCGGTAAGGCTGCGGACTAGCCCTCGTCCGCCGCAGTCAATCGCATCCAGCCAGGCGCACTGTCTGGATCAATATCGGCCACTCGCAGATGCACCACGGCTAAACCAAGATTCTCGTGACGGGCCGTGATCCGCTTCTCTTCTGCGGAGGCAAGCGGCACAACCAGCAGGCGGCGATTGACCTTTTGCCGCCAGTTCATTCGCGCCGTGTTTTCCTGCCCGACATAACATCCCTTTTCGAAACTGACGCCATTCAGTTCAACCGCGTTGGTTTCAAGCCAGAGTATGTTGCCAAGTTCCGCATTCCCTTCGGCCACACCAAGTGAAAGCCGATGCTGCGTCCATTCTGCATCGGCGGAAGTATCGGCATCGTCGGCCGGTGCGATCCACCGTTCGCCAAGCGCATGAAGACGCGGATCGGGCGGGGCGCCGTCACCGAGCTGCTTCTGCCAATACACAGCCCACATATCGTCGCGAGCAATCGTTATCCTCCGGCGTAGGCGGTACAAGGATAGCCGCTTGACCAGATCATCGGCAGCTGCCGCTTCGCAATCGATCAGCAGATCGCCCTCGCCTGCGGGCCATACGATCATGTCGAACAGTGCCTTGCCCTGTGGGCTCAGCAGTCCGGCGTAGGCTGGCAGTTCGCCCTTCACGTTACTTGTCAGTAGACCCTGTAGGAAATCGGCCACATCCTCCTCCGGATCGGTGGGAGAGATGCGCAGCACGGCGCGGTCGAACAAACGGGTTGCTGTCATGGCGCTATAGCTGGCGATTTGCTTCCCCGCGTCAAGTGTCGGCAAGCCGACGGACTATACCCGCAGCCATACGGCGGCCAAGTTCGCGGCCCTGTTTCGGGTAGAGAAACGGTTCGATCAGTTCCGCCTCCATCAGCAGTAAAGCACCTTCATTACCGCGAACCATATCGATCCGTGCGTATAGCGGCGTGCCGTGCGGAAGGGCATCAACGATCGCCTTTGCAGAAGCGCATTCGCCTTTGGGCGGATCGTAGGCTTCTTCGCAGCCCCCGTAATCCGACTGGACACGGTAATCTCCGTCAGCAGGCCGTTTGATAACGGCGTGGCAAAATTGACCGTCGATAAACAGGAAAGAGATTTCGCCGGTTTCGCCAATCGCTGGCAGGAAGGGCTGGACCATAACCGGCATTTCGAGCGACCAGTTTAGCGGGAATGTGTCTGCCGCAGAGAACACATGCTGCCCTTCCGCATTTGCGCCCACTTGCCGCTTCACTACCAGACGGTCTGTATCGAACCGGGTAAATGCGGACGACAGGTCTTCCCGCGTCACCCGTTCATGCCACTGCGTCGGAATAGTCGCAGCGTTGGCCTCCGCCAGCTCGCGCAAATAGGTTTTGCGGCTATTCCAGCGCACTAGTTCAGGCGAATTGCACACGGTGATGCCGCGTTCGGCCAGGCTGTCGATCTTGGCGAGAAACTCTGTCTCGTGATCCTGATAATCCCATGCTGTGCCGATTAGGACCAGCTTTATATCATCGAAAGACTGATCAGAAGCGCGCCACTCGATCTCTCGCAATTCCATCCCCGCCGCTTCCATTTCAGGCCGCAGAGCCGCGACTTGCAAATCGTGTTCGAATGCATCGGAGCGTCTGTTGGTGGATGCAGGGTTCGTGCCGGGGCAGGTCAGAAAGCCGATAGTCATTCGATTTTGCATAAGCTGTCGCTTCGTAGCTGGAAAGAGCAAGGACTGCGCCTTATGGTGTCCAGTCGATGACACAGACCCTCACGATCCGCCGCCCCGACGACTGGCACGTACATTTGCGCGATGGCACCATGCTGGAAGGGGTGGCGCAGCACACTGCGCATCAGTTCGCCCGCGCCATCGTGATGCCCAATCTCAGCCCGCCGGTGACCACCAGTGCGCTGGGCGCTGCTTACCGTGACCGGATTATGGCTGCTCTGCCGCAGGGCAGCAGCTTCATACCGCTGATGACTTGTTATCTGACTGACGACACCGATGCGGATGATCTGGCAAAAGGTTTTGCAGATGGTGTGTTCACAGCTGCCAAGCTGTATCCCGCCAATGCCACGACAAACTCTGCCCACGGGGTAAGCGATATTGCCCGATTGCGGCCTGTGTTCGAACGTATGGCCGATATCGGTATGGTTCTATGCATACACGGCGAAGTCACCGATCACGACATTGATATTTTCGACCGTGAGGCGGTGTTTATCGAACGAACGCTGGCACCGCTGCACACCGATCTGCCGCATCTGAAGATCGTGTTCGAGCATATTACAACCAGCGATGCGGTCGATTTTGTACTCGGAGCGGGTGATACGGTGGCCGCAACCATCACACCGCAGCATTTGCATATCAACCGCAACGCGATGCTGGTGGGCGGAATGCAACCACACAATTACTGTCTGCCTGTCGCCAAGCGCGAGGCGCACCGCCTGGCTTTGCGGAAAGCGGCCACGTCCGGTTCGGCAAAGTTTTTTCTCGGTACCGATAGTGCGCCCCATGCAAAGGGGGCCAAGGAAAGCGATTGCGGCTGTGCCGGCATCTTCAACGCGCCCTTTGCTATCGAAAGTTATGCCGCCGTGTTCGAAGAAGAAGGCGCGCTCGACAGGCTGGAAGGGTTTGCCAGTCTGTTCGGGCCCAGGTTTTACGACCTGCCGGTGAACGAAAGCCGGATTACGTTGGAACAGGTAGAGCATACTGTGCCTGCCGCTATCGAGGCAGGTGGCGGGCCGGTGGTACCGTTCCATGCCGGTGAAATGCTCAGATGGCGGCTGGCTTAACCCGCGATTTTGACCACAGATCCCATGTAAACAACGCCAATGCCGCCCAGATAAGAGCGAAGCAGGCGGCCTGTACTGGCTTCAGATCTTCCTGAAAGACTGTAAGCCCCAAAACGAACACGATTGTCGGGGCGAGGAACTGCACAAAACCCAGTGTGGAATAAGGCATCCGGCGCGCTGCAATGGCAAACAGCCACAGCGGAACAGCGGTTATCAATCCACCCAGTATGATAGCAGCGCTCAACCAGAAAGAGTTGCCGAAAGAACTTCCCGCCGGAGAGGCGGCATACCATGCCGCGATGCCTGCTGCGGGTATCAAGAGCAGTAAGCTTTCAATCGCCAGACCGGGAAGGGCGCCCACTGTAACCTGTTTGCGCAGAAGGCCGTAGGTTCCGAAACTGAGCGCCAGGGTCAGGCTGATCCACAAGGTGGTAAGCGCGCCTGCCGCCAGAATGGCTACGCCTAAAGCAGCCAGCGCGACTGCAATCCATTGCAGGCGCGACAGACGTTCGCCCAGTAGCAGCGTACCCAGAAGCACATTGAGCAACGGGTTGATATAATAGCCCAGACTTGCGGCATAGACATGGCCACGCTGGATTGCCCAGACATAGACGAACCAGTTAATGGCTATCAGTGTGGCGCTGGCAAGCAGGATACGCAAAACCTTGGGATTTGTCAGGGCGGCGCGGATTTCGCCCCATTGCCGACGCGCGGCGACGATTACGGCGCAGACGGGCAGGGTCCAGACAATCCGCCACCCGACGAATTCCACTGGTGGTACGCTGGAGACCAAGATCAGATAAAGCGGCATCAACCCCCACACAATGTACGCGCCCAGCGCTGCGGGCAGGCCCGATGACTTCGATTCGCTCGCTTCCGGCACCGGCATGGCTGTGGGGAGGGGGGCCGGGGCCTTGGTATCGTTCATCCAAGCCGCCTAAGCCCGGCGCAAGGCACTCGCAAGCGTCAAGTTTGGCGCAGTTCGTCCGTCCGATCGCCTCCACTCGTCGCAAAATATCAATCTGACGACGCGGTTGCATTCCATTCATAAAAGAACCCCTATTACTGAACGCGTCGAAAGGGTCGAGGTGGAAGGTCCGGACGGCAGCGCCAGCAAATCGCGCCAAAACAAGGAATTCAGAATGCTAAGCACCGTCAAAGCCGCCGCTCTCGCCATTGCCGCAACAGGTATGGCGTTCGCTGTTCCCACCGCCGCTGCACCAACAGTCCAAGGCAGCTCCAACAGTGTGCCTGCCAACATCACCATGATGCAGCCGCTCGGAGATATGCAGTTCGAGCATGGCCGCAAACGGGACAAGCATTACAAGCGTGGCCGCGGCCATCATAAGGATCGCCGTGCGCAGCGCCACAACTCCCGCGGGTATGATCAGGGCTATCGTAACTATCAGCCGCAGAGACAGGCGTATTACGGCGACCGTGTTAACCGCAACACCCGCGTCTGGCGCGCCCGTGACGGCCGGTATTACTGCAAGAAAAGCAACGGCACCACCGGCCTTTTGATCGGCGGCGCAGCCGGCGCCTTGCTCGGCCGCGAACTTGCCGGAAACGGCGATCGGACACTGGGTGCCATTCTGGGCGCAACGGGCGGTGCTTTGCTGGGCCGTGAGATAGACAGCGGGAACGCTCGCTGCCGCTAACAGTCGGCACCAACGAACAATCTTCGTCTCCAGCGCAAGCAGGGGCGGGGCACGGCACCCCACCAAGCCGTGAAAAGTGCCTCGGGCCCGTTAAACGGTCCGGGGTGCTTTTGCATCGGACCGAGCAATTGACCTGCTCTTTACTCTATTTCTGCTAACGGGCGCGTATGTCGCGCATTGCCTTTCTAGCCGCCTTGGCTGCGGTGTTGCCCGGATGCGGCAACCCGGTCCAGGACGAGGTCCTTCCGCCGGAACGCGATCCCGTGGCGGTGCAGGCAATCAACGATCAGATCATGACCGATCCGGACTTGTCCGCCCGCAATGAAGCCAATGCGGCGCTTACTTCCAGTACAGACAACTCTATCCCGCCCGTGGTCGGTACACGCGATGCGATTTCCGCCGCGCGGTCGGAGGCGTTGGAACTGGTCGATGGGGTTGGCGTCTTTGAAGCGCTGCCCGATGATATTGCCAGCGCAGAACCGCTGCCTGCCAGCGCCGGCATCGGTTTGCAGGGCATGGCATCCCTGACGAAATCGTTCGAACCATGCGTGGCGGGTATGGGCTACACCGCACGGTGGGCTGTAGAGTGGCCGGAGATCGTGCCGCTCTACCCGCGGTCCAATCTGCGGGAAGCTGCGGGCAATACCCGAGGTGATTGCAGGCTGCGTGCGGCATCTTTGCTGACCCCTGTTCCGTATGACGATGTCGCAGCCTTCTATCTTGCGAAGGCAAAGGCCGAAGGTCTGCGAACTGCCATAGTGCAGACGGGATCGGTCTATGTCGTGTCGGCGGCGGGCCGGGGGGTAGAAGCGCGCATCTATATTGCTCCTACTGCTTATGGCCAGACGCGCATCGATCTGGTGCTGCAGGGGGAAGTCTACGCAGGCTCGTTCAGCTGTCCTTGAACCCTACGCCAATGCTGGCCCTTGGCTGTTCCAGTTCCGAACTTGCGACCGGATAGGCGCAGTAGTCAGCGGCGTAAAAGGCTGCTGGGCGGTGATTGCCGGACAAACCCAGCCCGCCAAACGGTGCCTTGGAAGATGCACCATTTGTCGGCTGGTTCCAATTGACGATGCCTGCGCGAACGCTGGACCAGAACCGGCTGTAATCCTGCGGGGTGCCGCCAACAAGCGATGCCGAAAGACCAAATCGCGTATGGTTGGCTTCGGCAATCGCTTCGTCCAGATTGGCCACCTTGATAACTTGCAGCAATGGACCGAAAAGTTCCACATCGGGCCGGTCGGGGATGTTGGTGGTGTCGATGATAGCCGGGCTGAGAAACGGCAGATCGTCGTCCGGGCGTTGCATATGCTTGATTGCCTGCCCGCCATTGGAAAGGAAATAGAGGAAGCTTTCAACCAACTGGTCGGCCACACCGTTATCGATGACCGGCCCCATAAATGGTGCTGGTTCTGCAAACGGCTCACCGACAATCAACCGATCGGCCAACCGTTTCACCTCGGCAATAATGTCATCATACATGCTTTCCACCACGATCAGGCGGCGCGCTGCGGTGCAGCGCTGACCGGAAGTGGTGAATGCCGATTTTACAATCAGAACAGCAGCATCGGTTATCAGGGGTGTATCGGCCACGACAATCGGGTTGTTGCCGCCCATTTCCAATGCCACGATTTTGCCAGGATTTGTGGCCAGCCGCTTGTTTATCGCAATTCCGGCTTGTGCGCTGCCTGTGAACAGAACTCCGTCGACCCCGCGATGGGCGACCAGCGCCTTGCCTTCTTCCGGGCCACCGGGAAGAAACTGCGCCACGGCCGCAGAAATACCGGCCTTGTTGAAACACTGCATCAGCAACTCGCCGACTGCAGGCGTTTTCTCGCTGGGTTTGAAAATAACCACATTGCCCGCAATCAGTGCAGGCACGATATGACCATTGGGAAGGTGAGCGGGGAAATTATAGGGCCCGAGAACCACCATTACACCATGCGGCTTGTGCCGCACAGCCGCAGAACCACCCAAAGCGCTGTCGAGCTTTTTCTGGCCGGTCCTTTCAGCATAGGCTGTAACGGAAATATCGACCTTGTTGATGACCGCTTCGACCTCTGTGTGCGCTTCCCACAACGGCTTGCCGGTTTCGCGTGCGATCAGTTCGGCCAGCTTGGCCGATGCACTGCGCACTTCATTGGCGAAGCGCCGGCACAGCTCGATACGCGTGGCCAGTGGCTTTGCAGCCCATGACGGCCATGCCCTGCGTGCCCGATCGACCGCAGCATCGACATCCCCGATCTTGCTGCGCCAAAGTTCTTCGCCCGTAGCTGGTTCGTAGGAAATTATCTCGCTGGTCGACACGTGCTTGGTTTTCCCTATTCGTCTGGTGATGTTACCTGCATCCAGACAGCGTTAACTGCTTCGCATATCTAAATATGCCCTTGAATTTCCTTATCCGTTGGCACATTGTCCAGCACATGAACAACGTCGGGGGGACATCCAGCGTAATGATCTGCTTTCGTCAGCGCCCTAGCGTTAGACGGGCTTCGCAAAACAATAAAGGCCCGCTGGAAACGGTTGGCGCGCCTTGGGCCGAAGGGACAAGCCTGTATTAGCTTTATATGCAAGCGGTTTAGGTTAACTTAGAAAACGAGGGAACACTATGCGTAACACGATGATCAACCGGGCAGGATATGCCCTTTCTGCTTCCGGCGTTGCAATTGCCGCAATGGCTCTGGCCGCCACTCCGGCGGCCGCTGCCGAATGTATCCTCGATACAGATAATGACGGTGTCTCTTCGGCTGGCGATACCGATGGTAGCGCCACTTCCGATGGTATCACCACGCTCGCATGTGGTGCTTTCTCTAACGCTGAAACCGCTGCGACGGCCATTGGTTTTGGAGCCAATGCCAACGCCGTTGGCGTTGCGGTGGGTGCAACGGCTTTCGCTGATCTTCAAGGAGCGGCATTTGGTGCGGTAGCGGTAGCAAACCGGAACGGAATTGCCAGTGGCTACCAATCGTTCGCTGATCGCGGTGCCACTGCCACCGGTGCGAATTCATCGGCTGGCATGGGTTCGGTCGCAACGGGTTTCAACGCCACGGCTGATGGTTTTAGCGCCGTTGCAATTGGCCGCAACGCCAGCGCGTCGCGCAACCGTGCAATTGCTATTGGTGCCGAATCGGTAGCATCCGGACCTGAGGCAAGTGCTATCGGCTATAATGTGCAGGCAACTGGCGCATCATCCTCTGCTTTTGGTGCTGATGCGGTCGCTTCGGGCAACCAGGCTATTGCATTCGGCAAGTCTGCTCAGGCTACTGACACAAGCGACATCGCAATTGGTACGCGTGCTTTGGCCAGTGGCGGTGACGCTATCGCAATCGGCGGCAACCGCGACTTGGATGGTGGACGTGCAACCCAGGCGATCGGCGCGTCTACAACAGTGGTTGGTGGTCAGGCTCTGGCAATCGGCGCCGGTACGACCGCATTTGGTTGGCGCTCGGAAGCCGTTGCAGAACGCGCAACGGCCCTCGGTCACCTTGCCACTGCGCAGGGTGTTCGTTCGGTAGCAATTGGTGAAAACGCAGACGCACAGAGCGATTTCGCCACGGCGATCGGTAACGAATCGATTGCCACCGGCGTTGATGCGCTGGCGATTGGCGACACGGCCGTCGCAACCGGCAATTCGACGACTTCTGTTGGCGGCGAGTCGGTAGCGACCGGTCCCGGTGCGACAGCATTTGGTTGGCAATCGGGTGCCAATGCAGAACGTGCGACGGCTCTCGGCCATCTGGCTCAGGCCAATGGCGTCCGCTCTGTCGCGATTGGTGAAGAAGCGCTTGCTGGCGGTGACGGTTCGATTTCCGTCGGCAACCTCTCGGTTGCTTCCGGTGTCGACTCGATTGCCATTGGTAATGGAGCAACCGCTACCAATGATGGCCAAGTCGTCATTGCCAATCTGGACAGCAGCACCGACAGCCAGGCCGGCATAACCAACTTCGTGACCGCTGATGCGAACGGGACACTGGGCTTGACCACCGGCATCGCAACCGCATCCTCGGTTGCTGCAGTGGCTTCTGATGTCGCTGCTCTGCAGACGCTGACGAGCAACCAGTCCGCACAGATCAACACGCTGTTCGGTCAGACGGCCGCCAACAGTGATGCGATCGAGCGTGCCAATGAAGGTGTTGCAATGGCTCTGGCGATGGAAAGCCCCATGCTTCCCGCAGGCACCAACTTCGGTGTTTCCGGCGGTGTTGGTTACTTCGAAGACCGCGCAGCAGGCACGATGGCCTTCTCTGCCCGCGTAGGCACCAACGCATCGGTTTCTGCCGGCCTTGGTGTTGGCTTCGACAGCGGCGAAGTGGGTGCACGTGGCGGCTTCCAGGTTGCCTGGTAGGCGGTTACACAATCGGTCATGACTTTGACCGAATCGAACAAAGGAATGCCGGTGCCAAGCGCCCCGGCATTTTTTTATGCGGCACTGATTACCGGCGCTCTGGCTGTCATGGTCGCCAGTCTCCCTGTACCCGCCATTGCCCAACAGGCCCGGCCTTTGGCAGCTCCTACAATCGATGCTCCCGCTTCGATGCGGCCCGTCCCAGGTCAACTGGAGATGTCGCAGCTGATATGGTCGACGATGCTGGCGGTCGAACACGCGAACCGGTCCGGTAATTACAGCGTGCTGCGGCAATTGGGCTCACAGGGTTTTCAGATCGGCAACTCGCCTGCGCAGCTGGCGCAAGCGTTTTCCGGCCTGCGCCGGACAAATCTGGATCTTTCGATCACACTGCTCGTGCCGCCAACCTATACCGAGGCACCCAGTGTTCTGCAGGACGGTGTTTTCAGGGCTCGCGGTATTTTTCAGCTGCGACCGCGCGCGATAGGTTTTGACCTCTATTATCAATGGGAAGAGGGGCGCTGGAAAATCTACGGTATAGATATTGTCCCGCTCAGCATGGTCGAACAGCGATAGATAGATAGAACGCGGCGCTGCTTCGGCGGATATTCAGGTCGCCAGATGACCGGCGGGCGCTGGCGGTGCCCCGTGCGCTTCTCCTGCAAGCCGCAGCGCAGCGACTTTCGCCTCCAGCGGGCTCCAGTCATCGTCGCGGTCGATATGCGACCAAAGTTCCTCGACTTCCTCGATGATCATGGATTGCGGCTGCTGGCCTGACCAATAGGGGTGGTCGGGGCCGGCGGGTTGGTACCCGTCAAAGGCTGCGGCCAGCTCTCCTTCGGCGTTGCGCCCTGCGTGGTGGGCGAAGAAGAACGCATCGGGTTGCCACGCACCTTCGCGCAGTTCCTTCTCACACGCGGCCACCAGCGCCGCATCCGCATCCGTTCCGCGCGGGGTCACGCCAAGCCGCCAGCACCACCGCCGCGCGATATGCTGCATGTAGAGCGGCCCGAACCGGTCCAGTGCTGCAATCAACGGAGGTGCATCGCACAATAGACGCAGTGCAACAGCCATCTGCCCGCAATTCCAGTGCATTGCCTCCGGCTGCCGGCCAAAGGCATATAGCCCCTGATGGTCGAAATAGGCGGCAGTGAAGGACGGGTCCCAGCGGGGCAGCCAGCGCCACGGGCCATAATCGAAGCTCTCGCCAGAGATATTCATATTGTCGGTGTTGAGCACCCCGTGAACAAATCCCGCGACCATATAACTTGCCGCCAGATCGGCCATCCGCTCCACGATATTATGCATCAGCTGGACTGCTGGATCGTTACGGCCCGGAGCATCGTCGGGCAGCGGTGGGCCGGGAAAATGTTGCAGGCAATAGGCGACCAGCGCCTCCATATGATCCGCTTGCTCCAGCGCGAGCAGGCGCTGGAAAGTACCGATACGGATATGGCCGTGGCTCAGGCGGGTCATAACGGCGGAGCGGGTCGGCGAGGGTTCGTCTCCGCGCTCCAGCGGTTCGCCTGTTTCCACCACACTGAAAGTGCGCGAGGTGTCGACGCCCAAGGCTTCGAGGAACTCGGTAGCGAGGATTTCGCGCACTGCGCCCTTCAACGTCAGCCGGCCATCACCGCCACGGCTCCACGGTGTGGTGCCCGATCCCTTCGTGCCCAGATCCATCAGGCGGCCATCGTGCCCGCGCATCTGTGCGAACAGGAAGCCGCGCCCATCGCCAATCTCGGGGTTATAGTTCCGGAACTGGTGCCCATGATACCGCAAGGCGAGAGGATGCGGGAGCGATCCTTCCAGTGGGGCAAACCGCCCGAAATGTGTCGTCCAGTCAGTATCGGACAAGTGCGCCAGCCCGACCTGCGCCGCCGCCCGGTTGTTGCGGAAGCGCAGCTGCGTCTGCGGAAAATCGGCAGCTTCCACCGGATCGCCCAGCCAGTCGGCCAGCTCCAGTATGGTGGTTTCGGGCTTGTAGGTGGCGGCTTGCGGTTCGGGCTGCATCGCGCGATAATGGAGACACGCGCTGCCGCAGGCAAGCGTTCGCCTGAATCAAAAGCCCGTTCCTACCCTCGCGAGTGACAACAGACCCGATGGACCAGCCTTACGCCCACCGCACCTGGCAAAGCGCCGATGGACTGACGCTGCATTACCGGGATTATGCCGGGCCTGAAAGTGCCGCGGATATGCCCCCGGTCCTTTGCCTTCACGGCTTGACGCGCAATGCCCGCGATTTCGCCGTATTGGCCGAGCATTTGTGCCAGGACAGGCGCGTGATCGTGCCCGAAATGCGCGGACGCGGGCGGAGCGATTACGCCCCTGACAGTTCGACTTACACGCCAGGCAATTATGTAGGCGATGTCGAGGCTTTGCTGGCCGATCTGGGCATCGATCGGTTCGTCGCCATCGGTACGTCGATGGGCGGACTGATGACGATGATGATTGCAGCGGGCGATGCGGCAGCCGGTCGCAGCCGGATTGTCGGTGCTGTGCTGAACGATATCGGACCGGAAATCGACACCGGCGGGCTGGACAAGATCCGCACCTATCTGGGGCAGGGCGGCAGCTACGCGACGTGGATGCATGCCGCCCGCGCCCTTCGTGAAGTGCATAAAGAAGCGCATCCCGATTTCGATATCGAGCGCTGGCTGGAAATGGCAAAGCGAACCCTGATGTTGGGGCAGAGCGGCAGGCTGGTGTTCGATTACGACATGGCCATTGCCGATCCGTTCAAGGCTGCGGACGAAAACGCCGCTCCGCCAGACCTGTGGCCTGCCTTCGATGCGCTGGGCGATGTGCCGCTGCTGTTGGTGCGCGGCGGCCTGTCCAATCTTCTGACCGAAGAAACCGCCGCTGCGATGCAGGCGCGCAAGGCGCAAATGGAACTGGTTACAGTCGAACGCTGCGGCCATGCGCCGCTGCTGGACGAGCCTGAAGTTATTTCGGCCATCGACCGGCTGCTGGGAAAAACTGCATGAGCCGGAACAAGGATGTTCTGCCACCTCGCATTCTGCATCTGCACTCAACATTCGATGCAGGCGGGAAGGAACTGCGCTGCGCCCGGCTGATCAATGCCTTCGGCCCCAAGGTGCACCATACCATCGTTTCCGCAGAAGAAGGCGCTTACGGCGCGGCGAAAGCCATCACACCTGGGGCAAATGTGTCCTACCCGGCGGATTTTCCCTCGCTTCAGGGAAAGCCCACTCCCGCCCGCTGTCAGGCGATTGCGCGGCGGATGGCAGCGCATAGTCTGGTGCTGACCTATAACTGGGGCGCGATGGATGCGGTGATGGGCCACACCTTGTTCAGGGACAAGCTGGGCCTGCCGCCGCTGATCCATCACGAGGACGGGTTTGGTGAGGACGAGGCGCAGCGTCGCAAATTGCGCCGCACATGGTTCCGCCGCATAGCGCTCGGCAAATCGAACGGTCTGGTGGTTCCGTCCGAAACGCTGGAGGGCATTGCGCTGACCGAATGGCAGCAGCCCATTGGCCGGGTAAAGCGGATTGCCAATGGCATCGACACGAAATCCTTTGCCAGAAAACCCGAAAAAGACGCACTGCGCGGCGTGGTAAAGCATGATGGCGAATTCTGGGTCGGCACGGTGGCCGGTTTACGCGCAGTCAAGAATCTGCCCGCGCTGGTACGCGCCTTCGCGAAATTGCCTGAACCGTGGCAGTTGGTGATCGTGGGGCAGGGACCGGAAGAAAAGGCCATTCGCGACGAGGCCGAGCGACTGGATATCTCCCACCGTCTGCATATGCCCGGCTTTGCGCCCGATCCGGCACGCTATATCGGCCTGTTCGATATTTTCGCGTTGTCCTCTGACAGCGAGCAATTTCCGATCTCTCTGGTCGAGGCGATGGCGGCGGGCCTGCCGGTGGCCGCCCCCGCGGTGGGGGATATTGCCGATATGGTATCCGAAGGGAACATACCCTACATCGCAGATCCCGCTGCGCCCGATGAACTGGGCAACGCACTGCTGAGCCTGTCGCAGGATAACGATCTGCGTAAGGCCGTGGGCGCTGCAAACTGCGATCGGGCTCGGGAGAAATATGACGAAAAGACGATGATCGCCGCCTATCGCCGCCTGTATTCCAGCGCTATGCGCCGCGACAGTCTGCCGTGATGCACGGCAAGGGGCGCTCCACAGCTTCATAAGGCGTTCACGCGCACTTCTATTGAATTGCGCCTCTCATGGTTTAATACCCGCCAATCTTTTCCGCCGACCCTTTCGATAATCCGAGGATGTGAGCCCCACGTGGCCCTTTTACCGAACCGCAACAAAAACAATGCCGACGCAAAAGCCGAAAAAAAGGCTGCTGGCGATGATGTGCTGATGCGCGAAGTCGACGAGGCTGTGCGCAAGGATCAGGTCGAGAACTTTGGCCGTACATATGGCCGTCCGCTGATCGGCCTGCTGGTCGTGGGTCTGCTGGCGTTTGCGGGCTTTTTGTACTGGCAGAGCCAGCAGGAAGCGGCGCTGGAAGAAAGCAGCGAGACGATTGTCGCCGCGCTCGATCAGGTGGAAGCTGGAAATCTGGATACCGGCAGTCAGACGGTGGCCGATCTGGCCACTAATGGCGAAGGCGCTGTCAAAGGGGCGGCATTGATGCTGCAGGCAAGCGCTGCTTCCGAAGCGGGCAAAACTGCTGATGCAGTCAAGCTGTTCGAACAACTGTCCCAGGCTGGCGATGTGCCGGAGGCCTACCGCGATCTGGCGCGTCTGCGCGCTGTCGCGTCACAGTTCGACGATCTGCCCAGCGCGCAAGTTGTCGAACGTCTGGACGCTATGGCCAAGCCGGGCGAACCTTATTTTGGCAGCGCAGGTGAACTGGTCGCGATGGCGCATCTCGATATGGGCAATACGGCCGAGGCAGGTGCCTTGTTTGCGCAGATCGCCAAGGATGGCAGCGTGCCTGAATCCCTGCGCGGGCGTGCGCGGCAGATGGCCGGAATGCTTGGTGTCGACGCGATTGATGATATCGACGAAGTGATCGAACAGATGAGCGGGCCGCCGTCTTCGCGGACGGGATCGCAGGCCGCGGCGCAGCAGGCGCCGCAACCGCAAGGCGCGCAATAAAGTGATTGGAACCGATTTTATGACGACTTCTTCCAAAGGCCGGCTTCTGTTGGCGACCGTTCTGGCGGGCAGCCTGGGCGCTTGCTCAGGCGGATTGTTCGGCGGCGGCGACAAGAAGGACACGCCCACGGTCGGTAATCGCACATCGGTGCTTTCCCGTATCAATGTAACGGCTGAGGTCGATCCTGAGCTGGCCGGTGTATCGGTGGTTTTGCCGCCTGCACAAACCAACACGGAGTGGACGCAGGCGGGCGGCAACCCGGCGAAGTCCTACGGCCATCTGACGCTGGGCGATGCCCCGCAAAAGGTGTGGAGCGCTTCTATCGCAGGGACGACCAACCGCGCGCGGCTGGGCGCGGCACCCATCGTGGCTGCAGGCTCTGTGTACTCGGTCGATGTCGACGGTGTGATCCATGCATTTGATGCGCAAACCGGCGCAAAACGCTGGCAAAAACAGATGGAAATACCCAGCGACATTCGCAGTTCGGCCTTCGGCGGGGGTGTCGCCTTCGATGCGGGCAAGCTGTATGCCACCAACGGTATTGGTCAGGTTTTGGCTCTGAACGCCGCGAACGGGGAAATCCTGTGGACCAAAACGCCCGCCGGCCCGCTGCGCGATGCGCCCACCGTGGCATTCGGGCTGGTCTTCGTCATGTCGCAAGACAATCGTATTGTCGCGCTTGAGACTGCCACTGGCGATATCGCGTGGCAGGAATCGGGCTCTACCGCGCAGGCAGGTGTGTTTGGCGTGGCTTCCCCGGCGGCCGGGCAGGGGACGATTATCGCAGGTTACAGCTCTGGCGAATTGTCTGCGTACCGATATGAAAACGGCCGGGTTTTGTGGTCCGATGCGCTTGCCCTGACATCGATCAGCACGGAGGTCGGCTCGCTGACCGATATCGATGCCGATCCGATTATCGATCAGGGCCGGATCTATGCCCTTGGTCAGGGTGGCCGCATGGCCGCCTATGAACTGGTCACCGGCCAGCGTATCTGGGAACTCAATCTGGCAGGCATTTCCACCCCCGCCATTGCTGGCGAGTGGATATTCACCCTGACCGACGATGCCCGTTTGCTGGCAATTGCCCGCACAACCGGCAAGGTGCGCTGGATCACGCAGCTTTCTGCTTTCCGCAATGAAAAGAAGAAGAAAGACCCGATCTTCTGGACCGGTCCTGTGCTTGCAGGTGGCAGCCTGTGGGTCGCCAGTTCCGAAGGCGAGATTTACCGGGTCAGCGTTGGCGAAGGCTCTGCATCGTTATTTCAGGACATCGGTAAAGGCGTCAGCTTGCCGCCGGTGGTGGCAAATAACATGCTCTATGTGCTTGACGACAGCGGGACGATCCACGCCTTCAGATAGGCGTTACCCATTCGGGCAGCCGCTGCGCCATTACCGGGCAACAGCCAGCAATCTTTTCCAGTGATTAACCCTTTCCGGTTAAGCGCCGGGAATGCGCGAAGCTGACCAAAATACCGGGCAAATACCGGCCGCTCGCCCTGAAAGCGATGTTTCTGCAGGCGTCGGCTTTGCAGGCCTTCTGGGCCTTGCCCTGTGGCTGCTGTTCTGCCGCAACTATGCGGGTTTTGCCGAAGCGCTGAGCATCCCCGGCCCGCGCGAACCGTTATCCGGCCCCTATGCTGCATTGGCGGCGTTGCTGTTTACCAGCGGCCCGATGGTCGCCTGGTCGCTGTTCGTGGATAAGGTTCATCTGAGGGCCTCCACCGGGATCGACTGGTCGAACCCCCGCACAATTGCCGACATACGCCATATTTCGATGGTGAAGCTGATAGGGCTGTGGGCGACATGGGCAATTATCGCCGGGCTCTACTGCCTCGCACGGTGGTATTGGGACGGGCGCTATCTGTTTGCGATGGAAGTGCTTGGCGCAGCGATTGTCCCCTTGGTGATCCTCTCGGTGCCCTATGTCCTGTGGCTGGACCGGGTGATGGTTAACCCGCGCGATCATTCATGGCATTTCGGTGCGATGCTGCTGGGGCGCGAGGCGTATGATCCGGATGAAGTAAAGAAACACTGGCGCAGCTGGATCATCAAAGGGTTCTTCATCGCCTTCATGATTTCCATTCTGCCGGGTGGTTTCGCCTATGTCGTGAATGTGAACTACGCTCAAATTCAAGGCGATCCGGTTCGCTTTGCTTGGTTTTTCATAGAGTTGCTGTTCCTTATCGATGTGCAGATCGGCACTGTCGGCTATCTTGTCACGATGCGTCCGCTCGATGCCCATATTCGCAGCGGGAACCCCTATCTCGCAGGCTGGCTCGCCGCGTTGCTGTGTTATCCGCCGTTCGCGGTAGGCTTCATGACGGGGGGGATCCTCATGTATGAAGTGGACACGCCCGGTTGGGCCAATGCCTTTGCAGGCAACCCGATGGCGCTTTCGTTATGGGGCGCGTGGCTCATTGTGCTGACCGGGCTCTATGCATGGGCCACGATTGCCTTCGGACTGCGCTTTTCCAATCTGACCTATCGCGGGGTCATCACCAATGGCCCGTATAAATGGACCCGCCATCCGGCCTATGTGTCGAAGAACCTGTTCTGGTGGTGCGCCACATTGCCGTTTATCGTGTCGACCGGCAATCCGGTGGATATGATCCGCAATACCTTCTTCCTCGGCTGCGTCAGCGCGATCTATTACTGGCGCGCCAAAACGGAAGAAGCGCATCTTCTGGGCGAGGATGCAAAGTACCGCGAGTATCACGCATGGATGGCAGAGCATGGCTTGCTGACAGCACCGCTCACCCGACTGAAGCGCCGCCTGCGTCCGCGCGGGCCGGTTATCGAAGCGCCGGCCGAATAGCGGTTAAAGCGGATTGCCGCCGCCGGTTTCGTAAACCCGCAGGTTCCGGCCAACGGACGCACCCGCTGCGACGGCTTCCCGAAAAGCTGCCATGTGACCGGATCTGGGTTGGGCGGCCAAGTGTCGGGGCACCGGTGATCCCGAACCTATCAGCGGCGCCCGGCGTCAGAAACTGTATTTATAGACGCGGCTGATGTCGCCGTTCCACTCGCTGTGATATTTATCCAGCAGGCGCTGCGCGGGAACTTTGCCGGTTTCGACAATCTCGTCCAGCGTTGACAGGAAGCCTGTTTCGTTGTCGCCGCTCTGGCCCATACGCCCGCGCGCCGCCAGCCCGCCACGGGCAATCGCCAGCGCTTCTTTCGCGAGATCCTGCAAAGTTCCGCCGCCCGGAATTCTGGCCGCCAGCGCTTCTTTGGGAACTGCGTTACGCAGTGCCTCGCGTTCTTCCATCGTCCAGTCCTTGACCAGATCCCAGGCTGCATCCAGCGCGGTCTGATCGTACAGCAGGCCGACCCACAATGCGGGCAATGCACAGATGCGGCTCCACGGCCCGCCATCGGCCCCGCGCATTTCAAGAAAGCTCTTCAGGCGCACTTCGGGGAAGGCGGTGGAAAGGTGGTCCCACCAGTCACTCTGGGTCGGCAGTTCGCCGGGCAGGGCGGGCAATTCACCCTTCATGAAGTCGCGGAAGCTCATCCCGGCTGCGTCGATATATTTCCCGTCACGAACGATGAAATACATCGGCACGTCGAGCATGTAATCGACATAGCGTTCATAGCCGAAATCATCGTCGAAAACGAAGGGGACCATGCCGGTGCGATGCGGATCGGTGTCCGACCAGATGTGGCTGCGGTAAGAAAGGAAACCGTTGGGCTTGCCTTCGGTAAATGGCGAATTGGCAAACAGCGCGGTGGCCAGCGGTTGCAGCGCCAGACCGGTGCGGAACTTTTTCGCCATGTCCGCTTCGCTTGAATAATCGAGGTTCACCTGGATCGTGCAGGTACGCAGCATCATGTCGAGGCCCAGCGTGCCTACCTTTGGCATATGCCGCATCATGATGTCGTAGCGGCCCTTGGGCATGATCGGGAGATCTTCGCGGGTCTTGTCAGGCCACATGCCCAGACCAAGGAAGCCGACGCCCATTTCTGCGCCGATTTTCTTCACCTGCTCCAGATGGCGGCCCGTTTCATTGCAGGTGTCATGCAGCGAATCGAGTGGAGCCCCCGATAGCTCCAGCTGTCCTGCAGGTTCCAGGCTGACATTGCCATCGACACCTTTCAACGCGATGACCTTGCCGCTTTCAGTAATCGGCTCCCAGCCGAACTGCTGCATATTCAGCAGGATATCGCGGATGCCGCCTGGCTCGTCGTAAGACGGCGCGGCGTGATCGCTGGTGCGATAGACCAGTTTTTCGTGTTCCGTACCGATGCGCCAGTCGGCTTTCGCCTTCTCGCCTGCAATCATGGGTGCGACCAGCTGGTCGCGGCTCTCGATGACCGGATCGGCCTGGTCAGATGCCTCGCGTGTGCTCATACCATCGCCGTTAGGAAAGTTGGCTGGATTGGCAAAGGAAATTCGGTTGCGCTTCGCACCCTGCGGAGGAAGCGTTCAGGTGCGCCAGTCGCCTGCAACCGACATCCACGCAGACAGGGCCGCAATCGCAGCAGTCTCTCCACGCAGGATACGAGGGCCGAGCGATATGGCCTGCGCCGCAGGGTGGACGCGGATGGTTTCGCGTTCCGCGTCGTCCCAGCCGCCTTCCGGACCGACCAGAATGGCGGCAGGGCCGGAATGGGAAGCGAAGGCGCGCGCGCAGTGTTCGCCGCCCAATTCGTCGGCAAAGAACAGCGCACGGTCCTGCGGCCATCCGGCCAGCAAAGCACGAAGGGCCACGGGCGCCTGAATTGCGGGAAGAGCGGTGCGCGCGCACTGTTCGGCTGCTTCTATCGTAACAGTGCGCGCGCGTTCCAGATTGAGTTTGTCCGCAACACAGCGACGCGCCAGCACAGGATGGATCGCGCCAACGCCCAGTTCGGTGGCTTTTTCTAGCACCAAGTCGAAACGGTCTTTTTTCAGCAGGGCAGGGCACAGCCAGATATCCGGCACAGCCTCGCGCGTCCGAAGTCGGTCGGCAGGCTCCAGCGTTACGCTGCGTTTGTCGGCAGCTGTCACCCTGCAGGCCCATTCGCCGGTCACGTCGTCGCACAGAATCACCGCATCGCCATCACGCACGCGCATGACGCGTGTGAGGTAGTGTGCCGGATTGCCTTCGATAATAACGGCTTCGCCCGCAGCAACGGGCGTTTCCACAAACAGACGCGGCGCACTGCGCGGGGGCCAGGACGGTGTAGCAGGCATGGCTTTGCACTAGGCGTGTGCGGCGCTAGACAGCAAGTCATGAGCGCAAGAATGGCACAATACGGGATCGCCGCCATCTTCCTGATTTTGGGCGGGCGGGCCGAGAGGCAGGATAAAACCGCGCTATGACCGGATCTGCCGCCCCCGAAATCGTCCCTGATACGCAGCATCGCGGGATCGTCGCCTCATTGCCGCAATTCCCGCGCGATCTGGCGCAGCTGGCGCGGTTCGACCGGCCGATTGGCTGGTGGCTGCTGTTCTGGCCCTGCGTCTGGGGTGTGTGGCTGGCTGGCGCTGGCTGGCAGTTGGCGCTGCTTGGCTGGCTGCTGCTGGGCAGTATTGCCATGCGCGGTGCAGGGTGCGTGTATAACGATATCGTCGATGCGAAGCTGGACCGATCTGTTGCGCGCACAGCCAGCCGCCCTGTCGCCAGCGGGCGTATCAGTCGCAAAACGGCGTGGTGTTGGCTGCTGGCGCTGTGCCTGATCGGGCTGGCGGTGCTGCTGCAACTGCGGTTTCAGGCGCAATTGGTCGCCTTGGCCAGCCTGGCCTTGGTGGCGGGCTATCCTTTTATGAAACGGATCACCTGGTGGCCGCAGGCGTGGTTGGGGATGGTGTTTACCTGGGGCCTGCTGGTCGGCTGGACGCAGCTGCGCAGTGATAATCTGGATGCGTTGGCGGCGATGTATTGCGGTGCTGCGCTGTGGGTAATCGGCTATGATACGATCTATGCGCTGCAGGACCGGGAGGATGACGCGCTGGTCGGCATCCGCTCCAGCGCATTGCGGATGGGGGCGCGGGTGCAGGCCGGTGTAACTGTGTTCTATGCTGGCGCACTGGGTCTGTGGGGTTTGGCGTTCTGGCTTTACCGGGCGGACTGGTTGGCGCTCTTGGCGCTCTTGCCCGCGGCACTGCATCTGGGGTGGCAGGTGGCGACACTGGACAGCGAAGACGGATCCAACCCGCTTGATCGCTTTCGCAGCAACCGGCTGACCGGTGCTCTGGTGGCAGCGGCGTGTTTCGTTGTGGGAAATGCCGGCGCAGGCTAGGGAATCGTCTCCTGAATGTTTACTTTGTGTTCCGGCCATCGCATCGCGTTTTTCCATGACTGAAACTGCCGCCATTCCCTTGCCTGCGCTTCATGCCAGCCATGCCGGAATATGGCTGCGCGATGCGAATGGCGAAACGCGCGGCGTATCCAAGGGTGAGGCGATCAACCGCGCGGCAGATACGCCGGTATTGCTGATCAATGCCCCGCTGATTGCATCGCGGCTGGGCTATCCCGATCTGAACGGTCTGGACCTGCTGGAATTGTACGCATTTATCCACCCGGCGCGGTTTTGTGTGCCGACGGCCAAGGGGCTGGCGCAGGCGCTGGATATGGAACCGTCAGCGGGCGATGACGGTGTGGCGGAATTCCTGCAACAGGCCACTACCCGCCTGCTGGAAACTTGTGAACGGCCCGACTGGGCCGAACGTGCGGGCGCGTGGAGCGTGCTGCAATCGCTTGCCCGGCTGCGCTGGCCCTGGGTGCCGATTGCCGCATCGCATATTGCCAGGCCGGAAAGGGCCGAAAAGTGGTTGTTCTCGAAACTGCCCGAATGGGAAGATGCGCCCGAACGGCCCCAGCCAAAACAGGTTGCCATGGGCGAGGAAGCCGTCGCCGCCAGCCTCGCGCGTCTGACGGGCGAGGGGGCGGAGCAGCGCGAGGGGCAGCGCAGTTATGCCCGCGATGCAGCGCAGGTGTTCGCCCCGCGCGTACCAGCACAACAAGGGCGCGATGCGCGGCCCCATCTGTTGCTGGCGCAGGCAGGCACTGGCATCGGCAAGACGCTGGGTTATCTCGCGCCCGCAGCGCATTGGGCGCAGGAAAGCGGGGGTACGGTGTGGGTCAGCACCTATACCAAGAACCTGCAGCGGCAGCTGCGCGGTGAAAGCCGCCGGGCATGGCCCGAACGCCGCGCCGACGGAACACGCCCGGTGGTGGTGCGCAAGGGGCGGGAAAACTATCTTTGCCTGCTTAATCTGGAAGATGCGCTGCAAGGCGGCTTCACCGGGCGGCCCGCCATTCTTGCCCAGCTGGTGGCGCGCTGGGCCGCGTTCAGCGCGGATGGCGACATGATCGGCGGCGATCTGCCCGGGTGGCTGGGCACGTTGTTCCGCAAACGCGGGATCTCCGCTTTGACCGACCAGCGGGGAGAGTGCATCTATGCCGGGTGCCCGCATTACCGAAAATGCTTCATCGAACGCAGCGCACGTGCCTCTGCGCAGGCCGATCTGGTGATTGCCAATCACGCGCTGGTAATGATCAACGCCGCGCGCGGACGGCATCAGGGCCAGCCGCCCACGCGTGTGGTGTTCGACGAAGGACACCATGTCTTTGACGCCGCAGACAGCACCTTTGCTGCCGCGCTGACCGGACAGGAAGCAATTGAATTGCGCCGCTGGATTATCGGGCCCGAACGCAACGCGCGCGGACGGCGTAGAGGGCTGGCGGCGCGGCTGGCCGATGTCGCCAGCTATGACGATGCAGGTGGAGAAGCGGTGGAGGCTGCCATCGAGGCCGCAGCTGCGTTGCCGTCCGACGGCTGGATTGCACGGCTGGCAGAAGCGGCGCCCGCTGGCCCGGTGGAGGCGTTGCTCGGGCAGGTCCGCAGCTTCACCTATGCCCGCGATGAAAGCGGCGCTCAGGATGCAGGGTACGGCATTGAAACGGAGGTTGCCCAGCTTGATGGCCCTCTGGTGGAGGCGGCTCAGAACGCCGGTGCCGCTCTGGCAGCGATCCGCCAGCCGCTGATGGCTCTGGGGGCGCGGCTGGAAGCTGTGCTGGAGGATGCGCCGGACTGGCTGGACGGGCAGGGCCGGGCGCGGATAGAGGGCGCGCGCCATTCGCTTAGCTGGCGGGTCGATCTGGTGGCTGCTTGGGAGAGCCTGCTGGCGCGCATGGGCGGCCCGGCAGACCCCGATTTCGTCGACTGGTTTGCGGTGGACCGCAACGATACGCGTGAATTCGATATCGGCATCCACCGCCGCTGGCTCGACCCGATGAAACCGTTTGCGAAAGTCGTTCTGGAGCAAGCCCACGGCGTAATGCTGACCAGCGCCACGCTGACCGACCGCACGCCGAACGGAAACGACTGGCCGCATGCCATCCGCCGCAGCGGTGCGCCCCATATCGACCTTGCGCCGAAAACAGCCAGCGCGGCGAGCCCGTTCGATTATGCCGGCCGCGCCGAGGTGCTGATCGTTACCGATCTGAAACGCGGTGACTTGCCCGGCCTGGCGGGCGCGTATGCGCGGCTGATAGAGGCGGCGGGCGGGGGCACGCTGGGGCTGTTCACGGCAATCAAACGTCTGCGCGCGGTCCATTCACGCATTGCAGACCGGCTCGCCCGCGCCGGTTTGCCCCTCTATGCACAGCATGTCGATCCGATCGACACCGGAACGCTGACCGATATTTTTCGCGACGACCGCAAGGCCAGCCTGCTGGGCACCGATGCCCTGCGTGACGGGGTCGATGTACCGGGCGAATCCCTGCGCTGTGTTATAATGGAGGCCGTGCCGTGGCCGCGCCCGACGATCCTTCACCGTGCGCGGCGGCTGGCGGCGACCGATCAGGAAGGCGGCGCCAAAAACTATGACGACCGGATTATCCGAGCGCGTCTGGCCCAGGCATTCGGCCGCCTGATCCGCAGCCGCGAGGATGCTGGGCATTTCATCGTGCTGTCTTCTGCCTTTCCAAGCCGCCTGCTCAGCGCGTTTCCCGATGGTACGCCTGTATTACGGCTGACACTTGATGAAGCTCTGGCTAGAGTTGCGGCCGGGCCACCAACTGGCCTAGGCGAGAGCTCGGCATCCGCACCGGATGTTGAGGTAAGCGTTAACCCACAGGATTTGCCGTACTAGATGAAACGCCTTGCACTTCTCCGGCACGCAAAGTCCGATTGGGACGATATGGCGAAACGCGATTTCGATCGCGGCCTGAACGATCGCGGGCGGCGCGGGGCTGCGCTGATGGGACGCCACATTCGCAAATATTGCGAGGCCAATGATGTGCAGTTCGATCTGCTGCTGGCCAGCCCGGCAGAGCGCGTCCAGCGCACTCTGGAAGCGGCGGAGTTGGGGCCGGTACTAGCGGGCGATCCGCAATGGAGCCGCGCCCTCTATCTCGCCAGCGCGGAAACGATTGTCGAAGTGGTGAAGGACGAAGCTGGCAAGGCCGACACCGTGCTGGTGGCCGGACACAATTCCGGCCTTCAGGATCTGTTGCTGATGCTGGTCGATCGCAAACGCGAAAACGCGGCGTTCGATGAAGCGAGCATCAAGTTCCCGACAGCCTCCTTCGCCGTGCTGGACATCGCCATCGACAACTGGGCGCAACTGGGCGGCGAGGCAGCAGAAATCGCCCACTTCAAACGGCCCCGCGATCTGGATGCGGAACTGGGGCCGGAGCGCTGAACGCAGACGGCACCAGTAGGTGATCAGCTACTGATGCCGTCCGGTAACTCGCAATTCCATTCCAGCGCCTTTGGAAGACCAGTGCTCTGTTGCGCCGAGCGAGGCTGCAAGCGACCGTATCACTCGAGTGCCTAAACCAGTAGCGGAGGCCGCTCGCTCGGCATCTATTTCTGTCGCAGAACCGTTGTCGCTACACACGATAGACCAATTCGTGCGCTCGCAAAAAATAGCTATACTGATCGTACCTTCCCCATCTTGCAATCCGTGCTTTACGCTATTGGAAACAAACTCGTTCACAACAAGAAGAAAAGCGTTCGCAAGTTCCGGTTTTGCTTTCCCACCTTGAACATCGATCACCAGGTTTGTATCTGCCGGCAGTAAAATTCTGAAATCGTCCTCAACTCTAGAGAAGAGCGACTGCAGGTCTATTTCGCTCCCTTGATCCAGATCGTGCAGCTCAGCATGCAGAGAGGATAGAGATCGAATGCGTGCGCTCGTATCGTCCAACGCTAACTTCAGGGCTCCGTCGGTCGTCCGGCGTGCTTTCATGGCCAGAAGTGCACTGATCGACGCTAACGAGTTTTTTACGCGATGATCGACTTCTCGTCGAAGCATTTGTTCCTGTTGTAAAGCCACGCGAAGATTAAGTTCGCGCATCACATGTTTCGAAAGAACTTTCAGAATTTTTCTTTGTCGATCAGTGAGAGTTCGTGGCTTGTGATCAAGGACGCATAGTGTTCCTAGGGGAAGGCCGTTCGCACCTTTCAGAACGGCGCCAGCGTAAAAGCGAAAGCCCGGCTCAGCTATGCATAACGGGTTATCGGCCATGCGCTCATCAAGTAGGGTGTCTGATATTTCGACAAAATCACCCTGAAGAATAACATGGCCACATAAGCTGGTTTCTATTGGAGTTGATCGCACTCCAAGACCGATTTCCGCCTTGAACCATTGTCGACCTTCATCGATAAAATTTACGACTGAAACCGGCACTTCGCAGATGTCAGACGCAATTTCGACCAACTCATCAAAATCCTTCTCGCGCTCGGTATCGAGAATATCATAACGACGGAGCTCTTCGAGGCGCTCAATTTCCTGCGGATGAAGAGATGGTTTCATTATATCAAAATAGCAGGTTCGAAGAGCATTGAAAGGTTGGCATTTGGTTCGCTAGCCCTAAAAAGTTTCTAACCATATCCGCTGCTCGCGCCCCTTCCGCAGGGTACTAGATACACGGCTTTTTTGTGGCGCAGTTTGACATTGCTGTCCTTCATGACCCGATCCTGTTGTGATCAGGTCGATAACCGGCCAGACGATTTCGTTATTTCGATGTGAGAGGGTTATCTTCGTGATCTGTATTTAACTATCTGACTTATATTGTTTTTTAGATAACTCATGATTTGATCCATGACTTAACTTCGTATTCTCAATTCAGCACTAGCTTGCACCGCGCGCCGCATGCGGCAAAGGCAGCGTCCCATGAGTATGCAAGAACTGATCGACGCCGCACAATCCTCCAAGGCATGGCCTTTTCAGGAGGCGCAGCGAATCCTGAAACGCTATCCCGACGGGGCCAAGCCGGACGGTTCACCGATCATTTTCGAAACCGGCTACGGCCCCAGTGGCCTGCCGCATATCGGCACGTTTCAGGAAGTGCTGCGCACGACCTTCGTGCGCCGCGCGTTCGAGGCGCTGATCGGCGCGAAGCCGGAAGATGGCAAGACGCGGCTGATAGCGTTTTCGGACGACATGGACGGTTTCCGCAAAGTCCCCACAAACCTGCCCAATCAGGATATGCTGGCGCAGCATCTGAACAAGCCGCTGTGCCGCATTCCCGACCCGTTCGGCGATGCCGGTTCCGGGGGCTATGAAAGTTTCGCCGCACACAACAACGCGAAGCTGCGGGAATTTCTCGACCGGTTCGGGTTTGAATATGAATTCATTGCTTCGTCCGATCGTTATATGTCGGGCGCGTTCGACGACGCATTGAAGAATGTTCTTAACAACAATCAGGCCATTCTGGATATTATGCTGCCCACGCTGCGGGCGGAGCGGGCGGCAACCTATTCGCCCATTATGCCGATTTCACCGACCAGCGGCACGGTGCTGCAGGTGCCGGTAGAAGTAGTCGATGCGGAAGCCGGAACGATCCGTTTCACCGATGATGACGGCAGCGTAGTGGAGCAATCCGCCTTGAGCGGCATGGCGAAGCTGCAATGGAAGGTCGATTTTGCCATGCGCTGGGTCGCGCTGGGTGTCGATTACGAAATGTACGGCAAGGATCTGACCGATACGGGCGTACAATCGGGCAAGATTGCCAAGGTGTTGGGCGGACGGAAGCCGGATGGGCTGATTTACGAACTGTTTCTGGATGAAAAGGGCGAGAAGATATCCAAGTCCAAGGGCAACGGCCTGACGATCGAGCAGTGGCTGGATTACGGCAGTCAGGAAAGCCTTGGCTTCTACATCTTCCCCAATCCCAAAAGCGCCAAGCAGTTGCATGGCGGGCTGATCCCGCGCGCCGTGGATGATTACTGGGCATTTCGCGAGCGGCTGGCGGAGCAACCGCTGGACAAGCAGCTGGGCAATCCTGTGTGGCATCTGGCGCGGGCCAATGGCGGCTATACCGGCGCAGAGGCACCGGGGGCCGGCGATACGCAGCCTGTAACCTTCGCGCTGTTGCTCAATCTGGTGGGCGTGTTGGGAGCAGAGGCGGACAAGGATCAGGTGTGGTCTTACCTTGCCAATTACATCGACGGTGTCGATCCTGCACAACATCCGCAACTGGATGCGTTGATCGACAATGCTCTCGCCTACAACCGCGATTTCATCGCACCGAACCTGAAGCGGCGTAAGCCGACCGGGACAGAGGCAGCAGCCCTGCGCGAACTCGACCGGCAGCTTGATGAAGCGCCAGCGGACATCTCGGCTGAAGACCTTCAGACGAAGGTGTATGAAATCGGGAAGGCGGAAAAATTCGGTTACGAAAACCTGCGCGACTGGTTCACCGCACTGTACCAGATATTGCTGGGTGCCGATCAGGGCCCGCGCATGGGCAGCTTCATCCGGCTCTACGGTATCGAAAATACGCGGCGATTGATTGGGGATGCTCTCGAAACGGAATAATATCGTTAAAACAACACTTTGTTACTAGGCTTAGTTCCATTTGCGTGAACGGTACCAGCGGGTGATGACGTATTTCTCCCCCGCCGTCACCGGTGTTCCGGCATGCATCGTATCATCGTTCGGAGTGCCGTCGGGGGAGGCATTGTTCCATACGAGCAGGACACCGGGCTTGGGTTCCAGATCGATGCCGACATGGGTGAAATTTGTCGCGCCGCCGGCTTCGACCTGGTTGAGAAACATCATCGCCGTCCAGCTGCGCTGGCCGCCGCGTTTGCGCTCTTCCTCCCAGTAATTTTCGCTGGGATAGAAGAAGTCGTGATGCGGTTTGAATTGCTGGCCAACCAGATATCTCTGGCCCTGCATCCGTTCGGCAAAGTTGCCAGGCAGGCCCAGCAGATCGTCGATTCGGCGCGAAACACCGCGCACCAGCGGATGGTCGTCGTCGAAATTGCCTGAGTAGGAGGTGCGAAATCCCTCGACATAAGCGCTCTCGTGCAACCGACTGGGCTGCGCGACCATGTCGATCATCGCGCGCAATCGTTCGCATTCCATCGGCGTCAGAAAATCGCCGAAGGCGTAAATCTCGGCCAGATCGGTTGGTATCTTATAAGCCTTGGAATCAGCATCCAGCCGCTTGCGGACCCGTTCCCCGATGCGGGCAAGGGCGGCTTTGTCGGGCGTCTGGGTTTTGGTGCCGGTCATTTCGCAGCGGTTCTATCGTCCGGCGGGCGCAGTGCAAGCATATCGTCGGGCAAATGCCGCGCCGGATGCAAAAAGCCCCCGCTCAGCAGGGCTGGCGGGGGCTTCAATGTGCTGTTGTCTTTTCGGGCTTACCAGAAGAAGTCGTGGATCACATCGACGGTCTGGCCGGTGTAAATGTTCACCAGAATCACATCGTCGTAATAGCGAACCCAGCGATAGGGGCCATAGACCTGCGGCAGGCGGTAGCTGTATGGATCATTGATCCAGTAACGGTTGCCGAAGAACGCACTGTCGAGCGAGAAGCCGATACCTATCCGGCGATAGCTGTAATTGCGGTACGGCGCGTAATAGCGGCCCAGACGAAACAAAGAGCGGTTGGAATAGCGGTGGCGGTTCCAGTTATACCGGCGGTCAGAGCGCCACCGCGTATTCCAGCGGCGGTAATCTCCACCGCGATAATCGCGGCGCACCTGCCGATGGCCCGCGCGGTAATTGTTGCGACGGACCTGACGGTGGTTATCGGTCCGGTCGCGGCGACGTTCGGTCACGCGGCCATCGCGGCGACCCTGACGGTATGCTTGCCGATTTTGTTGGCGATTGACGCGTGTGCCATCACGCTGTGCGGAACGCCTGTCCTGACGGCGATCTGCCTGTCTGCCACCCTGGCGCTCTGCACGCGTCTGTGCTGCGCGACGAGTTTGCACCCGCTGGCCACGTTGTGCGCGTTCCTGCGCAAACTGTGGGCCGCTGCGGTCGACCGCAGGCCGACGCCGATCTCCGCTGGATCGCGGGGTACTGTCTCGCGCTGTTGCGCGCTGGGCACCGCGGCGCGAGGTTTGGCGATCGGACTGTGGTTCGCGTCGGTTCTGGCGCGTCTGCTGGCGATTGCTACGCTGGGCGCGGGCCTGATTGCGGTTTCCGCGGTTCTGGCGTGCCTGCTGGCGATCACCGCGTTGGCGATCCGCACGCTGTTCCGCGTCGGCCTCTGCTGCAACGGCCTGTGCCGGCATCGCGGCGAAGGACATGGCAGCAGCCAGCGCGGTGAGCCCGCTCGCTTCGAGAAGTTTTGTAAATGTCACCTTTCGGATCCCCATATTGAGCCGCGCCCACCCATGATGCGGCGTTGTTGATAGATGTCTTCTACGACCTCGGCACTGACACAAATCTGAACAAAGGGTTACGGCTTACGTTCAGGTTTCTAGCACTTAATCTGAATCGTTGACAGGCAGGAGCATTTAGGGCGGGAGGCAGTGATGGCAGAAACATTCGACGATGTTTGCGAAGAGATCGCCCGCATTTTGGCGGAGGCAGCAAGCTCTCGCAAATCCCCCATGCATACTCCCGTTGTGGCCACCGCCGATGCTGATGCCCGGGTTATGGTCCTGCGCGATTTCGATGCCGATAATTGGACACTGCGCTTCCATACCGACACCCGCGCACCCAAAGCGCAGCTGATCGGTAACGGTGCGCCGGTGGGTGTATTGTTCTACGACAAGCCGGGCAAAGTGCAGATCAGGGCGCGCGGCACCGGCCGGATAGAGAGCACGGGCCCCGTTGCCGATGCGGCATGGGGTGCGAGCGACAACTTTGCGCGCCGCTGCTATCTGGGGGAGGGGCCTGGGATGGTATCCGATGCACCGACTAGCGGATTGCCACCGAAGTTTGAAGGGGTGGAGCCGACGGCACGACAATTGGAGCCCGGACGCTCCAATTTCTCCGTGCTGCTGGTGTGTTTGGAAGAGCTCGACTGGTTTACTCTGGCTCATACAGGCCACTGCAGAGCATTGTTGAAACGAGGGGGCGAGGGGAGTGAGAGTTTTTGGCAAGGGCAATGGATCACACCCTGACAATTCGCCTTGGCCTGGTGCCTTCGCGTTCCCACCTTTTTCGTATAGAAACGACTCGCCGCATTTGCAGCCCCAGTGGGCCCCAAGTGGGGGCTCAATCCTGTTCTGCTTAATCTGAGAGACAGGTTTGCGGAAACAGGCATACAGTCCCCGATGCCGTTTGTCATTGTAACGGACGAACCGGGAAGCGGGGGGTAAAGGGTGTAAACCTGTCGAGCGCGCCAGATGGCCTTGCTCGTCGTAAGAGCTTGAGGAATTATTGCTATGAACATCAGTTGCAAAACCGCCAGGGGGCTCGTTGCGCTAGGAATTCTGGCTGTTCCCGTCACGGCCACGCTGTCTGCACAACAAGTGCCGGCACCGGTCGCCCAGCATTCGACGCAGCAGGCCAGTGACGACACGCATGTAGATCCGATCCCGGTATACGGTGAAAACCCTGTCGAAGGACCTGAGATCGAAGGCATCATTTCCGCGCGCAGCGGAGAGCTGATGCAGGTTGCCTCTGCCAACGGTACGCGCACCACTATCGCCATCAATCAGGATACTGAGATTAAGGGCAAAGGCGGTTTTCTCGGGCTCAGCCGCAAATCGCTTGGAGCCGATGCACTGCTGAATGGCCTGCCCGTTACGGTCGAGACAGTACAGGCAGGCAACACCCTGTATGCCAGCAAAGTCCGTCTGAGCAACGACGATCTGGAAATGGCCGAGATGATCCGCACCGGCACCGCGCAAGGTTTTGCCGAGCAGACTGCAGCGACAGAGGCGTTGCGGGGGCGCGTGGGCGATATCGACAAGTATAACATCAAAGGCACCACCAATGTCTACTTCGATACCAATGACTGGCAGCTGTCGGGAAGCGACGAGACGCAGCTGTGCAGCGCCGTCAATCAAGCGCACGAGATGGACAATGCATTGCTGCTGGTGGTCGGATACACCGATGCCGACGGTCCGCAGGAATACAATCAGAAACTGAGCGAGCGCCGCGCAGGACGCGTCGTCAACCACATCCAGCAGGCCTGCGGCTGGCAGCCTTGGCGGATGTTGACCCCCACCGGTATGGCAGAGGCGGATCCCGCTGCGGACAATATGACTGAACAAGGCAAGGCGCAAAACCGCCGCGTTGCGGTCAACATTCTGGTCAGTAAAGCGACCGAGGGGCTGTAAATCTAGGACTTTAGGTGATCGGCGACGGGCCAATCTGGAAAAATCGCCCCGTCGCCCATTGATCGTGCCGTGTCAGGCTGCCTGCTTGATATCGCGCAGGGTAACACCGAAAGTCAGGTCTTCACCAGCCAGCGGATGGTTGCCATCGGCTTTCACCGTCTGCTCGCCGACTTCGACGACATAGAGGGTGAGAGGGGAACCGTCCTGCTGCTGCGCCTGAAGCGCCATGCCGGGCTGGGGGGCAGGTTCCGGCGGAAGATTTTCGCGCGGGATGTCGATGACCATTTCCTCGCGCCGCGGGCCGAAAGCTTTGTCGCTGTCGATGGAAACAGTCTGTCGGTCGCCGATTTCCATTCCGGCCAGCGCTTGCTCGACTGCGGGGAAGATTTCGCCTGTACCAAGCGTGATGTCCTGCGGACCGCTCTCATTGGTATTTCCGACTTCTTGGCCGTCCGAGCGGCTTACGGTGTAGTCGATGGTTACGGTGTCGCCGTTCTTTGCTGTTGACATGAATGTCCTTTTTGAAGGTTGGTGTTTGCGGCCCGCTTGGGGCTACGGGGGATGGCGCGCAAAACGCTTGCGCCAAGCTCGATTGTCGCAAGGATGGCGACTAAGGTCAAATTAAGCGGTGATGCGACCGGAAAGCTGCCCAGAGCGAGCGCTATGGGACTCCTGGAATAGAAACATACGGCTTGCCGACTGGCAGATTTTGATACGCTGCGCTCGTTAACTGCCTTGTCCTTCCAAGTCCTGGTTGTGGCTGAAGCGGATTTCGCCCTTTTCTCGGTATCCCGAAAGCCGCCAGCTGGCATTGACCGGACGACTTGCTTCCTCGGACTGTCAATGTCAGGTGGAGGCATGCTACCTCACACTCGAGCTATGGTTGCTGCGGCTGCTCACGCCTTTATGTTCGGCAAGACTATTGTTGGCGTGCATGATCATGGGTCCGGACGAGACCTGCGGATCGCTGCGGAAGCTCGGGAAGGCCGCTTGCAAGGCTTCGACGGTGACAGATCTGCGAAGTTCGACGGAACCCCGTTCGAAATCTACGATAGTGGCGATGGTGCACACGTCTCACTAGCGATAGATGGTCTTGAGGCACGGGGATACGACCGAAACTCATCCAGTTATTATTCTCTGTCGGTAACAGATCGTATAGTGCAACTATACGATCACGCCGAAGAATCCTGGTTTGCTTTCACGATCCAAGTTGCCTGACCCTAGCGCATCTGATGTTCGCGGCATCGGAATGTATCGTTGGAAGCTGCCGTACCTTCAAGCACGAGAGGGATGGCCGTTTTGGCGGCCATCCCTGAAATCAGCGCGTTAGCTTCTTATAAGCCAAACGCGTAGGCCGATCCGCCGCATCGCCAAGCCTGCGCCGCTTATCTTCCTCATAAGCTTCGAAGTTCCCCTCGAACCATTCGACATGGCTGTTGCCTTCGAACGCCAAAATATGCGTCGCCAGACGGTCCAGAAAGAAGCGGTCATGCGAGATCACCACGGCGCAGCCGGCGAAGTTCTCGATGGCGTCTTCCAGAGCGCGCAGGGTTTCCACGTCGAGGTCGTTGGTCGGCTCATCCAGCAGCAGTACATTGCCGCCTTGTTTGAGCATCTTTGCCATGTGGACGCGGTTGCGTTCGCCGCCCGACAGTTTGCCGACGTTCTTCTGCTGGTCCTGGCCCTTGAAGTTGAACGCGCCCACGTAAGCGCGCGTGCTCATGTCGTGGCCATTGACCTGCATGTAATCGAGGCCGTCGGAGATTTCCTCCCAGACGTTGTTCTTGCCCGTCAGATCGTCGCGGCTTTGGTCGACATAGCCCAGATGCACGGTGTCGCCGATCTTGATGCTGCCGCTGTCGGGCTCTTCTTGCCCTGTAATCATCTTGAACAGTGTGGATTTGCCCGCGCCGTTGGGGCCGATGATGCCAACGATGCCGCCCGGGGGCAGGGTAAAGCTGAGGTCTTCGAACAGCAGCTTGTCACCAAACGCCTTGGAAATACCGTGCGCTTCGATGACCTGCGAGCCCAGACGCTCGGGCACCTGGATCACGATCTGTGCCTTGCCCGGCTTGCGGTCGCCTTGTGAATCCTGCAGCTGCTCGAACTTCTTCAAGCGAGCCTTCGATTTGGTCTGACGGCCCTTGGGCGTCTGACGAATCCATTCGAGTTCTTCGGACAGTGCGCGCTGGCGACCGGAATCCTCGCGGTCTTCCTGCGCCAGACGTTTCGCTTTCTTGTCCAAATAAGTCGAGTAATTGCCTTCATACGGATAATACGTTCCGCGATCGAGCTCGAGTATCCAGCCCACCACATTGTCGAGGAAGTAACGGTCATGGGTGATCATCAGGACGGCGCCGGCATATTCCTTCAGGTGGTTTTCCAGCCATGTAACGGATTCTGCATCGAGGTGGTTGGTCGGCTCGTCCAGCAACAGGATGCCCGGCTTCTGGATCAGCAGACGGGTGAGGGCGACACGGCGTTTCTCGCCGCCTGACAGCTTCTCTACGCTGGCATCGGAGGGTGGGCAGCGCAGTGCCTCCATTGCTATCTCCAGCTGGTTGTCCAGCGTCCAGCCGTCGACCGCGTCGATCTTCTCCTGAAGCTCGCCCATTTCCTCGCCCAGCGCCTCGAAATCCGCATCGGGCTCCGCCATTTCGGCGGTCACTGCGTTGAACCGGTCGACCATGTCGGCCACCTCGCGTGCGCCATCCTTGACGTTTTCCAGAACCGTCTTGCTCTCGTCCAGCTGCGGTTCCTGCGGCAGATAGCCGACGCTGATATTCTCGCCCGCCCATGCCTCGCCGGTGATGTCGGTGTCGATGCCCGCCATGATCTTGATCAGGGTAGATTTGCCCGCGCCGTTGGGGCCGACGATGCCGATTTTCGCGCCTTGGTAAAACTGCAGATTGATGTCCTTCAGCACCGGCTTGGGGGCACCGGGGAAAGTCTTGGTCATGTTCTTCATGACGTAGGCATATTGCGCGGCCATCGGATTGGTCCTTCGGGGTCGGTCGTGTGTGGTTGGATTGGTTGAGTACGCAGATAGGGGCCGGGGCGCTATCGGGCAAGCTGGACTTGGCGCGCCCGTGCCGATAGCAGCCGCGCCTATGAAACAGACCTTGATGACCTCCGCCGCTTTTGTTCTCGCCCATTCGCTGGCTTTGCCTGTTGCCGCCAGCGCCGCGCCCGACCTTGCCAAGGCCGCCGACATGGCGCTTGACGAGGACAAATATGCGTATGATTTTGTGGAGGGGATCACCACAGAAGTCGGCCCGCGTCAGGCGGGCACCGAGGCGGAAAAGCGCGGGCGTGACTGGGCAGTGGCGTGGATGCGCGCGCAGGGTTTCGCCAATGTCGCGGACGAGCCGTTTCAGATGGAAACTTGGGTGCCGGGCGATCTGCACAAGGCCGAAATCGTCAGCCCGTTCCCGCAGCCATTGGTGATCCAGCCGTTGGGAGGGAGTGCCTCCACCGGGACGGAGGGGATCACTGCCGAAGTGGTGCAGTTCGCGACGGTCGCCGATCTGATCGCTGCGCCGGAAGGCAGCCTGACGGGCAAGATCGCCTATATCAGCCACTCCATGACACCTACGCAGGATGGCTCGCAATATGGTTTTGCCGGGCCAGCGCGCTGGATCGGTGCGGGCGTTGCGAAAAACAAGGGCGCAATTGCCACGGTGATCAAATCGGTCGGGACGGATTATCACCGCAACCCGCATGTCGGTGGCACAACCTTCCGCAATCCAGATGGCTCGACCGATGTGGGACGCGCAGCGCCCACGCCTGCTGGCGCGCTGAGCCTGCCCGATGCTGCCAATCTGGAGCGGATGTTCGACCGCGCCGATGGCCGTCCGATCACGATGAAGTTAACGCTGACGCCTGAGGATCTAGGAACCACGACCAGCGGCAACGTCGTGGGCGAGATTGTCGGACGCGACGCTTCATTGCCGCCTGTGCTGGTCGCGTGCCATATCGATAGCTGGTGGAATGCGCCGGGGGCTTTTGATGACGGAGCAGGGTGCGGCATCGTTGCGGCGGCTGCGTTGCACGTCGCGCGCAGCGGCCAGCCTTTGCGCACCATTCGCGTATTAATGGCAGGGGCTGAAGAAGTCGGCCTGTTCGGCAGTGTCGCTTACTCGGCGGCGCATATCGATGAGAAAATCGCCGTCGGGTTGGAAAGCGATTTCGGGGCGGACCGCATCTGGCGCTTTGAAAGCAATTTCCGCGATACCAATCCTGAACTGCACGCGAAACTGGCGGCATCGGTTGCGCGCTTCGGTGTAGCAGATAGCACAATCGTCGCGCGTGGCGGGGCGGACATCAATATCAGCCGCGACCAAAGCGGGGCGATCATCGACCTGCAGCAAGACGGCATCCGCTATTTTGACCTGCACCACACACCGGACGATACGCTAGACAAAATTGACAGGGTGCAACTGCGCCAGAATGTCGCGGTTTGGACTCAGGTGGTCGGTATCCTCGCAAACGAGGCTGGCCCGATCCAGGGATCGACAGACTGAGACAGGCGCGGGGAGGGAACATTTTGACAGATCAATCGCTTGGCTCTGCATGAACAAATCTCTCGCAGTTATCGCCGCCGTTTCTTTGGTTTCAACTTCATTCGTGGCTTCAGTAGCCATCGCTCAGAATGCGAGTGATGAAGCAACGGCGCAGCCATCGAAACCCCGCACGATGGAAGTGGCGCTACCGGACGGTATCAGCCAATCCGATATCGGCGACCGTGATGTGCAGATGATCGCGGTACAGGTCATGCTCGACCGTAGCGCCCATTCGCCCGGCGTGATCGATGGGTATGGCGGCGGCAATACCGATCGTGCCATCCGCTCCTATCGCAAGGCCAACGGGCTGAGCGAAGGTCTCGCGTTTGACAACGAACTGTTCGAAAGCCTGCTCGAAAAGCAGAGTGGCGATGTCTTTCGCACCTATTCGATCAATGCGGAGGACATGAGCTACGAGCTGAGTGATATTCCATCTGATTTTGCGGAAAAGAGTAAACTGGATAAGCTGGGCTACGAAACGCGGGCGGAAATGCTCGCCGAGAAGTTCCATATGGATATCCAATTCCTCGAAGCGCTCAATCCGGATATCGATTTCACCGATCTGGAAGCAGGAACCACTCTTAATATTGTCAGCCACGGTAACGGTCTGGGTGATGCCGATATTGCTAGGATCGAAGTGCGCAAGGGCGATGGAGAAGTCGTGGCGCTGGACTCCGAGGGTAATTTGGTCGCCAGTTTCCCGGCCACAATCGGCAGCGGCGATTTCCCTAGCCCATCTGGCAGCATGGAAGTTTCCGCGATTGCTGCGGCGCCCAATTACACGTTCGATTCCGATGATCAAAGCTGGGGCCCGGACAAAACGCTGATGATTGCCGCTGGGCCGAATAATCCGGTTGGCGGGACTTGGATCGATCTGGGCAAGGACGGCTACGGTATTCACGGCTCTCCCGATCCCAGCAAGGTAGGCAAGCGTACTAGCCACGGCTGCGTGCGACTGACAAACTGGGACGCCAAAGCTTTGGCTCGTGCGGTATCGAGTGGAACTGCGGTCGAATTCGTCTAGGCAAATGTGCGGGCAACCAGACGCGGGATGAGGGCCAGTTGAAGCAACGCTCGTGATACCAGGAAAAGGGTGAAGCTGAACCATAGGCCAGTGTTGCCCCACTCCCATGTTGACCACAGAGCGAGGGCAAACACCGTTGCCGCTACCGCCATCGTGGCCAGTAACGCGCGCGTCCAACTGGCGCCGACATAGACGCCATCGAATACAAAACCTGCAACGCCTGCGAACGGGATGATCGCCAGCCAGAATGCGTTGTCTTGCGCAATACGCCTCACATCGTCGGTCGCTGCGAAACTTGCGAGTACAGGGTCAGCCAGTAGCAGAAATACGAATGCCACCAACGCCGCTGCTCCAAGACTGCGTGTCAGGATTGCTTTGACATATGCGACGAAACCAGCACGGTCCTTCTCGCCCAAGCGCTCCCCGTTTAATACCTGAGCCGCGTTTTCAAAACCGTCGAGCAGCAACGCTGTAAAAACGAACATCTGATACAGGATACCATTCGCCGCTAACACAGCAGGCCCTCGCTCTGCACTCAGGCGCGTAAGAGCAGCCAGCGCGATCATCAGAATAACGGTGCGTAAAAACAGGTCGCGATTCACGCTGAGGAACGGCTTCAGGCTCGCCCAGCGCAGCACTGCGGTGGTGCGCAGCGTATTCACCAGTCCGGGAGCGCCGCGCCACACAAACAGTCCGACCACCAGCAGCTTCGCATATTCAGCGATAAAGCTGGACCAGCCAACCCCGGCAATGCCAAAATCCATTACCAGCACGAACCATAGGCCCAACCCCACATTCAGCGCATTGTACCCAACTTCGAACAGCAACACCGCCTTCATCTGCCGCCGCCCGACCATGTAGCCGATTAGCGCCAGATTGAGCATCACGCCGGGCGCGCTCCAGTACCGGATTTCAGCATAAGTCTGCGCCGCTCCCAGCACGTCTCCCTGTGCGCCCAGAACGCTGAGCAGAACGGGCAGAAATACTGGCTTCGCAATCAGCAACAGCGCCGCAATGCCCAACCCGATGGCCAGTCCGCGTAACAAGGTGGCGTGCTGCGCCGCAACGCCTTCCCGTGTGCCGCTCTGGGCGACCAGCCCGGTGGTGCCAGTTTTCAGGAAATTCATCACCGTGAACAGCATCGCGAACAAGCGCGCACCGACATCCACAGCGCCCTGAGTGGCGGCATCTTCCAGTCGCCCCACGATCCACATATCGCCGATACCGATCAGTGCCGTAGCAACGTTGGTCAGCATCGCGGGTAGAGCGATGGCCCAAATCGCATCCCGGTCGATGGGAAAATTGAATCGAGATGATGAAGAGGTAGTTGTCATCTCGCGGCCTACCCCTCTCTTAAACAGGGACATGCCGGCAGATGATGGTCGGGGAGACAGGATTCGAACCTGCGACCCTCTGTTCCCAAAACAGATGCGCTACCAGGCTGCGCCACTCCCCGACATTTTCAGCCGAAATCATCAGTCGACATCATTCACCTAAACCGGCCCCTGATGGCCGATCCGTGCTCACCAAGATCAAGTGTCCTTGGTGGGCCCGGCAGGACTCGAACCCGCGACCTAGCCGTTATGAGCGGCCAGCTCTAACCAACTGAGCTACAGGCCC